>Ga0209382_10009191_pt1 | contig 12393 bp, 6 predicted proteins | sample SoiMetdeltSBSDD5_FD_187599 | JGI IMG/M metagenome (GOLD analysis project Ga0209382, IMG submission 187599) | Bulk soil microbial communities from a Populus tree surrounding site in Tennessee, USA - Soil MetaG P. deltoides SBSDD5 (SPAdes) (version 2) | ecosystem: Environmental > Terrestrial >... | reverse complement strand
TGCCGCCACAACCTCGGAGTCCACTAGGTCCGCGATGTAGAGGTCGCTCATGTCCTCGGGGAGCGTAATATCGACCCCGTTGATGTCCTTTGCATCGCGCGTAAACCAAGGGAGGAGCCGCGTGAGGTTACCAATTCCGGCAGAGGCTACTGCGTTGCTCGCCTGCGGGCTCGCGTAGGAAAATTCACCCGGCTCGCCCTGTCCGCTCGGGGGTGACCCCGTAATGACCCCCGGGCGGAATCGGATGAGCACCCGACCGGAGGCGTAACCGTATGATTCCCCAAGGTCTGGAGTGGGCGTTTCCGTTGGCGACACCGTTGTGACCGCCTCGAGCGGAGCGTTATTCCCGTCGGAGACGAGCCACGAGATCTCAATCGGCCCTGACGTCGCAGCCCCAAGCGGGACCCGGCCGGATATGGTCACGGATGTCGAAGCGGGACCCGAAACCGTCGTGGTTGTGAAACCCTCGGGCACTCCACTTGGCAATACTGTCAGGACATCCGCGGAATCGGGATCTGTGGCGGTACCGGTGATCGAAACAAAGGAGCCGTCCGGAATGTCGAGAGTCTCAGGTACAGAGAAACTCGGAGCAAGGTTTCCGCTGACCGCAGTGGCCCGTGTTGCCGGCGCCGAGGAGATAACTACACCGTGGTTCTGGCCGCTAGCCTCTGCGCAAGCCTCAGCGGTGGAAAGGGCGAACCCCAAAACTAGAACTAATACCCAGGCCCAACGCATGTTCTATACCTCCTTACCGTTCCGCCGGCGCTCCTCCAGCCCGATGGAACAGAACCACGTCCGGCGCTTGGGGCGGGAGTCACAAAAATGTACTAGGAGCACACCCAGTCGGGCCTAGTACGTGTCCTGGTACACGGCAGCGCACTACTGGGTGATTCCTCGCATCCGAAACTAGTGATTTCGATCGCGGCGGCGGCGCCTGGCCGGAATGATGAGCAGCGGGGGCGTGCCGAGGCGCGCGGCAATCTCGCCTCGCCGGTGAGCGTCGAGTTTCCGGCAGATGCTATAGACGTGGTTCCGCACAGTGGAAACCTCAAGGCCGAGTCGCGAGGCGATCTCCTTGTTGGTCAGCGATCTCTCCACGAGGCGCGCAATCTGTGTCTCGCGGGCGGTAAGGGCGGTTGGGACGGGATTCCGCTCGAAGACATCTCCTGCCGCATTGACCCGGCGGACGAGGGCGGCAGCGATCCTTGGAGGGCAGTGGAACTCCCCGGCGATGGCGTCGCGGATCGTGCAGATGAGGTCCTCTGGACCAGCGTCGTGCGGGACGAAGCCCGTGAGGCCCGCTTCGAAGAGCGCGAGCAACTCCGTCTCGCTCTCGTCGCAGTTCATTGCCAGAAGGGCCACGGTCGGGTGTTGGGCATGGATCACTCGAAGGAGCGTAGCCATCCGTCCCTTTGGCACATCGACGAGGACGGCTTGGGGTCGAACGTGCACAAGCCGTCGGAGCGACTCGTCACTCCCGTCGCCGAGGTCGAATGGGATGATTCCGTCCTTCCCCTCGAGGGAACCAAGCAGTGCATTCCGGTATTGCCGCGAGTAGACGACGACTCCAACGCTCGCCAGACGGTCTAATTCGTTCCCACGCGGTTTCGCGGACGGTTTCCGTGGTTGCATATGCCCCCCGTTGCGCTATCGGATGCGGATGCGATGCCGCTCAAGCTAAGGGAACAGCACACTAGGCATAAGAGGTACAAGCATTGGGCGTGCCGGTGGGCTCAGAGGCTGGCCTCGCCCACTCCAACAACGCCGGAGTCCGTTAGGGGAAGGCAAATTGAGATTCTCGCATGATCGCCCGACCGCGCCAGGCCGACCCCTTCGGATGCAAAGGTGAGACGGAGTGTCGTCGTTCGATGACGATTGATGTGTCAAGTGAAGGCGCCGGAGCGCTAGTCACCTCTGGTGTGGTGCCGTGCACTCAATCGAATAGAGGAGGTCCGCTCGGAGGTCTCGCGGTGAGGTGCTTGCGTCGGTGCCGCGCCGTCGGGCGGCGCGGACGAACGAGAGGGGGTACAGCTAATGCGGCGGCGCCGGCACTTCCTGGTTCGTTTCACGCCGCCGGCGGCCGGGCCAGCGCGCCTGCTCGGTGTTCATGACGGAGAAATAGGAGGCCGCGGTGTCGAAGGCGAGAAGACGTCCGGCGCCGACGGCATCGAACCGCGATGCGTCGCGCGCGCGCTGCGCCTGTCTCAAGAGCGGCCACGCCTGCGCGTCGAAGAGCGTCTGCTCCACCGTGATGCGCCCCACGCGGCTTTCCCGGCCGCGCAGGATCAGATCCTCGCCGTCCGATCCGCGCCGCGAATAGTCTCCGGAGAGCGTGATCGAGGGGAGGAGAAAGGATCGCGCGCGCCACACGCGCGCGCCCGCGGCGCGTGCGGTCTCGGCAGCGGAACGGCCTCGCTCGTTTCGCTCCAACGCCTGGGTGATCGCGTCCCGTAACGTGAGCGCCGTGGCGGGGGGCGCCGCGCCGGCCGCGCAACAAATCGCCAGCAAGAGGCCCGCGGTGCCCAGAAGCGAAGTCGATCTCATTCTAATTTAAATATCCTCGATGCCTCGATGGTTCCCCGAAAACGGACGGCTCCGGCGCAATCGATCCGGTCCGATTCCGTTCGGGGTATGATGGCAGGCGAGTCGCGGCTGGGATCAAAAGTGTAGGCGACGCGCGACGTCCGAGTCAACGCGCGGGGGGCGACCTTACATGGTGGAAACAATCGGCGTGATCGGCGCGGGCGCGCTCGGGACGCTTCTGGCGACGAGGCTCGCGCGCGCGGGGCACGCCGTGCGCGTCGCCGTCCGAAGCGAATCGCGACGGGACGCGCTCCGACACGAGGTCCACGGCCTGGCCGCCGTGGAGTGCGAGCCCTCCGTACTGCGCGGCGCCACGCTGCTCTTCCTCTGCGTGAAGGCCTATGACACGCAATCGGCCGCCGCCAGCCTCGCGCCGATCTTTCGAGGCGCCGCTCCAAGCCCCGGTCTCTGTTCGCTGCAAAACGGATGGGACCATATGGAGATCCTCGAGGCCGCGTTGCCCGGCATGCCGCTCGTCGCCGGCGCGACGTCGCTCGGCGCCTATTTCGACTCGGACGGGGCGCTCCACGCGTCGATCGAGGGGGCGACCTCGCTCGCCCCATGGGGCGCCACGGAACGGCGTTGGGCGGAGTACGCGGCGACCGTGCTCGGGAGCGCTGGAATCCACGCCGACGGGATGGGCGAGGCAAGTCACATCCTGTGGCGAAAAATTTGCCTCAATGCGGCCGTGAACCCGCTCACCGCGCTTCTCGATTGCCTGAACGGCGATCTCCTGGCGCGGCCGGCGCTCCTCCGGATCGCGGGCGCCGCGGCGGGCGAGGCCGCCCGCGCCGGCGTGCGACTGGGACGCCTTCCCGTCGGGTTCGATCCCGCGCCGCTCCTCGACGCCATCCTTCACGATACGCGCGCGAATCGCTCCTCCATGGCGGAGGATCTCGCCCGCGGGCGACGCACGGAGGCGGACGCGATCCTGGGCGCCGCCGTGCGCGCCGGGCGCGAGATCGGCGAGCCCACGCCGGTTCTCGACGCGCTCCTGGCGCTCCTGGACGTCGCCGAGTCGCGCCCGCGGTAGCCGAAACGCGAAACGGGCGGGACGCCGAAGCGCCCCGCCCGTCCGTACCTCGGCCCGAATCGAGCCGCGTCGTTTACTTGAGCACGGTCACCCGCTGAACATCCTCCACTCCGTTCGCCTGAATACGGAAGTAGTAGACGCCCGTGGCAACCTTGCCGCCGTTCTGGTTCGAGCCGTTCCAGCGAACGCTCTGATTTCCTTCGCCCCTCGTCTCATCGAGAAGCGTGGTCACCAGCCGTCCGGCCAAGTCGAAGATCTGCAGCTTCACGCGGCCGGCCTGCGCCATCCGGAACGAGATCTCGGTGTCCGGATTGAGCGGATTGGGCTTGGCATGCGCACGGAGCGGCCCGCCCGAGGCGATGACGCGGAGCGCCACCGTCGTTTCCAACTGACCGCCCGTGGTGAGGTCTGCTTGGATCGTGACGACAACCTCGTTCGCTCCACCCGGGAGAGCATCGAAGAGCGTGCGGAGATCCTCCTTCGCGAAGCAGGCGGAAATCTCCTCGACACCGTTGTGATTGCGGTCATCGCCAGCCGACGTCTTTCCGGAAGCTGCGGAAATCTGTCCGCCGGCATAGAGCATCACGATGCTCGTTTGATCGACCGACTCGATGTCGAACGATCCATTCACCGGCTCGATTTGGACGCAGGTGAACGGCTTGCCGGCGCGGAGCCGGGTCGTCTTGTCGCCGCCGGCCACGAAGGCATTCGCGGTGAATTCGTCGCCGATCGTTGCCGTCGTTTGATCGCCATCGCTGAGGTTGTCCGGATCGGTCACCGTCAGCGTGATCGTGAAGGGACCTACCGCGGTGTACGTGTGTGAGGGCGAATCGCCGGTTCCGGTCCCACCGTCGCCGAACGTCCACGCGAACGTCAGCGCGTCACCGTCCGGGTCCGAAGAGCCCGTTCCGTCGAAGCTGATCGCCACACCCACGACTCCGGTGTAGGGGCCGCCCGCGTCCGCCGTCGGCGCGCGATTCACGTTGTTCACCGTGATCGCGGTTGAGGCACTTCCCGTCCCGCCGTTCCCGTCATTGCCGGTGAACACGACGGTGAAGGAGCCCGCCTGGCTGAAGCTCGGGGTCCAGGTGAACGTCCCGGTGTTGTCCCCGTTGTCCACGAACGACGAACCCGCGGGCCCGCCCGACATCGAGAGGGCCACGTTGTCGCCGTCCGCATCCGTCGCGGAAACGCCGAACGTAAGGAGCTGGCCCTCGTCGACCGACGCGGTCGCCGGGGCCGTCACCACCGGCGGCTCGTTGGCGCCGCCGCCGAACACCGTGATCGACGTCGAGGCCGAGCCCGAGAGCACGTTCGACGCCGTGAAGGTGACGCCATAGGTTCCAGCGCTACCCGATGCCGGGGTCCACGTCAGCTCGCCGGTCGTGTTGCCGGCGCCCGGTGCGAAATTCGCGCCCGCCGTGATGGCGGTGCCCGCCGCCGTCAGGGACGTGATGGCGTCGCCGTCCGGATCCGCCGCCGTGACCGTGAACATCAAGAGCGCGCCTTCGTTGACCGTGGCCGTCGCCGGTGCCGAAACCGTCGGCGCCCGATCGACGTTGTTCACCGTGATGTCCGTCGACGCCGAGCCCGAGAGCGCATTCGACGCCGTGAACGTCACGCTGTAGCTCCCCGACTGTGTGAACGTCGGGCTCCAGTTGAAGGTGCCGCTCGTATTGCCCGCGCCCGCCGTGAACGACGCGCCGGCCGTGATGGCCGTGCCCGCCGCCGTCAAGGACGAGATCGGATCGCCGTCCGCATCGGTCGCCGAGACCGTGAACGTGAGGAGCGCGTTTTCGTCGACCGACACCGCCGACGGGGCCGTGACCACCGGAGGCGCATCGACGCCGACCGAAATGGCCGTGGACGCCGAACCGGAGAGCGCGTTCGACGCCGTGAACGTAACGCCATAGGAGCCGGACTGCCCGGTGCTGGGGGTCCAGTTGAACGTGCCGGTCGTGTTGCCCGCGCCTGCCGTGAACGTCGCGCCCGCCGTGATGGCCGTGCCCGCCGCCGACAGCGACGTGATGGCGTCGCCGTCCGGATCCCCGGCCGAGACCGTGAACGTGATGAGCGCGTTCTCGGGGCCGCTGGCCGCCGGTGGTGCGTTGACGAACGGGGCCCGGTCGACTTCATTGACCGTGATGGCCGTCGACGCCGAGCCCGAAAGGGCGTTCGTCGCCGTGAACGTCACGTCATAGCTGCCGGACTGCGTGAACGTCGGCGTCCAGGACAACGTGCCGCTCGTGTTGCCCGCGCCGGCCGCGAACGTCGCGCCCGCCGTGATGGCCGTGCCCGCCGCCGTGAGCGAGGTGATCGGATCGGCGTCCGGATCGTTCGCCGAGACAAGCACCGTGAGAAGTTCGTTTTCGTCGACCGAAGCCGTCGCCGGAGCCGTGACCACGGGCGCCTGGTCGGGCGCCACGTTGTTCACCGTGATCGCCGTCGACGCCGAGCCCGAGAGCGCGTTCGTCGCCGTGAAGGTCACGTCATAGTTGCCCGACTGCGTGTCGTTCGGCGTCCAGGATAGGGTGCCGCTCGTATTGCCCGCGCCCGCCGCGAACGTCGCGCCCGCCGTGATGGCCGTGCCCGCCGCCGTCAGCGAGGTGATCGGATCGGCGTCCGGATCGTTCGCCGAGACATTGATCGTCAGTAGCTGGCCCTCGTCCACCGAGGCGGTCGCCGGAGCGGTGACCACCGGCGCCAAGTCGCCGACAACGTTCTCCACCGTGATCGCCGTCGACGCCGAACCCTGGAGGGCGTTCATCGCCGTGAACGTCACGTCGTAGCTGCCGGACTGCGTGGATGTCGGCGTCCAGCTCAAGGTGCCGGTCGTGTTGCCCGCGCCCGCCACGAACGTCGCGCCCGCCGTGATGGCCGTGCCCGTCGCCGTGAGCGAGGTGATCGGATCGCCGTCCGGATCGTTCGCGGTGACATTGATCGTCAAGAGCGAGCCTTCGTTCACCGAAGCCGTCGCCGGGGCCGTGACCGTAGGCGCCAGGTCAGCGGCGTCGACTACCGTGATCGTCGTCAGCGCCGAACCGCTCAGGGCGTTCGTCGCGGTGAAGGTCACGGAGTAGATGCCCGATTGCGTGGTGGTCGGCGTCCAGGTCAGGGTCCCGCTCGTGTTGCCGGCACCCGCCGCGAACGTCGCGCCGGCCGTGATGGCCGTGCCCGCCGCCGTGAACGAGGTGATCGGATCGGCGTCCGGATCGTTGGCGGTCGCGTTGACCGTCAAGAGCAACCCCTCGGTGACCGATGCCGTTGCCGGCGCGGTGACCACCGGAGCCTGATCGACGGCGACGTCGTTCACCGTGATCGTCGTCAGCGCTGAACCCGAAATGGCGTTCGTCGCCGTGAACGTCACGTCGTAGATGCCCGACTGGGTGGTGCTGGGCGTCCAGCTGAGGGTGCCGCTCGTGTTCCCCGCGCCCGCCGCGAACGTCGCGCCGGCCGTGATGGCCGTGCCCGCCGCCGTGAAGGAGGTGATGGCATCGCCGTCCGGATCGTTCGCCGAAACGGTGAACGAGAGCGGTGAGCCTTCGTTCACGGAAGCCGTCGTCGGGGCCGTGACCGTGGGCGCCCGATCGACCGGGTCGACCGTGATCGCCGTCGACGCCGAACCCGAAAGGGCGTTCGTCGCCGTGAAGGTCGCGGTGTAGCTGCCCGCCTGGGTGAACGTCGGCGTCCAGGAGAGGGTACCGGTCGTATTGCCCGCACCCGCCGCGAACGTCGCGCCCGCCGTGATGGCCGTGCCCGCCGCCGTCAGCGAGGTGATCGGATCGGCGTCTGGATCGCTTGCCGTGACGTTGACTACCAAGAGAACGCCTTCATCTCCCGTCGCCGTGGCGGGCGCGGTAACGACCGGCGGCAGATCGGCCGCGACGTCATTGACCGTGATCGCCGTCGATGCCGAACCTGAAAGCACGTTCGATGCCGTGAAAGTCACGGCATAGTTGCCCGACTGCGTGGAACTCGGCGTCCAGGTCAAGGTCCCGCTCGTGTTGCCTGCACCCGGCGCGAACGACGCGCCCGCGGTGATGGCGGTGCCCGCGGCCGTCAGCAACGAGATGGCCGGGCCGTCTGGATCACTGGCCGTGATGTTGACCGTCAGGAGCGAACCCTCGTTGACCGAGGCCGACGCCGGCGCCGTGACGGTCGGCGCGAGGTCGGCAGTGGTCGAGTTCACGACGACGGTCGTGATCGCAAAGTCGGAAAGTGCGTTCGTGGCCGTGAAGGTGACCGCGTAGCTGCCCGCCTGCGCGGTCGACGGGGTCCAGTTCAGCGTGCCGACCCTGCCGGCGGCCGCGGATCCCGCGTTGACCGTAAACGCGGCGCCGGCCGTGATGGCCGAGCCCGTCGCGGTGAACGTCGTGATCACTTGGACGTCCGGATCGATCGCGGACACCGTGAAGTTGAGGTTCGCGCCTTCGTTGACCGAGACCGATGCCGGCGCCGTAACGACCGGACCGCGATCCGTGTTCGCGATCGTGACGACCGTGGTCGCCGTCTTGACGCAAGCCTGGCCGTCATCCGCGGACCAGGTGATCGTGGTCGCGCCGGAACTCGTGAAGGTCGGCGTTCCGCTCAGGGTGATGCTGGGAGTCAAAGACGGGCCGTTCGTGGTCGGACCCGTGAGATAGGCGCCCGATGCTGCCGGCACCGAAACCCGCGTCTGGCTCAACGTGACGAGGTCCGCGTCGGCGTCGGTGGCCGTCGCCGTGACGGAAACCAGCGGGCCGTTCTCGGCGCCCGACACGGTGGTCGGGGCCGTGATCACCGGCATGTTCTTGCCGTTGTTCACGTCGGATGCAGCCGCGCCATCCGTGTCGATCCAGTCGATGCCGAGCTTGTACGTGTTGTCGCCTTCGGTCCCGGGGCACTGGGTTCCGAACGAGGTCCGATTGGGGCCGATGCTAACCGTGGGGGCGATCTCCAGGGCCGGCGTGCCGGTCGCGCCCGTGACCGTCAAGGTCATGAGCTTGTACGGAACGCCCGTGACGGACGTCGGGTCGAGCGGCGTGCCGCCGCCCTGCCCTCGCTGCCACTCGGTGTCGCTCCGGCGCTCCACCGAGATCGTGGTGCCGAAGTTGGCCGGGTCCGCATTGATGAAATTCGTGAAGGTGGCCGTGCCCCCCGTGACCCGGAGCCCGACGACGTACGAGTTGATCGACAACGGCTCTCCGGTAGAGCATTCTGCCGGGTCGCCGATCCTGTTTCGATCAGTCCAGAGGTAGACTTCGACGGTGGTTGGCGCGCAATTCTCGGCCAGCATGTCAGCTGCCGTCGACACGCCGTCTCCGTTCGTATCTAAGTACATATACTGGGCTGACGCGGGCGCCGCAGCTATGAAGAATGCCAGCGCGGCGAGGGCGAGAAGCCGTGTTGCAAACTTCATGGAAGCCTCCTTGGGGTGGGAACTAAGAGTGTCCCGACCGATGGATCGATGAAACGCGAGTTGTTAAGGACATCTCTCGCCGCGCGAGGAGTCGCACGGCAAAACGGACCGCCTAGAACCGTAAGGCGAGCCCTACTGGACGACAGTTGGCCGGCGCGCTCGCGTTGCGTTGAGATGGGGCCAAGGTTGGCCCGAGGGGGGGTATCTCAACGGTCCGCCGATGCCAAGCAAGTTGTCCAAGAGCCGGTTCGTCCGAGACCGGGGGATAATACCAAAAGTCGCGCGTAAATTCAAGCAGGGCGCAGCGACACGGCCGACCCGGCGATTCGGCGCATCTCTTCCCGGACCCAACTCCCCTGCTCGGTCGTCCCGACGCCCGAGTCGGTTCCCGTGGAGACCAGGCGCCGGCTCGTGAAGAGGGAGCGTACGGATTCGTATACAATTTCGCCGGCCTGCGGCTCCCCGAGGTGTTCCAGAAGCATCTGTGCAGCGAGGATGGCGCCGATCGGAGAGGCCACGTTTCGGCCGGCGTGCTTGGGGGCGGAGCCGTGGATCGGCTCGAACATGGAGACCGCCCCGGGGCGGATGTTCCCGGACGCGGCGACCCCCATTCCGCCCTGAATTGCAGCACCGAGGTCGGTCAGGATGTCGCCGAACATGTTGGAAACGACGACCGTGTCGAAGAATTCCGGGTTCTTGACCATCCACATGCAGGCGGCGTCGATGTACGCGTGGTCGCGCTTGACCTCCGGGTACTCGCGCCCGACCTCCTCGAACGTCCGGGTCCAGAGGTCCATGGCGCCGACGGCATTCGCCTTGTCCACCATCGTCAGCTTCTTCGTCTTGGCACGGCGGCGGCAGAGGTCGAACGCGTAGCGAATCACCCGCTCGACGCCCTTTCGGGTGAACATCATTTCCTGCACCGCCACTTCGTCCGGGGTTCCCTTCTTGAGGAAGCCGCCGATCCCGGCGTACACGTCCTCCGTATTCTCGCGCACGACGATCAGGTCGACGTCGTCCGGCCCCTTCCCCTTGATGGGGCAGAGGTCGGCATGGAAGAGACGAATCGGCCGAAGATTGACGTAGAGGTCGAGCCCGAACCGAATGCCGGAGATGATGGCCCGCTCGAGCATCCCGGCCGGGAGGCGTGGATCTCCGATCGCGCCGAGGAGGATCGCATCATGTCCTTTCATCTCCGCGAGGGCCGAGTCCGGGAACGACTCCTTCGTCTTGAGGTAGTGCTCCGCTCCGAACGGATAGGGCGTCCACTCGAGCGAGAAGCCGCGAATCTCCGCGGCCAGCTTCAGCGTCTCGACGGCCTCCTTCGTTACCTCCGGTCCGATCCCGTCGCCGGGGAGGACCGCGATGCGATAGGTCTTAGCCACGGGCCGCCGCCCCGGGTTTCCCGATGAATTCCCGCACGACCACCTCCAGTTCGCCGTCCTCGAAGACCGTCTCGCGCTGCTTCGCGAGGCGGAAGATGTGCTCCACCAAGGGCCGCTCGGCGGAATGGCCGTGCGCCTGAAGCCAGTAGATGACGTTCGACTCGCCGCACATGGGGCCCACGTTGATCTCCTGCTTCAACCCGAGCATCCCGGCCGGGACGCTCGAATAGACGCGGTCGGCGAGCCAGGCGTCCCCCTTCTTCTCCGCCTTGATGACCGCGGCCGCGTGCACGCCGGTTCCGGTGCGGAAGGCGTCCCGCCCCAGGGCGGGGTAGTTGTACGGGATCGGGACCCGGCAAGCGCGCGAGACGAGCGCGGCGTAGGCCGGCAGCGCGGTCAGGTCGGTCGGTAGCCAGCCGAGCAGGTTCAGGTTGATCAGGATCAGGTCGAGCGGCGCGTTCCCGACCCGCTCGCCCACGCCGAGGATCGTCCCATGCACGCGGTCCGCGCCCGCGAGGAGCGCGGCCAGCGCGTTGGCGACCCCGAGGTCGCGGTCGCGGTGTCCGTGCCAGTCCACGCCCACCGGCTCGCCGGTCGCGTCCACGACCTCGCGCAGGAACCGAACGAGCCGCGCGGTCCCCTCGGGTGTCGCGTGGCCCACGGTGTCGGAGATGCAGACGCGCCGCGCGCCGCACTCGATCGCCGCCGTGTACAGGCGGCGCAGGATCTCCGGCCGGGCGCGCGTCGTGTCCTCGGTGACGTACATGACGGGGACGCCGTTCTTCACCGAATAGGTGACGGCCTCCTCCGTGTGCTCGAGGAGCTTGCCGAGATCCCAGTCCTCGGCGTATTGGCGTATGGGGCTCGAGCCGATGAACGTGGCCGCTTCGATCCGAAGGCCCGTCTTCTGCGTGATGTCGATGATCGGGTCGATGTCGTTCTTGTGGGTCCGCGCCGCGCAGTAGGGTTCGATCGGGAGCTTCGCGCGGGCCATCTCGCGTGCCAGAGCGAGGGTCGCCTCCTTGGCGCGCGGTCCGGCGCCGGGGAGGCCAATGTCGTTTCCATGAACGCCGATCTTCGCCTGGAAGTGGAGGGCCTTGATCTTGTCTTCGATCGAGGGGTCGGCGACCGACGGAGATTGAAGCCCGTCGCGGAGCGTCTCGTCCACGACCTGCACGCGGCGCGGCGGCTTCGGTGCCGGCCCGTCGCCCACGTTCCAGTCGTAGATGAGCTCGCGCTCCTCGGGGTTGGTCACGGCAGCGCTTCCACCACCATGGCGATTCCCTGGCCCCCGCCGATACACGCAGAGGCGACGCCCCAGCGCTTCTTCCGGCGCCGGAGCTCGTAGAGGAGCGTCAGGATCAAGCGGGTGCCGGTCGCGCCGAGCGGATGTCCGAGCGCGATGGCGCCGCCGTTCACGTTCGTCTTCTCGCGCGGGTTCCCCAGTTCCTTTTCGACCGCGAGGTACTGGCCCGCGAACGCCTCGTTGATCTCGAAGAGATCGACGTCGTCCACGGAGAGGCCCGCCTGCTTCAGGGCGCCGCGCGTCGACGGCACGGGCCCGATCCCCATCGTGTCGGGGTCGACCCCGGTCACGCTCCAGGACGCGATCCGGCCGATCGGCGACAGATTCCGCTTCTCGGCGTGGCGCGCCGTCGTGACCACGAGCGCAGCCGCGCCGTCCACGATGCCGCTCGCGTTCCCGGCGGTGACGAACGAGTCCTTTCCGAACGCGGGCTGAAGCTTCGACAGACCCTCGCGCGTCGCCCCCTCGAAGCAGTGGTCGTCCTTCTCGATGGGCTTCGCGTCGCGCCCCGGCGGCGTCACCGGCACGATCTCCTCGCTCAAGACGCAGGAGTCGATGGCGCGTCGCCCTTCCGTGATGGAGCGGAAGGCGTAGTCGTCCTGCGCGTCGCGGGAGATGTTGTGCCGCTTCGCCAGGTTGTCGGACGTCTGCGCCATGAAGAGGCCGCAGAAAGAGTCCTTGAGGGCGA
>Ga0209382_10009190_pt1 | contig 12394 bp, 8 predicted proteins | sample SoiMetdeltSBSDD5_FD_187599 | JGI IMG/M metagenome (GOLD analysis project Ga0209382, IMG submission 187599) | Bulk soil microbial communities from a Populus tree surrounding site in Tennessee, USA - Soil MetaG P. deltoides SBSDD5 (SPAdes) (version 2) | ecosystem: Environmental > Terrestrial >... | reverse complement strand
ATTTCGCGAAAAACATCCTGCCGGGTTATGAGGGCAAAGAGTTCGCGGGCGGCGCCTTCAGCCCCGACGGCCGGACGCTTTTCGTCAACATACAAACTCCGGGCATGACGCTTGCGATCTGGGGGCCGTGGGATCGGGGGGCGCTGTAAGCGAGGGCCGTACGGAGCCGTAACGAATAAATTCATTTCTACGTAGTTATTTCTTGAGGAGCCTTCATGCCGGTCGCGGCGCTCTGAAAGAATGAAAAGCGCAGTTCGTAGTCCCGCCTTTAGGCGGAAGCGTCTGGCGTCACGGAATGGGTCTGCATCCGACCCTTCCGCCTAAAGGCGGGACTACGAACTGATTTTCCGCAGGAACTTTCATGCCGGTTGGGGGGCCCTTAATGAATGAATATCGCGGCGCGAGGGTGGGGCAAACTGCCAGTTTGCCCTGACACCTTCGATGCGGCCTTTCGGGAAGACAAGGCAAAGCGGCCAGTTTGCCCTACCCTTTTCTGAGGATGACATATGAAGCGACGATTATTTGTGACAACTTCCGCGCTGGTTTTGCTGGCGTCAGCCATGGCGCTGGCGGGCAATTGGCGAAAACTCGCGCTTTGGGCCGGGGTGATAAGGCCCGGACCAACGCAGGATGGCAAGGGGGCGTTACTGCCCAACGGCTGGAAGATCACTCCCGCCGGCCGGCAGATCGCGTTGCCTGGCGATATGGTGATGAAGATCATCGTCAGCCAGGACGGCAAAACTGTCTTCGCCAACACCGCCGGCTGGCACGACCACAGCGTCAACTTGGTTGACGCGCAGGCAGGGAAAGTCGCGGAGAGCGTCAACGTCGGAAAGGTCTGGACGGGAATGGCGATCAATCCGGCGACCGGCGCGATCTTCGTCTCGGGCGGTGGCGCGCCGAGCCAGCAATTCATCGCCGCGGCCAAGAGCCGCGGGGTCACGCCCGAAATGATCGAGGCCTTGCGGCTGCCGGTGCTGCGTTTGCAGCGTGACGATGGCAAACTCGCCGTGCGACCTTCACTCGCGATCGACGGCTTGGAAGAAAAAGATCGTTTCGTCGCCGGGGTGACATGCGGCGCTGACGGATCGCTCTATATCGTCAACACGCAGAACGACACGGTCTACCACCTGAGCGGCGCCGATTTCAAAACGCAGGTCGCCGCCAAAGTCGGTTACCGGCCGTACGCGACCGCGCTCGCGCCGAACGGCAAACAACTGGCCGTCTCGAACTGGGGCGACGAATCGGTCAGCCTGCTCGAAGTGAAGACTTTAAAAGAGACCGCGCGCGTCAAGGTCGGCAGTCACCCGAACGATTTGGCCTTTGCGAAAGACGGTCGGTTGTTCGTAGCCAACGCCGGCTCGAACAGCGTCAGCGTGATTCGCGGCGACAAAGTGGTCGAGACGATCAAAACCTCGTTCGACCCCAAAGCGCCAGTCGGCTCGACGCCCGCCGCGCTGGCGATCACGAACGACGGCAAGCGGCTCTACGTCGCCAACGCCGACAACAACGACATCGCGGTCGTCGCCATCGCCAACCCGCGCGAGTCTGTCGTCCTCGGCTTCGTCCCGACGACGTGGTATCCGAGCGCCGTCGCCGTCTCGCCCGACGGCAAGAAGATTTTCGTAGGCGCCGGCAAAGGCGGGTTGCTGAACCTGAACGGCAACTTCCCCGCGGAGACCGAATACAAGGTCTCGTCGCCCGACCCGAAGAAGCCTTACGATTACGTCGGCTCGACTCTCACCGGCATGCTTTCGATCATTGACGCGCCGGACAAGGCGCAGCTTGCGACTTACACCGCGCAGGTCAAGTCGAACTTTCCCAACCCCGAAGCCAACATAGACAAGACGCACGCCGACAAAGTCGCCAAAGAGGTCTTTCCGAAGATCAAACACGTGCTTTACATCATCCGCGAAAACCGCACATTCGATCAGGTCTTCGGCGATCTGGGCAAAGGCAATGGCGATCCCAACCTGGTCCTGTTCGGCGAAGACGTCACGCCCAACGCGCACAAGCTCGCGCGCGAGACGGTCATCCTCGACAACCTTTACTGCAACGGCGAAGTCTCGCAGGACGGCCACCAATGGTCGAACGCCGCCTACGCGACGGACTTCACGCAGAAGGCCTGGGTCAACAGCTACAGCCGTCGCGGGCAGCCCGAAGCCGACGAGCGGCTGACCTCGTCGCCAGCCGGCTATCTGTGGGACAACTGCAAGAAGCACGGCAAGACTTACCGGAGCTACGGCGAATTCGCGTCGTTCCGTTCGACGCCCGAAAGTGAGCCGAGATTCGTGGGCGATCCAGATTTGAAAGACCACGTGAGCGTCGAGTGGCTTAAACTCAAGATGACGCCGACCAGACAGCGCGACACGAAGCTGGCCGAGGTCTTCACCAAAGAGTTACGGGAAGCCGAAGCGAAGGGCGAGTGGTGGGATTTCATGGTGATGTCGCTCGGCGAGAATCATACTGACGGATTGACGGCGGGCCGGTTCACACCGGTCGCTTGTGTGGCGTCGAACGACTTGGCGCTAGGAATGATTATTGAAGCCGTCAGCAAATCGAAGTTCTGGCCTGAGACCGCGGTCTTCGTCATCGAAGACGACGCCCAGAACGGCCCTGATCACGTTGACGCGCGCCGCACAGTAGGCCTCGTCTATTCGCCTTACGTCAAACGCGGCGGCCTGGTGGACAGCACGATGTACACGACGGTGTCGTACGTGCGCACGATGGAGTTGATTCTGGGGCTGCCGCCGATGACGCAATACGACGCGCTGGCCACGCCGATGTACAACGCGTTTACCACAGAGGCGTCCTTAGCCGCTTACACGTCTCTTCCGGCGAAAGTCGATCTGATGGCGCGTAATCCAATGACCGGAGAAGGAGCGCAGCGTTCGGCGCGGCTCGACTTCTCTGATTACGACCTCGCCGATTTCGACGAACTCAATGGTATCTTGTGGAAGGCGATCAAAGGCGATCAGCCGATGCCCGCGCCGGTGCGCAGCGCGTTGCTGGGACCGTAAGATTCAGGTTTGATCTTGAATATTTCAGCAGTCAAGGCGACCTTAAGAAGGCGCGCGAGGAAATAGAACCATACTCAATTATGGTAATGAATGGTCTGGAACTTCCGATTGCCGGAAATTACGCCGATGACGAAATCGTCGCCGACGAAATCGTCGCCGATCGCCGGGCTTACAGCGGTCGGGACACGGCGGCGTCAATCACCTCACGCATTCTTGCCATTTCGGTCGGCTTGTCTATCGACTCGGTCGCCCCAGCCGCCAGCGCCAGTTCCCGAAGGTTTTCTCCAAAGGATGTGATTGCCACAACCGGCAAGTCTGCGAGCTCCTCAGTCGATCTAACGGCAGTGATCAAATCCAAACCGCTGAGGACCGGCATTGCGATGTCGGTTACGATTACGTCAGGGCGCTCTACCTGTGCTTCCGCGATGGCTTCGAGGCCGTTGCTTACGACCTTCACTTTGTAGCCCGCCAGCGCCAACATGTAACCATAAAGCCCGCGCGCATCGGCGTCATCTTCGACTAAGAGAACGTTCAATCGTCGCATGGAAATAATGAAAGGGTTTGTGCCTCCATCCACATGATTCGATCAAACGCGCCGGGGAAGATCAGAGTTATAAACTCCTGCGCTCCCACGCCTTCGGCTTCGAATACGGCCACAGGCGCCGGAGCGTATTGCGCGTAACAAGTCGAGACCCGGCCTTCGGTCACGCTGGCGACGATTTCGGATTGAAGCTCCGTCCCGCAAATGACCCTGATGGTCAGCGTGGCTCCGGCGTCATGTCGCGCCTCGACGCAAGATCCGTCGCCGCCGCCCGTGGCGACCATGACTTCGCAATTGGGCGTAAATTGAAAGCGAATGGCGTAGCGGTGACGTTTTTTAGCGGTGAATTGATCTCGCACGATCAGGCGTCCCGGGAGGTCGACGGCCGGATCGGGTTTAAGGAAGAGCGCCGACCGCGTATGCGTCACCGGGTCCTGGAGACGTTCGTAACCGTCATGCGAGCCTTGAAAGAAGATCGCTCCACTGTGTTCGACGAATTCACGCAATCGGCATTTCGCGGTCGTGCGCCACGAGAATGGATTGGAAGGGGCCGACTGCGGTTGGTCATCGACCGTGACGGTGTTGTGCGCGGCGGTCGAGCGGAATTCGTCGCGCGTCTTCGGGTCCGCGGCGTAAACGAACGTGCCGGGGTCAACCAGCCAAGTCGCGCCGCCCGACGCGAATTCGATCGAGAGCGCGTCAGAATGCGCGTGTCCGCAGCCTATCTCGGCGCCGTGAGGTCCGCAATCAATCAACACAAAACTCGAATCGCGGCGCCATCCGTCGCGCATCACGAAATAGCCGCTCGACCTGAACCCCTTGGAAATCTCACGCGGCGTTTCAGCCTCCAGCCGGTCGTAGCCTTCGACGCCTTCCGGGCCGATTAGCCACAGCATCTCCGCCGGCGCCGCTCCCGCGACATATTTCCAATCGCCGCGTTCGAGGACGGCCGCGCCGACGGCCAGCGTGTCGCGGAAATCATTGGCCGCCCGGGCGGCGAGCTTGATCAGCCGCCCGCCGTCGTCGTCACCGAAGAGCGGCGACGACCCGTCAGGCCGCGTGATCCACATCAGGTGATCGAGCATACCTTCGAGCTTCCGCCGGAGCTCGGCCTCCGTCTCGCAATGAATCATGTTGGCGTCGGCCCGCATCAGCGCGAAGAGATGAGTATAGATGTCCGTAGTGTAGCGGTGGTAGTAAGAGGATTGCTCGAAATAGACGCCGTCCGCGCGCACCTGTTTCGCCGCCTGATCGAGCAGTATCCGCAGCCCCAGATTGCGCCATCCTTCGGAGCGGCTCAGCTCCGGCAGCGCCAGACCCAGGTAGAACAACCCCAGAGCCTCGCCCGTCAGGTGCGTGTTGGGGCTGAAATAATACGAGAGGTACCTCTCGATGTGCCGTCCGTGCTCGATCAGCGATTTCAGCAGCCGCGCGAAGAAATCGGGCGTGACTGCTCTGGAGTCAACGCACAGGCCCAGCGCCCACAGCCACGCGATTGATCGGAACGCGACCTCCAGACTGGATGCCCAATTGATTCCCATCCCCACCGGATTGGCGTCAATCCAGGCGGAGACCTGGTCAACGAACCCCGCGGCGAAACGGTTGTCGTCGGTAAGCCAATACGCCTGGCCCAGCGTGACGAAATGGGCGTGGCGGTTCAACTCCCAGACGACTTTCGGATCGCCGCCGCCGAGCGGATCAAGAGGATGCAGATTGCTCCAATGCCGGAGCGGGGCGCGAAGGCCTGAGACCGGATCGAGGCTCCAATCAATCGGCGAATCGGGCAAATCGCCGAAACTCAAGCCGATGTGGCCGAGCAAGGAGAATATTCCCGTAAGAGCGCATTCCGCAGTATTGATGATGGCGTCGCGTTCGTCGGGGAAACGCCGATTCATCATCCCGACAATCTCTCCTCGCTGCTCAAGCGAGGGCAGGAAAAGTCTGTTCTTCGCCCGCAGACAGTGGCGCAGCGCCTCGGCCAAGCATTCACCGCGCCACATCGGATTGAATTCGCTGAAAAGCTCATCGTCGCTCATCTCAGGCGCGCGGCCGCGCCGCAAGCGGTCGCTCAATCTGGATAATCGCTGGCGTGAGCGAACCCGCAGCTCATTAAGACTTACCCCGCGAATTTTGCCGAGTTGTTCAAGACTGATAGGCATAAAAAAACCGAGCTAAATCAGACCATGTAACATTAGTACAAATAGTCCAACCGCGGAGGACGCAAAGGCGCGCAGAAGACGAGAAAGACCTGTCTTTCTCTGCGTACCTGCGGCGACCTCTGCGGTTGGCTGCGCCAATCCTGGTTGTCCTGATTTAGTTTTTGCAGCGCATGAGCCATTCGCCTTCCAGCCTGGTTAAAAACATGTCGCCTTGATAGATGGCTCGCAAAACATCGGGGTTCTTGGAGTGCGTAAGCGTCCAGGGGCCGCCACAGTTAAAGAAACAATATTTGTCCGAGAATTCTTGGGCGAATTTAGGATCGAGCCGTCCGGATAGCGCAATCGCTCCTTCCCGCCAACCATGGTAGAAGAGATGGTCGAGCACTTCGCAGAACGACTTCCTGCGCCCCACAATCTGCAAAACCTCGCCCAAGCCATCCGCGCTCAATTCGTAAAGGTACCAGCCGACCAACTCGCCATCGGCGTTGTGGAGCGCTATTTTCCGCAATTCGCCGGGGCTGGCCAGTTGATCGGCTTTCGCCAGCAGCCAGAACAATGAACCAGAATCGTAATCGGGGCGCAGCGCGTAACCCGACAGGAATTGCGTGATACCGTACAATAGAGTCTCCTGATCCAAATCCTTCGCTTGTAGAGAGGCGGCCGGTTTGCCAAAACGATGCGGCAAGGCGCGGCTCGCAATAGCGTCTACTAGTGGGCACAAAGGCCTGAGCAGCCGGGCAAAAATCCTGAGCAGCCTGTTTTTCCGCGCCAGGAGGTTCAACACATACCGGCTTGGCCTCAGCAAGCGCGTCCAGTTGATACTGTAAGCCAGCGCCGTAGCGCCGCCGAGACCTTCCCAAATTTTACGGCCTACGGCGCCTGCGCTATCAGTCACCGACAGTTCTTGAGGTCCTGAAAAGAAGGTCTTTAAGAGTTGTACCCCGGCCAGCGTCGAACGACTGCCCGGCTCAACCATAAAATGCATGCTGGTGGCCACCCGAATAGGCCGCCCGTGTAATAACATCCGCCGCGGAATTATTCCGATGAATCCGATAATGGCGCCGTCGCCGGCTTCGTATACTAATGATGATATCTCTTCTTCAGCCCCTTCTTCAGTTCCCTTTTCAGCCCCCTTTTCAGTCCCCTTTTCAGTCCCCTTTTCAGTCCATGGAGTGTGAAAGAACATCTCTTCAAAATAAGCGTCCAGCTTCGATGACGGAGGCGCCGTAGGGCCGTTATTGAAGAAGACCTTTTGAAATAATTTCACTACTTGTGGGACGTCGTTTTTGGTAAATGGGCGTACTGAGTTCATCTTCTACGCCGCTTCGACCGCCGCCGTGCGCCGGGCAACAAAACCGGCGATTCTGTCGATGGAGCGGAAGTTTTCGAGTTCTAGGTCATCAGTAGAGATCGAAACGCCGAACGTCTCCTCCAACTGCGCCAGCAATTCAACTAATGCCAGAGAATCAAGTAACCCGGTTCCAACCAGATCCGTGTCAACGGAAGACACATCCAGGTTCAACTTTTTTGCGAATAGCTCAGTGAGTTTCTGATGAACTCCATTATGTTCGATCATATCTGTTATTTCTCCGATTCGATGATCGCTCCGCGCGGTGTTGATCGTCGTTTCGGCCAGTGAGACAGAGGTTGGAACCGCGGATTTTCACGGATACTTCGGATTTTTCACGGATGATCCGGGTTGATCCGCCCGCATCCGTGAAAATCCGCGGTTTCTTTCAGTGGCCTAAACGATGATCGACGTCGTCCGCGCAAGGCCTTCAAGGTTGAATGCCGGCTGATTCTTCGCCGGCCAATAACAAATTCATGCGCGAGCTGCTTGAGACAGACTTTGCTGAAATTGCTCCCGCAACGCCCGGCGATCAATCTTGCCGTTACCGTTTTGAGGCAGCCGCTCAAAACATATCCAATGTGACGGCAACATATAACTCGGCAACGTGCGCCTGAGCGCCTGGCGCAGCGTGGTTGGGTTGGCGCCGGAGTCCGGCAGAGGAGCATAGGCGCAGCAAATGGCCGCCCCTTCGAATCCGTCGCTATTGACTGCGACGACGGCGCATTCCCGCAGGAGACCGAGCGCGTTCAGCGCCGTTTCAATTTCGCCCAACTCGATGCGGTAGCCGCGGCTCTTGATTTGTGAATCGGCGCGCCCGAGGAAATAGACCAGGCCGTCTTCGCCGATTTTCGCCAGATCGCCGGTCTTGTAAATGCGCCCGTATGAGGCAGTGTCTAGGAAGACTTCGCTCGTTTTCTCTTCGTCGCGCCAGTAGCCGGGGCTAAGCCCCACGCCTCCGATGAATAAGGCTCCGACCTCGCCTGGCGGCGCGGGCCGAAGATTTTCGTCGAGAACCAGCAACTCTTCGCCGTCGCAAGGCGTCCCGATGGGAATGGGCGAATCGTCGCGCGGCGGGCGCGCAGGAACGGTGTAATAACCGCTGGCGACGGTCGCTTCCGTCGGGCCGTAGAGATTGGTGAAGCTCACATGAGGCAATCGCTTCATCCAGTACCGCAAAGCAGGAGTCGGAAAGACTTCGCCGCACCAGAGCAGCCGCTTCAACGTCGGAAAGTCGCCCTGCGCGACGACATCCTGCTTGGCCATATAGTTCAACAACGAAGGCGCTGAAAACCACTGCGTCAACTCATGCCGGCGAATGAAGTCGGCGACCTTGTTCGGGAGCAGGTTCAATTCCGCGGGGACCAAATGAAGTTGCGCGCCTGCGCCCAGCGTGGCGTAAATGTCGAAAGTCGAGAGATCGAAATGGAGGGGCGGATGGCCGGAGACGCGATCCTCGGCGCTCACGCCGAAATAACTTATGGCCCATTCGATGAAGCGCAGAGCGTTGTCATGAGTAATCTGCACGCCCTTGGGCGCGCCGGTCGAACCGGACGTGAAGAGAATGTGCGCCGTGTCGGCGCCGCGATTTCGATAATCGAGCGGCGCGCCGGAGAAACTCGTCAAATCGCTGCGGGAGAACTCGATCTTCAGGCCGGGCGACGGCGGCGATTCGGCCTCCCACCAACCGATCAATGGCGCCGCGCTCAGGTTCGCGTCGGCCAGCGCGTCGCGTAGAGACTCCGCCGCTGATCCGGCGACGAGAACGCAGCGCGGTTCGCAGGCGGCGATGATCTTGGCCAAACGTGGCGCGGGGTTGGATGGATCCATCGGAACGTAGATGCAGTCGGCTTTGAGAATTCCCAACTCGCTGATGATGGCGGCCACGCGTTTGGGCGTCAGAAAACACACACGGTCGCCGCGAACACAGCCGACGGCCTGCAACTGCCTCGCCAATTGGTTGGAGGCCTCCTCCAGAGCCGCATAGTTCATCCGTTCATCATTCATCACCAGGGCGGTTGCGTCATGACGCAGCCCCGCCTGCCTAGTTACTAACTGCTGTAACAACTCTGCCATTTTGCGCTTCCTTTATTGTATGGAACGCTAAATCCTAATGACTGACATTGAGTCACGGTACTGTACCGACCTCACGTGATCTGAATTTAGAGAGGCGGTGGTATCAGGTCCTGATCCACCTACGCAATCCGATCGCCGCGCGTATCAATGGATTGGGCGCGGCGGCCAATAGCCGGTAAAACAGTGGTCCGCCGCCGGCCAGGCGCCGTTCATGGCAGTTAACCCCGGCGCGCCTTGAAACACCTCAAACCGGCGCTCGGCGAGATCGATTTCGGTTTTTGCGCGGCCTGCTGAAATCGCCTGGGTTCTATTCATAACGTTTTTCAACTTTGGCGCTTAAGCGGTCGAACAATTCGGTTAATCGTCCGGCGAGGACGCGGCGGTCAAAGCCGGCTACGGCCCGCGGATCCGCCACGTGATTAGTCCGTCCTTCCTTCCATCGCAGGACGCTTTCCCTGACGGCTGCCAGGACGCCGGCCGTATCCTTCGGATTGACCACCAGGCCGCCGCCGATTCTTCGCAGCAGATTGGCCAGAGCGCCTTCCGGCGCGAGCGCCAGAATCGGCCGCCCGGCGCGCAAATATTCATAAGTCTTGCCGGGGATCTGGATGACGAATTTTTCCGCCAGCAGAAGGAGGAGGTCCGCTTCTGTCATGCGCCGGAGCGTCTCGGGGCGACTGCGGGGGCCGAGAATTTTGACGCAATCGCTCACCCCGCATTCGACGGCCATTTCCCTCACCGAACGTCCCTCGCTGGTTGCGCACCAGCCGACCAGGTCGACCTGAATTTGTTCACGCGCAATTTCGCCGGAATCAATCAATATCTTTAAGGCGCGGAATAACGGCTGCGGGTCGCGCTCGATGTAGAACTTTCCGGCGTAAACGATCAGAAACTTCCCTTCGCTCTTTTCATCGCGCCGCATGCCCGCGGGCAGATTGTTCCACTCCCCGTTGTCATAGCCGTTGGGCACGGCGGCGAACTTGTCGGCCGGCATGTGTGGATAAGTTTGGCGGAATGCGACGGCGTGTTCTTCGGTCACGCCGACGACGGCTGTGGCGCGAGTGACCACCAACCGCTCCAACCACTTGTCCATGCGCGCCGCAATGGCGCTGGTCGGAGTCTCCCACGAGCCGGCGAACCAGGGATCCCGAAAATGCGCAATCCACGGCAGACCGGTCAAATATGACAGCGCGAAACCGACCAGGTGATTCGACCAAAATGGGCCGGAGGAAAATATTTGCTCCGCCTTCGACTGTCGCGCCGCTTTCAGGCCGGCTAAGACGGCAGGCAAGATCCATCCGGTGTACTTGTCGGGAATGCTCAGCGCAGACAGGAGCAAACGCCGCAACTTCCCTTTCTCGCCGAGCGGCGTATCGGCTTCTACATTAGTCCCGGCCGCGCCGGCGTCTTGCGTCTTGCGCCTGAAGGTTGATCTGAGCCAGCGATAAAGATCGAACGGGTGAGGCAAAAGGCGCGTTCTGACGACCGCGTCCGGCAGACCCAATTCGGCTATTTCGTCGGCGCGCCCGCGGTAGCGCTCTTCGATGTACTTCTCCTGCGCCGTCAGCACCACCGGAGACCAGCCATGCTGGGGCAGGTAACGCGCGATCTGCGCACAAGAGCGCGAGCCCATCTCCAAACTTGGCGCAAACTGATAAGCTATAAAAAGCAAGCGCCTGGGCGTCCCTTCTGGCGCCGCGACGGAGGCCAACCTATCAGATGATGCGCTCGGTTCGAGCGCGCTCCTTTTGAACGAATGTCTCCCTGATTCAATCTGGCGATGTTTATAGAAAACCATGTGAATCCAATTCGGTCGCGCGGAGATGAAGCGCGACTGCGCGGCATTTACGGAAAAAGCCAATCTGGAACAGAGCTTCTGCGCCAAATTGCGTTCGGCGGGTTTCCCGATCTCTTGTCCGCAATGAACGCAGGCTTCTTCCTGATCGTAGGTTCCCCACGGATTCCCGGCGACATCCATCAACCATGAGGAAAGCGCATTTGTCCGCGAACGACTGGAACCGACGAACGTCATGCCAACTTTTTGGAGCGGAAGAAAGAGTTCAGTAAGCCGGCGTTCATCAAACACGTTGACGTGCCCCCAAGGCGGATTGCTGCGGCCGCAAGACTGGCAGGTGGCGCGCCCGAGGCGAGTGTCCTGCCGGTAAGGTACCCCAATCACGACGTGTGATTTGGCGACGCGACTCAGTTCACGGCAGGCCTGTTCCAGTCCTTTGCCGGGAATGTGTTCCAGCACTTCCGCGCACAAGACCACGTCGAAAGAGTCGCTGGCCAATTCCAGGCGCGTGACATCACCTTTAACGCAGGTGATCCGGTCGTGCGAGATCGAGGGCTTCTCCAAATCGAGCGCGGTGACCGAGCCGAAATACTCGGTCAGCAGTCGCGTGAGATAGCCATCGCGCGCGCCAACATCAAGAACGGAACCCTGCCCTTTGGGCCCCTTAGGTATGATGTTCATTAAATCACTAATACGTTCCTGCTCCTGCGGCGTGTTACGATAAGCCGTCATCTCAATCTTGCTCGCCGAGCGTCCCCCAATCGCCGGTATGCCTCGGGTTGAATGACCGTCGTAGACATCGTGCGTATGCGCGCTCTCAATCCCCATTCGTCGCCTCCATTGCCTGGTGATGGCGGCCCTGATGATGCTGCGTCGCAGCCGCCTGCCTGATCGGGCGCAGTCGATAATTTCGGTAAAGGCCCGGCTCGCCGCTATGCCCATCGACAGCGGCAAGAGCGATGTTGAACGCCTCGCGCGCGGTGGCGAAGTGTATTTTGAACCGCCCGTCGCGATCCGCCCATTCAAGCGTTTCTTGCAGAAACCATTGCGCCGCTTCGCCGATGGTCGCCGCTTGATCGTTCGTGAAAAAGCCGTGGCAGTAGAGCTTGATGAAAATCCACTCCGGCCGCCCGTGAACGCAGATGCCGGCGCCGCGCCACCGGCGCAGGCGTTCGGGCGTGAGCAGGTAACTGGACGTCAAAGCGCCGTCATCAATTCGCGGCGCAGGCAATCCGCGCCGTCGCCGGTTCCAATCGAATACCAGCGGGCCGGTCAACAGAACCGGCAACGTTATCTTTGCCCCGACGCGCAGATTCTTCCCAGTCCGGTGTGGGACGGGTTCGTCGAGTGGGCGCCCGCATTGGTACAGCGCGTTGATTCGCGGCGTCTGGGGCTGCAGAGGCGCCGCTGGCAAGGTCAGGTCGGCGTAACATCCGGTTTCGGCCAGAATCCGCA
>Ga0209382_10009188_pt1 | contig 12394 bp, 9 predicted proteins | sample SoiMetdeltSBSDD5_FD_187599 | JGI IMG/M metagenome (GOLD analysis project Ga0209382, IMG submission 187599) | Bulk soil microbial communities from a Populus tree surrounding site in Tennessee, USA - Soil MetaG P. deltoides SBSDD5 (SPAdes) (version 2) | ecosystem: Environmental > Terrestrial >... | reverse complement strand
TTATCTCGGCCCGAAACGCGTAGTGGTGGTTTATGAGTTGCCGCTCAACGAGATTGTGGTAGATTTTTATGATAGGCTGAAATCGGTCAGCCGCGGCTATGCTTCAATGGACTATGAAATCGCCGGGTACCGCGCCGCGGACTTGGTCAAGCTCGACGTGCGCATCAATGGCGACCTGGTAGATGCCATGTCGATGATCGTTCATCGCGAGAGAGCGTACTATCGCGGCCGCGACCTGGTGCAAAAGATGCGGGAGCTGATCCCGCGGCAGCTTTTCGAAGTTGTCATCCAGGCCGCCATAGGCAGCCGTGTGATTGCGCGCGAAGCGGTCAAAGCGCTGCGCAAGAATGTCACTGCGAAGTGTTATGGCGGCGATATCACTCGCAAGCGTAAGCTCTTGGAACGCCAGAAGGAAGGCAAGAAACGCATGAAGCAGGTCGGTAAAGTAGAAATCCCGCAGGAAGCGTTTCTTGCGGCACTCAAGGTTTAGCTCGCAAAATTGTATGGCCTCTGAAAAGGTAACTAAAGTGAAGGATCAAAGTGTCGTGGACCAACCCGCAGCAGTGAAGGCGAAGTCGGCGTTTCGCGAGTACGCGGAAGCCATCATCATGGCGCTGATCCTGGCGCTGTTTATCCGGACCTTTATCGTACAGGCTTTCAAGATTCCGTCCGGGTCGATGATACCCACCTTGGAGATCGGCGATCATATCCTTGTCAACAAGCTTTCCTACGGATTGCGCATGCCGTTTCTTGAACGGTATTTACTCCAGTACGGCAATCCTGCGCGGGGCGATGTCGTCGTGTTTATTTATCCGGAAGATCGCTCGAAGGATTTTATCAAACGAGTGATCGCCGTGGCCGGCGATACGGTTGAGGTGCGCAGCAAAAAGATCTTCATCAATGGCAAACAGGTCGAAGACCCGCATGGTCATTTCTCAGGGTATGATCCGCTGGCTGGCGGGGTCGGAAGCGGCGACGACTACGGCCCGAAAACCGTGCCGCAGAATAGCATCTTCGTGATGGGCGACAATCGCGACCGGAGCTACGACAGCCGTTTCTGGGGGTTCGTCGATTTAAGCGAGGTCCGCGGTAAGGCGTTTTTGATTTACTGGTCGTGGGATGGCACCGACCGCTGGGTGCGCTGGGAGCGCCTCGGCAATTTGATTTACTGATTCATCCGCTTCATTATTGGCGCCGCTACCATACCGATCGGCGCCGATGACCGCATCCATAACCGCGTGCGTCGATGGCGTTTGGCTTTTTGAGGCAGGAAGGGTCTCGTGGGTAAAAAAATTAGAATCCTGTTGACGTCCTGGGCGGCACTGATTCTTCTATTGGTGATCGTGAATATCCTCATAGCCATGGGGAATCAATCCATCCAGGCCGACATGGCCGAGCGCCAACAAGAAATCGCTCAAACGATTCAACTGGAGACCCTCAATCGCCAGCTCATCACCGTGCTCGCGAATATGGCGATGAAGACCAACGACGAGCCGCTGAAAAAATTGTTGGCCGAGAGCGGAATCAATCTGGATGGGGCGCCTGAGAGCGCGCCGGCGAAAAAGTGAGGCTTCATGGCTGAGGAAATTGAAAACGAGTTGGAGACTGCCGACACTCCGGCCGCGGTAGAAAAAGCGCCCTTGACCTTGCCTTTGATCTTAACTTTGGCGGCGCTGACTATTTACTTCGGGTTTCAGACTTTGCAGTTTTTGTTCGAGCGCAACAACCTCGTCATGGTCAAAAGCTCGCAGGAGGGGGCGACCCAGGAGGCGCAAAAGATTCAGGCGCAATTCAAAATGCTGGTCAGCAAGACCAGCGAGCTGGCCGATCAAGGGCATGCCGGCGCAAAGATGGTGATGGAAGAGTTGCTCAAGCGCGGTGTCGGTTCGGCGCCGCAACCCGCTCCGCCACCAAGCGCAAAGGCGCCCAGCAAGACGGAAACAAAGCCGACAAAGTAAGCTACGCGACAGCTTCTTGACGTGGTCGCCTCCCGGACCGGACTGACGCGAGAGCTTTGCGCGTATCGGTCGCCATTCCCGGCAACAAGTCAACCACTTCATTTTCACGCGATCGCTTGACCGTTGGTGAAATTCTCTTTAGCGTTATCCCTGTGCGTTATCGCGCGGAGATCCGTTGAACACATCACTATTTCATCCTCTTATTCAGAGTTGGTTTACAGAGCGTTTCGCAACACCTACGGCGGCGCAGCAGCAAGGCTGGGAGTCCATCGCTGCCGGACAATCGACGTTGATCGCGGCGCCGACCGGTTCGGGCAAAACGCTCGCCGCGTTTCTTTGGTCTATCGACCGACTGATCAAACGGGCGTTGGCTGGGGAGCTGGATGAATGCACCAGTGTCGTCTATGTCTCCCCGCTGAAGGCTCTCGGCAACGATATCGCGAAAAATCTTCAGGCGCCGCTCGCGGAGATCTATGATTCGGCAGGTCGGGAAGGGATTCTTTTACCCACCATTCGCGTTGCCGTGCGCTCCGGCGACACGCCGGCCCATGAGCGCCAGGCGATGGTGCGCCGGCCGCCGCATATTCTGATCACCACGCCGGAATCGCTTTACATTCTTCTCACCGCGCCGCGCAGCCGGGAATTCTTAAAAACCGCCGAGACATTGATCGTCGACGAAATACACGCCGTGGCGCAAGACAAGCGCGGCGCGCATCTTGCCCTGTCACTCGAGCGGCTCGACGCTTTGGCCGGCCGATCGTTGCAGCGGATCGGTCTGAGCGCGACGCAGAAACCGATCGAAGAGGTTGCCCGTCTGCTCGTCGGATCAGAACATCTTCGCGCGGACGGCACGCCCGACTGCGCGATCGTCGATGTCGGCCACCGCCGCGAAATGGAGCTGCGCATCGAAGTGCCGGATCAGGAGCTGGGCCCGATCATTCGCCAGGATATTTGGTCGGCTGTATATGACAAACTCGTCGAGCAAGTCCGCGCGCACAGGACGACCCTGGTATTCGTCAATACGCGCCGTCTGGTCGAGCGGGTGGCACACCAGTTGACCGAGAGGCTGGGCGAGGGCAAGGTCGGCGCGCATCATGGGAGTTTATCGCGCAAGACGCGACTGGAGGTCGAAGAGAAGCTCAGGTCCGGCGCCTATTCCGTCGTGGTGGCAACGGCCTCCTTGGAGCTCGGTATCGATATCGGCCACGTCGACGCCGTCTGTCATATCGGCTCGCCACGCAATCTGGCCGTTCTGTTGCAGCGCGTCGGGCGGTCCGGCCATTGGCTGGGAGCTATCCCCAAAGGAATCTTCTATCCGCTGACGCGCGACGATTTACTCCAATCGGTTGCCGCCATCCGAGCCGTCCGCCAAGGTCAACTGGACAAGCTCGCCATTACCAACAATCCTCTGGATGTCTTGGCGCAGCAGATGGTCGCCACGGTGGCGAGTTTGGAATTAACCGCAAAGAGCCGCGCGCGACGGAGTAGCGCCTCATTTTTCCCCCGCGTTGCGGGGGAGGAAAGAGGCGGAGGTGGAGATAAGAGCAGAGATGAAGCCGGGATTAGCGAAGACGAATTGTGGCAGCTCATGCGCTCGGCTTACCCGTACAGAGATCTTGCGCGGGAAGATTTTGATCAGCTCCTTGAAATGCTCAGCGAGGGCGTCGAAACCCGCCGCAGCCGGCGCAGCGCTTATCTCCATCGCGATCGCATCCACGGCATGTTGCGCGCGCGCCGGGGGGCGCGCTTGACCGCCATCACTAACGGCGGCGCGATTCCTGATACTGCAGATTATCGAGTCGTCGAATTTCCCAGTGAAACTTTCGTTGGCACTGTCAATGAAGATTTCGCCATCGAAAGTCTCGCCGGCGATATTTTTCTCTTGGGCAATCGTTCCTGGCGCATTCGGCGCGTCGGCTCGGGCGTGGTCTGGGTGGAAGACGCGCAGGGCTTGCCGCCGAGCATCCCGTTTTGGATGGGCGAGGCGCCGGCGCGCACGCTCGAATTGTCCACGGCAGTGTCGGATTTGCGGAAAGCCGTGGCGGAGCGACTGCCTGACCGCGCGCGGGCGGTCGAATGGCTCATGTCGGAAGCGGCGATGTTGCAAGGCGCTGCCGAACAGATCGTCGATTATATTGCCGAGACCGTGCAGATGCTCGGCGCGGTGCCGTCGCAGGACAAAATAATCGCCGAGCGTTTCTTCGACGAGGCCGGCGGCATGCAGTTGATCATTCATTCCCCCTGGGGCGGGCGCATCAATCGTGCCTGGGGCCTCGCGCTCCGCAAGCGCTTTTGCGTGAGTTTTGACCGCGAGTTGCAAGCGGCGGCGACCGATGACGGCCTGTGCATCTCGCTCGTGGAGCAGCATTCCTTTCCACTGACAGACGTCTTTGCGATGCTGCGGCCAGGCAATCTTGAATACAACTTGACCCAGGCTGCGCTGGCGTCGCCGATGTTCGACAATCGCTGGCGCTGGAACGCCACGCGCGCTCTGGCGATCCGGCGCCACAACGGCGGGCGGAAAGTTCCGGTGGCGCTCCAGCGCATGCGCGCCGAGGATCTTTTGGCGGCGGTGTTTCCCGAACAAGTCATGTGCCAGGACAATCGCAGCGGCCCCGTCGAGCTGCCGGACCATCCCCTGGTGAGAGAAACCATGGGCGATTGTCTGCATGAAGCGATGGACGTCGACGGCCTAGGGGAAATACTTGAGCGCATCGAGAGCGGCGCACTCGAGACGCTAGCCGTCGATACGCCGGCGCCGTCACCGATGGCCCATGAGATTCTAAACGCCAATCCGTACGCTTTTCTCGATGATGCGCCGCTCGAAGAGCGCCGCGCCCGAGCCGTGTCCTTGCGGCGCGTCGACCCGCGCATCGCGCAGGAATTCGGCCGGCTCGATCCCGCGGCCATCGAGGAAGTTCGCAAGCAGGCGTGGCCCGAAGTGCGTAACGCGGATGAGCTGCATGATCTTTTGCTCGGCGTCTGTTTGTTACCCGAGAATTGGCGCCCGGCTTGGCGCCCGCTGGCCGAGTTCTTGATCAAAGGCGGTCGCGCTACAGTTGCGGTCTGGCGCGAGCAAGACAGCGATCAACGCGCTTTCGTCGCGGCGGAGCGGGCCGATTTAATTCACCTCGCGATTCCTTCGGTCACGCTCGCTCCGCCTGTCGAATTGCCGCTAGGTTTCAACGAAAGGATTGAATCCGCGGCAGATGCGCACAAAAAAATTGTGCAGGGATGGCTTGAAGTAAGCGGGCCGATCACCGCGAGAGGGCTGGCTGAACGCCTAGGATTGCGGGAGCCGAAGGTCGAGGCGGCCTTGATCGGTTTGGAAAGCGCCGGGGTGGTTTTGCGCGGCGAGTTCACCGGAGACGCGCGGCCGGGCGGAGAGACGGAATGGTGCGACAGAGTGTTACTCGCGCGCATTCACCGCCTGACGCTTGGTCGCATGCGCAAGGAGATCGAGCCGGTGTCGGCGACGGATTTCATGCGCTTTCAACTGGCCTGGCAACATGTCGCGCCAGGCAGCGAACTAAGCGGTCGCGACGGTATCTTACAAGTCATTCGCCAGCTCCAGGGATTGGAGTTGCCCGCGCCCGCTTGGGAGCAGCAGGTTTTACCCGCGCGCATCGAGCACTATGATCCTGCCGATCTCGAGCATCTTTGTCTTGCGGGAGTCGTGGCCTGGGGACGGCTCAGATCGGGAGCTGCGACAAACGGTGAAGAGGCCCGGCAACCGGGGCGCGGGAAACGAACTAGAAGAATCCTTTCGCCGGCGCGAAACGCTCCAATCTCATTTCTCCTGCGCGACGACATCGACGCATTTCTCGACGCGCCGACCATACGGTTCGACCAGATTCGGACGCTCTCACCCATGGCTCAGGAAGTGGCCCGCTATCTCGATCTTCACGGCGCGTCGTTCCTTAACGACGTTGCGCGCGCGACGGGCATTTTGAAAGTCAAAGTGGAGGAAGCGTTATGGCAGTTGGTGGCCCATGGGCTAGCTACCGGCGACGGCATCGCGGGGCTTAGGGTTCTTTTGACGCCAGAGGAGAAGAGGGTGGATCGACGCCGCTTGCACGTTATTTCCGGCGGTCGAAGCGCGGAGCGATCGATGGCGGTGGGGCGCTGGTCGCTTTGGCGTCCCGGGTTCAGTGATGAAGCCATCAGCGGCGAAGCGCGCTTGGAACGGTACGCGCGCCAGTTGCTGCAGCGTTACGGAATTGTTTTTCGCGAGTTGTTGGCGCGGGAAACGATCGCCCCGCCTTGGCGCGGTCTGCTGAGTATCTACCGAAGGCTGGAAGCGCGCGGTGAAATCCGCGGCGGGCGTTTCGTTAATGGATTTGTCGGTGAACAGTTCGCCCTGCCCCAAGCGGTCGACGCTTTACGTCAAATGAGGCGCAACGGAACTAGAGAAGAAACGGTTATGATTTCCGCGGCTGACCCTTTGAACTTACTAGGGATTGTCACGCCCGGCGCGCGGGTTTCACCCTATTCGAATCAAATGATCGCTTATCGCGACGGAATCCCCGTAGGCGTGGGCTTGTTGGGCGAACTACTCAGTCGGCTTCAGCACCTTTCGGTACAAAAACAGGTTTGAAGTCCAGCACCCGCGTTAAGTCGGCGCAAGTAACGGGATTTGAACTACATTCGAGGCTGACCGTTCACCTGTTTCGAAATAGGCGAACTCAAAACTTCCTTTAACACCCGAATTTCCACGACATCTTCCTGCAGCCGGGTCAATCCTTCTTTAGCGCGATGAATTTCCGCGAGCATGGAATCCAGTTCGCCAATGCTGATCGATTCGAGGGCCTGGCGAATTTTTCGGTTCATGCCAAACAGATTTTGCACGCCGCCCTTGTCGGATATTTTATTATCTAATTCGTTATAGACGCGGGTCACACCTTCCATCTGAGTCTTGACATCATCCACGAGGAATCCTCCTTGCGCACTTGCGACGAATGTTGGGTTGTTGTAACTACCACAAATCATAGTTGCGTTTGGAAAACAAGCGCAACGCGCGCAAGAAAATGAATTCGTGACAACTCGAAGACTTAAACAGTAAAAGTACGGTAAAGTCTTGCCTACCACGCGACAAAAAACCCGAGGTGTTTTGCGATGAGCGAGATTCGCAGCATTGGCATTCCCAGCCCGAGAGTCGAGGGCGAGCAAAAAGTAGGGGGCGGCGCGATGTACGCGGTCGATATCGCTCTGCCCGACATGTTGTGGGTAAAAGTTTTGCGCAGTCCGATCGCGCATGGCCGGATAAAAAAGATCGACGTATCCAGGGCGCTAAGATTGCCCGGAGTGAAGGCGGTATTGACCGGAGCGGATCTGTCCGGCGCGCGCATCGGCAAGAAAATCGTCGACATGCCGCTGTTGGCCGAGGATGTCGTGCGCTACGCCGGCGAGAGGGTCGCTGCCGTGGCGGCCGAGAGCGAGGCCATCGCGGCGGCGGCGCTCGATTTGATCGAAGTGGAGTATGAGAATCTGCCGATCGTCACCGATCCGCTCGAAGCAATGGCGCAAGACGCGCCGTTGCTCCACCCGAACGTCGCTGAATACAAAGGCTTGCTGCACAAGATCGACACGCCCAGCAACGTCTTCGTGCGTCTCAATTGGAAAAAGGGCGACGTGGAGGAGGGATTTCGCCAGTCCGACGTGGTCGTCGAAAATACGTTCACGGTACCCGCGGTGCACCAGGCTTATATCGAACCGCACTGTTCGGTGGTGCGAATCAATGCGGATGGGACGGCGGAGATCTGGTCGGCGAACAAGAGCCCGTTTGCTTTGCGCGATCAAGTCGGCAATGCGCTGCAGATTCCCCCGGCAAGTTTGATTATCCGTCCTTGTTACGTCGGCGGCGACTTCGGCGGCAAAGGCGATGGCAACGACGTCGCGCTGTGCCATGCGCTGGCGCGAAAGACCGCCCGGCCGGTGAAGCTGCTGATCGACTACACCGAGGAGCTCACCGCGGGCAATCCGCGCCACGGCGCCGTCATCAAGGTCAAGACGGGGGTCAAGAAAAACGGCATCTTGATTGCCCAGCACGTGCAGTTTGTTTTTGACAGCGGCGCCTACGGAGCGTACCGGCCGCAGGGGTATCTGGTCGGCGCGCACGATGCTCCCGGTCCCTACCGGGTGCCCAACTGTTTGGTCGAAGAAAAGTATGTTTACACCAACAAAATGCCGTGCGGGTATATGCGCGCGCCCGGCCATCTGCAGGCTATGTTTGCCTGTGAAAGCCAGGCCGATCTGGTGGCCCGACAGATGGGCATGGATCCGACCGAGTTTCGCCGCATGAATCTCATGCACGACGGCGATGCCGCGCCGCTGGGCGAAGTTGTGCCCCACGTCAAGGCGACGGAGACGCTGGCCAAAGCGCTGGATGAATCGGGTTACAAACGCGCCAAGGCGAAGAACATCGGCCGCGGCTGCGCTATCGCCGATTGGGTTTCAAAGGGCGGCGAATCGTACGCCTTGCTGCAAATCGACGGCGACGGCGCGGTGACGCTCGCTTCGGCGGTGACCGATACCGGGCCCGGCGTGTTTACGATGATGCGACAGATCGTCGGCGAAGAGCTTAAAGTTCCGCTGGATGCGATTCACGTCGAGATGCTGGATTCTACCCAGGTCATCAAGGATACCGGGGTACGCGGCAGCAGCAGCACGCGCGTGCATGGCAATTCGGCGCTGGATGCCTCTCGGAAGATGCGCACAGAAATTCTCAAGGCGGCGGCTCGCCTGATGAACGCGGTGCCGGACGATTTGATTATTTACCAGGGCGGCGTGACCCACGGGCGCGCCGAACGCCGCCTAACCTATGCGGAAATCGTTCGAGGCAACGGCGCGCCGTTGACCGCCGAGGGCCACTACGTGAATATGGCCGACGGGCCGGAGGCGTCGCTGGTGGCGCAGGTTGCGGAGGTGGAGGTCGACGCCGAGACCGGCGAAGTGCGAGTAAGGAAACTTACCACGGCGCATAACACCGGGACGATTCTCAATCCGATGACCCACCAGGGCCAAATTGACGGTGCGGTGATTATGGGAATGGGTTATGGAGTGATCGAAAACCTGGCCTATGACGAAAGCGGAAAAGTTCTCGCTGCCAATCTCGGCGAATATAAGATTCCCAATATTCAGGACATCCCTGAGCTAAGCACCGTCATATTGCAATCCGATTTCGGCAGCGGGCCGTATAACAGCATGAGCATCGGCGAAACCGCGCTTATTCCCACCGCGGCGGCGATTGCCAATGCCGTCCACGACGCGGTCGGGGTGCGCATCAAATCCCTGCCGATCACGGCGGAAAAGGTCCTCGGCGCGCTGAAAGGCAAAGCCTACGAGTAGTTTCTTGCCGAAAAACCGCCGATTTGTTAAACACACGTTCCAACGTGTCCGAATGCGCTGAATGAGCCGCAGTGATTACTTTCGTCCGCCGCATGTTGCTCGCCACGCGATACTCCTGGCAGGGATTCCGCGCGGGTTGGCGCACGCAAGCGTCATTGCGTTATGAGTTTTGTTTTTCATTACTCGCCGTCCCGCTTGCTTTGTGGCTAGGGCGATCGGGCGTCGAGCGCGCTTTGTTGATCGGCAGTTGGCTGCTCGTGGTTGTGGTCGAGCTCATCAATTCCGCGATTGAAACAGTGGTTGATCGGATCGGCAGTGATCTTCATGAATTATCCGGGCGAGCGAAGGATCTCGGCTCGGCTGCGGTTTTCTGCTCAATTATTTTGGCGGTGACGATTTGGTTGATTTTGTGCCTCGATTCATGGACGCAATAAATTTTCGTTCAGGGGGGAAGATGCAACTTCATCTGCAGCATAGGCTAGCAATCATGTTGATCGCGACACTCACGCTTGGCCTCGCCGACGGTATTAGCCTCGCCGGCGAACCTCTGGAACTGGTCAAGGTAGCGACGGAGGGAGCGATCGCCGTTCTAAAAGATCCGAAGCTCAAATCTCCCGACCAGAAAAAGGAACGGGTCGAGCGTTTGAAGGAAATCATCAATCCGATCTTCGACTACAACGAAATGGCGCGCCGGTCACTGGGCGCGCATTGGCGGCGCCGAAGCGCGGCCGAACAGGAAGAGTTTGTTGGCCTGTTTCGCGCGTTTTTAGAAAAAATTTACTCCGACAAGATTGATTTTTACGACGGTCAGAAGGTGATGTTCGGTCGTGAGACGGTCGATCAGGAGTACGCTCAGGTGGACTCGATCATGATCAACCCGAAAGGCGAGGAGAATTCCGTTGTCTACCGGTTAAAGCGTACCGATGGAAAATGGAAAGTCTACGACGCGGTGGTCGAGAACATCAGCATCGTCAATAACTACCGTTCGCAGTTCGACCGCGTGATCTCGAAATCGTCCTACGAAGAGTTGAAGAAGATGCTTAGGGAAAAGGCCGGGTAGGAATTTGGACAGGTCGAAATTGGATTTATCCATCTGGAAGCACGGTGAATAGTTAGTTGCTCTGTTTGCCCCGCCGGTCGTGCAAGCGCAGAAAAAGGTCGTAGAATGAGGCGATGGTTCGTTCTTCGTACTCGGGGTGACCCGCCCGGTTGCGCGATAAGATTGTCAGGCTGAGCGGGTGTTTGTGTATTTCCATCAATTCCGAGCCCTTCAAGTCCAGATACCATCCGACCGTGCGCAGCGTGTTGGCCAGGCTATAAAAATCGGGAAGGCGGTTTAATTGAGCTCGATTGGCACGTCCTTGCCGATCGATCTGGTTGATATCCTGGGTGGTGAAAGTGAGCGAGGAGTCGAGCCCGCTGCTGCGTCGTTGTTTTTGCCAGTTACGCAGCGCGGCAAGCAGAGAAGTCTCCTTTTCCGGTTGTCCTTTGACAACAATTCGGTCGCCGCGGCAGGTAAGCTCAAAGACGTTGATGCGTTGCGCCTCTAGCGATTGGCCGATGGAACGAAGCTGCCGATGGTAATGAATTGGGTCTGGCATAAGTTTACGAAGCGAGCTACTCGGTTTTTGAAAATTACACAGAGCCGTTGGGTTCATAACACTAACCGGGGTTTCTCGACAAGGGCCTTTGAGTGTGACTTTGTTGACATCTCGAAACCCTAAACGTAAGGTAAAACTTTCATTCTACGCCACTATTTTACGGAGGAGTTTATGGCACGTCCCGAACGGATCGGCACTTCGGAAAGCACCGTCACCTACCGCGGTTTGCGCGACTGGATCGACCAAGTCGAAAAGATGGGCGAGCTGCTCAAAGTCAACGGCGCGCACTGGGACCGCGAGATGGGTTCGATCACGCAAATGCTCACCGAAAGCGGCAAGGGCAAAGCCCCGGCAATTCTCTTCGACGAGGTTCCCGGCTACCCGAAGGGCTATCGAACGCTCTACGGTCAATTTTCAACGATTAAACGCGTCGCGCTAACTCTCGGCCTGCCGCTCGAATATGAGCGTAAAGCGGATATCGTCAAGGCTTACCATCATGTCATGACGGACATGAAGTTGATCAAACCGAAGATGGTTAAGACCGGGCCGATCTTCGAAAACGTTTTGGAAGGCGACAAGGTCGATGTGCTCAAGCTGCCGGTGCCGATTCATCATCAGGCCGATACGCACCGTTACGTCGGCACCGCGGATATGTGCATTACCAAAGACCCCGATGCCGAATGGTACAACTTCGGCGCTTATCGATGCGAAGTTTACGACGGTAAGACCATCGGCTGCCAGATCACTGAAGGCAAGCATGGACGAATTCACCGCGATAAATATTTCGAGCGCGGCCAGAGCTGCAAGTTCGCCATTGTCTGCGGGCAGGACCCGCTCTTGTACATGCTTTCGGCGAGCCCGCTGCCGAGCGGCGTGTCCGAGTATGATTTCGCCGGCGGGATTCGCGGCGAGCCGGTCGAGGTTGTGAAGGGCCCGTACACCGGATTTCCAATTCCCGCCGACGCCGAGATTGTTATCGAGGGCGAAGCGGTGCCGGGGCAGAGTCAGCCCGAGGGGCCGTTCGGCGAGTGGATGGGTTACTACTCCGATGACGTCGTGCCGCGGCCGTACCTGAACGTCAAAACGGTTCTGTACCGCAATAATCCGATTCTCACTTGCGCGCCGCAGCACAAGCCGGTGGATGAAACCGGCCTGCTCAAAGGCATCGCCGGCGCGGCGGAAATATGGAACGCGTTGGACGCCTGCGGCCTGCCCGAGATTCTCGGCGTGTGGAACCACGAAGGCGCGCCGGCGACCCGGTTTACCGCAATTCAAATTCGCCAGCGTTATCCGGGCCACGCGCGCAACGTCCTGCACGTTGCTTCCAACTGCATGGCCGGAGCTTACAATGGCAAGTGGACGGTGGTCGTCGATGACGACGTCGATTGCTCGGACATGGATCAGGTGCTCTGGGCCATGGGGACGCGCTTCGATCCGATGACCGATATCGATCTGGTGCAAAAAGCGTGGTCGTCGGGTCGCGATCCG
>Ga0209382_10009187_pt1 | contig 12395 bp, 10 predicted proteins | sample SoiMetdeltSBSDD5_FD_187599 | JGI IMG/M metagenome (GOLD analysis project Ga0209382, IMG submission 187599) | Bulk soil microbial communities from a Populus tree surrounding site in Tennessee, USA - Soil MetaG P. deltoides SBSDD5 (SPAdes) (version 2) | ecosystem: Environmental > Terrestrial >... | reverse complement strand
CGGCGGTGTTGCAGGCCGATAGAATCACCCAGTCCGCATCGAGCTTGAGTGCGGCAATCTCGGATGCGGAGAGAAAGCCATCGTCGCGCTCGAGCGCCTTTGGATCGCTGGTGCCCTTCGGCGGAGGCGTCAGCACAAGCCCCGGCTCGGCCAGGCGCTCCACCTGACCCGTGAGGGCGCCGTGCGTCGCAAAATGCAGGATCGCGTAGTCGGTGAGACGGCCCTTCTCGGACATGTCCTTGAGCGCCGCTTCGGTCGCGCGCCATGTAGGTGAAGGTCCGCCACATAGCGCAAGGTGATCGAGTTCAGGTTCTGGCACCTACCGTCCGTTCTTGGCACCGCTCAAGTTCGTCAGCTACCGGGGGTTGCATCTGCCGTACTCCCAGAACCCAACCTCGGCGTCTCTCCAACCAAAACCTCTGGACGCTGCATTTTTTGCCGCTGCAAAATTTGAAAAGGGACCCGCGAAGACGGTTAAACCACCCCCATCCCCCCTACTGCGGATCTGGTGAGCCTAGTTGCACCAATGCAAGGCGCTCGCCGGTAGGTGAAATTGACGGCGGGCGCCCCGGCGCAGACTGCCGGGCCAAAACGGTAGCCGCGGAGACCAGAGATCTCGATGTAGTGGTGTCAGCGGGACTCCCGATCCACCTGCGCGTAGAACGTGTGGGCGTCGAGGGGCGCTCGCGGCCCGCCGTGTTCGTACCCCGCGCTCGCTGAGCGAACTCCTTTCGATTGCTTGCACGCGTTCGAGGAGGGTTGCGAGCACATCCGTTGCTGCCCCGAATCCAGATCAGCCACTTCGGTTCCGTGCCAGATTTGCTCCGGTACCGTGCCTCTTCAGCCTCTCCCCCAAAAAGGGGATGCGGCAGGTCGGCGACACCAGGACTACAATCGTAGTCTCAACAGTTTGAATTCCTGCGACTTTGCCGCCAGTCGCGTGCCAGAATTTGTGCGGCTGCTTTGCGCGATACCGCATCCGCGCTGTTTGCAGCCAATTCGGGGGACGGTCAGTCCTGGTGCGCTACCCCGCTGCGCTGGGGCTGATCCCCCCTTCCAACCAGCCGAGACCGGTACCGCGTTGTTCAGGATCATTCTACAGCCCGAAGAAGCCGCGCTCCTTTGCGCCATCAGGGACGGACTATGCCCTGCCGATGAAGTGCCCGGTTCCGTGCTGCTTAGCCTGATGGCTCTTCGGATGCTGAAATGCGACGAGCATGGCAATCCGACGCTGACGGACCTCGCCGAGGCCGCTCTCGAAAGGATAAGCGGCAAGCTCCACTAGCGGCCGGATCTGGCTTCAATGGCTTGGTCACGGGGTCTATCGATGGATACTATTATCAGGGCCACATCAATCTAGACCATATACTCTTCGATGTCCTCGCCGGCTTCCTGCTTCCTCTTGAGCCAATTCGGCGTGCGGCCTCGCCCAGACCACGTGTCGTTGGTCACTGGGTCGCGATATTTCACCGGGACTTGGCCTGCGCTGCTTCTACCTGGCTCGGGCCCACTAGCCATTGCATGCTGGTCGGTCTCTGTTCGTCGTTCACCAAAGTCTTCAATCTCGCGCTTTAAGTACGCGACGTTGTTGCTTGTAATGCTGACAAGCTCCCACCCTTGCCTTCCCGCGGCATTGAGCATGTCCAGCTCGTCGCTCCGTGGTGTATGCTAGTTGAGATGTAGCTTTCGATATTCCCAGTCGGGCATAGTACAACTCCTACAGAATGTGTCGCCCGCCCCGACGATTGATCATTAAAGTATACCGGATTTTCTCTGAGTCAAAGATGCCGTCTGGAGAAGATAAGCCCCGAGGGACTGGGGTCGTATTTTTCCTTGGCCTAAGAGCGAGGATGGGTGGTTTAACCGCGTTAGCGTCTCTCTGAGAAGCTTCCCTCGGGTCCCTTTTCAAATTTTGCAGCTGCAAAAAGTGCAGCGTCCAGGGGTTTTGGGTGGAGAGAGACGGAGCGTATAGAAGAAATTCTTGGGCATCGATCCTTCATCAATGAAGTAGTGTTGATGCTTCTAAACAAGCGGGAGCACACTCTCTTATTAATGATGCGCTCCCGCTTAGTAGCCAACGCCCTGGCAGTTCCGCACCAAACGTCAGTTACAAGGGAAACGTAGCATTGGGAAGAGGTTTGTGGCCGAAACGTATATATCGCCAAACGCAAAAGAGTTTGCTTGAAATCTGATGCGCATCGGCAAATCAAACACTTAGCGCGGGGTGAACAACTGCATGGACATCCTATCAGACTTTGCGATGCACCCTCGTATGTAGGATATAGCAATCATACCTCGACGAGCTTATTCCGGATGGCGTAACGAACGAGAGCCGCAGTCGAGGGCAGATTGAGTTTACTCATGATGGCGGCGCGATGTGTATCCACAGTCTTGGAACTGATGTTGAGTAGAATCGCTATCTGTTTATTCGTATGGCCTTCGGCAATCAACTGAACGATTTGGTGCTCCCGAGGTGTAAGCACTAGGTATTGACGGTCCTTGTTGAATGAATTCAGCAACGCTTCGGACACTCGTGACGTAAAAAACGGCCTGTGCGAGGCAAGTGAGTCTATTGCCGCAAGTAGCTCGGCTTTCGCGTCCGACTTCAGCACGAATCCCTTTGCACCCGCCCTGAGCAGATCATCAATGAGCCTCTCGTTGTCATGCATGGTGAAGATCAGAACTTCGGTTTTGGGAAGGCGGGAGCGAATTTGGCGCGTCACCTCAATGCCGTTGATGAGGGGCAAAGAGTAATCCACCACGGCGATGTCTGGTTTGGTCTCAACGGCCTTGAGGATCGCTTCCTTGCCATCGGGGGCTTCGGCAACAACCTCACAGTTCGGTTGCGCCTCCAGCAATCTCCGTAGCCCGTCACGAACTACGTAATGGTCGTCAGCAATGAGGATGCGAGTCATGGCTGCCTGTGGCTCTTTCTTCCCCTTTCTGCAAACTTCCAAACCATCCTAGATGTGGAAACACTGGTCTGGCATCAGGGTAAACCCTGACAGGGCTCAGGTGGTTAGCCCTTTTTCGCCAAGGTCTCCTTCAGTTATCTGAACGACCAAGACTCTCACCTCGGGATGGAACCGCCCCTCTTCATACTTCGCGGCTGCGATCTGTTCAAATAGGGATCGGTGCCGCTGAAGCCGAGAGATGTAGCCAGCTTGGGATTTTGGCGGGGAATGACCAATGCGCGCCAGCAGCTCCTGGCTGACATCCACACGAACCGTCCTTTGATCGTCGGCCATAAAAAACGAGACAGTGCCAAAGGCAACGATTGCTGCCCGCTTGGTCCTATGAAGGGGCATGGCGAATCTCCGGCGCTTGAAATGTAATGACTATCAAGTTCCGAAATGCTTGGCTGTCTCTTACGGAACAGGTGCGTGGGTCATGGCAGTCCGACTAACCTCCCTCGCTTATCTGAACGACAGACGGCAACCGTTGACGCGCAGCCATGGTGAGCTAGCAGGGCCTCGTCCGCTTAAAATCAAGAAATCGTCGTCCTTCGCCTTACGTACACGATCTCGTTTCGTGTCCCGCGCACTCCGATCAATCGCTTTCCTTCTCAACCCCCAAGCCTGGAGTGCGACCACGAGGAGACTGAGCGCGACAGTCATGGCAAGAGCGTATGTGTAGTCCATGTGGGGCTCCCTTGCTGCCGTCGACTGACAGGGAAGGGGACCAAAGTGGCAAAATGAGCTCATTTGTCGTATGGGGATCGGAGGTCCACAAGTGAATTTAGGTGAGACATACAATTATGTCGGCAGCCATAGAAAAGACCCTGGCTCCCCCGGGGAGTGTTGAGAGAACCAAGGGCTAGTCAGCGTTGCAACTGTTGATCCCGCACACAAAGCTCCAAGTAAAAGGATTCGGAGAAAGATTGCCTGTGGGGGTCGTGGACAATCACAGAAATAACCCCTGGCTCTCTCCAAAGGAGATTAAGAGCCAGGGGCCATGGTGCGCATGTTAGTCCCGCACACAAGCCCCCAATAGAACGATTCGGGCGCTGAGGGGATCGTTGGCAATCACAAAAAATGACCCTGGCTCCCCCAGGAAGCTAGAGAGAGCCAAGGTCCAAGTTTTGCGTTTGCACAAGGTACCCCTACACAAATGCCCCAATAGAATGATTCGACACGCGTTGTCATGCATCATGGATCCGACGGGGATTTCTGGAGAACTGCCTTAAAGGCCGTGGGTTCGGTAGCTGCAGGGTAAACTTTTCTTCCTTATCCGACCTGCCTTTGCCTATCGATGGGTCACCAATCTGAAAACTTCTCAAAGCGCAGGCGGAGACCCTTCTCCCTCAGATCAAGAAATCGTCCTTCTTGGCCTTCCCGCCTTTTGTCGCCGCAGCCATCCAGCGAGGCATGCGTCCGCGGCCTGTCCAAGTGTTAGCACGGTTTTTGGGGTCACGATATTTGACGGCTACAGTGCCCTTGCCTTTCCTGCCCCTGCCGAACAGTTCATGGATATCGAAGCCGTTCTTCTTTGCCTCGTCTATCAGCTTCTGGCGCAGCTCCAAACGTTCTGTGTTCTGTTTTTCAATCTTCAGCTTCTCAATCTGCTTCTCCATCGCAGCCAATTCAGCAAACGACATTTTATCCACGTCACTGGCTCGTGCCATTGCAGCTCTCCATGAAGGGTCTTCGCATTTTAGCGAGTCGATGATCTGAGGTTGGCTGGACGCATACGGAATTCGGCCAAGCTCTCTTTGTCAGTAATCGCCTATCATGTATCTGATAGCGGGGCAAGTCGAAGGCGTTCCTCTGCAGCGAATCGCTGTACGACATTACAAGCACCGCATACGTCTTGGTGGAAAAGCGTAGAGGACGACGCCATCGCTTATATGGGGCACTCTATGACAATCAAAACGAACAGAGTCATTGTCATCACCTTGTTGATGATAGTGGCTTCCGTGCACGCGCGAGCACAAGAATCCGTAGTCGTAACTAGTCCACCCAGCGCGCCGAGCGCACCGTCACCGTCATTGTTTACGGTGAACGAGAATTTTCTCGCCTATTATTACGCGCCCACAGCGACAAATCCCGGCGCCGGCGAAACGCCGAAGCACGTGGTGAGCTACACGCACTTCGATGTATGGAAGTATGGGACCAACTTCTTCAATGTCGAGTGGCTCAAGGCGACCAACGGCAAGGCTCCGCCTTTCGGCACGCCCGCCGCTCCCTGCGACCAGGGTGGTCCGCTTGATCCTCCAGGGTCGGAACGGTGCGACGGGTATACCGAGATCTATGCCTTTTTCCGCAGCACCCTTGGCTGGAATCAACTGTTGGGGACCAAGAGGTTCGCAGTCGGTCCGCTAACCAACATCGAGTTTGCGGTTGGCGCGGATGTGAATACGGACAACACGACCTTGGGCTCGGCCAAGCGGTCGATGCAAGCTGGACTGCAGTTCGATTTCTCTGCGCCCTACAATGGCTTTCTGAACGTGGCGGGCTACGTCTACAAGGAGTGGCAGAACGACGGGTTCGCGTCGACTTTTCCGGTGCAGCCGATTCCCAACCCGAGTGGAAAGGTTGACTTCGACACGACTTGGTCCCTCGAGCTCAATTATACGCAACCCCTCGGTTTTCTTCCGCCTTCCATTCCATTGACCTATAGGGCGTTGTTGGTCATGCATGGACCGAAGGGGTGCGGCGAGCCGTGTGCGCCTATGGGCCCGGGTCTGTCGCGTACGACCGAGTACCTGACCCAACAGACGCTACACCTGGATGTCGGCAAGATGCTCTGGGACCAACCGAAGAAGTACGCAGTATGGGTCGGTTATCGGTGGTGGAAGAACAAGTTCGGCATCGAGGAGAGCCAGCCGAGTGGTCCGTTCGTAGGCACTTTGGAGAGCACATGGTTGGTGGGGTCGATCGTCGCCTTCTAGGAGGAGGGCCTCGCGCCGTCGAAAGGCGATCGACGCTCGTTTCGACGATAAGTGCAAACGCTACCTCGGATACGTCTCTCGCATGGCGAACGCGACCACCAGCGCAACAACTAGGGCCAGCATGAGCGGGAGAGCAGCGTACTGCGCAAGGGCGAGAGTGCCGTGCTCAATGCCAGTATCGACGCCCCAACCGATGCGTACGCCAGGGCGGCTGATCATGATGCCGCCGACGATGAACATGATGCCGTTCACGATCGCCGCCGACGTGCCGATGAATTGCGGCTCCACGACATCGGATGCGGTGCTGAAGGCCAACATGTGAGCAGAATTCCCGAACCCGAAAAGAAAGCACAGGAATATATCCAAGCCGGCACCTCGAGGCGCTGAATAAAGCAAGCCTGCAAACGCCACGACTTGCAGGGCGATCCCGGCGATGATCGGCAGCCGGCGGTTCTGCAGTTTGTCCGATGCCCAAGGTGCCAAGAAACAGCCCGCAGCGAGGCCCAACCACAGGAACGAGGACGCCGTATTTGCGACACCCTGATCCAGGCCGCGCAGCATCAATAGCTTCGGCGCCCACACCACACCGAGGGCAAGCATGACGCCGAAGCATAACGCACCGAACGCAGCGGCGAGCCAGATGTGCGGGATACGTGCGACCCGCAACAGCGACTGAAACACGCTCGACAGGAAATTGCCGAGGCCCAGCCCTTCCGGTACGGCGATCGGCTCAGGATCGCGAAGCTTCAGAGCAGCGACAACGAGCAGAGCCACGCCTGCAACGCCGACAAGATTGAACAGATCTCGCCAGGCAACCGAGGACAGCGCCCAATTGAGCAGGTTCTGGTTGAATGCCGAGAACAGCGAGGCAGCGAACTGCACGAGTCCGAACATCAGGCTGAACTTCGCCATGCCGAACCACTTGCCGCCCACGTACCCGGCTCCGACGAAGCCGCTGCAAGCACCGACGGCAATGAATAGCTGTGAGAGGAGCAACGTCTCGAAGCTCTTAGCATTCGCGAAAATGAAAATGCCGATGCTGACCAGAAGAATCGCGGGCAGCAAAATGCGCCGTGATCCCAAACGATCGAGTAGTGCACCGCTGAAGAACTGGCAGAGCGCAAATACCCAAGTGTACATGGCGGCGACGATGCCGACCTGAGCCACGGTCAGGCCGACATCTTTCTGAACAACCGGATTGACAATCGCGTAGCCGGTCTGAAAGCTGAAATAGTAAATTACAAAGGTCACAGCGATGGCCCACGCAAGCCATGCTTGCGTCCCGCCCAACACTGAGATTTTTCGCCCCTCGGTGGTTGGCATCGCGACCGTTGGCATCGCGAGGCGCCTTTCTATTGATTACTTGCTTTCGGGTAGGTCTCTTTCATGATCATCGCAAGGATGACGGAGGCCGCCAGGGCAATCACAAGTGGGCGACCGGCAAACTGTGCGGCCTCAAGTGTTCCCGCCTGGATACCCTGCTCAAGGCCCATTCCAATCCGGACGCCCGGCCGGCTGATCAGAATTCCGCCCAATATGAACATAATACCATTGACAATAGCGGCGGATGTTCCGATCTGGTTTGGCTGGACGACATCGGCCGCGGTGCTAAATGCGAGCATGTGCGTCGCGTTGGCGAAGCCAAAGATGAAACACAGCAAGTACGCAGCCCCGGTTCCGAGCGGGAAGTTGAGCATGATCACGAACACGAGGAGTTGCACTATTCCGCCCACAACCATCGGCATTTTGCGGGCGCGCAGCACGTCGGACCAATTCGGAATGAGCGCGCTGCCGGCAGCAAGGCCTAGCCATAGCATCGATGCGCCAAAGGTTGCGCTGCCCTCTGAGAGCCCATGGACTTGCAGCAGCTTGGGCATCCAAACCACACCTAGCGCGAGCAAAGCGCCGAACGTGAGTGCACCCACAAAGGATGCGATCCAGACATGTTGAATCTTGGCGACTTCCATAAACCCCTTAATCACTGAGGTGAAGAACTCGCCCGTTCCCGCCGACGATAGACTTGCCACAGGCTCGGGGTTCTTTATGTACATGAATCCCACTATGCAGAGTAGGATGCCAAAAACGGCAGTTGCGTTGAAAAGAGATCTCCAAGTCATCGAGGTTAGGGCTAAATCGATCAAATTCTGCGAAAATGCTGATGTCAAAGCGGCCACCACCTGCACCAAGCCAAACATAAAGCTGAACTTCGCCATGCCGAACCACTTGCCACCAATGTATCCAGCGCCGACGAACCCAGTGCACGAGCCCATGGCAATGACGATCTGCGATAAGATCAGCATCTCGTAGCTCGTTGCGTTGGCAAAAATGAAGATGCCGAGCGTGACCAACGCGATCGAAATAGGCAGAACTGCGCGCGCGCCAAGACGATCGAGAAGCGCGCCGCCGAAGAACTGGCAGATGGCAAAGGCCCACGTGTAGATGGCTGCTATCGTTCCGACCTGAGCAATACTTAGGCCGACGTCATTCTGGACGTTCTTGTTGACGATGGCGTAGCCCGTCTGAAAGCTGAAAAGGTAAACGACAAAGGTGACGGTAAGCGCCCATACCCACCAGGCCATCGCCCCACCGAGTTGATGTGTTTGCGTCGCCCCACCAAGTCCATGTGCTTGCGTTGCGGGTGCCGGCATGTTCGAATTCCTTCTAGTTCCCGATGCAGACTGCTACGCTGACAGTGCGTTCGAGTTGGTGTACTTCAGTTCACCGGCGACGTATGTCGCATGGATGGCCCGATCATCCCCGAGTGTCATCTGAATGAAGAGCGCCTCGTGGATGTCTTTGGCAAACTCCATTCGATATTTGATGATTGGCGTCGACTTCATGTTCAGCACCACGATATCCGCTTCCAGGCCGGGCGAGATGCTACCCACCTTGTCCTCAATGTACATTGCATTCGCCGTACCACGCGTCGCGAGGTAATAGGCATGCCCCGCCTGCAGTGCATAATTGTTGAGTTGCGCGGCCTTGTAGGCCTCATTGAGGGTCAGCAAAATGGAGAACGACGTGCCGGCGCCGAGATCGGTACCGAGCCCAACACGCACACGCCTGTCCTTCTGCATCGCGCGTGCAACGTTGAAGAAGCCGCTTCCAAGGAAAAAATTCGACGTTGGGCAGTGTGATATCGCCGATCCAGTTCGATGCATGCAGCTCATTTCGTCTTCGGTGAGATGAATTCCGTGGCCGAATACGGCGCGCGGGCGGCATAGCTTGTAGTGGTCGTAGACATCGAGGTAGCCCTTTCGTTCTGGAAAAAGCTCCTTCACCCATGCCACCTCGTTCTTGTTCTCCGAGACATGGGTCTGCATGTAGCAACCCGGAAACTCAGTACACAGGGCGCCTGCGGCTTCGAGTTGCTCGCCGCTGCTCGTCGGTGCAAAACGCGGCGTGATCGCGTACATGAGCCGGCCTCGACCGTGCCACTTTTGGATCAGCGCCTTCGAGTCGTCGTAGCCCGACTTGACAGTGTCCAAGAGATAGTCTGGCGCATTCCGGTTCATCATGACTTTGCCGGTCGCCATCCGCATGCCCAGCCGTTCGGCTTCCTCGAATAGAGCATCGACAGACTGCGGGAAGACCGTGGCGTAGACGCAGCTGGTCGTGATGCCGTTGCGCAAGCATTCCTGCAAAAAGACTTTTGCAACCGAACTCGCAAAGGCTTTGTCGGCGTACCTTCGCTCGGTGGGGAAGGTGTACTTATTGAGCCAGTCCAGAAGCTGCTCGCCAAAGGCCGCGATCATTGGCGTCTGTGGAAAATGCACGTGGCTGTCGAGGAAACCGGCGGATATCAGGGCGTCGGGCCCATAGTTCTTGATCGCAATATCGGCGGGCAATTGTGGGCGGATCCTGTCAGCAGGACCGAAATGAGTGATCAGGCCGTTAGCCATCACAACAATGGCATCTGATTCGTATACCATCGTGTGATCCAAACCGTTTTTGAAAGGATCTCCCGTATAGGTCAACACCGGACCGCGGATGGCCGTTGGCTTCGCCGACATGGTTGGATGACCTCACTTTTTTCAGATCATCCCAAACTACCGTGACGGCCAAGCGCGCACCCATCAGTGGAAACACTGATCGCGGCACTGGGGTTAACGTGGATGCAGCTACAAGCATCTCTAGGAATGTATTGCTTCTCTGCATTCGGTTTTCGGGTGCAGGCATTGGTACTGGCCATCATACATATCCGCCTGCGGAGGCCGGGCGATGATGGGGCGAGCGGCTGTTCTACAAGTTCCGGTTGGAAGATCGCATCCCGAGAACAATCTGCTGCCGCGCATAACGTGGTATTCGTGGTGGCGGCTCTCGGCGACCTGCACAAGGAGTTCGAAGATCGACCGGATGTCGCTGTAGTGCGGCTCCTGATAGGCCCCAGGCTGCCGCGCCTTATCAGCGTTCGGTGCCTCCCCGGAAGCCAATTTTGTCTCTAAACGATAGGCATTAGGCAGTTGGCGACGGTAGACAAGAACCCACCTCTACCGCCTTATAGCCGGAGCTTCGATGCCGACCTCTCGCAAACCCTTTCCCGTCTCTTGGGACCAGTTCCACCGCGACGCGCGGGCGCTGGCCTGGCGGCTCGCCGACAAGGGTCCGTTCGAGGCCATCGTCTGCATTACGCGCGGCGGATTGGTGCCCGCGGCCATCGTGGCGCGCGAGCTCGACCTGCGGCTGGTCGAGACGGTGTGCGTGGCGAGCTATCACGACTATACGGCCCAGGGCGAGCTGCGCGTCCTCAAGAGCATCGCACCGTCCGTGATGGCCATTGGCAACGGCAGGGGCAAGGGCGTCCTCCTGATCGACGACCTCACCGACACCGGTAAGACCGCCAGGATCGTGCGCGATATGCTGCCCGATGCGCATTTCGCCACCGTCTACGCCAAGCCGGCGGGCGCGCCGATGTGCCATACCTTCGTGACGAAGGTGTCCCAGGACACGTGGATCTTTTTCCCCTGGGACCTGGACCTGAAGTACGTCGAGCCGATCCGCGACGGCACGCGTGCTGCGGCCAAGAAAGCGACATGAGTCGGGAGGAACTTCTCCCTGGGGTCAAACCTTGCCGATCCTGCGATGCTGGATCCACGTCAGCTTGACCCCAGAAAGCTGCCTAAGTCGTTGCACATGCGAGAGCTTCAGGGTCGTGCCACGAGGAGAACAAGTCTTACTGATAGTCGGGATGCTTTGTAGGTCGCTGAGCCTGCGAGCCTCCTGAAAAGCGCCACCGTTCACCCTTTCGGAGCAGCACGCACCCCAACTGCGCACGCTCCCCCTGCGTCCGGTCCAGCGGCGACCCATCCCGAAGTATCGAGGGACCCGGAAGAGGTCCTCCCGGGTAAGCTCCTTAGGCTTCTGGGTTCTGGGCCATTTTGGTCGCCGGTCAATGCATCGAGCGATCCGTTGAGTTCATAACTCACGCCAGCAATGGAGAACTCAATGCGTGGTGGCACGTCAAAGTGCTCAGTCATGGCCTCTTCAAGCACGACACCTCCGAAGCCTTTCTGCGTCGGCGGCCTCACTGGAGGTCCGCCCTGCTCTTGCCAGCGAAATGTGAAGCGGTTTGAAGCGTTCGATGTAAGCTTTGACCAACTGATGTGCACGCGACCCGTCGCGTTTGACAGCGCCCCATATTTGGCCGCGTTGGTTGCAAGCTCGTGCAGCGAGAGCGCAAAACTCTGAGCTGCGCTCGCCGTGAGCATCAGACTGGGCCCTTCGACTTCGACGCGGCCGGCGTAGGGGCTCATTTCTGAACGCACGATTTCGGCGAGATCGGCGCCTTGCCACTCCTTGTCGAGCACCTTTAGGTGGGTCTCAGCCAGAGAAGAGAGACGGCCGACCACTGCGGCCTCGGCATCCTTGACGCTGTGTTTGCCTTCAAAGCTACTGGAGACGACGGCCAGCACAATGGCGAACAGGTTTCCGGTGCGATGCTGAATTTCGCGTGCGAGCAGCTCCTGACGAGCCTGGGCCTCTTTTTTCTCGCTGATGTCACGGGCGATCTTTGAGGCACCCACAACCTTACCTGCCGCATCCTTCACAGGTGATACAGTCAAGGAAATATCGACGAGGCTTCCATCCTTGCGCCGGCGGACAGCCTCGTAGTGATCTACCCGTTCACCGCGCCGGACACGCTCAAGAATATCAGACTCCTCGAACTGGCGATCCGGCGGAATGAGCGTCGTGATCGACCTCCCAATCATCTCGCCGGCGGTATAGCCGAACAGTCGCTCCGCGCCGCGATTCCAGGTTGTGACAATGCCGTTCAGGTCCTTGCTCACGATCGCATCGTGAGACGAGCCGACGATGGCGGCCAACCGCTGGCCCGTCACCTCTGCTTGCGTTCGCTCGATCAAATCTGCTGCCTGCCGAGCGAGCACGTCCAAGAGGCGGAGGTCACGTTCCGATGGTTGGTGGGGGTTGCGCCAGTGTGTGGAGATCATCCCCAGCAGACCGCCGGCGCGGGAGAGCAGCGGCGTGGACTGCACGGCGCGAATAT
>Ga0209382_10009186_pt1 | contig 12395 bp, 13 predicted proteins | sample SoiMetdeltSBSDD5_FD_187599 | JGI IMG/M metagenome (GOLD analysis project Ga0209382, IMG submission 187599) | Bulk soil microbial communities from a Populus tree surrounding site in Tennessee, USA - Soil MetaG P. deltoides SBSDD5 (SPAdes) (version 2) | ecosystem: Environmental > Terrestrial >... | reverse complement strand
GAATCGGCGCGATCATGCGGCAGGGTCCGCACCACGTCGCCCAGAAGTCGACAACCGCCAGTCCATTGTGCTTCTCGATCTCCTGCTCGAAGTCCGCGTCCGTCACTGCCACTGCGTTCGACATTTCGTTCTTCCTCCTAGCGGCTGGGCCATACCCAACCTCGAATCGAATTAAGTTCCTCGGCTCACTTGGCCCCGAAGCCATGAGCATGCCAACCGCCCCGCGAGGAACGCGGATCGCGCACATTGGAATCGCGGTCCGCGTTCTCGACGAGATCCTTCCCTTCTATCGCGACATTCTCGGACTCCCCGACGTCCCGCTGGACGACGCCGACGGTGCCCGGATTGCTGGCTTATCAGCCGGTGAGCCGCTGGTCGAGCTGCTCGAGGCCGAAACCCCGGATTCACCCATCGGCAGGTTCGTGGCCAAGCGCGGTCCGGGAATCCATCACGTTTGCTTCGCCGTCGACGACCTCGGTGCCATACTGGACCGATGCCGTGCCGCCGGCGTTCGAGTGATCGATGAGACCCCCCGATTGGGCGCGGAAGGGAAACGCATCGCGTTCCTTCATCCGTCCTCTACCGGAGGCGTGCTCGTCGAGCTGTCGGAATATTAATCCAGCGGTGCCGAAAACCGTTCCGCAGTCAAGAGGCGCGCTACTACCGCGCTCGGCAGAGCGCGGTTACCGCCGCGAAATCGGCGTCCTCGACATACCAGCGTTCCGACGGACCCTTGACCGTCGTGAAGCGCGGCGTCTTCGTGACCGAACCCTTCGTGAGCTCCACCCGGAGCACACGCTTCCCGCTCTCACCCGGGAGGTCGTCGACGATGCGGTGTTTGTCGCTATCGTAGCACCCCTGCATGACGATGAGGCGCTTCTCGAGCTCGGGACGCTCGAACTGGTCCTTCGCAGGACCCTTCGCCGTACCCCAAGCGACGGCCATCTCCTGCAGGTCCTGGCCCTTTGCGCCGCCGAGAAACCGCTCGACGGCCTGGCGCGGGCCCGCCGCGCCGGGGAGGTTGGCGTTGTTCGCCGGCACCGACGACGTGCTCGGGGCGGGGGTCGAGGATGATCGGCAAGCGGTAATGGCCAGCAGCAGCAGGATCGTTCGCTTCACGGCACTCTCTCTACGCGGAACCGCGTGCAATGGTGGCTCGGCCCTACAATGTACCAGCGACTTTACATTAACATCGACCACGTCGCGACGCTTCGCCAAGCGAGGCGGACCGTCGAGCCGGACCCGGTTCTCGCGGCCATCGAATGCGAGAGCGCAGGCGCCGACGGCATCACTGCCCATCTTCGTGAAGATCGCCGTCACATTCAGGACCATGATGTGGAGCGGTTGGCAACCACGGTGCGTACGGTCCTGAACCTCGAGATGGCGTGTACGGCCGAAATGGTGGCCATCGCCGGGCGCCTCCGGCCCTACCAGGTGACCTTCGTTCCGGAGCGCCGCGAGGAGATCACCACCGAAGGTGGACTGGATGTTGGCCGCGACCCGTCCGGACTTCGGTCCGCCATCGAACGGCTGGCGTCGATTGGAGTTCGGACGAGTCTTTTCATCGACGCCGATCGCGACGCCGTATCTCGCTCGAAGGACCTCGGGGCGGTCGCAATCGAGCTTCACACAGGGCGGTATGCGCATCATCCCGACGACTCGGCGCCTCTCCGCGCGCTCGCCGACGCCGCGCGACTTGGCCGCGAGCTCGGCCTGGCCGTCCACGCGGGGCATGGGCTGACCGTCGCGAACGTCGGCCCGGTCGCGGCCATCCCCGAGATCGAAGAGCTGAACATCGGGCACTCGATCGTCAGTCGCTCGGTCTTCATCGGGATTGCCGCTGCCGTGCGGGAAATGCGTGCCGTGATGGATGTTGCCCGGACCCGAGGGTAGACCGTCATTGGGCAGGCGGCTTAACTTCGTGCGAATTCCATGGCCGGGGCGGGAATGAGCGTGACGGGCGGGTTGTTGGATTTCTACATCCTCGAAGCAAGCGAGTACGTCGACCAGCTCGACGCCCTCGTCGGCTCCGCCACGCAGGCGCCTCCGGATTCCGGACCCTTCATCACCGCGTCGCGCGCACTCCGCGGCAGCTCCACCATGGCGAAGTTGCTTCGCATGGCGGAGCTCGCGGGGTCGGTGGAACGGATCGGCCGAGGCGTTCGCGACGGCTCGGTGCAGTGGTCCACGGAGCTGCGGGCAGCGCTGGTGGCCGCCGTCGACGATCTCCGAATTCTCTTGCGCGGGGTTCGCACGTGGGGCGCCGGCGAGGAGCAGCGCGCCGCCGCACGCGTCGCTGAGCTGCGACGATTCCTGCCGGAAGGCGCCGTGCTGCCGACCACTCCCATCACCGGCGCGATCAGTGCGACGTTTTTCGCGTCGGAGGTGGAAGGCGTCGCACTCGCCCTCGACGCGTTCCTCGGCTCTCCCGTGGACCGACGCCCTCTCGATGAGGCGCTCGGTCGTGTTCGCGCACTCCGCGGAATCACGGCGCTGAAGGACCTCGCGCCGTTGGCCGACGTCGCTGACGCTCTCGAGCACGCCGCGCGCACGGGCGCCGGTGAGGGACGGTCGCTGACGCCTCAACACGTGGCGCTGTTCGAGTCGGCCACGCATGTGCTTCGCCGCGCAGCGCGCGAGTTGCGCACCGCGGGACGTCCCGACGCCTCGGCGCCCGAAGTTCGCCGTTTCGCCAACGCTGCGGTAGCGCTTCAGAAGCAGACGCGCGAGGATGAGCCCGTGGTTCCGGTGGCGCGTCTCTTCTTCCATGACGACGGGCCACACGTCGTGTCTCGCGCGGAGCGCCCCCACACGACGCTGGAACGTCGGTTCCGCGCGGAGGTCGTTGCGCACGCGGAGCACCTGCGGAAGCTGATCGCGGATGCTCGCGCGGCCACGGGCGATGCCGGCCGCGACCGCGCCGCCCAGGAGCTTCGCTCGGCGCTCAGAACGCTGCGCGCGACGATCGAGAGCTTCGGGAAAGGCGACATCGCGCGATTCTTCGGTGCCGCGGCGGCCGATGCGAACGTGCTGGACCCGATGCTCCTGTCGTCCGTCGACGCCGCGGCAACGCTTCTGGCGTCGTCGCGTCTGGCACCGACGGACATCGCGACGCGCCTCGCCGAGCTGTCACGCGGACATGCCGTGGATCGAGCAATCGGGACCGCGTTCGGCCCGCTCGACCAGCCGCGCCAGACCCCCGCGATCGGCGCGAGTCGGGTGCCGACGCCGCGTGTCGCGTCGACTGTTACGCCCGGCGCAACGCGAGTCGTTAGGCCCACGCCCAGCCGCGAGGTCGCGGTCGCCCGCAAGACGCCGCTGACGCCGACGGGGGCGGAGCTCAAGCAGTTCCTGCAAACTGGCATCGCCGGCTTCGACCAGCTCGACGAAACCCCGCTCGCGCCGCCCGCTCCGCTGGACGACGCGACGGTCGTCTCGATCGATGACCTGGTGTACCGCGGCCGTGCCGCCCTCGAGCGGGCCATCGAGGTCCGCGACGAGATTCGACTCTCCGGCGGGAACAACGACGCGGCGCTCGCTGAACTGTTCGACCTGCTGGACCTCGCCGCCGCCGACTGATTCGAATGCGATTGAACTGGAAGAGTGCGCTCGGCATCGTGCTGAGCGCGGCACTCCTCGTGTGGACGCTGAAGGGCGAGTCGCCGTCTGAGATCTGGGCCGTCATTTCGCAATCCGACGTGTTCCTTCTCGTGCTCTCGGCAGGAGTCGCCACCACGATCTTTCCGCTGCGCGCGATCCGCTGGCGGATCATCCTCGAGCCCACGGCGCCGGGGATGCCCATCGGGCCGCTTTGGCGGTCGACCGCGATCGGCATGATGGTCAACAACGTCTATCCGGCGCGGCTCGGGGAGATTGCCCGTGCGTACGCGCTCACGCGCGAGACCGATCGCCTTCGTTTCACGAGCGCCGTAGCTTCGCTCGCGGTGGACCGCGTGTTCGACTCTCTCGCGCTGATGTTGCTGCTGGTGAGTGCGATGCTCTCGCCGGATTTCCCGAAGGACACGACGCTCGGCGGCAAGCCGATCCAGCACGGGGCCGCGCTGTTCGCCGGTGGCGCGGTCGCGTTGTTCGCCGTGTTGTACGCGATTGTGTTCTTCCCCGAGCAGCTCGTGCGCATGTACTCCGCCGTGGCAGGCCGGATCTCCCCTCGGCTCGTGACGAAAGGGAGCGAGATCATCCGAACGTTCTCGAGTGGCCTGACCGTCCTTCGCAGCCCGCGTCGCTTCGTCGAGATCTTTCTCTGGGCGCTCCTGCACTGGCTCGTGAACGGCGTCGCGTTCTGGATCGCGTTCAAGGCGGTCGGCATCGACGTGCCGTTCAGCGCCGCGAACTTCTTGCAGGGCATCATCGCGCTTAGCGTAGCCATCCCTTCCTCACCCGGGTTCTTTGGTGTCTTCGAGGCTGCGGCGAAGATCGGCCTGGCGGTGTACGGAGTGCCGAGCGGCCAAGCCGTGAGCTGGGCGATCGGATTTCACATCCTCTCGTTCCTGCCGATCACCCTCATCGGGATCTACTACTTCGCCCGGCTCGGATTGCATTTCAGCGATTTCAGGAAGCCCGCTGATCAGCCGGCATGAGCGGACGCTCGACGCGGGATCGACCGCGCGGGATCACGGCGCGCACGATCGCTCAGGCGAAGCTCAACCTGTTTCTGCACATCCTCGCCCGTGAGGCAAGCGGCTACCACCAGCTCGAGACGCTGTTCTGCCGCCTCGACCTCGGCGATGAGGTAACGGTACGCACGGACGGGCGCGGGCGGTCGCTCGACAGCTCGGGCGATGCTCTCCCCGCCGACGGACTTGGGCCGGTCGAGCGCAATCTCGCGTGGCGTGCGGCGGTGGCATTCAGCGATGCGGCGGGGTGGCCTAACGACTGGGCGATCGAGGTCACCAAGCGAATTCCTGTCGGGGGTGGGCTCGGCGGGGGAAGCGCCGACGCTGGGGCTGTGCTGCGGTGTCTGAACGCACTGGCTCCCAGCCCGCTGTCCGCGAATCGACTCCTCGGCCTCGCCGGGCAACTCGGAGCCGATGTCCCGTTTCTCACGTTCGACAAACCGCTGGCGCTCGCGTGGGGACGAGGCGAGCGCATGCTCGCGCTCCCTGCGCTGCCCAGCTGCGACGTGACGCTCATCTGCTTTCCGTTCGGCGTTGCGACACCGGCTGCCTTTGGCTGGATCGACGCCGACCGTGGGTCAGCCGCTGTGGCGCCAGCGTCGCTCGACGTCGCTGGCCTCGACACGTGGCAGCGCCTTGCAACCCTCGCGCATAACGACTTCGAGGCGGTCGTGGCACGGCACCACCCGGAGATCGCCCGCGTTCTCGAGGAGCTCCGCCGCGACCTGTCGACCAACCACGGTGCGATCGCCCTGCTCACGGGGTCAGGCTCGACGGTCGCACTGCTGTCTGCGGCGTCGGGCGATCACGAGCGGGCTCGCGACGGGCGACTCGATGGGGTGGCCTCACGCCTCGTCGCAACGCGGACCGCGACCGCCGTTGTTGGTGTAGAGGTGTCGGACTAGCTTACGCGTCGTTGGTGCCCCTTCGTCTAACGGTAAGACAACGGCCTTTGGAGCCGTGAATCGTGGTTCGATTCCACGAGGGGCAATCGTTCCGCCCTCCGTCCACGCCTGCATGGCCGTCCCCGACATGTCGCCGGCCCGCCGCGACGACCCAGGCCCGCGGATCGATGCCGCGATCGGCCGCACGCCCGTCGTTCGCCTAACGCGCGTCGTGGAGCGCGGGATGGCCGAGGTCTGGGTCAAGATGGAGGGGATGAATCCGGGCGGTTCGATCAAGGATCGAACCGCGCTCGGCATGATCCTCGACGCCGAGCAACGCGGCATCCTCCGGCCCGGCCAGATGATCGTCGAGCCGACATCGGGCAACACGGGCATCGGGCTGGCGCAGGTGGCTGCCGCGCGCGGGTACCCGCTCACGCTCTGCCTGCCCGCTCAGATGAGCGAGGAGCGGAAGCGCACGCTGCTCGCGTATGGGGCGAAGCTCGTGCTGACCGACCCCGAGCGACGCATGCTCGCCGCGATCGAAGAAGCGGAACGTATTCGCGACGCCACCGGCGCGTGGATGGCCGATCAGTTCGGAAACCCGGCGAACCCTCGCATTCACTACGACACCACCGGGCCGGAGCTGTGGACCGACATAAACGGACGCATCGACGCGTTCGTCTACGGGTCGGGCACGGGCGGGACCATCTCGGGTGTCGGCCGCTGCCTGCGTGAGCGCAATCCGACGGTGCTCGTGGTCGCGGTCGAGCCGGCGCGCAGCCCCGTGCTTTCCGGCGGTGAGCGCGGGCAGCATCAGTTTCAGGGGATGGGGCCGGGCTTCGTCCCGCCGAACTTCGATCGTTCGGTCGTCGACGAGATCATCCAGGTGTGGGAGGAGGAGGCGTTCCCGCTGGCCCGCCGTCTCGCACGCGAAGAGGGCCTCTTCGTGGGCATGTCGAGCGGCGCCATCGCCTGGGCGGCGCTGAAGGTCGCGCGTGAGCTCGGAGCGGGACGGCGGGTGGCGATGATCGCCCCGGATTCCGGCGCGCGATACCTGTCAACGACGCTGTTCGAGCCGCCGCACCCGGACGCCGCGCTGTAGATCACTTGTCATGTCGATCGACGGGGATCCCGCGTAGCTTGTCGACCTCATGCGTCATGAAGTCCGGATTCAGGTGCTTCGCCAACATGAACACGTTCACCGTCGTGAAACCGACGCACCCGACGCTCACCAGGTCCGTTCGATCCACCGTCGCCAAATGGAAGTTCGTGCCGGCCGAGGTCGCTGGCTGCAAGGTGCCGCGCAACTTCAATTGGGCCGCCGTCGCTGGTGGCGATTCGAAACCTTCGTTGCGTTAACGAACCGGCGCCTGGCGAGGGTCGGCGAGTGTCGCGGCGCGTAGCGTCGAGCGCTCGCCTCGGTTAGCTTAACCGGCTCTCCGCGCGACGGATCTTCTCGCGGCCCGACTCTGCGCCGAGGGTTTGGAATTGACTATGTCGTTAGCTCCTCTTACGATACAAGGCTCGGCAATGGACGCGGTGTCCGTACCGAAGCATGGGTTCAAGCTCCTCTCGGGCACCGGAAATCAGGCGCTCGCACAGGAGATTGCCGGACACCTCGGCGCCGAGCTGTGCCGGGTGACCTGCAGCCGATTCGCCGATGGTGAGATCTTCGTGCGAATCGATGAGAACATTCGCGGTGCGGATGTCTTCATCGTGCAGCCGACGAACCCACCGGCGGAGAACGTGATGGAGCTCCTGCTCCTCATCGACGCCGCGCGGCGCGCGTCGGCCGCCCGGATTACGGCGGTGATGCCGTACTATGGGTACTCACGGCAGGACCGAAAGGATCAGCCGCGAGTCGCGATCGGAGCGAAGCTGCTCGCGAACATGATCGAAACGGCGGGCGCGGACCGCGTCCTCGGTCTCGATTTTCATCAGCACCAGTTGCAGGGGTTCTTCGACGTTCCCGTCGATCACCTCTACGCGGCGCCGGTGATGGTCTCGCACTATCGCCGGAAGCAGTTGAAGGACGTGGTCGTCGTCGCACCCGACGTCGGGTCGGCGAAGATGGCTCGAGGATTCGCGAAGCGCCTCAACGGGACGCTCGCGATCATCGACAAGCGCCGGCCATCGGCGAACGTGGCGGAAGTGTTGAACGTGGTCGGCGACGTCGAGGGACGGGATTGCCTCATCCCCGACGACATGATCGACACGGCCGGCACCGTCACCGAAGCCGCGCGGGCGCTAAAGAAACTCGGCGCGAACGACATCTATATCTGCGCCACGCACGCGCTGCTCTCCGGCCCGGCCGTCGAGCGGCTCTGCGCGGCCCCGATCGTGGAGGTCGCCGTGACCAACACGATCGCCATTCCCGAGGCGCGGCACTTTCCGCAGCTGAAGGTGTTGTCCGTCGGGGAGCTGCTCGCGAAGGCGATTCGCTTTACGCACAGCGAGCAGAGTGTCAGCTCGCTGTTCGACTGAGCCGCCCAAGGTCGATCGACTCGGCGGTTGCACAGCTACATCAGACTGCCTAACAACGCAACTCGTACACCGCAGGTTACTCCGTCATGGCCACCGCACAACTGTCCGCGAGCCCGCGCGACGCCGTCGGCAAGGGCGCTGCCCGCTCGCTGCGTACCGCTGGGAAGATCCCGGCCGTCATCTACGGCCACGCCCGCGAGCCCCAGTCGCTCGCGATTCCCACGCGCGAGTTCGAGAAACTGCTCGAGCGCGTTTCCGCCGAGAGCACGGTGATCGAGCTCGATCTCGGTGGGACCGTGGCGCGCACGCTGATCCGCGAGATCCAGCGGCATCCGTACAAGAAGCAGATCCTGCACATCGACTTCCAGGAGCTCGTCGCCGGCGAGAAGGTGACGGTCAACGTCCCGATCGTGCTCGTCGGGACGCCCGAGGGCGTTCGTGTGTCGGGCGGCATCCTGAGCCAGGTGATGTCGGAGCTCGCCATTCTCGTCGACCCGGTCAACATCCCGAACCGGATCGAGGCCGACGTCACGCCGATCACGATCGGGCACTCGCTGCACGTGAGCGACCTGAAGATCCCGGAGGGCGTCGAAGTGATCGACGATCCGGAGGAGACGGTCGCCGTCGTGTCGGCGCCGAAGGTGGAGGCCGAACCGGTCGCCGCCGAAGTGGAGCCCGTCGAGGGCGCGGCTGAGCCGGAGCTCATTCGCAAGACGAAGGACGAGGGCGAGGAAGAAGGGGAGTCGAAGTAGTTCTCCCCAGCGTCCTCGCTGGTACGTAAGCGTAGACGCCCGTGAAGGTCATTCTGGGCCTGGGAAACCCCGGGCGAGAGTACGAACACACGCGTCACAACGTCGGCTGGTGGGTTCTCGACCACCTCGCCGACGTTTGGCGTATGGACGGCTGGCGCCGCGACGGGGAGACGCTCACCCTCGCGGGGACCGTGGCCGGGCACCCGGTGCGTCTCGTGAAGCCGCAGACCTACATGAACCTCAGCGGTCAGGTCATGCGGCCGTATCTTCGGCGGCCGGCCTGGTCGGCGGCGTCCGACCTGATGGTCGTGGTGGACGAGGTCGCGTTGCCGCTCGGAACGTATCGGCTGCGCGCGCGCGGGAGCGCCGGCGGCCACAACGGGCTGCGCGATGTGGAACGGGCGTTAGGCACGCAGGAGTACGCGCGGCTTCGCATCGGCATCAAGCCGGATGACCCACGACGCGTCGGCAACCTCGCGGACTTCGTACTCTCGCCCTTCGCCAAGGACGAGCGTCCCGTCGTTCACGAGCTGCTCCCGCGATTGGGCGATGCCATCGAGATCTGGCTGCGCGACGGGATCGTGAAGGCCATGAATGCGCACAACGGCGACGCGAGGGCGGCCGGTGCGTGATTAGGTTTCGCGACCATTCGAACGACTGATCCTGCCCCGGTTCCCTTCGGCGGCGTGGGTCGACGAGCCTCTTTCCCCAACCATGCTGAAACTCGGAATCGTCGGCCTGCCGAACGTCGGCAAGTCGACCCTGTTCAACGCGCTTACGGCGGCGCGCGCGGAAGCCGCCAACTACCCGTTCTGTACGGTCGAGCCTAACGTGGGCATGGTCGAGGTACCGGATCCTCGCCTGTGCAAGCTCAGCGAGATCGTGCAGCCGAAAAAAACCGTCCCCGCCGCGGTGCAGTTCGTGGACATCGCCGGTCTCGTGAAGGGTGCCGCGCAGGGAGAAGGGCTCGGCAACAAATTCCTCGCGAACATCCGCGAGACCGATGCGATCGTCCACGTCGTGCGGTGCTTCGAGGACCCCGACGTCACCCACGTGATGGGTGCGGTCGATCCGGTTCGCGACCGCGAAGTCATCGAGTTCGAGCTGGCGCTCGCGGACCTCGCCACGGTGGAGAAGCGGCTCGACCGCACTCGGCGCGCCGCGAAGTCCGGTGAGAAGGAGGCAATGGCCGAGCTGCCCGTGCTTGAGAAGGCCAACGCGGTGCTGAGCGAGGGCAAGGGACTGTGGGAGGCTCGCCTCTCACCCGAAGAGCTGCAGATCCTCGCGCCGCTCACGCTGCTCACGGTCAAGCCCGTGCTGTATGCGGCGAACGTGACGGACGCCGAGCTATCGGGCGAAGCGGGCAAGCATCTCAAGGTGCTTCGCGCCGCTGTGACCGCGAGCGGCGAGCACGCCGAGGTGGTTCCCTTCTCGGCCAAGATCGAGGCGGAGCTCGCTGAGCTCCCCCCCGAAGATCGTGCGGACTTTCTTGCGTCGCTCGGCTTGGAGTCGGCGGGGCTCGATCGGCTGATTCAGGCCGGCTATCAGCTTCTCGGACTGCAGACGTATTTCACGGCCGGTGAACAGGAAGTGCGCGCGTGGACGATCCATCGGGGTGACACTGCGCCGGTGGCGGCTGGCGTCATCCATACCGACTTCGAACGCGGGTTCATTCGTGGCGAGACGGTCGGGTACGACGACTTCGTCACGGCCGGGGGGTGGAAAGGCGCGCGCGAGAAAGGTGCGGTCCGTTCGGAAGGCAAGGAGTACGTGGTCCGGGACGGCGATGTGATGTTGTTCCGCTTCAACGTCTAACGCCGGAGGACTCACCGCTGTGCGGGGGAGCGGGTGCCGAACAATCGGCACGCTCGTTACCATCTGGTCCGGCGCATGCCTGTGAGCGCGCCAATTGCCGGACGGTAAGGACGTTGCCGTGGCAGGGGGCTGGTTGTCCCTGCAGGTGAAAGCACGCCCTGGACGATCACCTGACGCTCGGAGTCAATGCCTGAGGTCATCATCATCGGCGCTGGACCCGCTGGCCTGACGGCCGCGTACGAGCTGGTTCAGCGATACGGCATCCGATCGACCATACTCGAGTCCGACTCCGTCGTCGGCGGGATCAGCCGTACGGTCGAGCGCGATGGGTGGCGCTTCGACATTGGTGGCCACCGGTTCTTCACCAAGGTCAAGCAGGTCGAAGCGCTCTGGCACGAGATCCTCCCCGACGAGGATTTCATGCTGCGGCCCCGGATGAGCCGTATCTACTACCGCGGCAAGTACTACGATTATCCGCTCAAGGCGTCGAACGCCCTCAAGAACCTCGGGCTCTGGGAAGCCACGCTGTGCGTCATGTCCTACGTGTGGGCCCGCGTGAATCCGCCGAAGGACCAGACGACGCTCGAGGGATGGATCGCCGCCCGATTCGGCTGGCGACTCTACCGGCACTTCTTCAAGACCTACAACGAGAAGCTCTGGGGCGTGCCCACGAACCGCATGCCCGCGGACTTCGCGGCGCAGCGCATCAAGAACCTCTCGCTGTTCAACGCGGTCGTGAATGCGTTGATGCCGAAGCGGAATCAGAAATCGATCACGTCGCTCATCGAGGAGTTCCAGTACCCGAAGCTCGGACCCGGCATGATGTGGGAGCGCTGTCGCGACCTGGTCGAAGCGAAGGGGTGCAAGGTCGTGTTCGACGCGCGAGTCGTCGGCATTCGTCACGAGCGCGGACGCGCGGTCTCGGTGACCACCCGGGGACGCGACGGCAGGATCGGGGAGTACCCGTGCGACCACGTGATCTCGTCGATGCCGATGTCTCAGCTGCTCCACGCGATGACGCCGAAAGCGTCGGAGACGGCCGTTCAGGCGGCAAGTGACCTCCGCTATCGCGACTTCCTCACGGTGGCGCTCGTCGTGCCGAAGGAGTACAGCTTCCCCGACAACTGGATCTACGTCCACGCGAAGGAAGTGCAGGTCGGCCGCATTCAGAACTTCGGGTCGTGGTCCCCGTACCTCGTGAAGGAGGGCCGGACGTGCCTCGGCCTCGAGTTCTTCGTGTTCGAGGGCGACGCGACCTGGAACAAGCCGGACGCCGAGCTCATCGAGCAGGGCAAGCGGGAGCTCGGAATCCTGGGTCTCGTGGACCCGTCGAAGGTCGAGGCCGGGTACGTCGTGCGGATGCCGAAGGCGTATCCCTTCTACGATGAGCACTACAAGGCCAACGTCGCGAAGATCGTCGAGTGGCTCGACGCGCACGCCGCGAACGTGCACCCGGTCGGACGGAACGGGATGCACCGCTACAACAACCAGGACCACTCGATGTACACGGCGATGCTGACCGCGGAAAACATCGCCCGCGGCACGCGCCACGACGTCTGGAGCGTGAACGTCGAGGAGGAGTATCATGAGGAGTCGTCGAACGGTGACGATCCTCGCCACGGAGCACGCGGCACGGGGCGCGATGCGCCGGTGATCGCCCGCGAGCATTACTCCCCGGACCACCCGGTTCATCGCCCCGTCAACTCGTCCTGAGGAGTTGGGGTCAGAACAATTTAGGGTAGCCGAAATGGGGTCAGAACAAGGGGTCAGAACAACGGGTCAGAGCAATTGCTCTGACCCGTTGTTCTGACCCCTTGTTCTGA
>Ga0209382_10009183_pt1 | contig 12395 bp, 13 predicted proteins | sample SoiMetdeltSBSDD5_FD_187599 | JGI IMG/M metagenome (GOLD analysis project Ga0209382, IMG submission 187599) | Bulk soil microbial communities from a Populus tree surrounding site in Tennessee, USA - Soil MetaG P. deltoides SBSDD5 (SPAdes) (version 2) | ecosystem: Environmental > Terrestrial >... | reverse complement strand
GCGGCGCCGCCGTCGCTGATGCCCGACGGTCTGGCCGGCGGCTCGATCGACGAAGCCGTCGACGGAGCCGATGTCGTCATGATGCTGAGGATCCAGCGCGAGCGGCTGGACGACGATCTTGGCGACGCTCCAGGCGAATACCTCATCCGCTACGGGCTGACCGACGCTCGATTTGCAACTGCTTCACCCGAAGCAGTGATCATGCATCCCGGCCCGATCAACCGTGGCGTCGAGATAGAGGGAGCACTGGCCGACCATCCGACCCGCTCGCTGATTGTGCGGCAGGTGGAAATGGGAGTTGCGGTCAGGATGGCCTGTCTCGACCTCCTGACCGCCGAACGTTTGCGCTAAAATTTAGGAGCGCGAGGCGAACTGGACCGGCGCGTCGCCCGACACCGAGCGGACGAAACAGGCCGCGCCGGCGCGCTTCAGCGATGCGCACAGGTTGACCGCATCGCGGTCGCTGGCAAAGCCCTTCACCGACAGGCGATAGACGACGCTTTCACCACCGGTGAAGCGGGCGGTGACCGGCGTGTAGCGCTTCAAGGACGCATGCTTGCCGGAAACCTTGTTCCAGGCGAACGCAATGCGTCCGCGCGACGAGTAGGCCCCGAGCTGTACGACTGCGCGGCTCTTGCCGTTGACCGCGCGCGGCGCGGCAGCCTTGCGCAGCTTGGGCAGCGGGTCCGACAGGCGGACTGCGGCCGGCGACAGTGCCGGACGTGCCTCGGCAAGCTGGACCGGCTCCGCCGCGACATAAGCCGGCGGCGGTGGCAGGTCGACCGTAACGGAGCTTGCAGCGACCGGTTCCGGCTGCGGGGCTACCGGTACTGCATCCGCTACAGCCACTTCAATCGGCTGTTCGACCAGAACGGGCTGGGCGACCGGCTCGGCAGCAGCCTCGCGCACCGCTTCACTCTTGTTCAACGCCAGACGGATTGGCTGGCCAGGATCGGCCGCTGCGGGCTGGATGCCGATGAAAGCGGCGACCTGGTCCGAAGCGCGGGCCGGCTGGGCCAACACCATCCACTGCTGGATGCGGGTATTGAGCTGGTCAGCGGGAACATCCTGCGCGGCAACGGTCTTGGCTTGCGCCCAATCGCCGGCAAAGGCGTAGGCCAGGGCAAGATTCTGACGGGTGCGGGCATCGGCGCCCACTTGGCGGGCAGCCGGCTCAAGCAGTGCGACCGCACTTTGCGGGTCGCCGGCCAGCGCCAGCGCGAGGCCGGCGTCGGCGGCGTCGAGCACTCCGTGGGCCTCGGCCAGCAACAGCTTGGCCTCGTCATTCTTACCCTGGGCGATCTGGACCAGCGCCAGCTTCAGAATGACCTGCGGCTGATTGCCGTAGATGCTTAGCGCATCGCGATAAGCGGCCTCGGCCGACGCGAAGCGGCCGGCGGCGAGATAACAATTGCCGAGGAGAGCGCGGAACCCTGCGTCCTGCGGGCTGCGTTCGACCGCCTGCTCAGCCAGCGGGATCGCCCCGGCAACATCGTTGGAGGCCAGCGCCAATTGCGCCTTGGTCGCCAGCGGGAGCTCACCCGAATTGACCCTGCCGCCGAACATTGACGCGCTGCCCACCCGGTTGCCCGGGCCGGCGCAGCCAGCGGCCACCGCAATCAGTGAAACGGCGGTTAGTGCGGTACCCAGGCGGTTCGACTTGGTCATCACAATTCCCCCAGTCCTAATCAGGCGCTCTTCTTGCGGGGCGCTTTCTCTGCCATCGATTCCAGTTCGGGCATGGCTTGCAGCAACTGGTCGAGTGCATCGGTCACAAGTTGCTGGGCCGAACGGCCATCAACCGCGCAGGCCAGCCGCAATTTCAAATGGCGAGCCGGGTCGAGCCGCAAGGTGAAGGCCGACTTGGCCTTGCTGCCCGGCGCCGAGCGCGGTGCAGGCGAACGGCGCGGTGCGGGCGCCGGTTCTACAGCGCGCTGCGGAATGATCACGACCGGTGCAGGCTCGCCAATCGGCTCGGCATCTTCCGCTTCCGGATCGTACAGCTCGGCAGTTTCGTCGACATACTCGCCAGTCTCGTCCTCGCCGTCCTCATCATGCGCGGCGAAACGGTTGGCAATCTCCGCCTGCTGGTCATGGACCGGCGAGGCAATCGGCGTCAGCGCTGAAATCGGATTGCGAACAGGCTGATCGGGCAGCTCCTCGCCGAAGGCGTCATGGTCCTCGTCGCGAAGGGGAGCCAGGGCCGCTTTGGGCGGTTCGAAGCCCATGTCGTTCCAGCCCAAATCTTCCATGCTTGCCCCGGTTGGACCGCCAAATCCTTGCGGACGCATCGCGGGACGGGCCGCACCCTTGCGAGCCAGCAGACCCGAGGACAGTGAGGCGAATGCCTTAGGTTCACCCATAGCACTCACTCCTTACTGGCCCATCACGCGGCGGCCGAAGCCACCGACGGGACGCGGGCTGTTGGCACCAACGCCGGGCGCCTGGTTCGGCGCGGCGAAAACGGTGCGGCGGAAATTCTTTTCGAGCCGGTCGGAGATATAATCCCACAGCTCGGTAACCTCGCGGGCCGAGCGGCCGCCAGGATCGACTTCCATTACGGTTCGGCCGTCGATCATCGAAGCGGCGAAATCGGTGCGGTGATGCAGGGTAACCGGAGCGACGGTGCCGTGTTGCGAGAGAGCGACCGCAGCTTCGTAGGTGATCTTGGCCTTGGGCGTTGCCGCGTTGACGACAAAGATCAGCGGCTTGCCGGCCCGGTCACACAGATCGACTGTGGCGCCAACTGCGCGCAAGTCATGTGGGCTTGGGCGAGTCGGGATGACGATCAACTCGGCCACGGCGATGACCGACTGGATGGCCATGGTGATCGCCGGGGGCGTGTCGACAACGGCCAGGCGGAATCCCTGCTGACGAAGAACCTCGAGATCCGAAGCGAGCCGGGCGACGGTAGTCTGGGCGAAGGCGGGCATGTCGTCCTGCCGCTCGTTCCACCAATCGGCCAGCGAACCCTGGGGGTCGATGTCAATAAGGCAGACGGGACCGGCGCCCGCCAATTGCGCTTGCACCGCAAGGTGACCGGACAGGGTCGTCTTGCCCGATCCGCCTTTCTGCGATGCCATTGCCAGAACGCGCATGAAATTCCCCTTGGCCGAGACGTCTGATTTGACGTCACCTGACAGCAAAGCCCCTAAAAACTGGTTAATGTCGGCCCGACCTTGTTCATGCCTTCCAAGGACGGCTAGAGTTAAGAAATGAGCGGCTATGGTGTTGAAATGCGTAAGCTGTTGCTTGGCTTGGTGATCGTGGCGGCGGCGATGCCCGCTGCGGCGCAATCGGTGCGCGACGGGATCGATGCGTGGCAGAAGGGTGACACGGCGGGCGCCGTCGCAATCTGGCGTCCGCTCGCAGAAAAAGGCGATGCCGACGCAGCATTCAACCTTGGCCAGGCCTACCGGCTGGGCAAGGGTGTCGTGATCGACTTGGCGCAAGCCCAGAACTGGCTTGAGCGGGCTGCGCGTAAAGGCCACGTCGACGCCCAAACCACCCTGGGCCTCTTACTCTTTCAGAACGGCAACCGTGTCAGCGCGATGCGCTGGCTGAGTCTGGCGGCCGAGGCTGGCGAGGCCCGCGCCCTGCTGATGGTCGGAACGGCGCTTTATAATGGCGATGGCGTGCCCGAGGACCATGTGAAGGCATATGCCTATGTCAGCCGCGCCGCGGCACAGGGATTGCCGCCGGCCCAGGCAACCTTGGCCGACATGGACGCCGTCATGCCGCTCGATCAGCGCAAGAAGGGTGTCGCACTGGCCCAGGAGATGGTCGCCGCCAAGAAGCCGCCCACGTCTGCTTCTGCCCCACCCAAGTCTGCGGCTGTCAAATCGCCGGCAGCGAAGCCCGCTGCCCCAAGGTCCGCCACCCCTGCCCCGTCCCCCCCGAAAACGGCAGTTGCGGCCAGCGGCAACTGGCGGATTCAGCTCGGCGCCTTTGGCCAGCGCAAATCGGCCGAAACATTATTTGCCAGGCTTTCGGGCAAGCTGGCCGGGCGCCAGGCCTATTATGTCCCGGCCGGCGCGGTCATTCGCCTGCAGGCCGGGCCGTTCGAAAGCCGGCCGGCGGCATCGGCCGCCTGCGCGCGGCTGGCGCCGCAAGCCTGCTTCCCGGTCGAGGCGCGCTAGGCCTCGATCCAGTCAGCGCGCGGGATACCCTGCGCCCAGAGCAGCGCATCGAGCCCATGATGATCCAGCCGCGCATCCGCGACCGCGGCCAGCGCGGGCTTGGCGCGATAGGCGATGCCCAGTCCCGCTTCTTCGACCATTGGAATGTCGTTGGCGCCGTCACCGATCGCCATCGTTTCATCAGGCGACAGGCCAAGCCCGTCGCGGGCTTCCGACAGCACGTCATGCTTGATGCGGGAGTCGACGATCCGGCCTTCGGTGAATCCGGTGAGCCTGCCGTCGCGAACGCCGAGCACATTGGCCTCGAACCGGTCGAATCCGATCCGTTCTGCGATGGGCGCGACAAAGGCGGTGAAGCCACCGGACACGAGGATCGTCTCCGCTCCCCTGGCCCGCATCGTCCGGACTAGCGTGTCCGCGCCTGGGTTCGGTCGGATCCGCTCTGCCAGGCATCGCTCGATCACATGCTCATCGAGCCCCTGCAGCAGGGCAACCCGTTCCCGGAGCGCGCCAGCAAAGTCGAGCTCGCCATGCATCGCCCGCTCGGTGATATCGGCGACCTGGGGCTTGACCCCTGCATAGTCGGCCAGCTCGTCAATGCATTCCTGCCCGATCATCGTCGAATCCATGTCGGCAACCAGCAGCCTTTTCTCGCGCGGGCCCGGCGGATGGGCGACGATGTCGACCTCCTCCCAGCCCTGGTAGGCCGCGCGCATCGCGGCGCGATCCGCATCCACTTCGATGTCGGCAACATCGCCCGGGTCGATCCAGCGCACCAAGCGCGCGCCGGTAAGACGCGCCAGCGCCGCCGCGAGCAGTCTTTCGTCGAGCCGTCCGGCTGCTATCAGCGTGGCAATGGTCAAGGCGCCTCTTCCTCCTGTCGCCCTCATTGCCGGTCCGACGGCGAGCGGCAAGTCGGCGCTGGCGCTGCGGCTGGCGGAAGCGACCGGCGGCGCGGTCGTCAATGCCGACAGCGCACAAGTCTATCGCGACTTGCCGATCCTGTCGGCCGCGCCGTCGGCGGAAGATCGGGCACGCGCCGAGCATCTGCTCTACGGCGTGCTGGACGGGGCTGATCCCTGGTCCGCGGCCGATTGGGCGAACATGGCCAAGCGGGAGATCGCGCGGCTCCATCGCGAGGACCGGCTACCGATCCTGGTCGGCGGCACCGGGCTGTACCTTCGCACTTTGCTCGACGGCATCGCTCCTGTGCCGGCAATCGATCCCGGCATTCGGGCACAGGTCCGTGCGGCAAGCGTTGGCGAGAACCTGGCGGCGCTGGCGCCACTCGACCCGATCGCCGCGGCGACGCTCAATCCCGGCGATACGACGCGGATCGCGCGCGCGCTCGAAGTGGTGAAGTCGACCGGCAAGACGCTGGCCGAGTGGCAGGAGCATCGTCAAGGCGGGATCGGCGAAGAGATCGACCTGAAGGCGCTCGTGCTGCTCCCACTCCGCCCCTGGCTTTACGATCGATGCGACCGGCGATTTGCGGAAATGGTCGGACAAGGTGCCCTGGACGAGGTGAGGTCCCTATTCTCCAGGAACCTCGATCCCGACCTGCCGGTGATGCGGGCGATTGGCGTGCCGGAGCTTGGCGCCCATTTGCGCGGAGAATGCTCGATGGATGAGGCGATTGCCGCCGGGCAACAGGCGACACGGCGCTACGCCAAGCGGCAATATACCTGGTTTGCCCATCAGCCGCCGCCCGGCTGGCCGCGATTCCACGATGCGCTGGAGGGAGAGGTGATCGATCGGGCGCTGGCACTGTTCGGCGTAGCGGGCTAGCCAAGCGAAATGGACGCCAAGCGCGACGCCGACATCGATCCTTCGCCGCTGGCCGGCAAGCGGGTTGCGATCATCGGCTATGGCAATCAGGGCCGGGCGCAGGCGCTCAACCTTAAGGACAGCAGCATCGACGTCGTGGTAGGTCTGCGCGACGGTTCGCCGAGCCTCGCCCGGGCCGAAGCCGATGGAATTGCCACCGCCTCGCTGGCCGAAGCTGCGTCCTCTGCCAACGTCGTCATGCTGCTGGCGCCCGACGAGGCCCTGTCTGCAATCTATCGCGCGATTGAACCCTGTATCCGTCCGGGCGCGGCGCTTGGATTCAGCCATGGGCTCGCCATCCGGTTCGGCTTCATCCTGCCGCGCCCCGATCTTGACGTGTACATGGTCGCGCCCAAGGGGCCAGGTACGGCGCTTCGCTCGCTCTACCTTGAGGGCAAGGGCATGGTCGCTCTCCATGCGGTGGCGCAGGATGCCAGCGGGAATGCGGAAGGCATTGCCCTCGCCTATGGCCGCGCCCTCGGCTGTGGTCGGGCGGGACTTCTTCCCTCCAGCTTCGCCGAGGAATGCGAAGCCGATTTGTTCAACGAGCAGGCGGTGGTGTGGGGCGCGGTGCCGGAAATCCTGATCGCCGGCTTCGACACGCTGGTCGAGGCCGGGGTCAGCGAGGAAGTCGCTTATATGGAATGCGTCGGTGAGCTGAAGCTCATCGCCGAGCTGATTGAGGCTCGCGGGATCGCCGGCATGCGCGAAGCAATCAGCAACACCGCGGAGCTGGGTGCGGTGATCGGCGGTCCGCGCATCGTCGATGAGAGCATCCGCTCGAAAATGCGCGATATCCTCGCCGAGATCCGGGCCGGCCAGTTCAGCCAGCTGCTCGAGGATGAGGAAGCGTCCGGCTATCCACGCCTTAGGCAGGCGCGCGAGCGGGCACGGGCCACGCGGGTCGAAGCGGCTCGGAAGAAGCTGACCGACTAGGCGACGGGCTGGGCCTCAACGCCAGGCCGGTCACCGACCGAGGCTCGCTCGATATAGGCGCGTTGCAGGCGGCGGTGTGCAGCCTCGGCATCGGGATCGGTAGCGGCAGCGGCGAGCTCCGCCTCCTCGGCCGCGCGCCGGGCGAAATAGCCCTTGTCATACTCGCTCATGGCCCATCTCCCGCAACAAGGATGGACGTATCTAGCATCTTTGCCGGTAAATGAAAAAAGGGGCGCCTGGTTTCCCAAGCGCCCCCATTTCAACGGCAGTCCGCCTTAGAAGCGGGTGCCGACGGTCAGCGCCACCTGATGACGGGTGAGGCCGGCCTCATAGTTGGAATAGCGATACTCGCCGCCAACATAGGCCTTGCCGCCGACGTTGTACTGGCCGCCGGCGCCGAGACGGAAGCCGTCGGCGTTGGCAGCGAAGGTGTCGACGCCATCGGTCGCCTTGAAGCGGGCGTTGGTGTAGCCGCCCTTGAGGTAGAGGTTGGCCTTCGGCGAGACGGCGAAGGTCACGCGGCCACCGGCATAGAGATCGCGGCCGGCCTTCACCTGCGCGACATCGGCATCGCCTTCCTTCTGGGTCGACTCGGTCGCCTCGACGTCGGCGCCCAGCGAAACGCTGTTGCCGACGGCGAAGTCATAGCCCGCGCCGATGCCGAACAGCACGCCGCCGTCATGCTCGCCGTCGATCTTGACGCGGTCGTAGCCGACCAGCGCCTCGACGCGCGGTCCGGACACCGCCGTGGTGTCCTGTGCGTCCTGGGCAATCGCCGGAGTTGCGGCAAGGAAAGCGGCCGAAGCCACGGAAGCGAACAAAATCTTTTTCACAACAATACTCCATCGTTTGGCATCCCTTCAGGACGAAGGGACAAGCGGGGACCATGCCGGAATCGCCAAATACCGTGCGAATCCGCCATTCCCTGTTGGAGCCGTGGAACCGGCGCCCCCCGGCCGCTCATTTGGGCGCTGTTGTTGTCCCTTCAATGAACGAGACTTTTGCAAGTCCTCGCAGTGCGAAGTGTTCCCGTTGCAGTTCAACAGCTTGGGTGATGAGAAAAAAATTTACGACGGGCCGAGATTTACTATTTTCGGCCAAATAATTTCTCAATGTCGCCATGGGCGAGCTTCACCCATGTCGGTCGGCCATGGTTGCACTGACCCGAATGGGGTGTGACTTCCATCTCGCGCAGCAAGGCGTTCATTTCCGCGACCGACAAGATCCGACCCGCCCGGACCGACCCGTGGCAGGCCATGGTCGCAGCGACGTGGTCGAGCTTATCCCGTAGCGACAGGGCGGTGCCCAATTCCGCCAGTTCCGCGGCGAGATCGGTAAGCAAAGCCGATACGTCGGTCTTGCCCAGCGGTGCCGGCGTCGAGCGGACCAGCATGGCGGCCGGGCCGAAGCGTTCGATCTCCAGCCCCATCTCGCCCAATTCCCCGGCGGCGGCTTCAAGCCGGTCGCAATCGGGCTCGTCTAGCTCCACCACATCGGGGATCAGCAGCGCCTGGCGCGCCACCTGCCCGCCATTGGCGGCTTTCCGCATCCGCTCCAGCACCAATCGCTCATGTGCCGCATGCTGGTCGACGATCACCAGGCCATCCTCGGCCTCGGCGACGATGTAGGTCGCTGCGACCTGTCCGCGGGCGACGCCGAGAGGGTAGGATGGGACAGGTGCTGTGGCAGGCTCGGCGCGGGCGGCGGGTCTGAAGTCGCGTGCCATTTCCGTCACCCCCGTGAAAGCAGGGGGCCCGCTCCGCGCTACCGCCGCAAATAAGGAAGCGGGGTCGCCGCTTTCGCTGGGAAGACGATTGAGGGGAACAGCCGCCGGCTCCACCTGCCAGGCCGCTTGTTGCGCGAATTGTTCGCGCGCCGCGCTGCGGTGGCCGGCTTCGTCGAGCGCGGCCTTGAGCCCGCCAACGATCAATCCGCGCACCGCCGCCGGGTCGCGGAAGCGAACCTCGGTCTTGGCGGGATGGACATTGATGTCGACCTCGCCCGCTGGCACTTCGACAAACAGTGCGGCGATCGGGTGGCGGTCACGGGCGAGCAGGTCCCGATAGGCCGCCCGCAAGGCGCCAACCAGCAGCCGGTCCTTCACCGGCCGGGAGTTGACGAACAGAAATTGTTGATCGGCCATGCCGCGGTTGAAGGTCGGCAGGCTGATCACGCCGGTCAGCCGCATGTCGTGCCTCACGCAGTCGATGCCAATGCCGTGCCGGTCCAGTTCATGGCTGAGCAGCGCGGCAACCCGTGTAGGCCCCTCCGACGGCTGGACTGACAGCACCCGCCGCCCGTCATGCTCGACCGAGAATGCAACGTCGGGCCGCGCCATGGCCAGCCGCTTCACCGCATCGAGGCAGGCGGCATATTCGGCGCGGGGGCTGCGGAGGAATTTCCGTCGGGCCGGCACCTTGTCGAACAGGCCTTCGACCCGCACCCGCGTACCGGGCGGCAGCGCCGCCGGCCCCTCACCGCTGTTCACGCCATGATCGATCTCGATGCGCCAGCCGTCGCTCCCGCGGCGCCGGCTATCCAGGGTCAGCCGAGAGACGCTGGCGATGGACGGAAGCGCTTCGCCCCTGAAGCCGAAACTGGTCACTTCCTCAATTGCATCGGTCGGAAGCTTTGACGTGGCGTGGCGCTCAAGCGCCAGGGCCATGTCGGAGGGCGGCATGCCGGTGCCGTCATCAGTGACCTCGATCAGGTCGAGACCGCCCGCCGCGAGCCGAATCGCCACCGCTTTGGCCCCGGCATCGAGCGAGTTTTCGACAAGCTCCTTGAGGGCGCTGGCAGGGCGTTCCACCACCTCGCCCGCCGCGATGCGATTGATGAGCTCCGAAGGCAGCCTTCTTATTGACATGTTAACGGTCCTAGCCCAATCCGATGCCACCCTTGAAGCGCGTTATTTCCATCAGAATTAATGCTGCTTTCACAAGGGCTTGGATAAAGGGCAGTGAATCGGGTCGTGAAGTTCACGACCCAGTTCCCATATCAAGGGCGAGAGACGGGTAGAGCATGTTCTGGACGCGCTGGTTCAAATGGATGTCGCATGACATGGCGATCGACCTCGGGACGGCCAATACGCTGGTCTATGTCAGGGGTCGCGGCATCGTCCTTAACGAGCCGTCGGTCGTTGCCATCGAGACGATCAACGGGGTCAAGAAGGTCAAGGCGGTCGGCGACGACGCCAAGCTGATGATGGGCAAGACGCCCGACCAGATCGAGGCCATCCGCCCGCTTCGCGACGGCGTCATTGCCGACATCGATGTCGCCGAGCAGATGATCAAGCACTTCATCCACAAAGTGCACGGCGGCAAGATGCGCGCCTGGCGCTTCCCCGAAATCGTGATCTGCGTGCCGTCCGGTTCGACCTCGGTCGAGCGCCGCGCAATCCGCGACGCCGCCAGCAACGCGGGCGCGTCGGCGGTCTACCTGATCGAAGAGCCGATGGCCGCGGCGATCGGCGCCGACATGCCGGTGACGCAACCGATCGGATCGATGGTCGTAGACATCGGCGGCGGCACCACTGAGGTCGCCGTCCTCTCGCTCCGCGGTCTCGCCTACACCACCTCGGTCCGCGTCGGCGGCGACAAGATGGACGAGGCGATCTCCTCCTACGTCCGCCGCAACCACAACTTGCTGATCGGCGAAGCCACGGCCGAGCGGATCAAGAAGGAAGTCGGTATCGCCAAGCCGCCGGTCGACGGCATCGGCAAGACGGTGCACATCAAGGGCCGCGACCTGGTCAACGGCGTGCCGAAGGAAATCTCGATCAACCAGGGCCAGATTGCCGAGGCGCTGTCCGAACCGGTCGGCACGATCGTCGAGGGTGTTCGTATCGCGCTCGAGAACACGGCGCCGGAACTGGCCGCCGACATCTGCGATCAAGGCATCGTCCTGACCGGCGGCGGCGCGCTGCTCCAGGGCCTGGACGAAGTGCTGCGCGACGAAACCGGCCTGCCGGTCACCGTGGCCGAGGATCCGCTGACCTGCGTCGCGCTCGGCACCGGCCGCGCGCTCGAGGAAGAGCAGTTCCGCGGCGTCCTCCAGACGGCCTAGGGGAAACTGAACGGTGGCAGCCTCGGCGGGACCGCGCCCGGGCTGGTCGAGGCGCGCACAATATGGCCTGTTCTTCAGCTTCCTGGCGGTCGTCGCCGGACTGATTGTCGGGCTTATCCTGCTGATCCTCTCGCTGATCGCACCGCAAAGCTATGCCGCCGTGCGCGGCGCCGCGCTTGACGCAACGGCGCCGGTCAGCGGTGCCTTTCGCGAAGTCACCACCACCGTGACGGGGCTGGTCAGCGGCGCCGGCAACTATTGGGATGCCGCCAATCAGAATGCCGAGCTGAAGCGGGACCGTGCCGCGCTGATGCGCCGCATGGTCGAGGCACGTGCGATCCTGGAAGAAAATCAACAGCTGAAGTCGGCCCTGCAGCTGCGCGAGCGCGCCCGCGACGCCGTCGCCGCGGGACGTGTCGTCGGATCCTCATTCGAAAGCTCCCGCCGCTTCGCCATCATTTCAGTGGGTTCCAGCGATGGGGTCCGGATCGGAATGCCGGTGCGCTCGGCGGAAGGATTGATCGGCCGGGTGATCGATGCCGGATCCACCGCCAGCCGGGTGCTGCTGGTCAGCGACCGTGCAAACATCATCCCGGCGCGGATTTTGAGGGGCGGGCAGCCGGTAATTTCCACCGGCCGCGGCGACGGGACGATCGACGTGCGTCCACTGGAAGTTGGCAAGAACCCGTTCAAGCCCGGTGATATCATCATCACTTCGGGCACCGGTGGCCTTTATCCGCCGTTGATCCCCATCGCCAAGGTCATGCGCCTTGATGACGATGGGGCGATCGCCATTCCGATCGCAGATCCGGCCCGGGTCAGCTTCGCAATTGTCGAACCGCCCTTTGAGCCCGAAGCGCTGGCCGCGGTGCCGGCCGGCGCCGAGGCACCCTGATGGTTCGCTCGGCGCTTGGGCCGCAGGGCGGTGCGCGCCTCAACAAGGGACCGCGCGCCGGCGCCGACTATATTCCCGCTGCAACCGTCATCATCGGTTCGCTGCTCTCCCTGCTCCCGATCGTGTCGACGACCGGCTGGTGGCCTGATTTTGGGCTGCTGATGCTGCTCGGTTGGCGGCTGCTGCGCGCTGATGCCTGGCCGGCATGGTGGGCGGCGCCGCTCGGATTCCTCAACGACGTCATCCTCGGCAACCCCATCGGCCTGTCGGTCGCGCTGTGGGCGGCGATCATGATCGCCATGGACATTCTCGACCGCCGCACCATGTGGCGCGACTATTGGATTGAATGGGCCATCGGGACGCTGTTCATCGGCCTGTCGGAGATCGCCCATTGGCGCCTTGCCGGGCTGATGGGCGCGGACGTGCCGTTCAACATGTCGGTCGGCCCGCCCATACTGATCGGCGTGCTATGCTTCCCGGTGGCCGCGTTCGTTGCTTCCCGCCTCGACCGCTGGAGGCTGGGACGATGAAGG
>Ga0209382_10009182_pt1 | contig 12397 bp, 9 predicted proteins | sample SoiMetdeltSBSDD5_FD_187599 | JGI IMG/M metagenome (GOLD analysis project Ga0209382, IMG submission 187599) | Bulk soil microbial communities from a Populus tree surrounding site in Tennessee, USA - Soil MetaG P. deltoides SBSDD5 (SPAdes) (version 2) | ecosystem: Environmental > Terrestrial >... | reverse complement strand
GCGCGCTGTGCCTGCGGGGGATCAACGCACGCGTCGTCAGGAACGGCGTGGTTCGAGTGGGCGACCGCGCCAGAAAGCACGCCATTTCCTGAGTCCCTGCAGCGTGACCCCTGTTTTCTGACGAATTATTCAGACACTCTTCAGGAGACGCCAGCCGCCCTCGCACTAGGATCCGGTCAGTACTGACACGATCGGGACCCTTGGCGTGACCATCACCCTTCACGCGCTGTGGATGCTCTGCGCCCTTGCCGGTGTGGTGTTTGCCGCCGTGTCGGCTCGAGACCGACGCCAGCTTGTCGCGTTCACGCTCGGTGCTGCCGCGGCCATGCTGCTCGTCGGGCCCGCTCGTCTTCCTGATGCGAGCTGGGTTGGAGTGGCGGCTGCCGCTGCTGCGGCGTGGCAGTTGACGCGCTGGCGGTTTGCCGTGCTGTCGGCCGCGGCCGGTGGCGCGGTTAGCGGACTGTCGGCCGCGGTTGTCGAACTGCAGGGTGTGCCATCGACTGCCGCCATCATTGCGGTGATCGTCTCACTGGTGGCGTCCGCATGGTTGGCGCGCAAGCGGCCACAGTACGCGCCCGACGTACTTCGGGATGAAGCGCTCGTGGTCATTGTGCTGCTCGGCCTTGGGGTCGCCGTTCTGCCCGGGATTCTCGATGGATGGCAAGCCGCGGCCAACCTGACCGTCGCGTCGAGTGAGCCTGAATCGTCCGTCGCCATCCCGGCCTGGACGCTCACGCTCGTTGGTTCGGCAACGGCGCTAGGCGCCGCGTACTCACTCTGGGGTCGTCGGTGAATCTGCTCGCGGTACTCGAGAACGGACTGTTCGCGCTCGGCCAGGTCCTGCGCTTCCCGGTCATGTCGCTGCTGTGGGTCTGTGTGGCGGCCGCAGTGTTCATGGCCGGATCGTGCCTCGTCGACTTCGTCGCACGCACCCGCGAGCGTCGCGGCTTCGACATCGCCGAGTGGCTGCGCGGCGGCACCGCGCTCGGAGCCTCAGAGGATCGACGCAGCCGTCTGCCGTCATGGCTGCGCGCGATGCTGGCCGATGTCGAACGCGCTCGCGCGGAGCACGCCTTGACCGAGGGCGGCCTCGAGCACCTCGTGCTCGAACGTGAAGAGCGCGTGCGGCGAAGTCTCAACGCCGCGCGCGTGCTCGTGAAGGTCGGGCCGAGCCTCGGCCTGCTGGGCACGCTCATCCCGATGGGCTCGTCGCTCGCATCGCTCGCGACGGGCAACCTCGAGGCGATGGCCGGTCAGATGGTGGTGGCGTTCACGACGACGATCATCGGCCTGGCCACGGGCACGCTGGCGTACGTCGTCGCGGCGGCCCGGCAATCGTGGGTCAACGAAACGATTCGCGAGCAGCGCTACATCGCCGAACACATCGTCCGTGAAATGGAGCAACACGTCTGATGGCACGTTTCCTTCGCCTTCCATCGCCTGACGAGATCCCCGAAGAGGATCCGCTCGCGGGCATCGCCAACCTCTTCGATGTCTCCATCGTGTTCATCGTCGGCCTGATGATCACGCTCTTCTCCGTCTACCGCATGAGCGATCTGGTCGACGCCAAGAGCGAGGTGACGATGGTGAAGACCAATGCGCAGGGAGAGCGGGAGATCATCGTCAAGAAGGGAACGAGCATCACCGCGTACAAGGTCAGCGGCAAGACCGCGGCGGGCGAGGGCGAGCGGCTCGGTACTGCCTATCGTCTCGCCAACGGCCAGGTGATTTATGTCCCCGAAGAACCGGGTGACGTGCGGTAACGCATGACGAGAGGGTTGCGCGTCACGGTTTCCGTACTGCTGTGCGCCGCCGGTGTGCTCGTCGGCGCCCAGTTGGGCGCGCAGCAGCCCCGACCGGTCTCGACCACGGAACCGATCCGCCTCGTCTATCTCTACTCGGACGGCAACCTGCAAGGGACGCTGAAGGCGTTCAAGGCGCTGCTCCGAGAGCGGCCCGACCTGCGCGGCAAGGTCACGCTCAGCTTCCTGACCGAGTCGACCATGCCTGACGTCGTGGTCGGCGATCTGTCGCGCGCCAGCGTGCTGATGCTGGACACGATGAACCAGCAGATGCTCGACCGCTTCAACGCGCAGCACAAGCTCGATTTGATTGCCGCGGTGAGGCAGCGTCGCGGCAAGGTCTTCGCGATCGGCGAGGGTCTGTTGCCGAAGGAGGCGTACCTCAAGCAGGGCGCACTCTGGGACGAGCGTGCGCGGGCGTACTGGGCGCACATGGGGTTCTCGAACCAGCTTGCCCTGATGAAGTACGCCTTGATACAGGCCGGTGTGCAGGGACTGACGCTTCCGCCGCCGCAGCCGAGCCTGGATTTTGGGTTCTACTACCCGGCGGACAAGTCGGCGTCCCCGGGCGCGCAAGGCTTTGTATTTGCCACGTGGGACGAGTTCAACGCGTGGCGATCCGCGCACGAGAAGCTCCGTCCGAATGCGCCGCGCATAGCGGTCAGCTTCTACAAGGCGACCTACTACAGCGACGAAACGGAACTGCTCGATGCGGTGATCGCTGAAATCGAGAAGCGCGGCTTCGAGGCGATTCCGATGTTCGGCTACCCGGGCGCGATCGCCGCCGAGCGGCTGCTCGTCGATCCAGCCGGCAAGCCGCGCGTGGATGTCATCCTCGGCTTCAATTTCAACTTCGCGGGTCCTGACGCCTCGGGACTTCTCGCGAAGGTTGACGTGCCGGTCATCAATCTCATCAGCCTCTACGGCCGCAGCGAGAAGGACTGGCGGGCCTCGCCGATGGGGCTCTCGATGTTCGAGGGTACATTCAACGTCGCGGTTCCGGAGCTCGCTGGAACGATCGCGCCGACCGTGGTCGGCAGCCAGGAGAAGATCGTCGATGCCGAAACCGGCTTGCAGATCGTGGTGCGCCGGCCGATCGCGTCACAGGTCTCGATGGCGGTGCGGCGTGCCGCCGCATACACGTCGCTCCGCGCCAAAGCCAACCGAGACAAGCGCGTCGCGATGCTGTTCTACAACTACCCGCCCGGCAAGGCGAACATCGGCGCGAGCTATCTCAACGTCGCCGAGTCGATCGCCAGCATCCTCCAGCGGCTGAAAGCCGACGGTTACGACGTCGGCACCGGCGATCTGACTGGCGCGGGCGTGCTGAAGACGCTCCTCGAGAAATCCAGAAACGTCGGTGGATACGCGCCAGGAGAGTTGAAGGCGCTGGTCGATCAAGGCGGCAGCGTCCGCGTCAGCGTCGCCGAGTACCGCAAGTGGCTCGACACCTTCGCGCGATCGCTCCGCACGAAGATCCTGAAGGACTGGGGCGACCCGGCGGCTTCGCGTCTGATGGCGGTCGATGGAACGCTCGTGATTCCGGCCGTTCGCTTCGGCAACATCACGCTGCTGCCGCAACCCTCGCGCGGCTGGGGAGAGGATGCCGACAAGCTCTATCACGCCAAGGATCTCGCACCCCATCACCAATACGTCGCGGCTTACGCGTGGCTGCGCGAGCGCTTCAAGGCCGACGCCGTCATCCATGTCGGGACGCACGGCACGCTCGAATGGCTCGACGGCAAGGACATGGGGTTGTCCGCCGACGATGCCCCGGATGCGCTGATTGCCGAGCTGCCGAATCTCTACATCTACAACGTCGATGTCGTCGGCGAAGGGCTGGTCGCGCGTCGTCGATCGATGGCGACGCTCGTCGATCACATGGTACCGCCGTTCAAGAAGGGCGGCTTGTATCCCGCGCTGGCGGAGCTCGGCGAACGCATCAACGACTTCGACACCAGCCTGCACAAGAGTCCCGAGCTCGCCGCCGCGGTCGGTGAACAAATCCGGCAGAAGGTCATCGCGATCGGAATCGCCAAGGACCTCGGGCTCGACCTCGCGAAACCGACCAGTCTGACCGACGAGATCGTCCATCGGGTGCAGGACCATCTGCTCCAGCTCAAGTCGCAAAACATCCCGTACGGCCTGCACACGTTCGGCAAGACGCCAGACAAGCCGCTGCGCGACAGTACGATCGACGCCATCGTCAGCGTCGATCGCAGCCTGTTGCCGAACAAGGCCAAGGTGCTCGCCGACGAGATGGAGAAGCGCATCGTCGCATCCGGTGTGCGCGAGCTCGACAACCTGATGCGGGCTTTGAGCGGTCGCTTCATTACCGGCGGGGGCGGCGGCGAGCCGATTCGCAACCCCGACGCGTATCCCACCGGCAAGAACTTCTACGGGATCGATCCCGACAAGGTGCCGAAGCCGGCGTCGTACGAAATGGGTGTGAAGCTCGCGGACCAGATGCTGTCGGATCACCTGAAGAAGAACGGCAACTATCCGGAGAAGGTGTCGTTCGTCATCTGGGGTGACGAGACGATGCGCCACGAGGGCGTGCTCGAGTCGCAGATCTTCCACCTGCTGGGAACGAAACCGGTGTGGGACGTGCGCGGCAAGGTTGTGGACGTCGACGTGATCCCACGCGCGCGTCTCGGCCGTCCGCGCGTCGACATCGTGATCGCGTCCGCCGCCGAAGGCATGTTCAACAACGTGACGCTGTTGATGGACAAGGCCGTACAGAAAGCGAAGGCACTCGACGAAGCCGACAACTACGTTCGCCGCCACTACCTCAAGACGAAGGCGATCCTCGTGCAGCGCGGGTACTCAGAGGAGGACGCCGACCGTCGAGCGGGCGTGCGTATTTTCGATGAGCCTCCCGGCACCTTCAACCTGAACACGTCCACCATCACCGCGGCGAGCGGGACGTGGGACACCGACACGGGCATGGCCGACGACTACCTGCTAAAGCTGGGTCACGGCTATGGCAATGGATTCTGGGGCGAGAAGATGGAGGACGTCTTCCGCCTCGCGCTCTCCGGCACCGAGAAGATCGTCCACAGCAGCTCCACGATGCTCTACGGCGCGCTCGACAACGACGACATGTTCATGTACATGGGCGGGCTCGCGACGGCCATTCGCAACATCGACGGCACGGCAAAGAGTCCCGAGCTCGTGGTCACGAACACCCGCGACCCAGGGCGGCCCGAGATGACCTCGATCGACAAATTCATCGGCACCGAGTTCCGGTCGCGCTACGTCAACCCGACGTGGATCGAGGGGATGAAGAAGGAAGGGTATGCCGGCGCGGGTGAGATGCGGTCGTTCGTCGAGTACCTCTGGGGCTGGGACGCCACCGTGACTGAAACGGTCACCGACGGGATGTGGAAGGAGACGTTCGACGTCTACGTCGACGACAAGCACAACCTCGGGATGAAAGAGTTCTTCGAGAAAGACTCGCCGTTTGCCTATCAGGACATCACCGCGCGCATGCTCGAGACGGTGCGCAAGGGCTATTGGAAGGCCGATGCTGCGGTCGAGAAGAAGCTGCTCGAAGAGTACATCGCCAGCGTCAACGCGCACGGCGTCGGCTGTGCCGAGCACACCTGCGGCAACCCGCGGTTGCAGAAGTTCGTGATGGAGGCGGGGCGGAAGGCCGGCATTCCTGTCCCCGCGCTCGAGGGCTATCAGCGCGCGATGGAGAAGGCCACTGGACAGGCGATCGATCCTGCTGCTGAAGCGCAGCAGTCGTCTGCCCGTTCGAACGACGCCCAGATGTCCGCGAGGCTCGCGGCCGTCCCCGCGCCTTCACGTGCCGCAGAAAAGCTCGAGGGCTACCTGATGGAGGTGCGGCGCCAGTCCTCGCAGAAGAATCCATCGCGACGCGATCCAGCCGCGCAGGATTACGCCGCGCTGTGGACGTCGCTGCCGGTGCTCGGCGCGCTCCTGGTATGGCGATGGAAGCGGCGAAAGGTCTGACGGTCGCGACGGCGATCGCGATGCTGGCTGCCGCGTGCGCTGACGCGCCTCTTCAGATCACGCACAGCCGATCGGGTGCGTACGAGACGGCGCTCGCCCTCGACCGCGACGGCTTCGTTGTCGCGTGGTACGACACTCGCGACGGCAACGCTGAAATCTACGCCCGCCTGCTCGATCGCGACGGCCGTCCCGCAGGGCCGGAGCGCCGCCTCACGAGGACGCCTGACAGCTCGTACGAGCCGAGCCTCGCCCGCCTCGACGACGATGTCATCGTCGCGTGGTACGAGCAGCGCGAGGCCAAGACCGACCGCACCGCGAAGCTGGGTCGTTGGTCGCGGGAGGGTCGACCGATCTGGGAACGCACCATCGCGCCGGGTTCGCGCAATCCCGTGGTGCGCAGCGATGGTCACTCGATCTTCTGTGCGTGGATTCAATCCGACGCCACTGGCGGCGAGTCGGTGTGGGGAGGATGGTGGAACTCTGAGGGACGTCCGCAGGTCTCCCGACGCGTGGCGTCCGTGAGTGCCACCACGTGGAATCTCAACGCGATGCTCGACCGCGATCAGGGCGCCTGGGTCGTGTTCGATGCCGTGGCGTCGACGCGCAACAGCGAGCTCTTTGCGGCGCGTCTCGACGAGGAGGGAACGGACGTCATTCGACTGACGCGCGATGACGGCATCGCCTCGAAGTATCCCGACGTGGCGCTTAGTGCCGAGGGGCTGCCGGCGCTCACGTGGTTCGACGAGCGCGACGGCAATCAAGAGGTCTACTTGTACACCGGCCCACTCGCGACGGCATCAGGCATGGTCGACGATCGAGCCGTGCGCGTCACGACGACACCAGACGAATCGATTGGGGCCTATCTGGCATGGAACCACGATCGGATCGGGCTGGCTTGGTCGGACAAGATCGCCGGTGCACACGAGATCTACTTTCAACCGTTCGACCGGTATCAGGTCGCGCTGGCGCCGGCACGCCGTCTGACGAGGAACGAGACCTGGTCGCTGGTGCCAGCGATCGTGCCGTGGGCAGACGGCTTCGCGCTGGCGTGGAACGAATACCGGCCCGAGTCGAAGGTGGTGCACGGTGGAACGTCGGAGCTGGCGTTCTCGTTCGTGCGGTGAGCCACAGCACCGATCTGGCCACTCTTTCCGTCGGTGGTCCGTGGCGATTCCGACTCGCGATGGAGCATTGACACCGGCATCACCCGCTGTCGATGCGAAGAATTTCGTCGTGATGGGAAAATGCCCGCGCTTCGCTCCGGAACGTGGCGCAGGACATTAGAGTGCAGGCGACGGATCCTTGGCACGGCCCGTGCTCCCCGACCGTCGAGTTTCGGCTTCAACGGCCAAAACAGATGGAGGTCGCCCAATGAAATCGTTGCTGTCGTTGTTTACCGTGGCCGCGCTGCTGTCGTGCGCCGCCCTCGTCGCTGAGACTGGGAAGCTATCGGACCAGGAGTTCAAGAAGATCGCTGCGTCACACGCCAACGCTGACGAGCACCTCAAGCTGGTTGCACACTACACTGCGCACGCTGTTGAACACGAGACAGACGCGAAGTTCCACGAAGAGCTCGCCAATCAATATGCCAAAACGGAACCCTGGCTCGCCGGCGAGGCACGCCACTATGCCGCGCATTCTCGTGAGTCCGCCGAGGCGCTGCGCGAGCTGGCCAACATTCATCAGCGTCTGGCCAAGGAGCACACCGCCAAGAAGTAGTCGCGAGCGTGTGGCCTTCGCGCCGCCAGGGTAGGACGCCTCGCACGAGCCCGAGCACCGTTTTCCTGAATTCTTCGTCAGAGTCGGATGGCAAATCGTTGCGGCCATTCTCCATGTGGGCCCTGACGAAGAATTCAGGAACTCTTCAGACTCGAGCATACGAGAACTGCAGTACGTTCACCGTTCGCGTTCATCGAAAGGATGGCGATGCATCGAGTGATACGGGTACTGCTGGCGGCGGTGTGCGCCGCGTCGGTCGTGACTGGCGCCGTCGCATGGGCGCAGAGTCAAGCGGGCTTGAGCGGCACGGTCGTCGACTCGCTGGGCGCGCGCGTGTCGGGCGCAACGGTCACCTTGATGCGCGATGGCCAGAAAGCGGCCCAGACGACCAGTGCCAGCGACGGCGCGTTCTCGTTCGGGTCCCTTGCGCCCGGCCGCTATCAGGTCACCGCAACGGCGTCCGGCTTCAATCCTCGAACGAGTGCGCCGATCTACGTCGGTGCCGGATCGCGGGCGACGGCCGAACTGGCGCTCGAAATCGGCCCGCTCGAACAGGGCGTCGTGGTCACGGCCGAGGCGGGCGGCGTGCTCCAGACGCGAACCGGAGCCCCCGTGACGGTGATCGACAGCAGCACGCTCGACGCGCTCAACAAAACGGATGTGCTCGAAGCGCTGCGGCTGGTGCCGGGATCGCAGATCGTGCAGGTGGGTCAACGCGGCGGCCAGACCTCGATGTTCCTGCGCGGCGGCAACTCGAATTTCACCAAAATCCTGATTGACGGCGTTCCCGCGAACGACATCGGCGGCGCCTTCGATTTCTCGCAGCTCGATACCGCCGGTGTCGATCGCATCGAAGTCATGCGCCAGACCAACAGCGTCGTCTACGGCAGCGACGCGCTCACCGGAGTCGTCAACATCACGACTCGCCGCGGGGCGTCGAACGTCCCGGAGTTCGAATACGCCATCGACGGCGGCAATCTGGGCACGGTTCGCAATTCACTGTCGTTCGGCGGCGCGATCAAGCGATTCGACTACTTCTCACAATACTCCTATTTCACGACCGACAACCACACACCCAACAGCGGCTATCACCGCGGCACCTACGCTGGACGATTCGGCGCGGCGGCTGGCGGCGGCACGAACATCAGCGGGACGCTGCGACGGGTCGATGGCGAGTTCGGCAGCGCCAACGGCGTCGATCTCTTTCGCATCGCCGATGACTCGACGCAGACGACCGATCTGACGTACGTCAGTCTGGCCGCGGACTCACAGCACTCGAATCGCTGGCAGAGCAGCATCAGATTCGGTTCGATCGAACAGCGCTCACGTTATGTGAACCCGACCCCGACGGGGACGGCGGACGATCCGTTCGGCTTCGGCGTCAACTACCTTGGCGACACCGTTACGCTGACCGGCGCCAACGGCGCGAGCGTGACCGGCCGGGCCATCCTCGATTTCGGCTTCTCGCCGTTTCCGCAGACCTCCGACAGCACGGCCACGCGCCGCACGCTGACCGGTCAGACGACGTTCCAGGTGACCCCGATCGTTGGGATCTCGGGAGGGGGGCGCTACGAGCGCGAACAGGGTTTCGATGATCCCGACGAAGACCCGGTCGTCACGCGCAACAACGGCGGCGCGTTCGTCGAGGCGCGAGCGACGATCGGCGGCCGGGCGTATGTGAGCGGTGGCGTCGGCGTCGAGCACAACGCGGTGTTCGGTAATGAAGCCACACCGCGGGTCTCAGTCGCGGTGTACCTCCGCAACCCATCACCGACCGGCGCGGGCGAGACGAAGGTGACGATGAACGCGGGTCGCGGCATCAAGGCGCCAAACGTGTTTCAGGAGCAGAACGCGCTGTTCGCGTTGGTGCAGGGCACGACTGCGGCGGTCACGGCGACGCCGATCGGCCCCGAGCGAAGCCGCGGCTTTGACCTCGGCCTCGAGCAAGGACTCGCGGGCGGACGCCTCCGCGCGCGGATCAACTACTTCAACAACGAATTCGAAGACCTGCTGGAGTATCTGAGTCAGACCGGGCTCGTGCGCGCCGGCGTTCCGCCCGACGTGGCTGCCGGTGCGCCGTTCGGTGCCTACATCAACTCGCAGTCGTACGACGCGCAGGGCGTCGAACTGTCGGCCGATGCCGCCGTCGGCACGATGCTGCGTGTCGGTGCGTCGTACACCTACCTCGATGCCGAGGTCACGGAAGCGTTCGGCGCGACCGCTGCGTTCAACCCGGCGTTTCCAAATGTTCCTATCGGCGCGTTCTCGCCGCTGGTGGGGGCGCGGCCGTTCCGTCGGCCGGCGAACTCGGGGACGCTGTTCGTGAGTTATCTCAAAGGACCGGCGCAGGTGGCGCTGTCCGGCTCTTTCGCGGGGAAGCGCGACGACAGCACGTTCCTGAGCGATCGGTTCTTCGGCAATACGATGCTGTTGCCCAACAAGGATCTCGATCCCGCGTATCAGAAGATCGACCTCAGCGTCGGGTACGCCGTGCACCCGCGGCTGCGCGTCTACACGAGCATCGAGAACCTGTTCGACAAGGACTATGCCGCCGCGTTCGGGTTCCCGTCGTTGCCGTTCACGATCAGAGGTGGCGCCGCAGTGACACTGGGCGGCGATAGATAGCTCGTTCTAAACACGGCGACGCGCGCGTTATTGCAAACGATCGGAAATGAGCGCCACGGTCAGGGCGTAATAGTGCGCGCAGTTGTAGGCGAGGATCGCGTCGTAGTTCGGGTAGACCAGGAACTTGCGTGAGCCGACGTCGACGAGCCCCGCAGTGACGGCGGCGTTCGGCAGCGGCCCGCCGTCGGCGCGTCGAACGCCGAGCCGCTTCCAGTCGGAGAGCGGCCGCCGGACGGTCATGTTGCGCATCGCGTAGCAGCCTTCCGTGCGCTTCGGGATCGCGGTGTCGATCGCCTCGTTCACCTCGGCCGTCACGGTCACTTCGCGCCCCCACGTCTGCGTGTCGTTCCAGCCGAATCCCTTGAGATAGCTCGCAATCGATGCGAGCGCATCGGGCGTCGAGTCCCAGATATCGCGGCGGTCGTCGCCATCGAAATCGACGGCGTATTTCAGATAGCTCGACGGCATGAACTGCGTTTGCCCCATCGCGCCCGCCCACGATCCGGTCATCGTCTTGGCGTCGATGTGTCCGCGCTGCACCATCGTGAGCGCGTCGAACAACTCACCGCGGAAGTAGCTGGCCCGCCGCGGTTCCCATGCGAGCGTGGCGAGCGCCTGGAAAACCGGGACGCGTCCCTTGTTGCGGCCGAACCGGGATTCCAATCCCCAGATGGCGACCAGAAAACGAGGCTGCACTCCGAACTGATGTTCGACACGCGCCAGGACAGCGCGGTGTTCCGCCTTCTGCTCCTTGCCGCGCCTCACCATGAGCGTCGTCAGCCGGGTCGACAGGTACCGCTCGAAGCCGGGATTGAGCTCGGCCTGTGATCGGTCGCTCTGGATGACGCGCTCCAGCGGCTGAAGACCCTGGAGCGTCTGCGCCACCAGCTCATCCCCGTACCCGCGAGTGCGAGCCTCATCGATCAGCGCCGTCAGCCATTCGTCAAAGCTCTGAGGGGCGTCGACGGTGAGATCGGGCGGCGTTGGCGGCGCAGACTCCTGCACCTGAGCCGATGGACGGATCAGCGGGACCGAGACGATGAACGCGAGAGCCACGATCAAACGCCGCATTTCGTTATTACCCATCGTTACACGGCTTACGGCAGAGCGCTTGCTTTTCGACCGGCAGTCTCTTCTAATACTGCCACCATCCTCTATCCTCCAGGGATGCGCCTTTCCTTCGAGAGAGTTGCCCTATGCCTTTTACATTGAACGTTAACGGGAAGACGACCACTGTCGATGTCCCGGGAGACATGCCCCTCCTTTGGGTTCTCAGAGACGTCATGAGCCTGAAGGGGACGAAATTCGGCTGCGGCATCGGCCAGTGCGGCGCCTGTACAGTGCACGTCCGCGGACGCGCGCAGCGCGCGTGTCAAACACCAGTATCGGCTGCAGCCGGTGCGGCCATCACCACGATCGAGGGCCTGTCGCCAGAAGGGCTGCATCCAGTGCAGCAGGCGTGGCAGGAGCTCGATGTGCCACAGTGCGGCTACTGCCAGGCCGGCCAGATCATGACGGCCGCTGCCCTGCTGCAGTCGACGCCGAAGCCATCCGATGCCCAGATCACGACGGCGATGACCGGCAACATCTGCCGCTGCGGCACTTACACGCGCATCCGCGCCGCGATTCACCGCGCCGCCGAGATGGGCACATCCCGTTCGACATCGACGGCGCAGGGCGCCGGCGCGGAGTAAGGAGGAGCCGTGACGACCAACAGTCTTCTCAGCCGCCGCTCCTTCCTGCAGGTCAGCGCCGCCGCCGGCGGCGGCCTGCTCGTTGCGCTGCACCTCGATCCGATCGAAGTTCTGGCACAGGGGCCGCCCGGAGCACCCGCGCTGGCCTACGTCGCGACCGCGTTCGTGAAGATCGCTCAGGACGGTGCGGTCACGATCACGTCGAAGAACCCCGAGATCGGGCAGGGCATCAAGAACATGCTCCCGATGATCATCGCCGACGAGCTCGACGTCGACTGGGCCGGCGTGAAGATCGAACAGGCCGACGCGAACCAGTCGCTCTATGGCGCGCAGGTGGCCGGCGGCAGCACCGCCACGCCGACCAACTGGGATCCGATGCGTCAGGTCGGCGCCGCCATTCGCCAGATGATCCTCGCCGCCGCGGCGCAGAAATGGAACGTGCCTGCCGCGGAGCTCACCACGGCATCCGGGCGCGTCATGCATCGCGCCAGCAATCGTTCGGGCAGCTACGGCGAGTTCGCTGCGGACGCTGCAACGATGCCGGTGCCGACGCTCAGCATGGTGCCGCTGAAGGACCCG
>Ga0209382_10009180_pt1 | contig 12399 bp, 12 predicted proteins | sample SoiMetdeltSBSDD5_FD_187599 | JGI IMG/M metagenome (GOLD analysis project Ga0209382, IMG submission 187599) | Bulk soil microbial communities from a Populus tree surrounding site in Tennessee, USA - Soil MetaG P. deltoides SBSDD5 (SPAdes) (version 2) | ecosystem: Environmental > Terrestrial >... | reverse complement strand
CGCACCCCCAAATCTCTGATAAGTGTTAGTGTGCGCATCGTTCTTTGAGGATCCCCCATAATCGCACTCTCTGTAATTTCGAGCTCTAACTTGTCGGCCGGCATTCCGATGCTTTTGGTGAGACCCACAATCTGGTCTGGCAGCTCTTGAGCTTCCAGGTTCCACATTGACAGATTGACGGCAATGCCTGTGTCGATTCCCATGTCGTTCCAGGCACGGCACTGGAGCAGCGACTGATGGAGTACCCAGAGAGTGAGGGGAATGATCAAGCCGGTTCTTTCGGCCACCGGAATAAACTCGTCCGGTGGAATAAGACCAAGCGCAGGATGCTGCCAACGGGTTAGAACCTCAAGCCCGGCGATCAAGCCATTTTTGAGGTCGATTTTTGGTTGATACAATAAAAACAGTTGATCGGCTACGATCGCCCGCCGCAACTCGCTCATGCGTAATACAGCACGGGGGGCATTGCTCTGCTCATGAGCGTAGAGAACGTATTTGTTCCTTGTTCTTCTAGCGGTTGCGAGAGCGATATCGGCTCGGTGTACCAAATTATCTGCGTTGCTACTATGCTCAGGAAATAGTGCAATTCCGATGCGTGGCCGAACGTCGAATTTGAGTCCCTCAAGCAACAAAGGCTCTTCCAATTTACTCAGAACCTTCCGTGCGACGAAAATGACATCCTCGGGCCCGGCAACAGAAGGTAGCAAAACTGCCAACTCTCCGCCGTCCATTCGAACTATTGTATCTGAGTCTCTTAGTACCGTGCTAAGACGGATCCAAATCTTCTCGGAGAACTCCTTAGCGAGCTCGGCGTCCTGAATAAGAAAGTTGTCGGTGGCATCGATATCAATCAGCAGCAGGCCAACTTGCTTGACATCATGTTGGGCCGCCAAGATGGCTTGTCGAAGACGGAGTTCGAAAAGTGTATTCCCAGACAAATCAGCGATGGCTTGGTTCATTGGTCCAACCTGGTGAGGAATTATTACTCTGCCGTCCCTTTTCGCCTTGTCTAGTTTATTTGTTTTGCCGCTTTTGCTGCTAAGTCGCCGGCCGGTACGAAACGCAATCACTATGCCATCGCTCCAAGACGAAAAGAAAACTTTGTGGTCTTAATCGGTTACATTCTTTGCGGTGTTATCCGATCGAATTTAGGTGCCTGATATACCTACTTTTTTGACACCATGGTCTTCGTATATGACAGATTTGTCCCAATTAACCGGGTGATCCGAACCAAGCACGAGAATACGGCCGTTGGAAAAAAGATCTGTCGAAGCATAGAAACTACCAATAAATTCCGTGCCTATCCGACGGCACGATTAACTTTCTTTGCCTCGCTAACTTTTCCTGCAGAAGACGTGGCGAGTGATGCAGCGGTTTCCCTGGTGCGGGGAATTGGCAGCCTTATCAAATTTCGCAAGCGGTGCGTCGCCGAACGTCGCCCTTCGTATGATCGTGGCAATACGATTTTGAATGTCGTGCCTTTTCCTAATTCGCTCTCTACGCTCATTGTGCCTTTCATCTGATCCACGTGTTTCTTGACGATGCTGAGGCCCAAGCCGATTCCTCCACGTGAATTCTCAGACGAAGTCTTGTGAACTTGCATGAAAGGATCAAAAATGTTCGAGAGATGATGGTGGGCAATTCCTATGCCGGTGTCGGATACTTCGAGTGCAACGGTTTGGCTTGTCAACCAGTTAAGCCGTACCGAAATGACTCCGCGATCTGTATATTTGATCGCGTTCTGAAGCAGATTGCTCACTATTTCCTTAAATCTCTCCGGGTCGGTATTCAGAGCATTGACATCGTTCGAGAGTTCCCAGCTAAGCTCAAGGCCTTTTTGTTTGCATAAAAAGTCAAAGGTATCCCGAAGATCGTTAAAAATTTTGCTAACTGGAAATTCTTCAATACGAAGCGGCTGTTTGTTTGCCTCCAGGCGCGAGAAGATGAGTATCTGATCAATCATATTTTTGAGGTGACTCGATTGTTTCGCAACAATTTGAAGAATCTCTTGATGTTTGGATTCGATCTCGCCGTAGAGCCCATCCGTTATACACTCGATGTAGCCTATGATCACTGCGAGCGGGGTGCGTAACTCATGCGAAACTTGGTTGAGGAATTCTGATTTAAGCCTGGCCACATGCTCGGCTCTTTCTTTCTCCTGCTTCAAAACTTCGAGTGCTGAGGCCGTCGTGTCCTTCGGAGCCGACTTGGCGCCAGCAACGGCCAATCCCATGATTAGAATTCCGAAAACAGCGATGGAACCGTAAAGGAATAATTCCTTGTTAGTTTTGAAAGTGGGGAAATAGTTAGTGATCTTACTCAGAATATCCTGGGGAACCTGAGCTGTCTTAGTACTCAGTTGTCTGACGCCGATGGATTCGCGGCTCCCGGCTCGTTTTAGATCGCCGGAAATGCTTCCTTGGACAGGTTCAAATATTATCCATGCGCCAACAACCAGGGTGAGGACGAATGGGATAAGAAGGGCTACGCTTCGAAGCGACATTCGTCAGGCGTGTGCGGAGGTTTGAGTCAGGCCATTTTTGCCTTGGGGCAGGCAAACCTGGACCCGATCCTTACCGCTATTTTTAGCCACGTACATCGCCTGGTCTGCGTCCTCGAGCATTTGTCGCCAGTCGGCATAATCCTTGGTCGAGGTTGAGCTCAGGCCGATGCTGACCGTGAGCGCAAACGGACTAGTGCTCGTGCCAAAGGTTTGCGACCTGATTTCTTCATGAATTTTGTTGGCTACCTGGAACGCGCTGTCTTGGTCAGTTTCAGGAAGAATCAGGACGAATTCTTCGCCGCCATAGCGCGCCGGGAAATCACTTCGGCGGGTTCTTTCTTGAAGTATTGCGGAAATTTTGACGAGCGCGACATCCCCCCCGTGATGGCCATAAGTGTCGTTGATATTTTTGAAGTTATCGATGTCCAATAGCAGAACCGATACTTGATGGTTGTACCGCTTTGCTCTCTCAAATTCCTCCGCAATCTTTCTTTCAAAGGCCCGGCGATTAAAGAGGCCAGTCAACGGATCAATCTGGGTTTGGTATTCAAGATTCTGTTGGTAGTGGACGACTCTAGAGCCAACGCGAACTCTGGCCAGTAACTCGGAAAAGGAAAATGGTTTCGTAATATAATCATCGGCCCCGAGATCGAGCCCGCGTACTCGATCGCCTTCCTGGATCCTGGCGGTAATCAGAATCATATAGATACCTTTGAGAGCGGGGTCACTGCGGATGCTCTTGATGAGCTCAAAGCCATCCATTTTTGGCATCATAATGTCCGACAGCGCGATCTGGACGTTTTCTTTTTGGAGTTTTTCCATGGCCTCTAGGCCATTCCCCGCCGTCACAACATGGTAGCCTTCCCGCTGAAGGACAATTGCCAAGAGGTCGCGCTGATCCGGGTGGTCTTCGATGACCAAGATGGTTAGAGGTTTTCGTTCGTCTTCGCCAGTTTTCATAGAAGTCTCAGGAAGTAAATTTCTATTCGCAACTCCGCGCCTCAAAATGGACACAAATCGTCTCCACGCACAAAAAAGGTTCCCTGTAACATGGTGGTCAGCTAATCTTGTTCATGAACTAGTGCGACACGCAAACGCTGGCTCCTCGACGCAAAACATGTTCCAGAGGCCAGGCGTGTTCACCGAGGTTCTTAAAGGTTCTTCGGTGTGACGGTCATATTGTTTTAAGTTCCTATCCACGTAGCACATTTTCTACACCGTAGCGGACGTCGGTTGACACACCTTTTATTTCTAGGTTGGAGCTCTGCATGCTTATCAGATCGAGGTTGCGCACTTTGTGACATTTCATTCAAAGAGCCTGTCACTTTTGTCATAGAAAGCTTGCAAAAAATTGGTCTTATTCCCGTAAGCCTTTGAAAAATATGGTCAGAGATTACTGGCATAATATCTGCTCTTTCCGCAAGCCAACATGATGAAAGTCCTCAAAAATGGTCTTTGATAATTGGTTAGTCGTCGGTCAGGACACGAGACCTGTTAATCAATAGTAGTGAAGAAAGGGGGTGAAAGAATAATGGAGTTTCTAAAGAGGTTGGTAGTAGAAGAAGAGGGACAAGGCTTGGTGGAATATACCTTGATCGTCCTTCTCGTCGCATTGGTTTTCTGGGTTGCCGTCAGGACGGCAAACGTGGGTGGCGCGTTGTCGACTTCCTGGGGCTCAGTTACAAACTGTCTCACCACGCCATTTAGCTGCGCTGGATCATAAGCATTTGCATAGTCCGACTCGGGGGCAAGAAACGGCCGATTCTTGCCCCCGAGGCAGAAGCAATGGGTAAGTAAAAGGGAATTGCCAGGGTTTTCGGTCAAACTAAATAATGTGATGGCGTTGTAAATTGCTGAGTCCCCTCGACTTCTCGATCTTACTGGTGACTGTTCTTGCGGTCTTCTTCGACTTGACGGTGCGAAGGATTCCGAACTGGATTATTGCGTTTGGACTTTTAACAGGCTTGCTGCTTAATGCATCCCAGGGACTTGCCCAATTTTCTCAGAGCCTCCTAGGGTTTATTGGAGGCATCGCTGTTTTTATCGTCCCTTTTGCGTTTGGGTGGATGGGTGCGGGAGACGTGAAATATTTCGGCGTGGTTGGAGCCCTTCTTGGGGTCGAATGGCTGCCGCGAGTGTTTTTCTATTCGACATTGGCGGCCGGAGTGTTTGCCGTCGGTTATGTTACCATCAGCCGCTTTAATTCTGGATTTTTTAAAGACGCGTGGACCGATTGCAAGCTTGCCATCCTTAGCTTGGGTCAAGTGCTCCCTGACTCTATCGGTAAAAGAACCGTCAAAGGTGCCGATTCAGTCCCTTGGGGCGTTGCTATTGGGGCCGGGACTTTAGTGGCTTACTATTTTGATCCCACAGGTCGGTGGGCCGGCTTTTAATCAAAAACTGTCTCGGGAGCCAATAAGTTACCGAAGTTTTTAAATCTGCACAGAAGAGGAGCTGTTATGCAAAATAGGTTAAAAATTGCACTCGTTGTTGCCGTATTCTTCGGTCTGGTCGCGGCATACGGGATTTATAATTTCCTTCGTCAAAAGGGGCAGGAGGCGGAGGCCTTGAGGCAACAAACCCAAAACGTTGTGGTGGCTGCCCAGGAACTCCCGGCGGGTACGGCCATCAACGACGATATGATCAAAAAGGGCATGGTCAAAGCCGTTCAGTGGCCGAAAGCGTCTGTTCCTCCCGGCTCTTTCTCATCACCGGAACAGGTCATGGGTAAGACAAATCGGCTCAAAATAATGGCTGGAGAAGCTATCCTGGAATCGCGTCTGACTGGAGAAGGGGCGGGTCTAACTACCCGGCTGGAGGCAGGCAAACGGGCTATGGCCCTTAGAGTCGATGAGATCATCGGAGTCAGCGGCTTTATCGTCCCGGATGATCGTGTTGACGTGATTGTGACTACCACACCGCCGGGCAATAAAAACCAAGACGACAAGGTTTCGAAGATCGTGCTGCAGAATAAGCGAGTCCTCTCTGTAGCACAAAGCGTGGAGCAGAAAGACGGCAAGCCACAGGTAGCTCGGTCGATAACGGTTGAGGTGACGCCTGAAGAGTCGGAGAAGCTTTCTCTTGCGACCCAAGAAGGGCAGATCGTCTTGGCGTTACGGAGCACAGGGGATGACACGGATGCAAAAACAGCCGGAAGCAACAAACGGGATCTGCTTGCGGTTGCGGCACCCGTCCGTAAGGGAGGGAGCCGGCCTGTAGCCGCCCAGGCTCCTGACAAATACCGGGTGGAAGTGCTTCACGGCAGCGACAGAAAAGTGGTGGAATTCTAAGTGGGAAGGGGAGCATTCATGAAACAGGGCAAAGTTATGTGGACAACGGTGAGTGGTTTTTTAGCCACGACAGTTTTGTTTTTATTCTTCTGGTTGCCTCTAGCAGCGGCTCAGGAGGTTACACCAACGATCTCTGTAACGGTCAACAAGTCTATGGTGTTTCGGCTCGCCGAGCGGGCCAAACGAGTCTCCGTATCGCAGCCCGGCGTTGCCGACGTGGTGGTCGTTGCCCCGAGTCAACTGCTGATCAACGGCAAAGCCGTGGGTACGACGTCGTTGATTGTGTTCAACGAAAAGGGAGACGTCTCCAATTTCGATCTAATAGTTCTCCCTGATGTTGCGGCGCTGCGGGGACAACTGCGCTTATTGTTCCCCAATGAAAAGGTGGAAGTTGGGGCGTCCGGGCCCTCCCTTTTGCTAAAGGGCGAAGTATCGAACGAAGTAGTCTATGACAAGGTCCTTGAGATGGCGATGACGTATCTCCCACCCAAACCCCCCGCCGCCGTGGCACCGAGCACGACAACCAGCGTGAGCGTGGGAGGAATTCGAAATCGTCCGAATATCACCGGGTTTGGCATTGCCGGCGGAGGGCAGATTGCCTTTGACGAAGAAGCTTCCATAGACGACGCGAACAGATGGGGTGATAAACGAAAGATTGATGGGATTATTGATCTTCTAACGATAAAGGAAGTACGGCAAGTCGAGTTGGACGTTATCGTCGCGGAGGTAGCGACCCTCAAGCTGCGGGAGATCGGTTTTGATTGGGTTCAGGGCTCGCGCAACGTTCCGGTTGCTGGCACATTTCTGGGGGATCAGTCTGGATTCCCGAGTAACCTTCTGCCTCCCAATTCATCAATCAGCCCTGGTGTGGGAACTATTCCCTTTGCTGCTGGTGCATCGGGAATTTTCAGATATACTAACGGCTCCTTCTCTTTAACATCATTGTTCCGTCTGCTTCAGAACAAGGATATCACCGAGATACTCGCCCAGCCTAGACTTGTTATGAAGAATGGCCGATCAGGCGGTTTTTTGGCGGGTGGAGAATTTCCAGTAGTCCAAACTCTGTCGGATTCGTTCGCGGTCGAGTTCAAGCCCTTTGGTGTGCGTCTAGATTTCGTTCCCACTATCACATGGTCTGATAGAATTGATTTGAGGGTCTTTCCTGAAGTGAGTGAAATTGACCAGAGCGTCGCGGTTCAGGGGGTCCCTGGGCTTAAGGTGAGGCGAACCGTAAACCGCGTGGAAATGGGAGAAGGCGAGAGCCTGGTGATAGCCGGTCTGCTCGACCGAAGAATTCTCAAAGATTTAACCAAGTTTCCGCTCTTGGGTGACGTACCTATCCTAGGTGCGATTTTTAGGAGTACGCGCTTCAGAAATTCGGAGACTGAGTTGGTATTTGTCATTACGCCGCGGATTGTCAAAACGATGAAGCCCGGTGAAAAACCGCAGCTTCCTTCGCTGGAAAAGTATGACGACCCAGATATTCGCCAGATTCCGCTGCCCGGAGGATCCGATAAGAAGTCTACGGATCGGGCGGCTCCAGGAGCGACGATCCCTTGAGGTGTCTATGGCATCAGGGTGTTGACCAGCGTGCTGTTATCAACGACCTCGCGGATGTGCAACAAGCATCATGAAGCTGCCCATTTATCTGATCGGTGAAGACAGCCTGGCTTTAGCCTCGTTGAGACAACAGCTCGAGAAAGAGCCAGCTTTTTTCATCGAGCCACGGGTGCATAACTACGCGGACGCTTTTGATCATCTACGGAGCAAGAGCGGGCCGATTGTTGCTGTGATCGATCTAAATCGCGATGAGGAACGAGCGTTAGCTGTCGCGGCAGAGATCAAATTCAAACTGTCCAACGTCCATTTGGTAATGACCTCCCCCGATCACGACCCCCAGACTCTACTGCGGGCGATGAGATCGGGGGCTGAAGAGTATTTGACCCAGCCTTTCAATTGGCAAGACGTCTTGAAGTCTTTCGATCATATTCGAAAGAAGATAGACGTTCATTCCTCGTCCGGTCGAGGTGGCGAACGGGGCAAAATAATTGCGGTCTCATCAAACAAAGGAGGGGTGGGCTCAACCACCCTTGCTACGAATCTTGCTTCGAACTTAGCAGGTCGCAACAAGCCAGTCTGCCTGGTCGACCTGGTCTTGCAATTTGGCTCCGTGACCAGCTTCCTAAACATTGAAGCGTCGTACACCATCCTAGATTTGGCGAAAAACGTCAAACGGATTGATCCGTTACTACTCGACGGCTCCCTCGTGAAACATAGCTCCGGTGTCAGAGTTCTTGCGGAGCCATTCTACGCCGAAGATGCCCGACGAATTACTCCGTCTGATATCGACGAGATTCTCGATGTTTTGGCTCAGTCTTTCGATTTTGTTGTCGTCGATACGGCGAAAGAGTTCGATGAGATGCTGGCACTGGTTTTAGACAAAGCAAGCCTCGTTCTTTTCGTTACTGAAATGGACGTGCCGTCGTTAAAGAGCGCCCACAGAGCGTTCGAGCTTTTGGAACGAATGGGAATCTACGACAAAAAGATCCGGCTCATTTTGAATCGATACGTCAAAAGTAAGCTCATGAGCCTGGAATCTGTCGAAAAGGCTCTTGGAGTGAAGGTGTTCTGGACACTCCCGAATAACTATCCGACTGCGATTGCGGCTGTAAACCAAGGACTCTCGATTGAAGAGTCTGACCCGCGATCGGACATCGCCAGGAGTTACGCGGGATTGACCAGTGCGGTGCTGGAAGCGTTCAAGTATTCGGGGCTCGGAACGACGCGAGAAGAGGACGAAGATAAGAAATCGGGACTCCTGAGCCGTTTGATTCCTATGAGAGGGCTGCTCAAGTAAGCAAGAGAGGACTTGATGAAAAATCCATCCTTGGAAGCTGATAAAGATAAGTGGGAAATTCAAAAGGGCGGCAACTTTGACGGCCTTAGAACCCCTCTGCGGCCTATGCACGCCGGGAATCCGGACGCGATTCTTCAGGATTTGCGGTTGCGCATTCACCGACGGCTAATCGACACTTTAGACCTAACCAAGCTTTCGACCTTGGAGATGGAAAGTGTCAAAGTCGAGATCCGGCGAATTCTCGAGGATATGGTCATGGCTGAGGCCATTCCTCTGAGTCGCGCGGATCGCGACCGCCTGGTTTCGGACGTTCAGCATGAGGTATTTGGTTTGGGACCTTTAGAAACCCTCATGAAAGATCCCGAGATCGCCGATATCCTGGTCAATACACATAGCCATGTTTTTGTCGAACGCTACGGTAAACTTGAGAAGACCGATGTCCGGTTTCGCGATAGCGCCCACCTGATGCAGATTATCGAGCGGATCGTAACCCGAGTCGGGCGACGAGTAGATGAAAGCTCGCCGATGGTCGATGCCCGCCTGGCCGACGGGTCGCGCGTAAACGCGATTATTCCACCATTGGCGTTGGATGGACCAATTCTATCGATTCGGCGATTCGGCTCGGAGCGTTTGACGATCAACGATCTGATTCAATTCAACTCGGTGCCGGCGGAAATCGCGGAGGTGGCGGCGGCCTGTGTCAAGTCACGATTGAATATTTTAGTCTCCGGCGGAACCGGGGCTGGGAAAACAACCCTCCTTAACTGTCTGTCGAACTATATCCCGGAAAACGAGCGTATCGTAACCATTGAAGACTCGGCGGAGTTGAAGCTGCAGCAGGAACACGTGGTGCGCCTGGAAACTCGGCCCCCCAACATCGAGGGACAGGGTTCAGTGACGCAAAGAGATTTGGTGCGCAATGCCTTGCGTATGCGGCCGGACCGAATCGTCGTCGGTGAGGTCAGGGGCGGCGAAGCGTTGGATATGATGCAGGCGATGAACACTGGACATGACGGCTCGATCAGCACCATTCATGCTAACAGCGCTCGGGACGCGCTCTCTCGTCTTGAGACGATGATGTTGATGGCCGGCATCCATCTACCGGAAAGAGCTTTAAGAGAGCAGATTGCATCGGGCTTGGATCTTATTGTGCAGCTGTCGCGCCTGAGCGACGGCAGCCGGAAGCTGGTCGAGTTTACTGAAGTTAGCGGTATGGAGGGCAGCACAATAACAACACAGACGATTTTCAAGTTCGAGCAACGGGGGGTCGAAAACGGTAAGGTCTTAGGAGACTTTGTGGCAACGGGAGTGATGCCCTCGTTTATGGATCGGCTGGAGCGGTACGGTTTTAAAATTCCCAATACACATTTTCTGCCGCTGTCAATTACAGCGAAAAGAAGGGCCCGATGAACCTACTAGTCATCGTATTGTTTTCCTTTCTCGCGGCGATGTCGTTGATCATCGTGATGTTCTTCGTGCCGATGGCGGTGCAGAACTCGCCACAGGCCAGGATCAAGAGGCGACTCACTACGGTCGGCCGTGCCGGATATACTTCCAGAGCAGACGTTCAGAACCTTTTGAAAAGCACTTTGTACAGTGAAGTTCCATGGGTGAATGCGCTGCTGTCCAAGGTGAAGTTCGCCAAACATCTCGATTTGCTGCTGGAACGGGCCAATGTCGATATGACGCTAGGCCTGTTTATTCTGTGTTCGGGTGTCGCCAGCGGCGTTGCCATTTTTCTTATATTGATTGTGGGTAAGCCATTTTCCTTGGCGCTTGTTATGGGGTTGATCGCGCTAGTCTGCCCCTACTTCTATCTAAAATGTATCACGTGGAAACGACGGAGACGGTTTTTGGAACAGTTGCCAGATGCGTTGGACATGATGAGCCAGAGTCTGCAGGCGGGATTAGGATTAACCCAGGCGATGGTTTTTGTGGCTAAGGAGATGCCCGATCCCCTTGGTACAGAATTCTCTGTTTTTATCGAAGAAGTCAATCTCGGTCTTCCTCTAGCCGACGCGTTAAAAAAGCTGGAAGAACGTATGGTCTTACCTGAGGTAAGGCTTTTTAGTACAGCCCTTTTGGTTCAGCGGGACGTCGGCGGAAGCTTAGCTGAATTATTGAACAAGCTAGCTGACATCATTAGGGACCGCTTTCGAATCGAAAGATTGATCAAAAGCTTGACCGGACAGAACCGGATGAGCGCCTGGACCGTTTGCTCCGTTCCTCCGTTTCTGGGTGTGTTTATGTTTATTAGGGAACCCGAGATGATGAATGATATGTTAAGCGACCCCATGGGCCGAGCAATGCTGGCCGTGGCACTGGTTTTAGAGATTATTGGAATATTCGTTTTCCGAAAGCTTATAAAAGTTCATATCTAAGCGGGGTATTATGGAAGTACTGATCGCCGTTGGAATCTTTGCCTTGGTCTTTGGGGTTCTCTATTTCACTCTGGCGTCTAGAGTGCCGGTAGCGGAAGAGGCTATTCAGAGACGATTGGACAACATCGCCGCTCAGCCCAAGACAGCGGCCCGGCTCCGCTTGTACGACGCCAAGGAGGAAACTTTTTGGGAAACCGTCGCTAATTTCTTTCTGGGCGACAAACGGGAGATGCCCGCGGCGTACTCCAAAGTAGGGCGACTTTTGCATCAGGCCGCCTACCGAGGAGAGAGAGCCATCCGGATTTTTTGGGGCCTGCGTATTTTTCTTGGTCTGGCATTCTCGTTCGGCGGGCTGTTTTGGGCCTTTTTGTTTGGGGCGTCCACTCAGGATGTCTTATTGTTGGCAGGCGTGGGCGGAGCCATAGGCTACATGCTGCCTTATTTGACTGTGCGTCGGAAGGCCAAGGCGCGGGTCTTGGAGATGAAGGAAACACTGCCAGATACCTTAGATCTTATCGTGGTTTGTGTGGAAGCGGGAATGGGCGTCGATGCAGCTTTGAATCGTGTGGGTAAAGAGCAGGCGGACCAGGGGCTGGCGATGGGCGAGGAGTTGCTGCTTGCCACCCAAGAATTGCAAGCGGGTGCAGTACGCAGAGAAGCTTTGACCCGTTGCGCCGACAGGATCGGGATTGAAGAATTTCGCGGGCTTATTACCTTTTTGACCCAGACCGAAGAGTTGGGGGGCAGTATAGCTCGTTCTCTGCGAGTGTATGCTTCGACGATGCGTGAAAAGAGAAGCCGGGCGGCGGAGGAAGCGGCGCGCAAGGCCGTCATTAAGCTTATTTTCCCTCTGGTCTTCTTCATCCTACCGGCCATCTTTATTATGCTGCTGGGTCCAGCCGCTTTAAGCGTTATGAGGACGTTATCGAGTCCACTCCAATGAAGGGATAGAGATGCCGGTAACTAATCTCACGAAGAAAACTTGGCTAGCTACCAAAGTCCGGAAGGCGGATAGCTTTCTCACTCGGCTGGTTGGGCTTCTGAAGAGAACCAACCTGGGTCCGGAAGAGGCTCTTTGGCTGATGCCTAGTAAAGGGATCCACACGATCGGAATGAAGTTTCCTATCGATGTTGCTTTTCTGGACAAAGATAATATGGTCCTCGGTATCATCTCCGGTTTACTCCCCTATCGCGTTACTGGCGTCCGGCTGAAAGGGCACAGCGTGCTCGAATTGCCGAAAGGCACCTTGAAGAAATCACGCACCGAAGTCGGTGACCAGTTGGAAATTTCCCTGGTGGAGTCTTCCGAGATGGATGATCTCAAAGACACTCGACTAAGTCAGATAGCGTGACTTGAGAGGCCAACTC
>Ga0209382_10009178_pt1 | contig 12399 bp, 8 predicted proteins | sample SoiMetdeltSBSDD5_FD_187599 | JGI IMG/M metagenome (GOLD analysis project Ga0209382, IMG submission 187599) | Bulk soil microbial communities from a Populus tree surrounding site in Tennessee, USA - Soil MetaG P. deltoides SBSDD5 (SPAdes) (version 2) | ecosystem: Environmental > Terrestrial >... | reverse complement strand
AGGTCGAAGGCCACGCTCAGGCCGTTGACGCCCTGGGCGAGCAGGTACCGGTAGCGCTGGTTGGACTCGGCCGCTGTGGCGAAGCCGGCGTACTGGCGCATCGTCCACAGGCGCCCGCGATACATCGTCGGCTGGATGCCGCGCGTGAACGGAAACTCGCCCGGGAAGCCGATGTCGGCGGCGGCATTGCGGCCGTCGAGGTCATGCGCCGTGCGCACGGGCGCGATGGCGTCCGCCCGCGCAGCGTCGATCGCCTTGCTCACAGGCCGCGATTGTACTGCGACGGGCTTTCGCGTCGGGACGGGACGCACGCAGCCTGCCCGATCAAGATGCCTGCAGGAATTCGGCAGACGCGATCGATGGCGGCGAGGGTAACAGCCGAGCTCCTTTTATTCCCGTAAGTCCTTGACAGCGCGGCGCCTTAGGCTTAAACTCAACATACCTGCAAGGTATTTTTTTTATCGTCCGACTTATCGAACACGTCACGCGCCCGGTCCGTGTCTACCGTCCAGGTGTAGGCAGGCTTTCGATCGGGAAGCGCCACCGGCCCCCGGGGCAGACGGCGCAGGAGGGGAAGCAGATGGACGACGTCGTGAACCGGTTCGCACGAGAGCTGGCTGACGCGATTGCCGCCGCAGTCGCCGAGAATCCCCAAGTGGAAGCATGCCGCGAGAAAGCGCGCGCGGCCGGATTCGAGATGAAGGTGACGCTCGAAGCGGTGGTGGGATTCGTCAGCCGCTCGCAGTCGGCCGCCCTGACCAAGGTCACGGCGCCGGCCCGCGTGGTCCAGCCGAAGCGCAGCCTCGAGGTGACGGCGAACGATCGCCGCTTCCTCCGGTCACTCCGTATCGCGGCAGACGAGACGGCCGAACCCGTCGAGTAGTGGACCAGGGCGTAAAGACTAGTAGAAGAAGATACTTGGAAATGGTGAGGGCCGGCGCACGACGCGCCGGCCTTTTTCATTTCTGGGCAGCCTGGTTGGCGACGCGCGCGGCGGCGGCGGCCGCGGCCGCAGGATCGCCGAGGTAGTAGTGGCGGAGCGCCTTCAGGTCGTCGTCCAGCTCGTAGACGAGCGGGATCCCGGTGGGGATGTTCAGCTCGACGATCGTCTGCTGATCGATCTGATCCAGGTACATCACCAGGGCGCGAAGGCTGTTGCCGTGCGCGGCGATGATCACGCGCTTGCCGCTGCGGATCGCCGGCGCGATGATCTCGTGCCAATAGGGCAGGAAGCGCGCGACGGTTTCCTTCAGTGATTCGGTGAGCGGCAGGTCGCTCGCGCTCAGCCCCGCATAGCGCGGGTCGCGTGAAGGGTGACGCTCGTCGCCCGCGTCGAGCGGCGGCGGCAGGATGTCGTAGCTGCGCCGCCAGATCTTGGTCTGCGCCTCGCCGTGCTTCGCCGCGGTCTCCGCCTTGTTCAGCCCCTGCAGCCCGCCGTAGTGCCGTTCATTCAGCCGCCAGCTCTTGACGACTGGAATCCACAGCTGGTCGAGCACGTCGAGGGCGATGCCGAGCGTCTTGATCGCCCGTTTCAGCACCGACGTGTAGGCGATGTCGAAGACGTAGTTACCCTCGCGCAGCAGCCGGCCGGCTTCCGCCGCCTCGGCGCGCCCTTTCTCGGTGAGGTCGACGTCGGTCCAGCCAGTGAAGCGATTCTCCTGGTTCCAGGTGCTCTCGCCGTGGCGGAGCAGGACAACTTTATGCACGGACCGCGCTCCTTCCGGCGAAGCGCGCAGCGGCGCCGAGCGCTTCTTCGATCCGCAGCAGCTGGTTGTACTTGCACACGCGATCGGTGCGGCTCGCCGATCCGGTCTTGATCTGGCCGGCCGCCGTGCCGACCGCGAGGTCGGCGATGGTCGAATCCTCGGTTTCGCCCGAGCGGTGCGAGATGATCGTCGCGTAGCCCGCGTCGGCGGCCATCCGCACGGCATCGAGCGTCTCGGTGACGGTGCCGATCTGATTCAGCTTCACCAGCAGCGCATTGCCGACCTGATCCACGATCCCCTTCTTCAGAATCTCCGGGTTGGTCACGAACACGTCGTCGCCAACCAGCTGCACTTTGGCGCCGAGGGTGCTGGTCAAGAGCTTCCACCCCTCCCAGTCGCCTTCAGCCAGGCCGTCCTCGATCGACACGATCGGGTATTGGCGGATCCAGTCTTCGTAGAGGCGGATCATTTCCTCGGACGTGCGGTCCGGCTCGCCCGATTTCTTGAAGGTGTAGCGGCCCTGGCCGGCCCAGAGCTCGCTCGAGGCAACGTCGAGCGCGATGAAGATGTCCTGTCCGGCCTTCAGCCCGGCCTTGCCGACCGCTTCGAGCACCACCTCGAGCGCTTCGCGGTTCGACTTCAGGTTCGGCGCGAAACCGCCCTCGTCGCCGACGCCGGTGGTCTGGCCGCGGCCTTTCAGGATGCCGCGCAGCGCGTGGAAGATCTCCGCGCCCATTCGCAGCGCCTCGCCGAAAGAGGGCGCGGCCAGCGGCATGACCATGAACTCCTGGAAGTCGACGCTCGAGTCCGCGTGCGCGCCGCCGTTCAGGATGTTCATCATCGGCACCGGCAGCGAGTACTGCGGGCTGCCGTAGAGCCCGCCGAGGTGGCGGTACAGCGGCAACTTCAAATCGGCCGCCTCGGCGCGCACCGCCGCCATCGAGACGCCGAGCAGCGCGTTCGCACCGAGACGGCTCTTGGTGGCCGTCCCGTCGAGCGCGATCATCGCGCCGTCGAGGGCGCGCTGATCGAATTCGCGCCCCTGCAGCGCCGAGGCGATCTCGCCGTTGACGTTGGCGACCGCCTTGCGGACACCCTTGCCGCCGTAGCGGCCCTTGTCGCCGTCGCGCAGTTCGAGCGCCTCGCGCTCGCCGGTCGAGGCGCCCGACGGAACCGCGGCGCGCCCCGAGGCGCCGGACTCCAGCGCGATTTCGACCTCCACCGTCGGGTTGCCCCGCGAGTCCAGGATCTCGCGGCCGTGTACCTTTGTGATCTTCACTCGAATCCTCGCTGTTGTACTGCGTTCGTCCGTAGGACACGGCTTCAGCCGTGCCTCGAGCCGCCGCTCAAGCGGCGCCCTACACGCCGTGACTACCCGCCGCCACCCTTGCGATCCGCCTCCGCCTCGAACTTCAGTGCCTCTTCGCTCAGCGGCCCAATCAGCGGCTCATCGTCAATCGTCACGACGACGATGCCCGAATCGGTGACCGTGTGGCGGCGTCGATCTTCTTCTGTGTTGTAGCCAATCAGCGCGCCGCGCGGGATGAGGACGTCACGATCGATGATCGCGCGCCGGATGCGCGCGTGGCGCCCGACCCGGACGCCGGGCATGAGGATGCACTCGTCGATCTGCGAGAAGCTGTGGACGCGCACGTTCGGGCACAGCACGCTGCCGGTGATGGTGCTGCCCGAGACGATGCAGCCGGGCGAGATCACCGAGTCGAGCGCCTGGCCGCAGCGGCTGCCGGTTTCGGCGAACACGAACTTGGCGGGCGGCGCTTGCGGCTGGTAGGTGCGCAGCGGCCACTCCGGATCGTAGAGATTGAACTCCGGATTCACCTGGCACAGATCCATGTTCGCTTCGAAGTAGGCCTCGAGCGTGCCGATGTCGCGCCAGTACTTCGACGCTTTCTTGTTCTCGTCGTAGAAGCGGTACGAATACACCGGCACCTGGTGGATCAGCGCCGGGATGATGTCCTTGCCGAAATCGTGGGTGGTCGGCTGGTTCGCGTCGGCTTCGAGCGCGTGGACGAGGATGTCGGTGTCGAAGATGTAGACACCCATCGACGCCAGCGCGAAGTCGGGCGACCCGGGGATCGACATCGGGTTCTGCTTCGGTTTTTCCTGGAAGCCGGTGACGCGCTCGCTTTCGTCGACGACGATGACGCCGAAGCGGTTGGCTTCGCTGACCGGGATTTCGATCGTCGCCAGCGTGACCGCGGCGCGCCGCTCCTGGTGGAGGCGCAGCATGCGCGCGTAGTCCATCTTGTAAACGTGATCGCCCGAGAGCACGACCAGGTAGCGCGGGTTCTCGCGCATGATCGAGTAGAGGTTCTGGTAGACAGCGTCGGCCGTGCCCTGATACCAGTGCTCGCTGACCCGCTTCTGCGGCGGCAGGATCTCGACGAACTCGCCCAGTTCCTCCGAGACGATGCTCCAGCCCATTCGCACGTGGCGGTTGAGCGAGAGCGACTTGTACTGCGTCGCGATGAAGATGCGCCGCAGGCCCGAGTTGAGGCAGTTGCTGAGGACGAAATCGATGATCCGGTAGGGGCCGCCGAAGTAGACCGCCGGCTTGGCGCGCTCTTTCGTCAGCGGGTAGAGGCGCTCGCCCGCGCCGCCGGCAAGCACGATGACGAGGCTGTCGTCGAGGAGCGCCGACATGGAGGCCCCCTCAACTCCGGCGCAGCACGACGCGCGCCGGCGCGCCGTCGGCGCCGACAATCCGCAGCGGCAGACAGATCATTTCGTAGATGCCGGGCTCGACGCCGGCGAGGTTCAGCCCTTCGATGACGATGGTGCCGGCGCCGAGCAGTACGTGATGCGCCGGCGCGCCGGGCGCGTGGAACTGCTCGACCGACAGGTAGTCGACGCCAACCACCTTGATGCCGCGATCGACCAGGTGCCGGGCGCCCGACTCGCTGACGCCGACGTACTCGGTGTGGAATTCAGGCGAGCCCCACAGGCGCGAGTTGCGTGTCTTGATCAGCAGCCGGATATCCTCGCCGAGGTCGATCGCGCTCAGGTCGCCGGCGGAAATGCTGCTCCGCGAGGAGACCTCGACCACTCGCGTGCGCCCGATCAACATCTCCAGCGGCAGCGCCTCCGTACCCGGGCGATCGTCGAAAAAATGACGCGGCGCGTCGACATGGGTGCCGCAATGCGCGCTCATGTGCAGGGTTGAAACGTTCGAACTCTCGCCGCGGGCGACCCGTTTCACCGGCTCCAGGCTGAACGGCGTGTTATTGGGATAGGTGGGGAGGGCGGCATCGAGAGGCACCGAGACGTCGATGAGCTTCATGGGTGGGACAGAGGGCGGATAATAGCATAGCGACCCGGCACCCAAGGTCAGGGGTAAAGTGCTGCGCTTGGAGGGTTTGACTTGGCTTGACGAGGGTGCCTATGATTGCATGTTCGGCCGTAACGTTTACTGCTTGTTATGGGGAGACTAGGCTTTATGACGCAGCGGCGTGGCGCACTCGTGCTCACCGTCCTGGTGCTGTTCGCATCCTCGAACGCCCTCCTCGGCCAGAGCAAAGACGAAAAGAAAAAAGACGAGGCGCAGAAGAAGGAAATCGCCAACGTCGTCAAGATCGTTGACCAACTCGCGGGCCAGCCGGGTGCGAACGATTTGTCGCTCTCGTGGGTGCGCGAGGACGTGCTCAAGGCGCAGGGCAACAAACAGTACGTGCCCTTCACCGTCCAGATCGACGCCTCGAAGGTGAGCGGGCCCAACGTGGCCTTCTATTGGCGTGTGGTGCCGAAGGGCGGCACCGCCGCGCCAGATCCCGCGGAAGCCAAGAAGGACGACAAGGACAAAGGCAAGAAGGGCGAGTACGCCTACGAGGACATCACCTTCGTGCCGGTGACCCAGGGCCAGGCGCCGATGCGCATCTCGCGCTCGTTCACGGTGGCGGCCGGCGATTACGACGTGTTCCTCGTCGCCAAGGAGCCGACGCCGGAGAAGGCGCCGAAGAACGCGCCGCCGCCGAAGATGTCGCTGGTCAAGCAGTCGGTCACCGTGCCCGACTTCTGGAACGGCGAGCTCTCGACCAGCTCGGTGATCGTCGCCTCGCGGATCGATCCGTTGCCGGCGCCGCTGACGCCGCAGCAGCAGGCCGACCGGCCCTATGCGCTCGGGATGATGGAGATCGTGCCGACTTTCGAGACCAAATTCGCGAAGAAGGCCGAGCTGTCGACCTTCATGCTGATCTATAACCCGAAGGTGGACAGCGCGAACAAGCCGGACGTCAGCGTCGAGTACAACTTCTACCAGAAGCCGGCGGGCGCGCCGGAGAAGTTCTTCAACAAGACGAACCCGCAGGCACTCAACGCGCAGACGCTGCCGCCCAATTTCGACCTCGCGGCGGGGCATCAGCTGCAGAGCGGGCAGGCCGTGCCGCTCGCCTCGTTCCCCGAGGGCGACTACCGCCTCGAGATCAAGGTGACCGACAAGATCGCGAACAAGACGCTGACGCGGGAAATCAGCTTCACCGTCAGCCCGACGTAAGCCGGCGGCCGTCAAGCGTGCCCGAAGCGGGAGTGTAGATGCGAGCTCCATCCAGAATCACGGCGGTCGTCGTCGGCGGTCTGGCGCTCCTCTGTCTCTCCGCTCCGGTCGCCGCGCAGCCGCCGGAGGTTCGCTCGATCGCCCGCATCGCGGCGATCGCGGCGGGTTCAATCGAGGGCAACGTGCTCGACGAGAAGGGCGTGCCGGTCGCCGGCGCGATGGTCTCGGCGCTCGGCACGACCACGGCGTTTGCCGTGAGCGATCGAACGGGACGGTTCGAAATCCGCTCGCTGTCGCCCGGGCCGTACCTGGTTCGGGCGCATCTCACCGGCTTTGTCGCCTCGCGCGGCCAGGTGATCGACGTCCGCGCCAGCGGCCGCTCGTCGTCGTCGCTCGCGCTGCGTCACGCCAGCTCGGTTACCGCCGCCGTGTCGTCGTATCCGGTGCTCGCGGCCGGCGTCGGCGCGCCGCCGGCGCCGCCGTCTGAAACTGAAGGGACGACCGGCGCCGTGGCGCCGCCCGAAACGACACCCGACACCGCCAGGGCGCCGAACGACGATCACGGCGAGATTGCCTGGCGGCTGCGGCATGCGCGCCGCGCGATCCTGAAGGACGTCGAAATTCCCGACGATCTCTTCACCCAGAGTCCGTCGGCCGATGCCCGTTCGTTCGACAGGCCGAGCCTGTTCGCGGTGGACGGCCTGTCGCGGCTCGCAACCAACTTCTTCACCTCGCCCTTCTCCGGCCAGGTCAACCTGCTGACGACCGGCTCATTCGACTCGCCGCAGCAACTCCTCTCGTCCGACAACTTCGCGCACGGCACGGCGTACTTCGCGCTTGGCGCACCGGTCGGCGCGCATGCCGACTGGACTGCGCGCGCCGCGTTGACGCAGGGCGACCTGGCGTCGTGGATCGTCGCCGGCGAGTACACGACCCGCGCCACGGCGCGCCACCGCTACGACGTCGGCCTCGCCTACAGCACCCAGCGCTACGAGGGCGGCAACTTTGCCGCGCTGCGCGACGTCACCGAGGGCAGCCGCAACGCCGGCTCGCTCTACGCGTTCGATACGTTCGCGGTGACGCCAATCCTCACGCTGAGCTACGGCGGCCGCTACTCGCGCTATGACTATCTCGAGGGCCGCAGCCTCTTCAGCCCCCGGGTGGCGCTCACCGTCGAGGCCGCGAAGCATTTCCGGATCGGCACGGTACTCTCGAGTCGTGCGGTCGCCCCCGGTGCCGAAGAGTTCATGCCGCCGACCGACAACGGCATCTGGCTGCCGCCGCAACGCACCTTCTCGTCGCTCGTCGCCGGCGATCCGCTCCAGGCCGAGCGCACCAACCACGTGGAGTTCGTGGTCGAGCGCGACATCGCGGCCGCGACGGTGTCGGTGCGTGCGTTCCGCCAGCACGTCGAGAACCAGATGGTGACGCTCTTCGGCGTCAACACGCCGGGCGCGCCCTCGACCGTCGGTCATTACTTTGTTGACAACGCCGGGCTCGTCGATGCGACCGGATTTGCCGCCGGCGTGCGCAGCGCCGCACTCGCGAACCGTTTCCACGGCTCGGTCGAGTACTCGTTGGCGCGCGCCACGGTCGGCTCGCCCGACGCGGCCGGGTACCTGCTGCTGTTCGCGCCGTCGGCCGTCAGCACCGACGGCGGGCGAATCCACGACATCTCGACGGCAATCGAGACCGAAGTCCCCGAAACGGCGACGCGCGTCATCGTCCTCTACCGCGTGAGCAACGCGTTCGCGCGCCCGGTGAGGGCGCACGTCGCGCAGGCGCCGGCCCTCGATTCGCGCTTCGACGTCCAGGTGCGGCAGTCGCTGCCGTTCATGGATTTCAGCAGCGCGAAGTGGGAGATGCTGGTGGCGGTCCGCAATTTCTTCCGCGAGACATCGGCCGAGCGGTCGATCTACGACGAGCTCCTCGTCGTCCGTCCGCCCAAGCGCATCGTCGGCGGGCTGACGCTGAAGTTCTAGTTTCTCGGCCGCTGGCCGCCGCCCTCCGGCGGATCCATACTATTGAAACAGCCGCTTCGATTTTTTGGAGTCCTGCGCGATTTCTGCTTGGGCTCTGGCGAAGAACCGCTGCATTTTCAGCTATTTAAGTGAGACTTGACACCCTGGAGTCAGGGTATAAGGATTGCTACCCCGACTGGCGGCGAAGTGTCCGACTCCGCCGTGATCTGTCTGCAGATGCCATGTTCGATGTTGGGTTGATTCACGCCGAGCCTGTCGAAGCCCGCTGGCGGGTGTGGGGGCGATCTGCCTCCGCCGTCGCCATCGTGCTCGTGCTCGTCACGCTTGGCGTGGCCAACGTCGCGATGTATTCGCGCTGGCACGAAGTCGAGGACGGCGTGCTGTGGGACGTGCGGGCCGAAGGCGTCACCGCGGTCGACGTGATGCCCCAGTCGGCGGGCGCCACCGCGGGGATCGAGCCGGGCGACGTGCTGCTGGCAGTCAACGGCGCGCCGATCGAATCGCCGGCGGATGTCGTCGAGTATCAGCACCGGGGCCACGACGGCACGAAGCTGGCCTACACGCTGCTCCGGCTCGGCACGCAGCAGGCGCTGCAGGTCACGCTGACGCCGGCGATGCGCGGCGCCTCGATGTACTTCGTGCTCGCCGCCGTCGGGCTGTTCACGCTGCTGGTCGGCGCGTCGGTGCGGCTGCGCCGGCCGCGCGACCAGGCGACGCTGCATTTCTTCTGGCTCTGCGTCGCCTTCTTCGGGGTGTTCACCTTCTCGTTCAACGGGCCGTTCGATCGCCTCGACTGGGTCTTCTACTGGGGTGACGCGGCTGCGTTCGCATTGCTCCCGCCGCTGCTGCTGCACTTCACGATGGTCTTCCCGCAGCGCGTCGGCCGCGAAGGGTCGCGGCGGCGGCACTCGGCGCTGATGCTGCTGATGTATGTGCCGGCGCTCGTGCTCGGCGCGGCGCGGGTGATCGCGGTGGCGCGCGCATCGCAGGGCAGCCTGTCCGGCCCGCTGTTCTCGCGCGTGCTCGAACTGCTCGATCGCAGCGAGCCGATTTACCTGCTCGTCTGCGCGGTCGCGGCGCTCGCCGTGCTGGTGCGCGCCTTCCAGACGATCAACACGGTCACCGGCCGCCGCCAGCTGCGGTGGATCGCATGGGGCACGGCGCTCGGCGTCGGACCGTTCGCGTTCGGCTACGCGCTGCCGTGGGCGTTCGGCGCCAACCCGCCGCTGGCGCTGCAGCTCACCGCCATTCCGCTCGGCCTGGTGCCGCTGACCTTCGCGTCCGCGATCGTGCGCTACCGGCTGCGCGACGTCGAGGTGATCATCAAGCGCGGCCTCGCCTACACGTCGTTCTTCGCCGCCAGCCTGGCGCTGTATGCCGCGCTGCACCGGCTGACTGACTTCGCTTTTCCGATCGACCCCGATCAGCGCAACTGGGTCGTCGCGGTGCTGGCGACGCTGGTCATCGTCCTGCTGGCGCGTCCGGTGAAGGACTCGGTGCAGAACGCGCTCGACCGCGTGTTCTACCGCGACCGCTACGACTACCGCCGCGCCTTGGTCGCCTTCGCCCGCGACCTGAACAGCGATCTCGACATCGTCCGCCTCAGCCAGCGGCTGGTGACGCGCATCGTCGAGACGCTGGTGGTCGACCGGATGGCGCTGATGCTGGCGCCCGGCGACGGCGACCGCGAAGGGGAATTCGTGTCGATCGGCGACTACGGCTACCCGCAGCCGGTGCCGCGGCTGTCGCGCACCTCGTCGATGATGGCGCGGCTGGATGCCGGGCACACCATCGCCCTCGACGACCCGATTGCCGGCGCGCGCTTCACGGCGGAGGAAGTGGAGTTCTGGCGCGATGCCGGCACGTACTACTTCGTGCCGTGCGTCTTCAAGGGGCGCACAATCGCGGTGCTGGCGCTCGGTCGCAAGGAAACCGACGAGCCGTTCAACAGCGAGGACCTCGGCCTGCTCACCGCCGTCGCCGGCCAGGTCGCGACTGCGATCGAGAACGGCCGCCTCTACCGGCAGCTGCACATGAAGGCCGAGGAGCTCGGCCGCATGCGCGAGTTCAACGAGAACATCCTCGAGTCGCTCGACGACGGCCTCGTTGTCTTCGACGCCGAGGAGCGTATCGTCCGCTGGAACCGGGCGCTCGAGGACTTCTACGGTGTGGCGCGCGAGGCGGCGATTGGCCGGCAGCTCGGCGACGTCTTCGACGCGCCGTTCGTCGAGGCGCTGCGGGCCGCCAGGCTCGAGCATCCCTACGGCGCGACGCTCTACCGCGTCCCGCTCTCCTCGCGTGAGAACGAGTCGCTGCGCCTGCTGGTCAACGCCACGGAAGTGCCGCTCCAGAACTCAGCGGGTGAAGACGACGCGCTGGTCGGGATGCTGCTGCTGATCGAGGACATCACCGACCACGTGCGCCTCGAGGAGCAGCTGCAGATTTCGGAGAAGATGGCGTCGATCGGCCTCCTCGCCGCCGGGGTGGCGCACGAGGTCAACACGCCGCTGACCGGTATCTCGAGCTTCACGCAGATGTTGCTCGACGGCGCCGACCCCAGCGATCCGAAGACCGTGCTGCTCGAGAAGATCGAACGGCAGACCTTCCGCGCGGCCAAGATCGTCAACGGCCTGCTCAACCTGTCGCGCCCCGGCACGTCGTCCAACGAGCGGATCGACGTCGACCTGAACGCCGTCATCACCGACGTCTTCTCGCTGCTCGAGCACCAGTTCTCGGTCGGCAGCATCAAGGTCCGTCGCGAGCTGTCGCCGTCGCCGGCGACGGTGCTCGGCATCGAGCACCAGCTGCAGCAGGTGTTCCTGAACCTGTTCCTCAACGCCCGCGACGCGATGCCGCGCGGCGGCTGGCTCTCCGTCGCGACGCGCGTCGACGCCGATCGCGTCATCGTCGAGATCGCCGACACCGGGTCCGGCATTCCGTCCGAGCAGATCGCCCGCATCTACGACCCGTTCTTCACCACCAAGTCGATCGGGCGGGGCACCGGCCTCGGTCTGTCGATCACCTACGGCATCGTTCGTGAGCACGACGGCACGATCGATTGTGAGAGCGCCGTCGGACAGGGGACCCGCTTCACGCTGGCGCTGCCGCTGGCGCCGGCCTCGGCGCGCAGCGCCAGAGCGAACTAATCATGCCTACTTCACGCAATGGCACCATCCTCGTCATCGACGACGAGGAGATCATGCGCGAGATTCTCGAGACGCTGCTGAGCCGTGAGGGCTACGACGTCCGCGTCGCCTCGTCCGGGACCGAAGGGCTCGAGATGGCGCGCGCGCTGCCGTTCGACGCGGCGATTGTCGACATCATGATGCCGGGACTGGACGGCATCGCCACGCTCGACGAGCTGAAGCGGATCGACGAGGACCTGAACGTCATCATCATCACCGCGTATGCCTCGGTCGAGAGCGCGATCGCGGCGATGAAGACCGGCGCGTTCGACTACGTCACCAAGCCGTTCAAGAACGACGAGGTGCTGGTGGTCGTGCGCAACGCGATGGAGCGGCGCCGGCTGCTGAACGAGAACCGCAACCTTCGCCAGAACATTCAAGAGCGCTACCACAAGTTCGCCAACATCATCGGCCGCAGCCCGCGCATGCGGCAGGTGTTCGACCTGATCATCCAGGCCGCGCCGAGCCGGTCGACGATCCTGATCCAGGGCGAGAGCGGCACCGGCAAGGAGCTGGTGGCGCGCGCCATCCACGCCAACTCGTCGCGCTCGGAGCGTTCGTTCGTCACCGTCAACTCCGGCAACCTGCCGCCGGATCTGCTCGAGTCGACGCTGTTCGGCCACGTCAAGGGAGCGTTCACCGGCGCGGTCTACCCGAAGAAGGGAATGTTCGACCTCGCCGACAAGGGCAGCATCTTCTTCGACGAGATCGGCAACGTCCCGATCGAGACGCAGGCCAAGCTGCTGCGCGTGATGCAGGAGCGCGAGTTCATGCGCCTTGGCGGCATGGAGACGATCAAGGTCGACGTCCGCATCATCGCCGCGACCAACGTCGACCTCAAGCACGAGATGGAAGAAGGGCGCTTCCGCGAGGACCTCTACTATCGCCTCCATGTCATCAGCATTCAGCTGCCGGCGCTGCGCGAGCGTCGTGACGACGTGCCGTTGCTGGTGCAGCACTTCCTGGAGAAGTACGGCGAGGAAAACGAGCGGCGCAATATCGAAATTGCTCCAGAG
>Ga0209382_10009177_pt1 | contig 12400 bp, 8 predicted proteins | sample SoiMetdeltSBSDD5_FD_187599 | JGI IMG/M metagenome (GOLD analysis project Ga0209382, IMG submission 187599) | Bulk soil microbial communities from a Populus tree surrounding site in Tennessee, USA - Soil MetaG P. deltoides SBSDD5 (SPAdes) (version 2) | ecosystem: Environmental > Terrestrial >... | reverse complement strand
GACAGTTATCGGCGCGGGGTTCCCCACCGACACGTTGCGGTTCCTGGCGGTGTCGCTCGACTCGGCCGGCGTGCCCATCCCGGTGATGAGCACCGATCCCGCCATGTGGCTGCTGCTCGAGAACCTGGGTGCCGAGCGCGAAGCCCAAATCCTGCGTCCCTTCACACTGCCGTATCCCGTGGGGCTGTTCGTCAACGGTCTGGGGCCCCTCACCGCCAACGACGTCTACGCGGGGCCGGCAGTGTGGCAGATGTTCGAGCGCGATCTCTACCACTCGCCCCGCGTGGTGTGGGGGCGGGACGTGAACACGCTCCTGGTGTCTCTTGCTCGAAGGAGTTCTTCAGCGCCTATTCTCGACGCCGTTGTGAACGCAGTCGAGAAGTCCGGCTTTCGGCATGCAGAGCTGTGGAGCTACGAGATGACGAGCGGTGCGCTTCGTCCCATCCGTTACGGCACCGGCTCGGACGTGCAGTTGTGGAGTCTCACGGACCTCGCTGTTCAATACCTCCTCAACGCGAGAAGGCCGACCCAATGAGCAATCTCCACCCCTTCGACCTGATGTTCATCGCGGGCTACTTCCTCATTCTGTTCGGCATCGCGTGGTGGGCCGCGCGTCGCGAGAAGGCCGTCAGCTCCGATTACTTCCTCGCCGGCCGCGACGTCGCGTGGTTTGCGGTCGGCGCGAGCCTGTTCGCCTCCAACATCGGCAGCGAGCATCTCGTGGGGCTGGCGGGCACCGGCGCCGGCAGCGGTCTCGCCGTCGGCCACTTCGAGTGGCTCGCCTGTCTCATCCTGCTGCTGCTCGGCTGGCTCTTCGTTCCGTTTTACCTGAAGAGCGGCGTTTACACGATGCCGGAGTTCCTGGAAAAACGGTACAACTCGGCGGCGCGGTCGTATTTCACCTGGGTATCGGTCGTTGGCTACGTCCTGACGAAGATCAGCGTGACACTGTATGCGGGCGGCGTCGTGATTCGCGCGGTCACGGGGTGGGATTTCTACACCGCGGCCATCGTCCTCATTGTCATCACCGGGCTGTATACGATCTTCGGCGGACTGCGCGCGGTGGTCTACACCGAAGTGCTCCAGGCCATCGTCCTGATTCTCGGTTCCGCGACGCTCATGCTGATCGGGCTGTCCCAGGTCGGCGGACTCGCCGGGCTCGAGGCCAAGGTCCCTGCGGGCTTCTTCTCGATGTGGAAGCCCGCGAGTCATCCGGACTTTCCGTGGACCGGAGTTATCTTCGGCGCACCGATTCTCGGGATTTGGTATTGGTGTACCGATCAACACATCGTGCAACGCGTGCTCGCGGCCAAGAACATTAAGGAGGCGCGCACCGGAACGATCTTCGCCGGTTACCTGAAGATTCTCCCCGTCTTCATTTTTGTCGTTCCGGGAATCGTGGCGATGGCGCTGTTCTCGGATGTCAGCCAGAACCCGGACTCCGCGTATCCCACACTGGTGACGCGGCTCTTGCCGGCCGGGATCAAAGGACTGGTGCTCGCGGGAATGCTGGCGGCGCTGATGAGCTCGCTGGCGTCGGCGTTCAACGCGTGCTCGACGCTGCTGACCTGGGATGTCTACAAGAAGATGCGCCCCACCGCGAGCGAGCAGCAGCTGGTACGCGTGGGCCGCATTTCCGCCGGCGTCATGGTGTTCCTCGGACTGGCCTGGATTCCGTTGATGAAGTTCGTCTCGTCACAGATCTACATCTATTTGCAAAGCGTACAGGCGTACATCGCGCCGCCCATCGCCGCCTGCTTCCTGCTCGGCCTGTTCTTCCGCCGCTTGAACGGCACCGGCGCGATGGCATCGCTCATCACCGGGCTCGTGCTCGGCGTGCTGCGGCTCGTCCTCGAGCTGACGAACAAGGCGACCGGCGGCGGCCTCGAGGCGGGGACGCTGTGGCACTGGATCGCGACGATCAATTTCCTCCACTTTGCGGTGCTGCTCTTCGTCATCTGCACCGCCGTGTTGTTCGTCGTGAGCATGGCGACCCCGCCGCCCGGTGCCGACAAGACCGACGGACTCACGTACGTCCGCGCCGGACCGGGTGGCGCCGCTCTGCTGGAAGGCGAGACCGCGCGCGATCGGACGTTCCAGATCATGCTGTCGGTGGTGCTCGTGGCCATTATTGGGGTGCTGTGGATCATCTTCAGATAAAGGCGTCCGCCGTGCGCGGTGCGCTGTGCGCCGTGGCCTTGGTGGCGGCTTGTGGTCCGCCCGGCCGTCAAGCCGTCCGGCCGTCCGGCTACAACCCCGCGCGCGACCTCGGCTCGCTGTTCCACGACATCCAGATGTCGGGGATGTTCGAGGACTCGAAAACCTTCGCCGACGCGCGGCCGCTGACGCCGCCGGGGGAGATCGCCGGTCACTTCGACGGTAACGACCTGAAGGGGTTCGTGCAGCGGCACTTCGAGCTGCCGCGTCCCATCGCCGCCGACTTCCATTCCGATCCCTCGCGGACGATGGAGCAACACATCGAAGCTCTCTGGCCAGTGCTGACGCGCCACCGAGATAGTGCCGATGCACAATCATCCTTGATCGCCCTTCCAAATGCTTACGTGGTCCCGGGCGGACGCTTCCGCGAGGTCTACTACTGGGATTCTTATTTCACGATGCTCGGCCTGGTCCAGAGCGGGCGCACCGATCTGGTGCGCGACATGCTCGACAACTTCGCGTACCTGATCGAAACCGTCGGTCACATTCCCAACGGCAATCGCACCTACTACCTGAGCCGCAGCCAGCCGCCGTTCTTCGGCGCGATGGTGGGACTGTACGCGCGGGCCACCGACACCACGCAGGCGCTGCGCTACCTCGGCGCGCTCGAGAAGGAACACGCGTTCTGGATGAATGGTGCAGACCGTCTGGCGGCGGCGCAGGTGTACCGCCGAGTGGTCCGGCTGCCCAGCGGTCCCATCCTCAATCGGTATTGGGACGATCTTCCCGAGCCCAGGCCCGAGGCGTACCGGCCCGATTACGAGATTGCGCGGACCCTGCCCGATTCGCAGCGCGAGCAGTTCTATCGGAACACCAAGGCCACCGCCGAGAGCGGCTGGGACTTTTCGAGCCGTTGGATGCGGGATCCCAAGGATTTGCGCACGCTCGAGACGACGGAGCTGATCCCCATCGACCTGAACAGTCTGTTGTACAACCTCGAGCAGACGATCGCGGCGCTGCGAAGATTCAAAGGCGACAGCGCGGGGGCGGCGCAGTTCCGAAGGGCCGCGGCAGCGCGTCGCCAGGCCTTGCTCGACATCTCGTGGGATATCATGACGGGATTCTTCTACGATGTGCGCTGGCGCAGCGGGGAAAAGGTGCTCGATCGGCCGACCTTGGCGGCCGCCTACGTGCTCTACTTCGGGCTGGCTGACAGCCTCCAGGGGGTGCGCGTCGCCGCGCGGCTCGGCGACGAGTTCTTGAAGCCCGGCGGGTTCGTCACGACGAAGATCGCGTCGGGGCAACAGTGGGACGCCCCCAACGGCTGGCCGCCGCTCGAGTGGCTGACGATCGAAGGGGTGCGGCGCTACGGCCGCGCCGACCTGGCCAATACAGCTCGCGACCGCTGGCTGGCGCTCAACCGGCGCACCTATCGAGCGACCGGCAGTATGAAGGAGAAGTACGACGTGGTCGATCTGCGGCGGCACGCCGGGGGTGGTGAGTACCCGACGCAGGATGGGTTCGGGTGGACGAACGGCGTTGCGCTGGCGTTGCTAAAAGGCTTGATCCCACCTGACTGACAGCCGGATCGCCGCGCCGATCAGCCCCACCATGCTGTAGGTCTGCACGAAGTTCCCCCACTGTTCCCGCGTCGTCGGATCGATGTGCTCGGCGAGGAGGCCGTGCCGGTTGCGGCAGGCGAGCACGTTCTCGAACAGCGCGCGCGCCTCGTCGCGCTGGCCCAGGGCGCACAGCGCGTTGATGTACCAGAACGTGCACACGAGGAACGCATTCTGCGGCGGGCCGAAATCATCGGCTTCGACGTACCGGAAAATAAAGTCACCGCGACGCAAGTCGCGTCCGATGGCGCGCACCGTGCCGGCGAAACGCGGATCGTCGTCGGACAAGAACCCCAGCTCGTTGAGGCGCAGCAGACTGGCGTCCAGACTGTCGCCGTCCAACGTGGCGGTGAAACTGTCGAGCTTCTTGTTCCAGGCCCGCGCGCTGATCACGCCATGGATGTGCTCCGCATGGCGCCGCCAGTACGCCGCCCGCTCGGCGAGGCCGAGGTGCGCGGCGACCCGCGCCAGCCGGTCGCACCCTGCCCAACACATCACGCTCGAGAAGGTGTGGATGCGCGCCGCGCCGCGCAGCTCCCACAGCCCGGCGTCGGGTTGATCGAACAGCGCCGCCGCGCGCTCCCCCAGCGGCTCGAGCCGGCGGAACAGCGCATCGTCGCCGCGGCGCACCAGGCGCCGGTCGAAGAACACGTGCGTCGCCGCGAGAATCGCCGCCCCATACACGTCGTGCTGCACCTGGCGGTAGGCCTCGTTCCCGATTCGCACGGGGCCCATGTCGCGATATCCGGGGAGCGATGCGACCACCCGCTCGTCAGCGCTCGTGTGTCCGGTGATGCCGTACAGCGGCTGCAGGGCGACCGCGTTGCCATCGGCCACGATGTTGAGGATGTAGCCCATGTACCGCTCCATCGTCTGCGTAGCGCCCAGGCGGTTCAAGGCGTTGATGACGAAGTACGCATCGCGCAGCCAGCAGTAGCGGTAGTCCCAGTTGCGGCCGCTCCCCGCTGCTTCCGGGATCGACGTCGTTACCGCCGCGACAATGGCGCCCGTGTCCTCGAATACATTGAGCTGCAGAGTGATGGCGGACCGGATCACCGCGTCCTGCCACTCGAAGGGAATCGCGAGCGAGCGCACCCACTCCTGCCAGTAGGCGGCGGTTTCGCCGAGGAAGCGCACGCCGACATCGCTCACCGCTTCCTGTACGGTCTCGTCGGGGCCCAGCAGCAGGGTGGCGGTGTCTTCGAGGAAGAAGGAGTTCTCCTCCACGATCGCCGTGACGGGCACGTCGGTCGTCAGCCGCAACACCAGGTCGTCGCGCGCTCCCTCGAACCGCACGTGATTACTGCCGCAGGTGGTGGTGCGGCGGGCGCCTCCATAGTCGTACGTGGGCCGCAGACGGATCCGCACTCGCGGGTTGCCGCCGATTCGCTTGACGCGCCGCACCAGCATCATGGGACAGAACAGGCGCCCGAACTGGCGGAAGCGTGGGGCGAAGTCGGTGATCTCCACGGCGCCCCCGGTGCTGTCGAACAGGCGCGTCACGAGGATTGGCGTGTTGGGCAGATACTCTTGCTCGTGGCGAACGCCGTCGGCCAGCTCGATGGCGAACGCCCCCGGGCCGCCCAGCAGCGAGCAGAAGGCGGGGTCGCCGTCGAAGCGCGGGAAGCAGCCCCACACGACGTCGCCCGCCGCATCGATGAGCGCACCGATCGTTCCATTGCCGATCAACGCCAAGTCGAGCGAGCTCATTGAGCTCATTCGGGTGCGCTCACGGCTTGCTGGAGCCAGGCGCGGACCGCCGCCACGTTGCGCAGGCGAAACCGCGCCGCGGTCGGGCCTGCGCCGACCTTGATCGAGTATCCCTTCAGGCGGTTGACGGTGGCGAAGCCGTACTCGTCGGTGAGATCGTCTCCAAGAAACACGGCCGTGCGTCCCCGAAACGGGTCCTCGGCCATGAACTCGACCACGGCGGCTCCCTTGTCTTTGCCGGCCGGCTTCAGCTCCACGATCCGCTTCCCCCCCTGGATGCAGTACTCCTTCCCCAGGCGCGGCAGCAGCGATCGCACCAGCCTGTGGACATAGCCGCCGAGCTGCGGCGCGCGGCGGTAGTGCAGCGCCAGCGACATCCCTTTGTGCTGCAGCATCAAACCGGGGCGGGTCGCCGCCGCCGCCGCGAGCTGATCGTGTGCCCAGTCGAGCTGCGCAGTCGGGACCGCGTGGTGCGTGATGCGGCCGGCGGCGTCGCGGCGCTCGTTGCCATGCTGTCCTGCCGCGGGGAGCCGCACGCCTTCCATGAGGGCGTCGATGTCGGGGATGTCGCGACCGCTGATCAACGCGACGGCGCCGCCGGACAGGGTGTGCAATGCCTCGATCAACGCGCGGAGATCGCGATCGAGCCGCACTCCGCCGGGGTCGTCACCCAAGTCGACGAGGGTGCCATCAATGTCGAAAAAGTACGCCCAATCGGGTCGCGGCGCGGGTACCGAAGACGTCACACGCTGCGCTCCAGCACCCGCTCGCGCCGCCGCATTCCCGCCGCTTCCATCAGCATGCGGCCGGCCCAGCGATAGACGTTGAACTCGCGGATCAGGCCGCGCATCAGCCGCATGCGGGCGCGCTGATCGGGTGCGGGCATCGTGAGGGCCAAGTGCAGCGCCGCGGCGCACTGGTCGGTGTCGTAGGGGTTCACGATGAGCGCCTCGGGCAGCTCGCGCGACGCGCCCGTGAACTGGCTCAGGATCAGCACGCCGCGGTCGTCGTCGCGCGCCGACACGAACTCCTTCGCCACGAGATTCATGCCGTCGTGCAGGCTCGTCACGATGCACACGTCGGCGCCGCGGTAGTACTCGTAGATCTGCTCCGGCTGATGGTGCTCGACCTTGAGTGCGATGGGCGGCGGTCCTCCGTTGACCGTGAACCGCTCGTTGATGCGCGCCGCCAGCGCGCGCACCCGGGCATCGTATTGCTGATACTGCTCGATGCGGTGCCGAGTGGGGGCCGCAATCTGCACCAGCGTGAACTTGCCGACCCACTCGGGGCGAATCTCGAGCAGCCGTTCGACGGCGCGGAGCCGCTCCTCGATGCCCTTGGTGTAATCGAGCCGATCGACGCCCACCGCGACGGCGTGGCTCTCGGGCAAGCCGTGACGCCGGCGCACCGCCTCGCGGCACTGCGGGACCGGCGGCGCCCCGGCGAGCGACGGCGGCCACTCGACCGAGATCGGATAACGCTTGACGGCGGTCGGCTTTCCCTTGTACGTGACCGTAAACGTCTCGCGATCGACTCGCGCCTCGAGCACCCGCTCCACCGTGTCCACGAAGTTGTTGCAGTGAAACTGGGTGTGGAACCCCAGGATGTTGCTGCCGAGCATGCCGTCGAGCAGCGCCTCGCGCCAGGGACAGATCGCGAACGCTTCGGGGTTGGGCCACGGGATGTGCCAGAAGGCGATGACGGTGGCGGCCGGGAGCGATTCGCGGATCATCCGCGGCAGCAGCGCGAAGTGGTAGTCGTGCACCAAAATGATCGGATTGTCGGACTTCGACTCCTCGGCGACCGCCCGGGCGAACGCTCGGTTCACCTTCTCGTACTGCTCCCAATCGGCGGTGCGGAACGTGGGACGCACGTGCGCGATGTGACACAGCGGCCAGAGGCCCTCGTTCGCGAACCCGTAGTAGTAGCCGGCCTCTTCCTCTTCTGTGAGCCACACGCGGCGCAGCTGGTAGGCCGCCTTTTCGGGTGGCGGCGGCACGGTAAGCCGGTCGTGCCGGTCCACGACCTCGCGGTCGGCGGAGCCGCCACCGTGCGCGATCCAGGTCCCGGAGCAGGCGCGCATGATCGGCTCGAGCGCCGTCACCAGGCCACTCGCGGGGCGGCGCACCGTGATCGATCCATTCTGGCGCACGTGGATGTATGGCTCGCGGTTCGAGACGACGATCACTTCGTCGCCGCGCAGCTCGCCGCGCAGGATGCCGCGCAGCGTTTCGGGGGTCCACGCCACTTGGTCTTCGTCGCGGGCGCGGTGCTCGGCCTCGAGCTCGTGGATCAGTGCGCGCAGGTCACCGGCGATGGGCCGCAACTCGGGGAGGTCGCTCTTTCCCGAGGGCCGCAGCAACCCCTCACCGCGCAGCAGCGCCCGCAGCCCCTGCACCCAGCCGCGCCAGGAGAGCTGCGCGATTATTACCGTGATGAGGGCGACGGTCACGCCGAGGCCCAGGAAGAAGTAGAAGATGTACTTGCGCGTCTCCTCGCTGCGGCGCGCGACGAAGCTCATGTCGTGCACGAGCACGAGATTGCCGAGGCGCGTGCTGCCGTCGCGCAGCGGCCGCACCGACACGAGAATCGGGCCCTTGGGACTGTCGAGCAGGTGGCCCGAGCTGCCGGCGAAGCGCTGCAGGTCGGCGCAGGAGACGTCTTCGGGCAGCGTCGGCGTCGCGACGGCTTCGCCCGTCGTCGCCGGGCAGAAACCGACGGCGAAGAGCCGCTCGTCTTCGGTGATGCGCGTGAAGTACTGGAGCAGGCGCTGCCGGTTACCACCCTGCACCAGGTCCTGCACCCGATCCTGCACCGTGTTGGCGACCAGCGTGGCGCGGATATCGAGGTCGCGCACGAACCACCGCAGCGTCAACTTATCGACGAGCGGCACGACCGCGTAGCCGAGGGTGGCGAGCGCGAGCAGCAGCGGGATCACGAACCTGAGAGACAGACGCATACGCCCTCAGTATATTGATGCAGTCGACGATTCTGTACCCCTTTCTCGATGGATCCATGCGAACTCCTCGGATTGTTCTGACCGCAGTGCTGTTGCTGCTCGTGGCGTCGGTGGCTCTGGCTCACGACCTCTTTCTCAAGCTCGACACCTATTTCCTCGAGCCCCACACGCGCGTGCGCATGCCGGTGTTGAACGGGACGTTCACGACGAGCGAGAACTTCATCGCCCCGGAGCGTCTCGCCGACATCACATTGGTTTCGCCCACCGGACGGACGCGTCTGGCACCGCGCGTCGCCTGGAGTGCGGGCCCCGATAACGTGAGTCTGCTCAGTGTGGCGCTGGGTGACGCGGGGACATACGTCGCGGGCGTCTCGACGCGGCCGCGCGAAATAGAACTGACGGCCGAGCAGTTCAACGCCTACCTACAGGAAGACGGGCTCCCCGATGTCCTCGAGGCGCGGCGCGCGGACAACGAGCTGGGGCGGGGCGCGCGCGAGCGCTACTCCAAGCACGTCAAAGCGATCTTCCAGGTGGGCGAGGCGCGGACGGAGGCGTTCACCCTCGTACTCGGTTATCCTGCGGAAATCGTGCCGATCGAGAACCCCTACACACTCGCTACTGGCGCGTCGTTGCGCGTGCGCTGCTTCGTGGACAAGCGACCGGTGGCGAACCAAACCGTGTTGTGGGGCGGCCCGGGGGGGGCGGCGGAGCGGAGCACCAGGACCGACTCGCTCGGCGTAGCGCAAGTGACGCTCGACGCGGCGGGGAAGTGGTACGTCAAGTTCATTCACATGGCCCGGGCCAACCGGGCGGGGCTCGACTACGAGTCCAAGTGGGCGACGCTGACGTTCGAAACTCGGTAACGAATGCTTGCGGTCCTGATTGCGCTTGTCGCCCAGCATCCTGGGCACGACATGCCGATGCCTACTCCCTCGAACGTGTTGGGCATCCCAGACGCCCGGGCCGGCTCCGGCACCGCCTGGCTCCCCGATTCCGCGCCGATGCATGCGGCCCATTTCACCGCAGGCCGGTGGACCCTCATGGTTCACGGCATCGTCGCGCCGCTGTACGATGCGCAGCGAGGCCCGCGCGGCGACGAGCAATTCACTCTGATCAACTGGGGGATGCTCACCGCGCGCCGGCCGCTCGGCGGCGGGTCGCTCGCCCTGCGCGCCATGGCGAGCGCCGACCCGTGGACGGTCGGCTCACGGGGTTACCCGTTGCTCTTACAGTCGGGCGAGAGTTACAACGGCGCTCCCCTCGTCGATCGCCAGCACCCCCACGACCTGTGGATCGAGTTGGCGGCCCTGTGGGAACGGCCCATCGCCAGGAATCTGGCGGCGTCGTTCTACGTGGCCGCGGTGGGCGAGCCCGCCGTCGGGCCACCGGCGTTCCAGCACCGCCCCTCGGCACAGAGCGACCCGTTCGGTCCGCTCGGTCACCATTGGCAGGACGCGACGCACATCACCTACGGTGCCGTGACCGCAGGCTTGTTCAGTCAGCGGCTGAAAGTCGAAGCGTCGGCATTCAACGGCCGCGAGTCCGACGCAAAGCGCACCGATTTCGATTTTCGCAAGATCGATTCCTACGGCGCGCGTGTCGCCGCCCTCCCGAGCCCCCGCTGGGCACTCTCGGCCTGGTACGCCTATCTCGACACACCCGAGGAGCTGCACCCCGATGAGTCGATCCATCGGTACGGCGCCTCGGTGCTCACGACGCACGGACGATTGAACGCCGCCTTGATCTGGGGCGCGAATGCGGAGCTCGGTGGCGCGACGAGTCACAGCGTGCTCGTCGAAGGCGACTTCGAGGCGATGCGCGGGCACCACCTGTTCATGCGTGTGGAGTACGTGCAGAAAACCGGGGAGGACCTGGTCGTCGCTCCCGGGACCTACGACCTCGGCTCGATCGTGCTGGGATACTTGAAAGAGTGGGGCGTGTTCAGCGTCGGCGTCCGAGGCTCGGTCGGTTTCGTACCGACGAGCCTCGAAACCGACTACGGCTCGCGCACTCCGCCGGGCGTTGCCCTCTACGCCCGTTGGCGTCCGCGCTGAAAGGCTGGCGCGACGGCGGCCCATTTCCAATGTTGAGCCGACCCCCCAACGGAGGCTCTATGCGTTTCGCGCTGGTAGCACTCGCCGTCGCGCTTGCGCCAACGGCAGCGGTGGCCCAAGGCCACCCCCAGATCCGTGACGGATTCTGGATCGGCTTCGGCCTCGGCTACGGCTCACTCGGGTTCGAATGCTCAGGGTGCAGCAACGATCGCGTCGGAGGGTTGAGCGGCTACCTGAAAATGGGCGGGAAGCTCGGTCCGAAGCTGCTGCTCGGCGGTGAGACGAACGGCTGGAGCAAGGACGATCAGGGCACGATGGTGACCGCCGCGAATGCGTCCGTCGTCCTCTACTTCTATCCATCGGCGACCGGCGGCTTCTTCCTGCGGGGCGGGCTCGGCTGGTCGACGCTCGACATCGAGGGCATCGGCTCGGAGGGCGGAGGGGGCGCGGTGTTCGGCATCGGCTATGACGTCCGCGTGAGCGCCAACATGTCGCTCGTGCCGGTGCTCAACTTTGCCGGTGGAGCCCTGGCGAACGACTTCAAACAGAACGTCGTCCAGGTCGCGCTGGGCCTCACCTGGCATTGATCGCCCTGGCGTAACCGTCGTTCCCGAGCGACCGTTTCGGCTATGACAGAGCTGAAACGGTCGCTGCGTTTATTCGACGGCCTCACGATGGTCGTCGGCGTCGTCGTGGGCGCCGGCATCTTCCGCACCCCCGGCATCATCGCCGGCCAGCTCGGCCGCCCCGGGCTCACCTTCGTGGCCTGGGTGCTGGGCGGCGCGCTCGCGTTTCTCGGCGCGCTCATCTTCGCCGAGCTCGCCACGCGCCTCCCCCGGGCCGGCGGTAAGTACGTGTACGCGCGGGAGGCGTTCGGACCGCGCGCGGCGTTCGTGATCGGCGCGGTGGAGGGGCTCGTCCTCTACCCCGCGGCGATCGCCGCGATCAGCGTCGCCGCCGGCGAGTTCACGGCGCGCCTCTTCGGCTGGTCGCGCGGCGTCGCGCTGCTGGGTCCCGCGTTCGTGATCGCGTTCACGCTGATCAACCTGACCGGCGTCGCCGCGGGACGCTGGGTGCAGAACGTCGTCACCACCGCCAAGATCCTCGCGCTCGGCGGCGTCGTCGTGATCGCCTTCGCCGCCGGGAAGGGCGTCGGCTGGAGCGGCTCGCTCCCGAACGCGCCGCAGGGCATCGCCGTGTGGGGTGCGCTCGCCGTGGCGTTCCAGGCGGTGATCTGGACCTACTACGGGTACGTCGAGGCCGCCAAGATCGCCGAAGAGGTGGTGGAGCCCGAGCACACCCTGCCGCGTGTGTTCCTGCTCGGCATCGCCATCGTGACAGGCCTCTACCTGCTCCTCAACGCGGCGTTCCTGCACGTGTTGCCGTTCGATCACATCGCCGCGTCGAACCTCGTCGCGGGCGATGCCGCAGCCGCGATCTTCGGCGCCAACGGCAATGTCGTGATCACGATACTCGCGCTGCTCGTGGTGCTCGCGTCGCTCAATGGCAACGTGTTCATCACGCCGCGCGTGCTCTTCGGTTTGGCGCGAGACGGCCTCGCCCCTAGAGTGCTGGCACGCGTCAACGCGGGGGGCACGCCGGGACCCGCGATGATTGTGGTGGGCGTCGTGGCGGTCGCCCTGGCAGCCACGGGGCAGTTCGGGACGTTGTTGTCGCTCGCGATTCTCATCGTGATGGTGATCGACGCCTTCAGCGTCGCGGCGCTGTTCCGGCTGCGGGCGCGCCAGCCCGAGGCTCCGTTCCGCGCGCCTTTTTATCCCTATCTCCCAGCCTTCTTCATTCTGTTGTACGCCGTGCTGTTCGTGGGTTCGGCGATCGCGCAGCCGGGCGTGGCGCTGGCGACGGGCGCGGTGCTGGTGGGGACCTGGGCGCTGAGTTGG
>Ga0209382_10009176_pt1 | contig 12401 bp, 12 predicted proteins | sample SoiMetdeltSBSDD5_FD_187599 | JGI IMG/M metagenome (GOLD analysis project Ga0209382, IMG submission 187599) | Bulk soil microbial communities from a Populus tree surrounding site in Tennessee, USA - Soil MetaG P. deltoides SBSDD5 (SPAdes) (version 2) | ecosystem: Environmental > Terrestrial >... | reverse complement strand
GCTGCCGGCGAGCGCGCCGGTGTGCGAGCGCGCCAGCCGCTCGCCGAGCGCCGAGCGCCCGAGCTTGTAGGCCACCACGGGCTTGCCCGCGGCGTGCGCGGCGCGCGCTGCCGCCGCGAGGCGCGGCGCATCGCGTATCGTCTCGAGGAACAGCAGGATCACCCGCGTGTCGGGATCGGCGGCGAGGAGCTGCACGATTTCCCCGGCGCCGAGGTCCGCTTCGTTGCCCAGCGACACCAGCTTGGCGAAGCCCAGGCCGCGCGCCGCGCCGCGCGAGAGCACGGTGCCGAGCATGGTGCCGCTCTGCGACACGATGCTGGTGGTTCCGGCGGGAGGCGCATCCATCTCCAGCACCGCGTTGACCGTGAGCGCCATGCGGCCCGGCAGGTTCACCACGCCCATGCTGTTGGGTCCGAGCAGCCGCACGCCCAATTGCCTGGCGCGCGCCGCAAGCCGGTCCTGGCGCGCCGTGCCCGCGGGCCCCGCGTCCGCGAAGCCGTCGCTGTAGATGCTCATCACCGGCACGCCGCGCTGGCCGCAATCCTCCAGCGCCCGCTCCACCGCCTCGCCGCCCGCCATCACGAAGGCGTGCTCGATGCCCTCGGGCGCTTCGGCGATGCTGGGGTAGGCGGGCTCGCCCAGCACCTCGCCGCGCGTCGGATTGACCGGCACCACGCGGCCCGCATAGCCGTGCTTCTTCAGGTAGCGCTGGGGCCGCGCGGTGTTCTTGCCGGCGTCGCCCGAGGCGCCGACCAGTGCCACTGCGCGCGGCGCGAACAGCGCTTGCGCCAGGTTCATTGCAGCTTGCGCGCCGCCTCGCCGATGCGCCGGCAGGCCTCTTCCAGGATCCCGAGGGAGGTCGCGAACGAGACCCGGAAATACGGCGACAGGCCGTAGCCTGCGCCGTTCGGCACCGCGACGCCGGCGTCGAGCAGGTAGGTCGCCACGTCGGCGTCGCTCTCCAGCTTGCCTCCCTGCGGCGTGCGCTTGCCGAGCCAGCCTGCGCACGAGACATAGAGGTAGAAGGCGCCGTGCGGCAGTTCGCAGGCGAGCCCCGGGATCTGCGCCAGGCGCGGCACCACGGCGTTGCGGCGCGCTTCGAACTCGGCGCAGCGCACGCGCACCACCTCCATCGGGCCATTGAGCGCGGCGACCGCCGCGGCCTGGCTGACGGAGGAGGGGTTGAGCGAGCTTTGCGCCTGCAGCCGCGCCATGGCGCGGATCAGCTCGACCGGCCCGGCGGCGTAGCCCAGCCGCCAGCCGGTCATGGCGTAGGTCTTCGACACGCCGTTCACCGTGAGCGTGCGCCCCGCGAGCTGCGGCGCGACGGCGGCGAGCGTGGCGAAGCTGCGCCCGTCGAACAGCACGTGCTCGTACATGTCGTCGGCGATGATCCACAGCTGCGGATGGCGCTCCAGCACCGCGGCCAGCGCGCGCAGTTCGTCCGCCGTGTACACCGCGCCGCTCGGGTTGGAGGGCGAATTGAGCACCAGCCACTTGGTGCGCGGCGTGATCGCCGCCTCGAGCTCGGCCGGCCGCAGCTTGAAGCCGTTTTCCGGCCGCGTCGCCACCCACACCGGCGTGCCCTCGGCGAAGTGCGTGATGTCGGCGTACGCCACCCACGACGGCGCCGGGATCACCACCTCGTCGCCCGGATCGAGCGTCGCCATCAGGGCGTTGTACAGCACCTGCTTGCCGCCGGCGCCGGCGGTGATGTTCTCCGGCTTGCAGTGCAGGCCGTTCTCGCGGCGGAACTTCTCCGCGATCGCCGCCTTCAGTTCCGGCGTGCCGTCCACCGGCGTGTAGTGGGTCTGCCCCGCCCGCATGGCGCGGTGCGCCGCCTCGATGACGTGGTCCGGCGTGTTGAAGTCCGGCTCGCCCTGGGACAGGCCGATGATGTCGACGCCCGCCGCGCGCAGCTCGCGCGTGCGCTGCGCGCTGGCGGCCGAGGCCGAGATGCGCGCGCGGGCGACGCGGGAGGCGAGGAACGCCATCTTCAGTTGACGACGATCACAGTGACTCGAGCGCTTCCATGCGCCACAGGCGGCCGAGCAGCGCCCTTGCCTTCGCCTCGCCGAGCACCGGCGCGGCGAGCTCGAGGTACTTGGCATCGAGCTGGGCATCCGACAAGGGCGCATCGGGATCGCCGATGCGCGTCGGCTGGTAGAACTCCTCGCGCCGGCCGTCGCGCGCTTCGATCGCCACGCGCGCCGCGCGCTGCGCGGGAAAGGCTGCGTCGAGCTGCGGGTCCACCGCCACGTCCACACGGCGCATCAGCTCGCGCGTCGCGGGGTTTTCCAGGCGCCCGGGCTCGAAGGCCGCGAAGCGCACGCTGCCGTGGGTGAGCGCGGTCGCGACCACGTACTTGAGCGAGAAGCGCCCCTCGGCCGCGGTGCGCGGCTCGTCGTACCCCGCCACGTCGAGCGCCGCCTTGTAGGTGCCGACCCTGACGCGCTGGATGTCGTCCGCGCCGAGGCCCATCTTCGCCTTCAGCGCCAGCGCGCCGTCGATGGCGGCGAAGGTGTGGCCGCAGCAGGTGTGGTTCTTGAAGGTCATGCGCGTGACGTGGAACTCGCGCCCGAGCGTGGCGAGCGCGCGGTCCCAGTCGGGCCCGTCGCTCATCGCCCTGCCGTAGCCCGCCTCGCCTTCGATCACGTCGAGCGAGCCGGTGACGCCCTCCTGCGCCGCGAGCGCCGCGGTGATGCCCGCCTCGGCGGCGCGGCCGGCGTGCAGCGGCTTGGACATCGAATCCATGCGGAACGACTGCTGCAGGCCGGCCGAGAAGGTGGTGACGGTGGCCAGCGCGTGCGCGAAGCGCGCCGCATCCAGCTGCAGCAACTCGGCGGCCGCGGCGCAGGCGCCGAAGCAGCCGATGGTGCCGGTGTTGTGCCAGTACCTGTAGTGCGCGCGGCCCATGGCGGCGCCGATGCGCGTGGAGATCTCGTAGCCCACCACCACCGCGCGCAGGAACTGCGCGCCCGTGGCGCCGCGCGCCTGCGCCAGCGCGAGCGCCGCGGGGATGGTCGGCGCGCCCGGGTGGTAGATGCCGTCGCGGTAGATGTCGTCCACCTCGGTGGTGTGCGCGGCGGCGCCGTTGATCAGCGCCGCGGCGCGCACGGTCGCCTGGCGCCCCAGGGCGAGGCGCGCTGCGCCGTGATCCAGCTCCTCGGCAAGCGCCTGTTCCAGCAGCGTGGCGGGCGGGGACACGGCGCCCGAGAGCATCGCCGCGTGCAGGTCGATGACCGCGCGCTTGGCGTGGTGCAGGACCTCGGGGGCGAGCGGCGCGGCGCGCGACCGGGCCGCCCAGGCCGCGAAGCGCTCGACGACGCGCATCAGTTCGCCTTGATGTTCGCCTTGCGCACTACCTCGCCCCAGCGCTTCTGCTCGGCGGCGATGAAGGCGGCGTACTCCTGCGGCGTGGAGCCCACGGCCAGCGCGTCGTCCACCGCGAAGCGCTCGGCCACCGAAGGCTGCCGGGCGGCCTTTGCCGCTTCGTCGGCCAGGCGCTTGATGATCGCGGCGGGCACCTTCGCCGGCGCGTTGAGGCCGTACCACTGCGTGGTCTCGAACCCAGGGTAGCCCTGCTCGGCCACCGAGGCCACGCCGGGCAGCGATCCCAGGCGCTGCGAGCCCACGGCGATGACGCGCAGCTTGCCCGCCTTCACGTGCGGCATCAGCGGCGGCGTGCCGGCGGCGGTCGCCTGCGTGCGCCCGGCCACCAGGTCGATCAGGTTGGGCCCGGTGCCCTTGTAGGGCACGTGCACGATGTCGATCCCGGAGACGAGCTTCAGGTACTCCATCGCGAGGTGCCCCGCGCTGCCGTTGCCCGCCGAGCCGTAGTAGAGCCTGCCGGGCTGGCTCTTCGCCAGGGCGACGAACTCGCGCAGGTCCTTCGCCGGCACGTCGGCGTGCACCACGAAGATGCTCGGCACCTTGGCGAGCAGCGACACCGGCGCGAAGTCGGCATTGGTGTCGAAGGGGAGCTTGTCGAACATGAACGGATTGACCGCCAGCGTGCCGATGTGGCCGATGATCAGCGTGTAGCCGTCGGGCTCGGCGCGCGCCGCCTCCTGCATCGCGACGTTGCCGCCGCCGCCCGGCCGGTTGTCGATGACGATCGGCTGGCCGAGTCCCTTTTCCATCTCCACCGCCACCGACCGCGCGACGATCGAGCTCGAGCCGCCGGGGGCGAAGGGCACCAGCAGCCGGATCGGCTTGGTGGGCCAGTTCTGCGCTTGGACGGCACCCGCCAGCAGGCCGGCCACCACTGCCACGACGATTCGCTTCATCTGCTCTCCTCCCTGGTCAGAACTGTTGCGTGTACTGCGCCGGGTCGATGCGCGCGCCCACCACCAGCGGCCGGTCCTGCGGGCGCTGCGCCGCGAGCAGCCGCTCGAGCGCCCGGGCGCTGTCCACCGCGGCGCCTTCGCAGCCCATCGACCGCGCCAGCATCTCGACGTCGGTGGGCTCGAGCAGCGTACCCCAGCTCGGGTACTTGCGGTTCGCCTGCTTGATCTCGATGCGGTTGAGGCTCCCGTCGCAAAACACCACCACCAGCAGCGGCAGGCCGAGGCCGGCGGCGAGCCGCAGCTCGCCCTGCACCATGGCGAGGCCCCCATCGCCGAGGAAGCACACCACCGGGCGCCTGGGGTTGAGCAGCTGCGCCACGATCGCCGCCGGGAGCGAGTAGCCCATGGAGGACAGCCCGTTGGTCATCAGCACCGAGCGCGGCTCGTAGGCGCTCCAGCCCTGGCCGACCAGCAGCTTGTGCGAGCCGACGTCGGTGGTGGCGAGCGCCTGGCGCGGCAGCGCCTCGCGCACCGCGTCGATGACGTCGGTGGGGTTCAGCCTGCCCTTCACGCGCCCCGCGTAGTACGCGGCGCGCAAGGCGTCGCGATGGCGCTTCACCGCCGCCGCGCTGGAGCGCGGTTCGCCCTTCCACGCCGCCGCGATGCCCTCGACGATCGCGGCGATGTCGCCGACGAGTTCCGTATCCGCGCTGTAGATCTGGTCGGTGTTCGGCAGCGCATCGACGTGCACGGTGGGCACCGAGAGCGCCCAGGGCTTGATCAGCTCGACCGCGTCGAAACCCACGGCGAGCAGGAGGTCGCTGCCCTTGAGGAAATCCCACATGAGCTGGTTGCACGCCATGTCCAGCGTCCCGGCGTAGTACGGATGGTCCTCGGCGAGCACGCCCTTCGCCATCGGCGCCACCACCACCGGGATGCCGGCGCGCTCCGCAAGCCGCGCAATCGCCCCATGCGCGTTGGCGCGCTGCGCGGCGATGCCGGCGAGGAGCACGGGCTGCTTCGCCTTGCGCAGGCGCTGCGCGACGCCGGCGTCGCCGCCGAACGCCGTGGCGGCCATCGGCGGCAGGCGCAGCGCATCGTCCTTCGCGTCGGCGCCGACCACGTCGGCGTGCGTGGTGATGTGCACCGGGCCCGGGCGCTCGGCCAGCGCGGTGCGCAGCGCCCGGCGCATTACGCCGCCCACCGTGTCGGGCGCCACGTGGGTGGCCCACTTGCTCACCGGGGTAAAAATCAGGTTGTGGTTCAGCACCTGGTGCGTGAAGGTCTGCTCGCGCTTGCGTTCGATCTGTCCGGAGATCGCGATCATCGGCACGCGATCGAGGTAGGCGTTGGCCACCGCGTTCACCAGGTTCGAGGACCCCGGCCCGAGCGTCGACATGCAAACGCCCGGCCGCCCGGTGAGGAAGCCGTAGGCTTCGGCCATCAGGCCCGCGGTGCCTTCGCGCCGCCCGAGCACGAATTCGAGGCCGGCGCGCCGTGCGGCTTCCATGAACTCGATGTTCGGGTCGCCCGGGTAGCCGAAGACGTGGCCGATGCCGGCCGCCTTCAGGTACCGCACCATCACGTCGGAGACATTCATCGCCCCGGATTGTGCCAAACTGCCGCGCTTTGAGGAGGCGAAGTTCATGACGCGAGGCGTCGTCGATCTCGAAGGCCTGAGAAGCCCGCAGGCCGAAGCCCTGCGGCGCATGGCGCCGCCCGCCGGCCTGCCGTTTCGCGTCGCGAAACTGGGCCACGTGGTGCTCACGGTGAAGGACATGGCGCGCGCGGTGGCCTTCTACACCGGCGTGCTCGGCTTTCGCGTGTCGGACGTGTACCCGGACACCATGATGAAGGGCGGCATGGTGTTCCTGCGCTGCAATGGCGACCATCACTGCCTCGCGCTCGTCGGCGGCGCGGAAGAGGACGCCTCGGCCCGCGAGCTGCACCACCTGGCCTTCGAAGTGGCGACGCTGGAGGAGCTGCTGCGCGCGCGCGAGCACCTGCGCAAGCACAAGGTGAAGATCGACTTCGACGGCCGGCGCCGCGCCGGCTGCCAGGTGGCGGTCGAGTTCCGCGACCCCGACAACCACTTCCTCGAGCTCTTCTGGGGCCTCGACCAGGTCGGCAGCGACCAGCGCGTGCGCCCGCCCGAGGAGTGGGCGGAGGAACATTCGCTGGAAGACGCCATCCGCCACGCGCCGCCCGGGCAGGACACCACGCTGCACGCGAAATGAGCGAGCGCATCGCCTTCATCGGCTTCGGCGAAGCGGGCCAGACGATCAGCCGCGGTCTGGCCGGCAGTTCGAAGCCCGCGATCCGCGCCTACGACATCCTGTTCGGGCAGCCGGCGGGCGCGCCGCTCGAGGCGGCGGCGAAGCCGCTGGGCGTGGCCCTGGCGCGCGACCACGCCGACGCGGTGCGCGAGTCGGACCTGGTGATGCTCACGGTGACCGCTGCCTCCAGCCTCGAGGCGGCAAGGTCCTGCCTGCCGGGCCTGCGCAAGGACCAGCTGTTCCTCGACATGAACTCGGTCTCGCCCAGGCGCAAGATCGAAACCGCGGCGCTGGTCGCGCCCACCGGCGCGGCCTACGTCGACGTCGCGGTGATGGCGCCGGCGGCGCCCTACCTGCACAAGGTGCCCTGCCTCATCGGCGGCCCCGGCGCCGCGGCGCTCGCGCCGCGTGCGGCCGCGCTCGGCATGCAGATGGAGTTCGTCTCGGCCGAGGTCGGCCAGGCCTCGGCGATCAAGATGTTCCGCTCGATCGTGGTGAAGGGGCTGGAGGCGCTGCTCGTCGAGTCGATGACCGCCGCCGCCGAATACGGGGTCGAGGACCGCGTGCTCGCCTCGCTCAAGGAGACCTGGCCCGGCATCGACTGGCAGAAGCTCTCCGGCTACATGATCGAGCGCGTGGTGAGCCACGGCAGGCGCCGCGCCGCCGAAATGCGCGAGGTCTCCGAGACGCTGCGCAGCATCGGCATGGAGCCGACGATGGCGGCGGCCGCGGCGGCGCGGCAGCAGTGGGTCGCGGACCTGGGCCTGAAGGCGAAGACCGAGGACCGCGCCGTGCTGGTGAAGGCGATCCGCGAGGCGATGGGCAAATGAAGGCGCTGCTCGGCGACTACCCCTGCACGGCCCAGTTCAAGCGCACCGCGCCGCTCGCGTTCGAGGAAGTGCGCCCGCCAAGCGCGGGCTTCAAGCGCGTGGTGCGCAACCTCGAGTTCGATTTCGCCGAGCTCGCCATCACCACCTTTCTCATGGCGAAGGCGGCGGGCAAGCCCTACCGGCTGCTCCCCGCCGTGGTGCTCGCGCGCATGCAGCATCCGCGCCTGGTCTGCGACCGCACGCGCCCGGTCGCGCCCCGCAGTCTCGAGGGCAAGCGCATCGGCGTACGTTCGTACTCCGTGACCACCGGCATGTGGATCCGCGGCATCCTCGAGGAGGACTACGCGGTGGACCACCGGCGGATCACCTGGGTGACCTTCGAGGAAGCGCATGTCGCGGAATTCCGCGACCCGGCCAACGTCGAACGCGCGCCCGCCGGCCGCAAGCTGGAGGAGATGCTGCTCGCGGGCGAGGTCGACGCCGCCGTCAGTGGCGACGCGCCGGCCACGGACCCGCGCATCGTGCCGTTGATCCCGGACGCCGAGGGCGCCGCGCGCGCCTGGCGCGCGCGCACCGGCGCGATCCAGATCAACCACATGGTGGCGGTGAAGGACTCCGTGTCGCGGGCGGATGCGGACGGGATCCTGCGACGGCTCGAAGAGAGCTTCGCCGCCGCGGGCAACCCGGAGCTGAATCCGATCGGGCTGCAAGCCAACCGCCGCAACCTCGAAGTCGCGATCGACTACGTGCACCGCCAACAGCTCATCCCGCGGCGCTACGCGGTGGAAGAACTCTTCGCATGATCATCGACTGCCACGGCCACTACACCACCGCGCCCGCCTCCCTGTGGGAGTGGAGGAAGCTCCAGGCCGCCGGGCGGGACCCGGGCCCCTTGCGTATTTCCGACGACGAGATCCGCGACAGCCTGGAGAAGAACCAGCTGCGCATCCAGCGCGAGCGCGGCACCGACCTCACCTTCTTCTCGCCGCGCGCGGGCTCCATGGAGCATCACGTCGGCGACGCGCGCATGAGCGAGGACTGGTCGCGGCAGTGCAACGACCTGATCCATCGCGTGTGCAGCCTGTATCCGTCCAGGTTCGCCCCGGTGTGCCAGCTTCCCCAGTCCCCGGGCGTCCCTCCGGCGAACTGCATCCCCGAGCTCGAGCGCTGCGTGAAGGAGCTCGGCTTCATCGGCTGCAACCTCAACCCCGACCCTTCCGGCGGCTGGTGGAAGTCGCCACCGCTCGGCGACCGGTTCTGGTACCCGCTCTACGACAAGCTCGTGGAGCTCGAGGTGCCCGCGATGGTGCACGTCAGCTCCTCGTGCAACCCGGCCTTCCACTTCACGGGCGCGCATTACCTCAACGCCGACACCACGGCGTTCATGCAGTTCCTGCAGTCGGACCTGTTCAAGGACTTCCCGACGCTGAAATTCGTCATTCCGCACGGCGGCGGCGCGGTGCCCTACCACTGGGGGCGCTACCGCGGCCTCGCGCAGGACATGGGCAAGCCTGGGCTCAAGGATCTGCTGCTCGGCAACGTCTTCTTCGACACCTGCGTGTACCACCTGCCGGGCATCGAGCTGCTGCTGAAGGTGATTCCGGCGGAGAACATCCTCTTCGCCTCCGAGATCGTGGGCGCGGTGCGCGGCGTTGACCCGGAGACCGGGCACTACTACGACGACACGCGGCGCTACATCGACGCGGTCGGGAACTTGAGCGCCGCCGACCGGGAAAAAATCTATTCGGGCAACGTCAGGCGCGTGTACCCGCGCTTCGGGCGGCGAGCGCCGCGGGGTTGACGACGTTCATCGGCCTGCCGGCCGCGTAGGCGAGGATCTGGTCGAAGATGTCGGTGAACTGCAGCTCGTACTCCTCGCGCGTCACGTAGCCGATGTGCGGCGTGGCGATGACATTGTCCATGGCGAGCAGCGGGTCGGCCGTGTCGCGCAGCGGCTCGGTCTCGAACACGTCCACCGCGGCGCGGCCCGGGCGGCCCGCTTTCAGCGCCGCAACGAGCGCCCCGGGGGCGATGAGCCCGGCCCGGCTGGTGTTGACGAGGAGCGAGTCCGGTTTCATGCGCGCGAGGTCGGCGGCGGTGACGATGCCGCGCGTGGCCTCGATCAGACGCAGGTGCAGCGTGATCACGTCGCAGTTCGCGAAGAACTCTTCCTTGCTCGACGCCGTCGCGTAGCCGTCGGCCCGCGCCTTCGCCAGCGAATCCGGGCGCGACCACACCATGACCTTCATGCCGAAGGCCCGGCCGTAGCCCGCCACCGCGCTGCCGATGCGGCCGTAGCCATGGATGCCGAGCGTCCTGCCGCGCAGGCTGTTGCCCACGCCCATCTGCCAGCGCCCCGCCCTGAGCGAGGCCATCTGCTGCGGGATGGATCGCTCGGCCGCGAGGACGAGGCCCCAGGTGAGCTCGGCGGCGGCATAGGAAGGCGTGCCCGCGTGCTGGCTGGAGGACACCACCACGCCCAGGCGCGTGCAGGCGTCGATGTCGATGTGCGGATACACGCTCCTCTGGCTGATGAGGCGCAGCCGCGGCAGGCGCTCGAGGAGCGGCGCGCGGATCTGCGTGCGCTCGCGGATCAGCACCAGCGCGTCGGTGTCCGCGAGGCGCGCCGCCAGGCCGCCGGTTTCCTGCAGGTGGTCGTTCCACACCGTCACCTCGTGGCCCGCGAGCTTCGCGAAGCACTCGAGCATGCGCACGGTGTCGAAGTAGTCGTCGAGGACGGTGATCTTCACGGCAGCGCGAGTATAGAATGACGGCGCGATGCAGGTCGTCATCACCTACTGCGTTCCCTGAAACTACCTGCCCCGGGCGGCCGGTCTGGCTGCCCAGATCAAGCAGGCGTTGGGGATCGAAGCCGAGCTCGCCAAGGGCAAGGGCGGCGTGTTCGACGTCGCCTGCGACGGCAAGCTGGTGTTCTCCAAGCACCGCGACGGCCGCTACCCGGAGACCGAGGAGATCATCCGCGCGCTGGCGGCGCTGAAGGGCGCCTAGAGGCCGAGGAAGCGCTTCGCGTTTCCCGCCAGGAGCTTCCGGCGCGCGCCCGCGCCCAGGTCCTCCATGTCGCGGACCAGCTTGCCGATGCGCTGCTCGCCCAGCGGGAACGGGTAGTCGGAGCCCAGCATCACCCGGTCCTCGCCCATCACCTCGATCAGCAGGCGCAGCGCCCGCGGGTCGAACACCGCGCTGTCCACGGAGAACCGGTCGAGGTAATGGCTCGGCGGATGCTCCGACAGGCCGCGCGCCACGTCGCGGTTGTGCCAGGCGTTTTCCAGCCGCCCGAGCAGGAAGGCGAAGCTGCCGCCGCCGTGGGCGAAACACAGGCGCAGGTCCTTCGGCAGCCGGTCGAAGCCCCCGCCGAGGATCAGCGACACGATCGAGAGCTGCGTCTCCGCCGGCATCGACACCGTCCAGCCCATCATCCAGCGCGACGTGCGCGCCCCGCCCATCATGTCCCAGGGATGCACCAGCACCGCGGCGCCTTCGGCCGCGCAATGCTGCAGGAAGGCGACGATGCCCTCGTCGTCGAGGTCGCGGTTGCCGACGTGGTTGCCGATTTGCACGCCGAGGTGGCCGGCCCGCATTGCCCGCGACAGCTCCTTGCACGCGGCGTCGGTGTCCTGCAGCGGCACCTGGCACAGGGTCTTGAGGCGCCCCTTGCCCCGCGCGGCGAGCGCCAGGCCCGCATCGTTGAACAGCTGCGCGCAGTGGAGCGCCTGCGCCGCCGGGCGCGCGTAGGCGAACAGCACCGGCGTCGAGCACATCACCTGCAAGTCAACGCCGTCGCGGTCCATCTCCTCCAGGCGCCGGCCCGCGTCCCAGCAGGCCGAGGTCACCGGGCGGAACTCCCGCTCGCCCAGCATCACCATCGCCCGGCCGTCGCCCAAGTGCTTCATCGACGGCCAGTCGGGCGTGCCGAAGCGCCGCCCCAGGTCCTCCCACTCGCGCGGGAAGAAATGCGAGTGCATGTCGATGGCGCGCGGGTTCATCCCTTGCCCGGGTGGACGTGCCCGCATTGCGGGCAGCGCCGCGCGCTCCGGTAGAAGCCCTCGAACAGCGGCGGCAGGTCCTTGACGATGTCCTGCACGTTCACCTCGACGCGGTGCACGCGCGCCCAGCACTGCGGGCAGTACCACTCGAAGGCGTCGTTCACGTCCCGCGGCCGCACCTTCTCGACGACCAGTCCCACCGACCCGGCTTCCGGCCGTTGCGGCGAGTGCCGCAGGTGCCCCGGGATGAGCAGGATGTCGCCTTCGCGGATCGGAATGTCGCGCGGCCGGCCGTCCTCGATCACCTTGAGGACCATGTTGCCGCGCAGCTGGTAGAAGAACTCCTCGTAGGGATCGTCGTGGTAGTCGGTGCGCGCGTTGGGCCCGCCCACCACCATCACCACCAGGTCGCCCGCTTCGGCGAACACCTGCTGGTTGCCGACCGGCGGCCTGAGCAGGTGCGCGTGCTCGTCGATCCAGCGCGCGAAATTGAACGCGGACAGGGCCATGCCGCGGATTCTAGTTCACTGCGCCGCGATGAGGCTCGCCAGGAACTCCGGGTCGCGGCGCAGGCGCTCGGCGGCGCCGTCGTAGGCGATGCGCCCCTTGTCCATCACCACCGTGCGCTCGGAGAACTCCAGGGCCACGCGGCTGTTCTGCTCCACCAGCACAATGGCGAGGCCGCCCGCCTCGCGCAATGTCGTCAGCACCTGCCCCAGCGCCTGCACGATCACCGGGGCGAGTCCCTCGGTCGGCTCGTCCATCAGCAGCACCGACGGGTTGGTGAGCAGCGCGCGCGCGATGGAGAGCATCTGCTGCTCGCCGCCGGAGAGCTGGGTGCCGCCGTGCTCCAGCCGGTCCGCGAGGTTGGGAAACAGCCCGCACACGCGCGCCATGTCCCAGTGCCCGGGGCGCGCCCCGAGCTCGAGGTTCTCGCGCACCGTGAGCGAAGGAAAGATCTCGCGCTCCTGCGGCACCCAGGCGAGCCCGGCGAGCGAGCGC
>Ga0209382_10009175_pt1 | contig 12402 bp, 11 predicted proteins | sample SoiMetdeltSBSDD5_FD_187599 | JGI IMG/M metagenome (GOLD analysis project Ga0209382, IMG submission 187599) | Bulk soil microbial communities from a Populus tree surrounding site in Tennessee, USA - Soil MetaG P. deltoides SBSDD5 (SPAdes) (version 2) | ecosystem: Environmental > Terrestrial >... | reverse complement strand
CGCGGCGGGCCCGTCCGCGAAGTGGGCTCCGTTCGAGGTCGCCGTCGCCGCCGGCGCGGCGCTGCTCACCGACCCGACCCTTCGCTGGGGCGTGGGTGTCGATGTGGGACTCGCCTACGACCCGCACGACTGGCCACCCATCCCTGGATGAGAGGCCGTTCAGCGCGGCACGACCCGGAGGGCCGCCCACTCCCGCCAACCGTCCACTTTGTCCTGTGCGGCCGCGAGCTGCTCCGCGACCGGAACCGGACCCGTGGAACCAGGCGTGGTACGGGCGGCGAGCGCCCCCCGCACCGACAGCACCGAGCGCACCTCCGGGGTGAGGTGCGGGCTCACGGCCGCCAGATCGGAATCGGTCACCTCGTCGAGCGCGCACTCCCGGGCCGCGCACAGCGCGACGAGCGCGCCGGTCACCTCGTGCGCCTCCCGGAACGGCACCCCGCCCCGCACGAGCCACTCCGCGACCTCGGTGGCAAGCGTGAAGCCCTGGGGCGCCGACGCGGCCAGGCGGTCCACGCGTACGGTCATCGTCGAGATCATCCCCGCGAGGGCCGGCAGCACCAGTTCGAGGGTGTCCACCGCGTCGAAGACGGGCTCCTTGTCCTCCTGCATGTCGCGGTCGTAGGTCAGCGGCAGGCCCTTGAGCATGGTGAGCACGTTGACGAGGTCGCCGATGAGCCGGCCGGCCTTGCCCCGGGCCAGCTCGGCGATGTCGGCGTTCTTCTTCTGCGGCATGATCGACGACCCGGTGGCGAACGTGTCGTCGAGCTCGACCCACCCGAACTCGTGGGAGGTCCACAGCACGACCTCCTCGCCCAGGCGCGACAGGTGCACGCCGGCGAGCGCCGCCACGAACAGGAACTCGGCGGCGAAGTCCCGGTCGGCCACGGCGTCCATGGAGTTGGCCGCGGGCGCGGTGAACCCGAGCTCGCGTGCCACCCGCACCGGGTCCAGCGGCAGCGACGACCCGGCGAGCGCCCCGGCGCCCAGCGGCGAGATGGCGGCGCGGGTGTCCCAGTCGCGCAGGCGCTCCAGGTCACGCAGCAGCGCCTGGACGTGTGCGAGGAGCTGATGACCGAAGCTCACCGGCTGCGCGTGCTGCAGGTGCGTCAGGCCGGGGGCCGGGGTCTCCACGTGCCGACCGGCCTGCTCCACCAGCGCGTCCGCCAGCTCCACCAGCCGCAGCGCCACCCCCCGCGCGTGGTCGCGCAGGTAGAGCCGCAGGTCGGTGGCGACCTGGTCGTTGCGCGACCGGCCCGCGCGCAGCTTGCCGCCCAGCGCGCCCAGGCGTTCCAGCAGGCCCCGCTCCAGCGCGGTGTGCACGTCCTCGTCGTCGACGGTCGGCCGGAACTCCCCCAATGCGCAGGCCGCCTCGAGGTCGTCGATCGCGGCGAGCATGCGGCCGAGCTCGTCGGCGTCCAGCAGGCCCGCGCGGGCCAGCACCCCGGCGTGGGCGCGGGAGGCGGCGAGGTCGTAGGGCGCCAGACGCCAGTCGAACTGGACGCTCACCGACAGCCGCGCGAGGGCCTCGGCCGGGCCGCCGCGGAACCGCCCACCCCACAGCCGCACGCCACCGGTGGGGGAGTCGTCGCTGTCCGCCAAGGTCACCCGACCTACATTAGGGCGCGATCAGCCGAACGTCGCGCGCAGCGGCCATCCGGCTCGGCAGCCCCCACAGCTCCACGAAGCCGCGCGCCAGCGACTGGTCGAACATGTCGCCCTCGTCGTAGGTGGCCAGGCTGAAGTCGTAGAGCGAGGCGTCCGAACGCCGCCCGGTCACCACCGCCCGGCCGCCGTGCAGGGTCAGCCGCACGTCGCCGCTCACATGGGCCTGGCTGGAGTCGATGAAGGCGTCCAGCGCCCGCTTCAGCGGAGAAAACCACAGCCCGTCATAGACCAGCTCGCCCCAGCGCTGGTCCACGCCGCGCTTGAACCGCGCCACGTCCCGCTCGACGGTGACGTTCTCCAGGTCCTGGTGGGCGGTGATGAGCGCGATCGCGCCCGGCGCCTCGTAGACCTCGCGGCTCTTGATGCCGACGAGCCGATCCTCGACCAGGTCCAGCCGACCCACGCCGTGCGCCCCGGCGCGGCGGTTGAGCTCCGCGATCGCCTCGTACGGCGTGACCGCCCGGCCGTCGATCGCCACCGGGACGCCGAAGGCGAACGTGAGCACGACCTCGTCCGGCTCGCGGGCCGCCGACGGGTCACCCGTGTACGCGTACAGGTCCTCGGTGGGCGCGTTCCAGATGTCCTCGAGGAACCCGGTCTCCACGGCCCGGCCCCACAGGTTCTGGTCGATCGAGTAGGGCGACTTGTGCGTGACGTCGATCGGCAGCCCCTTCTCCTCGGCGTAGCCGATCGCCTTGTCGCGGGTCCAGGCGTAGTCGCGCGCGGGCGCCACCACCTTCAGGTGCGGGGCGAGCGAGCCGATGCCCACCTCGAACCGCACCTGGTCGTTGCCCTTGCCGGTGCAGCCGTGGGACACGATCGTGCCACCGTGTGTGCGGGCCGCCGCCACCAGGTGCTTGACGATCAGCGGCCGCGACAGGGCCGACACCAGCGGGTACCGGTCCATGTAGAGGGCGTTGGCCCGCAACGCCGGCAGGCAGAAGTCGGTCGCGAACTCCTCCCGCGCGTCGACCACCTCGCTCTCGACCGCGCCGCAGTCCAGGGCCCGTTGTCGGATCACGTTCATGTCCTCGCCGCCCTGGCCCACGTCGACCGCGACCGCGATCACCTCGGCGCCGGTCCGTTCGGCCAGATACGGGATCGCGACCGAGGTGTCCAGGCCCCCCGAGTACGCGAGCACCACACGCTCGGTCATTGTTCCTCCTTGATGTCGTCCTCGACCGCTGTCGCGGCCGGGGCGTCCGGTTCTCCCCAGCCCGCCCAGCTGAGCAGCTTCGCCGCGAGCCGGGCGCCGGCCGAGGATCCGGCGCCCTCCGGCTCGCGCGCGACGACCAGGATCGTGTCGTCGCCGGCGATCGTGCCGACCACGTCGGGCAGGCCCGAGCGGTCGAACGCGCTGGCGAGAAACTGGGCCGCGCCGGGGGGTGTCCGCAGCACCACGAGGTTGCCGCTCGCATCGGCTCCGGTGAGCAACTCGCGCAGCAGACGCTGCAGCCGAACCGGTGCCTGCTCCGCCGAGCGCATGGGGGCCTGGCCATCCTCGGGGATCAGGTACACCGGTCCGCTGCGGTCGGTGCCGCGCACCTTGACCGCGCCCAGCTCCTCGAGGTCACGCGAGAGCGTCGCCTGGGTCACCGTAAGCCCCTCGGCCGCGAGGAGGTCCGCCAGCTCGGTCTGCGAGCGCACCGGATGGTCGCGGATCAGCTCCACGATCCGGGCGTGGCGGGCGGTCTTGGAGGTCGGCTTGCCCCCCGGCGACTGGCTCACGAGGTCGCGTCTCGCAGCAGCCAGGCGAGCAGCGCCTTCTGCGCATGGAGCCGATTCTCCGCCTCGTCGAGCACGGCGCTGGCAGGGCCGTCCATGACGTCGTCGGTGATCTCTTCGCCGCGGTGGGCCGGCAGGCAGTGCAGGACGATCCCGTGCGGCTTGGCATTGGCGAGCAGTTCGGCATTGATCTGGTACGGGCGCAGCGGCGTGACCCGGTCGAGCCCGTCGTCCTCCTGCCCCATCGACGTCCACGTGTCCGTGGCGACGACGTCGGCGCCGGTCACCGCCTCGAACGGGTCGACGAGCGCGGCCACCGAACCGCCCGTGGCCGCGGCGACCCACGCCGCCTGCGCCAGGACCGCCGGGTCCGGCAGGAACCCCGGTGGGCCGGCCACCCGGACGTGCATGCCCGCGGTCGCCCCGCCCAGCAGGTAGGAGCGTGCCATGTTGTTGGCGCCGTCGCCCAGGAACGCGAGCGTCCGCCCGGCCGTACCGCCCAGCCGTTCCCGCACGGTCATCAGGTCGGCGAGCACCTGGCACGGGTGGAAGCCGTCGGTGAGGGCGTTGACGACCGGCACCGACGCGGCGCCCGCCAGGGCCTGCACCCTCTCGTCGGCGTTGGACCGGATGACGATCGCGGCCACGTAGCGCGACAGCACGCGGGCGGCGTCCTCAATGGACTCACCGCGTCCGAAGTGGGTCGTCCGGGCGTCGATGATGATGGGCTGCCCGCCGAGCTCCGCGATGCCGGCCTCAAACGAGACCCGGGTCCGCAGCGACGGTTTCTCGAAGATGACCGCCACCGACCGTGGGCCCGCGAGTGGACGGTGAGCGTGGCGCTCGATCTTGAACGTGTCGGCGAGGTCGAGCACCTCGGCCTGCTCGGCCGGGGACAGGTCGTCATCGCGCAGGAAATGCCGGATCATGACGTCACCTCCGCCGTCGTTGCGGCAGCGGCGGCGGCGAGCGCCCCCGGCAGCGCGGCGAGGAGCGCGTCGACCTGCTCCGCGCTGATGATCAGCGGTGGGGCGAGCCGGATCACGTCCGGGCGCACCGGGTTGGCCAGGAAGCCAGCTTGACGCAGCGCGTCCACGGCCGCGCCCGCGACGGGCAGGTTGAGCATGATGCCCAGCAGCAGGCCGGCCCCGCGCACGCCGGAGACCGCCGGGTGGCCGAGGCCGTCGATGCCGTGCCGCAGGCGTTCCCCCATCCGCTTGGTGTGGTCGAGCAGGCCGTCGGACTGGATCGTCTCCAGCACCGCGAGGGCGGCGGCACAGCTGACCGGGTTGCCGCCGAAAGTGGAGCCGTGGCTGCCGGGCGTGAACGCGTCCGCCGCCGCCCCGAAGGCGAGGCAGGCGCCGATCGGCAGGCCGCCGCCGAGCGCCTTGGCCAGCGTCACGATGTCGGGAGCGATCCCGTCGGCCTGGTGCGCGTACCAGTGACCGGTGCGTCCGACACCCGTCTGCACCTCGTCGAGGGCGAGCAGCGCACCGTGGGCCGCCGTGATGTCGCGCGCCGCGGCCAGGTAGCCCGGCGGCGGGACCACGACACCGTTCTCGCCCTGCACGGGCTCGAGGACGACCATCGCGGTCGCGTCGGTCACCGCGGCGGCGAGCGCGTCGACGTCGCCGTACGGCACGTGCGTCACGTCGCCGGGCAACGGCCGGAATGGGTCCGCCTTGCCGGGCTGGCCGGTCAGGGCGAGTGCTCCCATGGTGCGTCCGTGGAAGCTGCCCTCCGCCGCCACGACGTGGGTGCGCCCGCCCAGGCGCGAGAGCTTGAACGCCGCCTCGTTGGCCTCCGCGCCCGAGTTGGCGAAGAAGACCCGCCCCGGCCGTCCGGCCCGGGCCAGCAGGGCCTCGGCGAGGGCGATCGGCGGCTCGGCCAGATAGAGGTTGGACACGTGGCCCAGCGTGGCCACCTGCCTCGTCACGGCCGCGACCACGGCCGGATGGGCGTGGCCGAGCGCGTTCACCGCGATGCCGCCCAGCAGGTCTACATAGGACTTTCCGTCCGCGTCCCACACCACGGCGCCCTCTCCGCGCACGAGCGCGAGTGGAGGCACCCCGTAGTTGTTCATCATCGACGCGGACCAGCGCTGTTCGAGTGTTGTCACGGCGTCACCATCGTTCCGAACCCCTCGTCAGTGAAGATCTCCAGCAGGATCGAGTGCGGCACCCGGCCGTCCACCACGTGCGCGGCGGGGACCCCGCCGTGGACGGCGCGCAGGCATGCCTCCATCTTCGGCGCCATGCCCGCGTCCAGCGAGGGCAGGAGCGTGGCCAGGTCACTGGCGCGGATCTGTGCGATCAGGGAGTCGGTGTTGGGCCAGTCGCGGTAGAGCCCGGCCACGTCGGTGAGCACGACGAGCTTGCGGGCGCCGAGCGCGACCGCGAGGGCCCCGGCGGCCGTGTCGGCGTTGAGGTTGTGCACCACGCCAGCGCTGTCGGGCGCGACCGTCGCGATGACCGGGATCCGGCCGGCGTCGATCAGGTCGGTGACGGCTTCGGTGTGGACGCTGGCCACGTCGCCCACCAGCCCCACGTCGACCGCCTCGCCGTTGACGTAGGCCGACCGGCGCTCGGCCGTGAACAGGCTCGCGTCCTCGCCGGACATCCCGACGGCGAACGGCCCGTACTCGTTGATGAGCCCGACCAGCTGGCGCCCGACCTGGCCCACCAGCACCATCCGCACCACGTCGATCGACTCGGAGGTGGTGACCCGCAGTCCGCCGCGGAACTCGCTCGTCATGCCCAACCGGCCCAGCATCGCCGAGATCTGTGGCCCGCCGCCGTGCACCACGACCGGCTTGATCCCGACGTAGCGCAGGAACACCAGGTCGGCCGCGAAGGTGCGCTGCACCTCGGGGTCGACCATCGCGTGGCCGCCGTACTTGAGGACCATCACGCTGCCGTGGAACCGCGCGAGCCACGGCAGCGCCTCGATGAGCGTGCTCGCCTTGCCGAGGGCGATGCCGAGGTCCCGGGTCCGCAGGGCGGCGGCGAAATCGAGGCTCATGTCGAGTACGCCGAATTCTCGTGCACGTACGCCAGCGACAGGTCGTTGGTCCAGATCGTCGCCGTGGCCGGGCCGGCGCCCAGGTCGATCGTGATCGTGACCGCCCGTCCGGTCAGGTCGACCTTGGACCGGTCCTCGGCGGCCGCGCCGCCCCGGCAGATCCACACTCCGTTGATCGCCACATCCACCTCGTCGGGTTCGAAGGCCGCGTCGGTTGTGCCGACGGCGGCCAGGATCCGGCCCCAGTTCGGGTCATTGCCGAACAGGGCGGTCTTGACCAGGTTGTTGCGCGCCACGGCCCGGCCGACGGTGAGCGCGTCCCGCTCGGAGTCGGCGCCGACCACGGCGATGGTGATGTCCTTTGTGGAGCCTTCCGCGTCGGCGAGCAACTGCCGGGCCAGGTCGGCGCAGGCGGCCGTCACCGCCGCCGTCAGCTCCTCGTCGGACGGTGAGCGGCCCGAGGCGCCGCTGGCGAGCAGCAGCACGGTGTCGTTCGTGGACTGGCAGCCATCCGAGTCGACCCGGTCGAAGGTCGCGGCCGTCGCCTTCCGCAGCGCCGCGTCCAGCGCCGACGCGTCCGCCACCGCGTCGGTGGTGAGCAGGCACAGCATCGTCGCGAGGCCCGGGGCGAGCATCCCGGCGCCCTTGGCCATGCCGCCCACGCACCAGCCCTGGCCCTCGACGACCGTGGTCTTGGCCCGGGTGTCCGTCGTGCGGATCGCCTCCGCCGCGGCGGGGCCGCCGTCGCGGCTGAGGGCCCGCGCCGCCGCGTCGACGCCCGCCAGCAGCCGGGGCATCGGCAGCCGCTCACCGATCAGCCCGGTGGAGCACACGGCAACGTCGGCCGCGCCGAGATGCAGCCTTCCGCTGCTCACCTTCGCCGCCACGAACTCGGCGGTGGCGTGCGTGTCCTGGAACCCCTGCGGACCCGTGCAGGCGTTCGCCCCGCCGGCGTTGAGCACGACCGCGCGCAGGAAGCCGCCGCGCAGCACCTGCTGCGTCCACAGGACCGGCGCGGCCTTCACCCGGTTGGTCGTGAACACCCCGGCCGCGGTCGCGTCGGGCCCGTCGTTGACAACCAGCGCCACGTCGGGCGCGCCGGTGGCCTTGAGCCCGGCCGCCACGCCCGCGGCCCGGAAACCCTTGGGTGCAGTCGTGCTCACGGTGCCACCCCGATCCCGGTCAGCCCGGCGGTCTCCGGCAACCCGAGCATGAGGTTGGCGCACTGCACGGCCTGCCCGGCCGCGCCCTTGCCGAGGTTGTCGATCGCGCTCACCACGATGATCCGGCCGGAGTCCGCGTCGACCGTGGCCTGCAGGTGGCACGCGTTCGAGCCGAGCGTGGCCGCCGTGCGGGGCCAGACGCCCTCGGGCAGCACGCGCACGAATGGCTCATCCGCGTACGCCTCGAGCAGAACCTCGCGCACGGCGGCGGCCGAGATCCCGGCGGTCGGGCGAGCGGTCACCGTGGCCAGGATGCCGCGCGGCATCGGGGCGAGATAGGGCGTGAACGACAGCGACGTCGCGCCCGTCGCCTGCTTGATCTCGGGGACGTGCTGGTGGGTCCCGACCTTGTAGGCGGAGACGCCGCCCATCACCTCGGTCGCGAGCAGGTTCGCCTTGAGGCCGCGCCCGGCCCCGCTCGTGCCCGAGGCGGCCACGACGACCACGTCCTCGGCCGAGGCGAGCCCGGACGCGATGAGCGGGGCCAGCGCGAGGCTCGTCGCCACCGCGTAGCACCCGGTGGCCGCCACCCTCGCCGACGCCGCGATCCGCGCCCGCTGGCCCGGCAGCTCGGGCAGCCCGTACGTCCAGGCGCCCGCATGCGTCCCGCCGTAGTAGGCCGCCCACGCGGCCGCGTCGCGGAGCCGATGGTCGGCCCCGAGGTCCACCACTGCCACCGACGCTGGCAGCTGGGTCGCGAGGGCCGCCGACTCGCCGTGCGGCAGCGCGAGGAACACGAGGTCCGCGCCGGCCAGGGTCTCCGCGTCGGTGGGGCTCAACGTCAGGTCGCTCAGTCTCAGGTCGAGGTCGAGCAGATGCGGGTGGACGGCGTGCAGCGGCGCACCCGCCTGGGCGTGCGCGGTCGCGGTGACCAGGTCGAGCTCGGGATGCCCGGCGAGCAGTCGGAGCAGCTCACCGCCCGCATAGCCGCTCGCACCGGCGACCGCCACCCGCACACCCACGACCCACCTCCCGCATGACTATGCACGTGACAGTATCATCATTCGGTGCAAGGTCGCCACGGTTCGGGGCGGCAGATCAACTCCCCATCGCGGCGATCATGAACTACGGGGGGTCGACACGCCGTCGACAAGGAACCCTAGTTCATGATCAGCGCGATGGGCCTAGAGGCGGCCGTTCGTGACCGCGTCGGTGACCCACGGGATGACCTCGTTGAGCATCTCGTCGAGGCTCGTGGTGGCCTCGAAGCCGAGCACCTCGCGGGCCTTGGTGACATCGGGGACCCGCTTCTGCACGTCGTGGTCGAAGGGCTTGTCGCTGACGTGACGGAACGGCACGTCCGGCCCCTTGATCTTGCGCCAGATCAGCTCGGCGAGCGCGAGCACGGTGGTGGACTCGGCGGTGGAGAGGTTGAAGTCCTCGCCGAGGGCCGCGGGATGCTCCATGGCGGTGACGATGCCGCGGGCGAGGTCGCCGCCGAAGGTGTAATGCCGCACCTGGTGGCCGTCGCCGAGGATGTGCAGCGGGTCCTGCCCCTTGACGATCTTCTGGACCAGGTCGGGCACGACGTGCGACATGGCGAGCTTCACGTTGCCCGACAGCACCTCCGCCTCACCCAGAGCCCGGCCCTCGCCGATGCCCACGCAGTTGAACGGGCGCACGATGGTGTACGGCAGCCGGTACTGGTCCCAGGCCGCGCGGGCGTAGTACTCGACGGCGAGCTTCTGGAATCCGTACGACGACAGGGGCGGCGGGATCCGGCGCTCGTCGCCCTCCCTCGACGGCCAGCGGTCGGTCGACTCGAAGACCATCGACGACGACAGGTAGGTGACCTTCTGCAGCTGCCCGTCGCGGTGGGCGCGGATCGCGGCGTCACAGGTGGCCGCCATGATCCGCTCGTTGGTGGCGAGCAGGTCGTACGCGTACGCATGGAAGTAGGAGATGCCCCCGATCATCGCCGCGCCCGCGATGAGGTGATCGCACCCGGCGACGAGCTCGGTGAGCAGGTCAACGTCGCGGGCGTCACCCTCGACGAAGCGGAACCGGGGGTCGGTGTCGTAGCCGTGGCTGACCGGGCCGTACTTCGAGTGGTTGTCGACGCCGACGACCTCGTGGCCGCGGGCCAGGAGCTCGGAGACGACGTAGCCGCCGATGAAGCCGGCCGAGCCTGTGATCAGAACCTTCGACACGCGCGCTACTCCCTGGTCTGGTCGGTCAGTTGGGCCGGGATCGGCGGACGGCTCGGCTCCGGGGCCGGACGGATGTGGCGCGCCCGCCACGCCGTGAGTTGTTCGAGCGTGAGGCGGCGACCGAACGCGAACCGGAACCAGCGCAGGTAGGCCGGCAGCCAGTTGGCGATGGAGAAGTTCGAGACCCCGAACGCCCGGTCCAGCCAGATCGTCGGGATCTCGGCGACGGGGCGGCGCAGTCGGGTCGCCTTGGCCGTCAGCTCGAGCCCGATCTCGAAGCCCGACCGGCTGTCGATGCCGACCTCGCGGACGAACTCGGTCGAATACGCCTTGAAGCTGTTGGTCGCGTCGCGGGTGCCGACGCGGGCGAACCAGCGCAGGAGCCGGCCGGCGAGCCGCGACAGGCGCCCCTTGAGCCACGGTCCGCCGACCTGCTGCCCGCCCGGCATGTAGCGGGAGGCGGCGGCCACGACCACGCCGCGGTCGACCAGCCGGGCCAGGTCGTCGATCTGGCGCGGGTCGTCGCTGCCGTCGGCCATCGTGACCACGACGACGGGCGCCTGAGCCGCTTCGATGCCGAACCGGATCGCGTTGGCCGGGCCGCGGCCGTAGGTGTTGAGCACCGTCCGCACCCGCCGGTCGTGCTCGGCGATGCGCTCGGCGTGGGGCACGGTGGTGTCGTCGGGCATGTCGTGCACGATGAGGATCTCGCTGGGCAACATCACCTCGCGCCGGATCCGCTCGAGGCAGGGCACGATCGCCGCCCCCTCGTTGTAGACGGGGATCACGACGCAGACCTGGGGCGTCAAGTGAGAGGGCGTCAAATGAGCACCCCGCCGCCGAGCAGGCCCCACATGTCCGCCACCGGCTTGTCGGTGGACAGGTCGCGGTAGTCGGGGTGCGGCGCGGCGATGACGAGGAGGTCGGCCCGGCGCAGCACCTCCTCGAGCGGCAGGAAGCGCTCATCGACGATGTAGGGGTCGGTGCACAGGGTTTCGCGCGCCTTCAGGGTGAGGATCTTGCGCAACTTGTACGCGAGACTCTCCCGCGGGTCGTCGCTGCCGCCCTTGAAGGCCATGCCGAGCACGCCGACGGTCATGGTGGACAGGTCGTAACGCGCCTCGAGGCGGGACACCAGATACAGCGGCAGGCCCTCGTTGATGAGCATCGCGGAGTGCCCGAGCACGAAGTTGTTGTTGGTGAACGCCGCGAGCTGCATCGTGTCCTTGAACAGGCACGGGCCGGCGGCGAACCCGGGGTGCGGCATGTCCGCCGCGCGGGGGTACTCGTGGGTGATCGCGTGGCGGATCCGCTCGAAGTCGAGCCCGAAGTCGTTGGCCATCATCCAGAACTGGTTGGCCGCCGCGAACTTGATGTACCGCCACGTGTTGGTGAACAGCTTGGCGAGCTCGGCCTCCTCCGGCCTCAGCACGACGATCTCGTCGGTGAGCGCGCGGAACAGCTTCTCGGCCCGCGCCACGACCCGGTCGGTGCGGCCCGACACGATCTGCGGCAGGTCGAACAGCTCGGTCATCGCCCGGCCCTCGGCGATGCGCTCGGGGCAGAACGCGACGTCGGCGTCCACGCCGTGGCGCTGCAGCAGCTTCTCGGTCAGCGCGGTGACGCCGGGGTGCACGGTGCTGCGCAGGATGAGGAGCTGGCCGTCGCGGAGGTGCTCGGCGCAGCGCTCGATCGCCCGGGGCACGGCCGCGAGGTCGGGGTTGAGGTGCTCGTCGACCGGCGTACCCACGACCACCACGATGTGCTCGGCGGTGGCCATGCTGGCCGGGTCGGTGGTCGCGCGCAGCCGGCCGTCGGCGACCGCAGACTGCAGGGGCTGGGCCGCGCCGTCCTCCGCGAACGGCAGCCGGCCCGCGTTGACCACGCCGACGGCCTCGGCGTTGATGTCGTAGAGCGTGACCTGAAGGCCGCGGGTGGCAAACGCGATGCCGAGCGGGAGCCCGACCCGGCCGCAGCCGCCGACCACGACGACATCGCGCGAGAACGGCTCGTCGGGAGGGGCGTCGGCCACCAGGACCTCCTCAGGCATCGGGGGCGCCGATCAGAATAACGGCCGGCCGGGCGCACGTGGCACCACCTAGCTCCCGGAGCCCCCCTTGACGCGCCGGCCGGCCCGCCAGACGCCGGTGATGCGGCCGGGGTCGGCGAGCACGGCGAGATCGGCCAGTGGATCACCGTCAACCGTGATCACGTCGGCGTCGTAGCCCTCGCGCAGCTGGCCCGAGCGCGGCGCCTGCGGCCCGAGCGTGGCGGGTCCGGTGGCGGTGGCCGCCTCGATCACCTCGAGCGGGCTCAGCCCGGCCTCGGCGAGCAGGGGCAGCTCGCGCCCGTTGCGGCCCCACGAGGCGGGCAGGCCGGCGCCCGTGAGGGCGATGTCGGTGCCGGAGGCGATCGTGACGCCGCGCTCGTGAGCGAGGGCGACCGCGGCCGCGTGCCGGTCGGCCACGGCCTCGAGCTTGGCGATGGCGAAGTCGGGCGCCGCCCGCGAGTCGAGAATGTCGCGGACGATCGTGCGGGTGGTGACGAGGATCGCGCCGGTCTCGCGCATGGCCGCGCACACCTCGTCGTCGAGGAAGGTGCCGTGCTCGATCGTG
>Ga0209382_10009174_pt1 | contig 12402 bp, 9 predicted proteins | sample SoiMetdeltSBSDD5_FD_187599 | JGI IMG/M metagenome (GOLD analysis project Ga0209382, IMG submission 187599) | Bulk soil microbial communities from a Populus tree surrounding site in Tennessee, USA - Soil MetaG P. deltoides SBSDD5 (SPAdes) (version 2) | ecosystem: Environmental > Terrestrial >... | reverse complement strand
AGCGGATCATGCAACAGTTCGGCATCTCCACCGAACAGATGGGGATCGTCTATTCGGCGTTTCTGATCGTTTACACGATCTTCATGATTCCCGGTGGTTTCTTCATCGATCGTTTCGGCTCGCGCGTTGCCCTGGCCGTCATGGGCATCGGCACGGCGCTGTTCTGCGCGTTCACAGGAATGGTCGGCTGGGGCTTGATAGCGGCGGCCCAGGTCTGGTTTTCGCTGTTGATCGTTCGGTCGCTGATGGGTTTGCTGACCACGCCGCTTCACCCCGCGAGCGCCCGCGCCGTCGCCAACTGGTTTCCGGAACGGCAACGCGCGCTGGCGAACGGACTCATCACGGGCGCCGCGCTGCTCGCCTACGCGGCGGTCCATCCGTTGTTCGGAGCATTGATCGATCGCTTCGACTGGCCGGCCGCGTTTCTGATCTCCGGCGGTTGCACGGGCGCCCTGGCATTGATCTGGTTCGCAGTTTCCTCGGATCGACCCCGTCCGGCGTCGGCACCCCACGCACTCGGATTGCCGCTGTCTTCGAACGCGGGAGGTTCGTCGGCAAGTGTGGCGTCACCAGGTTGTGATCGCCTGTTGCGAAATCGGAGTTTGATTCTGCTGACACTCAGTTATGCCGCCGTGGGCTACTTTCAATACCTGTTCTTCTATTGGATGCATTACTACTTCGACGAAGTACTGCACATGGGAAAGACCGAGAGTCGTTATTACGCGGGCCTGCCAAATCTGGCGATGGCCATCTGCATGCCGCTCGGCGGATGGCTCACTGACAAAGCCGGGAAACTGCCTGGCCAACCCGCAGGACGAACGCTCGTCCCTCGCATCGGAATGACCGCCAGCGCGGTACTGTTGTTATTTGGCGTCTTCGCGACGCAACCATCGTGGATCGTGCTCTGGTTCACGCTCTCGCTCGGCGTCCTTGGATTGTGCGAGGGGGCGTTTTGGACAACGGCGGTCGAACTGGGCGGAACGCGTGGTGGAACGGCCGCCGCCATTATGAATACGGGCGGCAACGGGATCGGACTGCTGGCGCCGATGGTAACGCCGTTTGTGAGCGCCAGACTCGGATGGAAGTGGGGAATCAGCCTGGGCGCATTGATCGGCTTGCTGGGCGCGCTGTGCTGGTGGTGGATCAAGCCGGCCCGCAACGAAAAATCCACGTGAGGGGGAGCGGGCACCAAGATCAAGCGAACGACCGCTGGCCATGCACTCACTTCAAATCGGCCAGATGTTCCGATTTACCCTGAATCTGAAGCCGGATCCGAAACAGTTCACCCCCAAAATCAGGCCAGTTGAAATTAAAACCCGGCGGGGCCAGATGGCTGCGCCATGGCTCGCTCGCGCTGGTGACGAAAAGCTCGGTCAAGTCTTTTCCTCCGAACGCCAGACTCGAAACCTGGGTGACCGGAAATCTGACCCGTCGCTCAACCGTTCCACCCGGATCATAACGGACGATCTGTGCGCCGTACCACAGCGCGCACCAGACAAATCCCTCTCGATCCACCGTCAAACCGTCGGGGATGCCTTCGTCAGGCGGCACGCGAACAAACACGCGTTTGCGGAAGAGAGCACCAGAGTCGGCCTCAACGTCGTAGGCGTAAATGCAGCGCGCGGCCGAATCCGCAAAGTAGAGCGTGCGGTTGTCGCCACTGAAACCGAGGCCGTTGGCAAGTTCGACGCCTTCGTCGACGATGCGAGCCTCTCCGTTCCCGTCGATCAAATACAAGTCGCCGCGCCTCTCCATGCCGTTCGGCCCCCAGTAAATCGTGCCGCCATAGATGCGGCCCCGCGGATCGGCGATGATGTCGTTGAAGCACATCGGCATCCCCTTATGCTCGGCGACGATTGTTCGATAGTGGCCCTGCCCTTTCCAGAGATGCAGTCCGCCCGCCCCGCCAAAGACGAGTTCACCAGTCCGGTTCAAAGCGATTCCAGAGACCGTCAAACCCTGATTGAGAATCGATTTCTGCCCGGCCGCGGGCAAGTACTCGAAGACGAGGCCGCTTTCAATGTCCGTCCAGACCAGGCGCTGGCGTTGCGCGTCCCAGATCGGCGCTTCGCCACAGCGATCATGACTGTCGGCGACGATCTCGATTGGAGACACTGATCGGCTCACGGGCCGGGACTCCTCTGACGGGACAGGGCGACATCACCGACGATGGCGGGAAGGACAGGACCGATCGTAAACAGCATCCGCGTCAGCACCAACGAAACGCAATCCGCGGTCACCTTGGACGCCGTCACGAAAACACGGTGGAGCATGTCTGAGATGAGCGCGAAGCGAAACCATCTGGGCATGGCTTGGAGGCTACTCCATTTTCCCAGCCCGAATCAACTTCTCTCGGCGGTAATGGTACAGTTTGCATTTTCTTCGGTGGGGCGAGCGTCCTCGCGCGCCGGCTCGTCAATAGAGCCTCGCCCCGCCAGCCTGTATCACGACCCACGGGGCTTGAACTCGTTCATTCGCTCGACAAAACCGCTTCCTCCCTTTAATCAATCACCCCTCAATGAACAAAATCGATCTCAACGGAAGGAAGGCGGTCGTCACCGGCGGCGCACGGGGAATCGGTTACACGATTGCCGAGCGGTTGCTTGAGTCGGGTGCCAGTTGCAGCCTCTGGGACATGAACCGCGAACGGCTCGATCAGGCCGCGAAAACTCTTTCCAGCCGCGGCGCGGTCCATACGGCCATTGTGGACATCAGCAAATCCGCGTCGGTCGATGCCGCCGCCGAGGCGACGTTCAACCATTTGGGATCGATTGACATTCTGGTGAACAACGCGGGAATTCCCGGCGTTACCACAAAGACCTGGGAGATTCCGCCGGACGACTGGCGCACCGTGATCGAGGTCAACCTGCTCGGGCCGTATCACTGCTGTCGCGCCGTCGTTCCGAAGATGGTCCAGAAGAAATACGGGCGGATCGTCAACATTGCCTCCATCGCAGGAAAGGAGGGCAACCCGAACGCGTCACACTACAGCGCCTCCAAGGCGGGCGTCATCGCCCTCACGAAATCGCTCGGCAAGGAACTCGCCCAATCCGGCGTGATCGTGAATTGCGTGACGCCGGCCGTGATCCAGACCGAAATCCTCGATACCGTTCCGCAAAGCCACATTGACTACATGCTGTCGAAAATCCCGATGGGCCGGTTCGGGAGGAAGGAAGAAGCTGCCGCCCTCGTAGCGTGGCTCTGCTCGGAAGACTGCTCGTTTACGACCGGTGCCGTGTTCGACCTTTCCGGCGGGCGGGCGACCTATTGACCTGCGCAGATTTTACCGTCCTCGTTCTCGTCTGTCGTCCCCTCTCTCCGTTGAGGGGAGAGGGTCAGGGTGAGGGGTGAGAAGTGCTACCCTCCGACCGGTCCGCAGATTTCCGGAAGACGTGATCACGACCAACAGTCCTGGCGCAGTGCTGCGTGGAATGCGACTCCTCGCCCCGACCCTCGCCTCGATCGAGGAGGAGAGCGAGAAAAACGCACGCGATGTGCCCGACCGCGATTCCCCTCCATACAGCTTGCCTCAGAGTTCTGTTCCGCCTATTCTCGCCATAGATTCCACCTCGGAACCTTATGGAACCGGCATCTCACTCGAAAGAACGTCAGGCCGCGCTGGCCTTCACGTTGATCGAACTGCTCGTGGTGATAGCGATTATCGCCATTCTCGCGGGGTTGCTCCTGCCGGCTTTGGCCAGGGCCAAGGCCAAAGCGGAACAGAGTTACTGCTTGAACAATATGAAGCAGATCGGACTGGCCGTGACACTTTATGGCTCGGATTTCGACGAACGGTTTCCTTTGTGTCGAAACTGGGGGAGAGCCTGGGGGAGCGATCATGCGCTGAGAAGCGATAATGTTTGGATGCCTGAGTTGCTCTATCCCTACCTGGGCACAAATCGAAACAAACCGACGAATTACTCCCTGCAAATCAAGGCGCCTCCGCCCCGTTCGATGTTTACATGCCCGACCGGCATTAAAACGAAAGACCCCGGTGTCGCGCTGCTGAGTAATCTGCTCCGGGACAACGATCATGTGACGTACGTTTGGAACCACATTTATCTGAAAAAGGACAACTCGACGTACGAAGACAAACGGCCCGTAAGCGGGCGCAGAACGGCCGACGTGGCCAGTCCCACCCGGGCGGTGCTGGTCTGGGAAATGCCCTATTGGAATCCGCGAATCTCAGCCCACAGAGACGCGCTCAATCTCGTGTTTTCCGATGGTCATGCCGGCCTGGAAAAGCGCGTGCCGGACGAGATCGATTGGTGGCAATACCACAGCCGGCGCGGTTGGGAGGATAGCGACTTGACGGGCAAAACCCGGAAGCAGTAGCTCGGGCCGCTTCGCAGGCATCTGACCCTCTCCATTACATCGGTCAACTGACGCTTTCCGCACCGCCGATGCTCCGTTGGCAATCGCGCGCTGCGACCGTTCAAAGTGATCCGATCCGAGACTAGGGTGGCGGGTGGCCTTCACCCTTCGACCCGGCGCGAAAGCATGGCCTGCAGGGCCGCAAGGCTTTGGGTCATTCATCAATTCAAACCTCGGGCAAAGCCGGAGGTCGGTGATTGCTCCTCAAGCGCATCGAGGAACTACGCTGCTCATTCCAATTTTCAGCAGACATTCTCATCGACTCTCCAGCCTGAAATTGCTATAAGCCGGGGTAATCAGATCGGAAATACCATGGCCAAACTATTGATCAATAGCGGGCCAAATCGGGGAGCGCAGATCGATCTTATACCCGGCTCGAACCGGCTCGGGCGCGCGCTGGACAACGACATTCAAATCGAAGAGCCGTCGGTTTCCAGCCATCATTGCGAAATCCTCCTCGAAAACGGAACCATCACGGTCCGCGACCTGGGGTCCACCAACGGCACCTTCATTGATGGCCGCCAGATCCAGGAGGCGCCGATCGAGCCGGGGCAAAAACTGCAACTCGGTTCTCTTGAAATGTCGTATGAATCGGCCGTGCGTGTGCGAATGAGCGCCTCGCCGCAGCCCCACACGGCGCCTGCCCCCGCCCTTCCGGCCGGGATGAGCCCGTGCAAGAACCACGCGATGAATCCCGCGGAATGGCTCTGCAACCACTGCCATCATCTCTACTGTAACGCCTGCGTGCTGTTGAAAACGATCCGCTCGAAACAGGTGCAGTGTTGCGCGATGTGCGGCAGCCAATGCATCCGCTTTGGTCTTGGCGTCTTCGCAAAGCAGGAGGAGAAAAGGTCGTTCTTCAGCCAGTTACCGGAGGTCTTCACGTACCCGCTCCGCGGCAACGGACTGATCCTGCTGATCGGCGGGACTATTTTCTTCGGCGTGCTCGCCTTGCTCCAACGCGCTCCGGCCATCGGCCTTTTCATCGGAGCGATGAAACTGTTGTTGGGAGTGATTTCAGGCGGCTACATGTTTTCCTATTTGCAGAAGATCATCCACTCTTCCGCCCAGGGCGACGATGAGATGCCGGCCTGGCCGGACTTCACCAATTACTGGGACGACATCATTCGCCCCTATCTGCAAGCCGTAGCGCTGGTGTTGATCTGCTTCGGCCCGGCCTGGTTCGTCGGCGGCAAAGCGCTCTTTGAATTCGCGCTCGGCGGGGAAGTCCAGGTGGTAACCATCCTGGCGTTTGCGGCACTGTCGCTGATCGGCCTGGCCTACCTGCCGATGGCCCTGCTGGCGGTGGCAATGGCCGACAGCATCGCGGGTGTCAACCCGCTGTTCGTAATTCCGTCCATCCTGAAAGTGCCTTTGGAGTACCTCGTCGTCTGCTGCGTGATGGCGGCCGCCCTTATCACGCAGACCATTTGTGCCGCGCTCCTGGAACGCTTCATTCCCTTGCCGGTCCTTCCCGCATTGCTCAGTGGCTTCGTGTTTCTCTACTTCCTGACTGCGGAAATGCGGTTGCTCGGTGTGATGTATTACGCGAACAAGGATCGGTTAAACTGGTTCTAGATCGCTAAACCCTCCGCAGCATTCTTTTATGTATCGAAACACGGCCCGACTCTCTCTCGTTGCAACCCTGGCATCCGTTTGTCTTGTCGCTCACGCCGCGGATGTTGGCTCCGAAAGACAAGCCAAACTGCCGACGCCTCTCCCCCGCGCCCACGCGCACAATGACTACGAACACACGCGTCCGCTGCTTGATGCATTGGATCGGGGCTTTTGCAGTGTCGAGGGGGACATTCACCTGGTTGATGGCAAGCTGCTCGTCGCGCACGACCGCCAGCAGGTCAAGTCCGACCGCACGTTGCAATCGCTCTACCTGGAGCCGTTGCGTCAACGCGTGAAAGCCAACGGCGGCAGCGTTTATCGCGACGGTCCGCCGTTCACGCTCCTCATCGACGTCAAAACGGACGGGGAACAGACCTACATGCTCCTGAGAAAGGTTCTTGAAGAGTACGCGGACGTGTTGACGCGGTTCACGCCGGACTCGACCGAGCCCAAGGCCGTCACGGTTGTTCTATCCGGAAATCGTCCAAAGGCCATGCTGACCGCGGAGAAGGTTCGCTACGCCGGCTATGACGGGCGCCTTGGCGACCTCGAAGGCGACGACTCACGGCACTTGACAACGCTGGTGAGCGACAACTGGCCGAGCCACTTCAAGTGGCGCGGGATGGGGCCACTGCCCGCGGACGAGAAGATCAAGCTAAAGCAATTAGTCGCGAAGGCGCACGAGCAAGGACGCAAATTACGTTTCTGGGGGGCACCGGACCGGGTCGAGGTCTGGAAAGAGTTTTTTGATGCGGGCGTTGATCTGATCAACACGGACAATCTGGCCGGGCTGCAAAAGTTTCTTCTAACGACTTCTGAAAGGTAGCAGACGACGTAAGGAGGCTCTAGCCAGGGCCTGTCCCAAAAGCATCTTTTCAGCCCGCTTTGTCGTGAGCCTGTGTCGCACACTTTGTCGAACCGTGCGGTTTCTGGTCATTTTCGACAAAGGGGTCCGACAAAGTGCATGACAAAGTTCCTCACACGCCATTCGTCGGACAAGCTCTAGCTAGCCGTGGTACCGGCAACGGGTCTCTACTCCTCGACCCGCCCTCTGAATCTCAGGAGCCTTGCCGGCAGGAACAGGATCTCTCGGATCAGCGCCAATACGGCTTCGACGGCCAGGATACAGCCACGACGACGGTCCATTTGATGGTCCTGTTCGTTTCCACCGACCGACTTCAGACTTCATCACTCAATCAAAAACGACACATTCACAGACGCTGAGACACTGATCTGTCCGACTGAAAGAGTGCCGTCCGTTGTTTCGGCAGAGCCGCCAGCGTTTTGGGCCACATTCTGATACATCCCGCCTCCGCCCCTGCCGCCCCAATAACTGCCCGAACCGCTCCACCAACCGCCCCAGTCACTGGCATTGATGCTGTGAACCTTGCCTCTCTTGACTCCCAGCTCCGAAGCCAGGGCATCCGCCTTCTCTTTGGCAGCGCGAATCGCCATCGCTCGGGCAGCATCCCGGTGCTTGCGCAGATTTGACGTGCGGAAATCAATGCCGTGGACGTTGCTGATGCCGTTGGTGAGCAGGCCGGTCAAAAGGCCCTCAAAAGTGTCTATCCGGGTCAGCTTGATTTCGATCGATTTCCGTACGACGTAGATCACAGGCTTCGTTCGCGAGACGTTGCTGTCGTAGGTAGGCTCAACGCTGATGAAATCCGTCTGGACGTCCTTGTCCTTGACGCCACTGCCCTTGAGAAAACCGAGCGCCTTGGAAATCCGCTCGTCATTCTCTCTCCTGGCCTCATCGAGTTTCGCATCCCGAGTCTCCACTCCTACGCTCAAACGAACTTCATCGGGGACCACCTTGATCTCGGCAGAACCGGAAACGCTTATCAGGGGCGGTTGGGTTGGGTCCTGGGAGTGCGCCCGCGTCAACGGAAGCGTTGCGAGGGCAATCACGAGCAGGACATATGTATTCCTAGCGCTTGGCGTAGTCATCGGTTTAGAATCTCCTTCGGTGACGTGCCCTCGAAGCCCAATTCCTCGAAGGGCGTGAGTTGAACCTTGAGAAGCTCTGAGTCTGTCAGCGGCCGCTTCTCGCCCGCATGGTAGCCGAAGATGCGCCGGCCGGCCACCTCAAGCATTACAACCTGGCTTTTGGTGTCCCAGACAAGCTGCTCGCGGAAATCGGCGCGGACGGGAGCGAAATCCGGTGAGCTGTAAACGCGACCGCCATCAACGGCGACTCTGAAGTTGACGTCGATGCCCTGCACGCGACTAAGTTTGGCAACGTGCTGTCCGTCCGGGCTGCGCCTGGTCATTACGGTCGAGACCATGCTGAAGCGATACATCGCCTGGAAGCCGGCGAACGCGAGGACTGCGACTCCCACCACGGAGCCGACGACAAGCACTGCCCTTTTGGTGGAAGCGGCACGTCTGAGAATGTGCGTTGTACTCATGCAACCCAGAGAAAGAAACCGACGAAAACTGAAACGGATACGCTCTTTTTCATTCCACGGCGAACGCAAAGCCGACCGAGACTACTCCTTCCTGCCGCAACAGCCGCCCGACCGCGACTTCCGCCGACGCTGCGCGCTCAAGAACGTCCTCGCAGGGAAGCTGGGTGTTATTGCCTCCAATCGGCGAAGGATACCTACGCCTCGGCCCGTTTCCTGAATCTCAAGAGCCTTGCCGGCAAGAACAGGATCGCTCGGATCAGCGCCAATACAGCTTCGACCGCAAAGAACGCCAGTCGAAACGGCAGAAGAACGATCCAGACAAAGGGAAAAAGGACCAGCGCAATGATTGCCAGTGGCCAAGACAACACGAATAACACGCACCAAATCAGAAACGCCAGGAAGACTTTCATGTGCGGACCTTACACGACCCACTCGATCACTTCAAGACTCCAAATCGGCGAAGCAGGAGCGTGGGCAGCCTGCCCGCGAGTTGAGCCGGCGCGAGACATTCTGTTAGGATAACCTGCCCGTGAAGCCTTTGATCGTCTCCCGCTCCCTTCCCTCTTTCGATCCGACGTTCGTACGAGCAGGTTGGCCGCGCTCCTCACTCGAAGGAAATCTCGTTGAGCCATCCTGCTCTCGCCGGTAGACTCCCTCCATGCCTTCACGATTCCTTCGGTCTTCTCGGTCGCTCCATCCGGGCCTCGGCGCAGTTTTGTTTTCGCTCGGCATCGCCCTTTCCCAATCGACGGACTCCCTTCCCGCCACTCAACCACTCACCTGGGAAGGCGACCTTTCAGCAAGGATGGTCGAGGGAATCGACAAATTCCTGATGCGCGAGATCGAACGGTCTGTCGAAGCACGCCAGAAACTCTGGGCGCGCGACTTCTCTTCGCGCCAGGCCTACGAAAAGTCCGTTCAGCCGAATCGCGAGCGATTCCGGAAAGCCATCGGCGCCGTAGACCGTCGCTTGCCGGTAAAGGCGCTGGAATATGTCAGCAGCACTGCCGAACCGCCCGTCGTTGCGGAGACTTCGGCCTATCGGGTCTATGCCGTGCGATGGCCCCTGTTTGAGAACGTCTATGGCGAGGGACTTTTTCTTCAACCCAGGGGCGAAGTGCGCGCTCGTGTCATTGCGATTCCAGACGCGGACCAGACGCCCGAAATGCTTGCCGGTCTCGCACCGGGCATTGCGCCGGAATCGCAGATTGCCCGCCGCCTGGCCGCAAACGGTTGCCAGGTGATCGTACCTGTGTTGATCGACCGGCAGGACCCCTGGTCGGGCAACGGGGCGTTGAAACGCTTCACCAACCAGCCGCATCGGGAGTGGATTTATCGGCAGGCTTACGAACTGGGCCGCCACATCATTGGCTACGAAGTGCAAAAGGTCGTCGCAGCGGTGGACTGGTTTGCCGAGGAAGAAGCCAAAGCACCCCGAAGGACATTGCATGGTCCGAAGATCGGCGTTGCCGGTTACGGCGAAGGCGGCTTGATCGCGTTCTACGCGGCCGCCGCGGACACGCGCATCGATGCCGCCCTCATCAGTGGTTACTTCCGCTCGCGTGAACGTGTTTGGGAGGAACCGATCTATCGCAACGTCTTCGGCCTGCTGCATGAGTTCGGCGACGCGGAGATCGCCAGCCTCATCGCTCCGCGCAATCTGACTATTGAACATAGTGAGTTCCCCAAGGTCGATGGTCCGCCCAGGCCCCGCGAAGGACGCGGCGGCGCTGCGCCGGGCAGACTCTCGACTCCAGAGAGTTTCCTCGTCGAGAACGAGGTTGATCGAACCCGGGCGCTCTTTCCGAAATCGTTTGCGTTCTCCCTCGAATACGTACGGGGAATCGAAGGAACAGCCGTCGGACCCGGTTCACCCCGGGCGTTGTCCCCGTTTCTGAGTGGTTTGGGGATTCCGACCAAGGCCCTCCCGCCTTCGGGTGAACTGCCCGTTGACCGGCGAAGGGCTTTCGATCCTGCCGAGCGACAGAAGCGCCAGGCGCAGGAACTCGTCAATCACACGCAGCGCCTTCTGCAACTCTCCGAGCGCGTCCGAGACGGGTTCTTCTGGGGCAAGATGAAACCCAACTCGACCAATGACTGGCTCACAGCAACCAAACCTTACAAGGAGCTCTTTTGGGAGGAAGTGATCGGCCGGTTTCCAAAGGCAAGCCAGCCCGCCAATCCGCGATCGCGTAAAATCCTCGATGAACCGAAATGGGCCGGCTACGACGTTGTGCTCGATGTGTTCCCGGATGTCTTCGCGTGGGGAATCCTGCTCGTGCCGAAAGACCTCAAGCCCGGTGAACGGAGACCGGTGGTGGTTTGTCAGCATGGACTCGAAGGTGTGCCGATGGACACGGTCACCCAGGATTCCAGCAGCCGTGCCTTTGGCTATTACAAGGCGTTCGCAGCCCGGTTGGCCGAGCGCGGCTTCATCACGTTCGCCCCGCACAATCCCTATCGCGGCCAGGACAAATTCCGCGTCCTGCAGCGAAAAGCCAACCCGCTCAAGAAATCGCTCTTCTCTGTCATCCTCGCCCAGCACGACCGCATCCTTGACTGGCTGACCGACCTGCCGTTCGTGGACCCGCAACGCATCGGGTTCTACGGTCTCTCCTATGGCGGCAAGACCGCGATGCGCGTCCCTTCCCTGCTCGATCGTTATTGTCTCTCCATCTGCTCGGCGGATTTCAACGAGTGGATCTTGAAGAACGTCACCGTCGATTCGCCCTACAGCTATATGTTCACGATTGAGTATGAGATGTCGGAGTTCAATCTCGGCCAGACGTTCAACTATGCGGAAATGGCGGCGTTGATTGCGCCGCGGCCGTTCATGGTCGAGCGCGGGCACGACGACGGCGTCGCGCCCGACGAATGGGTTGCCCATGAATTCGCCAGGGTCCGGCGGCTCTATGCGAAACTCGGGATCGGTGACCGCACGGAGATTGAATTCTTCAACGGTCCGCATACGATCAATGGCGTTGGGACGTTTGAGTTTCTGCACCGGCATTTGAACTGGCCGAAGCCGTAGCAGACGAGCGGCGGTCAAAGAGTCTTGGGCGCATCTCAAAATCTTGCAACCGCGCTGATATTCGAACACTTCCCCCTCGCCCCTGCCCTCTCCCCGAGCCGGAACGGTGCAGTTGAAGAATCGACCACGGCCGGGATGGGTGGCCAACTGCGCGGTGGAGCGCGGCATTTATGCCGCTTCACGCACCGAACCGAAAGGTGTGGGCCGAAAAATCTCAACGCTCCTGGCCAACACACGTTGAAGCGGGCTGAAGCCCGCGCTCCGATCCATTGCAACTGAATCGTTCCGGCACGGGAGGGATGGCAAACGGCGCCGACGGGATATTCGGGCGCGTCATGGAGCAAGCGGCGCACCCGCTTGTCTCCCTCTCCTCCTCGATTGAGGAGAAGGCCGGGGTGAGGAGTCGAGAAGGGCCGTGGCTTCTACGGTACCCTGACACGCCAGAACCGGTCTCCCGCCGCCGGGATTGGAAGTGAGATCACCTGCGGGTCGTTGGTCAGGGTCACTGATTGAATCGTGTTCCAGTTGGGCGGCGAGAGCGTCGTCGCTTCCTGAATCTCGTGAAGACGGCCCGCCGTGCCGCTCACACTGAGCGAAAAGCTCGTGAGGCCGCGGCTCAGGCCCAGCGCAGGCTGCTTCACGATAGAGGAAGTTGAATCGTCGCTGAAATCCGGAATTCCATCGCCGTCCGTGTCGTTGACGTCGTCAATCGAAAGCATCCAGGTAAAATAGTCTTCCACCGTCGTGGCCGGATCGCCGTCCACGAAATCGACAAAGCCCCAGTAGTTTGTCTTCAACGCCACATCGCGCTCAAAAACGTCCTCGTCATAGTTCAACGACTGCGACAGCGCATTGGTCCAAATGCCGGGCTGCAGGTCGAGTTCGTTGAACCGATTCGTCGTTGATCTGGTAAGGTTGATCGGCCCAACCAGGACATTGTCGGGCGCGCCAGTCTGCTTGAGATCGGCG
>Ga0209382_10009173_pt1 | contig 12404 bp, 10 predicted proteins | sample SoiMetdeltSBSDD5_FD_187599 | JGI IMG/M metagenome (GOLD analysis project Ga0209382, IMG submission 187599) | Bulk soil microbial communities from a Populus tree surrounding site in Tennessee, USA - Soil MetaG P. deltoides SBSDD5 (SPAdes) (version 2) | ecosystem: Environmental > Terrestrial >... | reverse complement strand
CTTCGGTTTCTCTCTTGGTGTCGAGCATTTGGATCCAGCAGGAAAATGTCGGAAAAGTCGCGCCGCCGGTCACCGGATTGCGATACTCGAGACATTTGCCATCGTGTGGACTTTCACTTTCGGGCAGCATTTCCGCAAGCGCCCGGCGCGTCTCACGCCACTTGTAGACCAGCGACTTGAGCGGCTGCCCCGGCGGCGCGAGCAGGCCGGGATTGCGCGCCGCCGTGTCCACCGGACTGTTGTAAAGCCGAACATCCTCGGCCGGATGAGGTTCCTGAAACATCGTGCGCAGCATCCGCATCAAGCCCGAGTCGAGACAATCGATCCAGATCGCGTCTCGCCCGGTCTCGTTGATGTGGTTGTGATAGCCCCAGCTCGGCTGGATCACCAGGTCGCCTTTCTCCATCACGCATTTTTCGCCGCCGGTGATCGTGTACACACCTTCGCCGCCCTCGATGACGAAACGCATGGCCGCGTTAGTGTGGCGATGGGAATACACCGCCTCGCCGGCTTTGACCAATTGCACGGCCATGTTCAGCGTGTGGCTAGTGCTGTCGCTCATGTTGGGATGAACCAGGCTGATGGCGCGGCGTGCGCCTTTGTAGTTGGTGGTGATCAATTTGCCCGCGGCTTCGAGCCCGGCGCGTATTTTAGACCATTTCCACAGCACCGGTTTGCCGAATGGGGCGGGCTCCCGCCGTATCGTTTCCTCGCGCGCCCAGAGACCGCGCATAAAATCTTTTGCCAATTCGTCGTCGAGAGATTTGAGGTCGGTTATTTCACTGCTCACGGCGTGCTCCTTTAATCGGTGCTGCCCTATTCGCTAGTGATCATCGAGGTGAAAGTATTTGACGGCGTTGCCCACAGTCATTTTCCAAATCTCATCTTCCGTCGAATTGGTAAAATTTTCCGCCATCACTTTGCGCGAGTTGGGCCAGTCCGATTCGAGATGGGGAAAATCGCTTGCCCACATGACTTTATCGACACCCATCTCCTGGCGTGCGATACGCACGCCGACCGGATTGCGGTTAAATCCCCAATAGCAGTGCTCGCGGGCGATTTCGCTCGGCATGCATCTAAGCCGCGGCAAACCCAATACGCGCTCTGCCCAGTACTGCTGCCGGCCGTACTCATTGTCCATCTGGTCCATCCAGTTGGGCACCCAGCCGATCTGCACTTCGGCGACATAGATATTCAATTTCGGAAAGCGCTCGAAGGCGCCGCCCCAGATCATCTGGACGACTTGTTTGCTGCCGCGAAAGCCATACTTGTTGAAACGCTCGACAACATCCGGCACATGATGTTCCGGGTCGGTCTGACGCGGATACTTGAACGATGGTCCGGCGGCGACCGGAGGCGCGCCCCGACCGCGTCTTGGAAAACCGAATTCGACGTGAATCGTGAGCGCCATGTTGAGATCAACTGCGGCAGCCCAGAAACGATCGTCACCCGGCGTTGGATAACGATTGCCGGCGGGAAAATTATCGATGGCAACGGCCTTGAGGCCGCTCTGGGCACAGTGATCCAACTCGGCGACCGCATCGTCGGTGTTGGTAATCGGAATCACACCGATGCCGATCAACCGTTCGGGCGCGCAAGAACAGTATTCCTCCGAGAGCCAATCGTTGTAAGCGCGCACGACGGCTTTATACGCTTCGTCGTTTCTAATGCCGCGCCAGAAACCCGGGCCGACGTTGCCGGGGAAAAGCACCTCGGCATCCACGCCGTCTTTGTCTTGTTCGCGCAGCCGCTGCTCGGGCAAGCCGGTTCCGGGCGAGCTTTCATAGTTGTTGCCGGGAAGCGGATCGAACGGCCGGCGCTCCTCGTACGGCAGGCCGGCGGAGATATTCGAAATCAATCGCTCCAATGGCTGGCCTTCTTGCAGAACCGCCAGCGTTCCGTCTTCCAATGTGATGACTTTCGGCGCGCGATCGCGAAACTTCTCCGGTACTCGTTTGGCATAGCGATCCGGGCGGATTTCCAGATGAGAATCGGCGGAAATACACTGGTACTTCATAAAACTCCTCGAAATGAAATTGGTGATCCGATTGTCCGACACCGGACGCGTTACGCGGAAGAAAATCGACCAACACGCACTGCCAGGGCTCGACTTACACCCGCGAAGTTGGCTTGTCAACGACGCACCTGAGAACACGCCTCGGTTGACGCCGCTCAAATCGCGGTGTTATGAACCCTGCAAGAATCCGACATCTGTTCAGAGCAAATCCGAAAGCGAGGACCTAACGTGCTGACTATCGATGCCGACGCCCATGTCCTGGAAACCGAGCAAACCTGGGAATCTATGGACGGCGCGGAGCGCAAATATCGGCCGCGGATCGTCGGCTCCAACGACACCGAATCGAAAGACGAGTACTGGCTGGTCGACGGCACCTTGCGCTTGAAATCCGGTAACGTCGGCCGCAACACGCCGCAGGCGTCACGCGAAATGCGCGAGGTGCCGAGCCGGCTAAAACACATGGATGAGCTCGGCGTCGATATCCAGGTGCTTTATCCGACCTTGTTCTTAATACCGCTGACACCCCGTCCTGAAGTCGAGCTGGCGCTTTGCCGGAGCTACAACCGCTGGCTCGCCTCCATTTGGAACCAAGCCCAAGAACGTTTGCGTTGGGCCGCGGTCGTGCCGCTTATGTCGATGGGCCAGGTGATCTCCGAAGCGCGTTGGGCGAAGGAAAACGGCGCCTGCGGGATTTTCATGCGTGGCACCGAGGGCGATTTACTGCTCAGCGATCCTTATTTCTTTCCCCTTTATGAAGAAGCCAGCCGTTTGGATCTGGCGGTCTGCGTCCACGCCGCCAACGGCAGCGCGACACTGTACAATTACTACAAATATGAAACGGTCGGCTTCTCCAAATTCAAGCTCAACTGCGTCGGTGCTTTCCATTCCATCGTCATGGACCGCATCCCCGACCGATTTCCCAAACTCCGAATCGGTTTTCTCGAGATTAGCGCCGAGTGGCTACCCTACGCTTATACCGACCTCACCAAACGCTTTCGCATCAAAGGCAAGGAGCTCAAGCAGGATTTTCTGCGCCGGGACCGCATCTACGTCGCCTGTGAAACCACCGACGATATCCCGTACATCGTCGGCAGGCTCGGCGAGGACAACATCGTCATTGGTTCGGACTATGCTCACGCCGACAGCGCTACCGAATTACTGGCGATTCACAATCTGAGCGCCGACCCGCGCCTGACACCCGAGCTTGCGAAAAAAATCGTGAGCGACAACGCCAGAAACCTATACGGCTTGTAACCCGGAACGAATTCTTACCTGGGACGAATCGGCACACGCGTTTTACAAGGAGTGATCATGCAATACTCTCGACTGAAGCCCTACTGCTCCGCCATGCTCGCGCTGATCGCGCTCGTCAGCGGCACGCCGAACCCGGCTACTGCCGCAGATAGCGCCAAAGCAACGCCCCTGCGCGTCGCCTACAGCGCCATCACGGTCAATCAAGCGATTCCATGGATCGCCTACGACGCCGGCCATTTCAAAAAAAACGGCCTGGACGTTGAGTTGATCCACGCCAGCAGCATCACCGCGATGCAGGCGCTGCTCGCCGGCGAAGTCTCGGTCGCCCAGTCGGTCACCGACGCCTGCGTCAGCTCGAACTTGAGCGGCGCCGATACGCTTTTTCTCGGCGCCATTCTCGACAAGCCGCTGTACAGCTTCATGGTGAATTCGAAGGTCAAATCGCCGGCGGATCTGAAAGGCAAACGGGTCGGCGTCACGCGCGTCGGCTCGACACCCGACGCGCTCGCGCGCGCCATGCTGAAAATGTGGAACCTGGATCCGAACACCGATGTTACGATCGTGCAGCTCAACGAGATGGGCCTGCTCGTTCAGGGCTTGGTCAACGGCGTCATCGACGCGGCGCCGATCTCGATACCGAGTAATATCCGCGCGAAGAATCTCGGCTTCACGGAGCTCTTCGACATGACCAAGATCGGCAAGACCTACATCACCGGCACCGTGGTGACGCGCAAACGCTTCATCGACGGCCAGCGCGACACCGCGAAACGATTCATGCGCGGTTTTCTCCAAGGTATGAAGACCTATCTTGAGGATGAAGAATTCAGCATCAGAATTATCCAGAAATGGACCCGGGCGAAGAACCGCGACGAAGTGAAAGAAGCCTACGATCTCCAGGCCAAGAACATGCTGCGCATCCCGCGCACGTCGATCGACGGCGTGAAGACCATTCTCGAAGGCATGGAAAAAATCCCCGGCGCCAAAACCGCCGATCCTCGCCGGTTTATCGACTCGACGATTCTCGACGAGTTAGATAAGGAAGGGTTTCTAAAAACGCTTTACAAAAATTGATTGACAGGATGCTGAAAAACTCCCTCGGAGTCCTTCGACACGCTCAGGACGAGCGGATGGGATTTGATGGCATTGATGATTTTCCGTTCATGCTGGCTCTCGCAGCATTCCTAACTTTTTTCAGAAACCTGCTAGACTAAGGGGTCGGAGTAAGACCGTGTATTCGGGCAAGGAAAAACCTATGCAGTTAAAATGGTCGCTTGGCGCTCTCTTTGCGCTAGTGATATTTTTCGCGCATGACCTGGCCGCGGCGCAGACGCTCAAAATTCCCTACGTGTCGATCTCCGGCTTTCAAGCGCCGCTCTACCTTGGCGAGCGCGCCGGCTTGTTCAAAAAGAACCAGCTGGAAGCGCAGCTCATCTACATGCCGGGCGGCTCGTTGATCGTGCAAACATTGCTCTCGAACGAGGTCGGTGTCGCCAGCCTCGCGCCGCCGTCCGCGGTCGCCGCGTGGGTCAAGGGCGCCGAATTGTCGCTGGTGGCCGGCGGCATCGAGCGCGCGCTCAACGTGCTCATGGTCAATCCTAAGATCAAAAGAGTCGAAGATCTCAAAGGCAAGCGAGTGGCGATCAGCCGTTTCGGCTCGCTGTCGGATGTTTCGCTGCGCGACGCCCTGGCGTTTCACAAGCTGAGAGCCAATCAAGACGTTGTGGTTGCGCAAATGGGCGGTCTGGGCGAGCGCATGGTGGCGCTCACCTCGGGCGTCGTCGACGGCGCGATTCTCAACGTCGATCAAGTTTTCCAGGCGGAAAAGCTCGGCTTTCAGATCTTGATCGATCTGCGCAAGCTGCCGCTCACCTATTCGACCCAGGGCATCGTCGTCAGCAATCATTTTCTCCGCGCGCAGCGCGCCGTCGTCAAACGTTTTCTGCGAGTGTATGTCGAAGGCATCAAGATTTTTAAGACCGACAAGGAATATTCCATGGACACTCTGGGCCGCTACATCAAAACCAGCGATCGCGAGATCCTGTCCAAAACCTATGACGTTTACCGTGACGCTTGGGAGAGCGTGCCGTTGGTGCGGCGCGAGGGCATCCAGCAAGCGCTCGACAGCATTCCGGAAGCCAAGGGCGCCAAGGTGAATCTCGACAATCTGATCGACAATTCATTGATTCAGGAATTTGAAAAGGAAGGTTTTCTACGCGAGCTTTATCCGGACGGCGCGAAACGCTAAGCGGCGCTCTGCGACGCATTTGACAGGCCCTTGCGCCTCACGATACGGGGAAGTAATTTTTAATCATCGCCGCCTGGAAGATTACTGACGGGAGAAGGACCATGCTCAAGACAACCGGATTGATCGCCGGCCATTACGAATGTCGCTCGTTCGCCGACACTTTACCCGTGTTCACGGACCTTCTGGCGATGGAAGTCGTCGAGCAAAAACCCGGCGAAGCCACGCTGAAACACCCGAACACCGACTGGCGCTTGATCGTTCACGAAGGCGGCCCTGACGCGCCGGAGAAGACCTTCGACAACCATTACGGCTTCCGCGTTGCGAACCACCAGGAAGTCGAAGCCGCGTGGAAATATATCGAGGCGCACAAAGCAAAGTATAGCCTCAGCAAGATCACCAAGCCGCAGAGCGCTCACTTCGCCTACTCGATCTATTTTCGCGAGCCCGGCGGTAACCACCTCGAGATCGAGTACTACAATCCCGGCGGCGCGCTGCACGGCCGCTCGCACACGGCGGGACACTGGGAAGATCCGCTAAGCGAGGAGCGCTTTCCCGGGCGCGGCTATCTGCCGCAAGCTTTTACCCACGGCACCTTGCAGTGCGACAACGTCGAAAGAAGCCGGCGTTTTTACGTCGAGGTCTTGGGATTGGAAATCGCCGCCGGCTTCAATACCGCTCAATACATCAAGCACCCTGCGGCGCCTTGGTATATCGTCGTCCTGCAACGAAGCCCGCGCCAGTATTTGGCGCCGGTAAATCGCTTCACATTGCAGCTTGCTTCGACGAATGAGGTCGAAGAAGCCTATCGCGAGTTCAGCGCAAATCGTGAGTCGATCGGCATCACCGAACTCGGAAAACTCGAAAACAGCGCCAGCGGAACAGATTTTATTTTCAGCGATCCGGATAGGAACTGGTGGGAGCTGACGGCGAATGCCTAACGTCCGGTCCATGAAGAGCACATGGCATACGCCTCCTGCTATGGCAGGCGCAAGACGACGATTCCCAACACCACAAGGACGACACCGGAAATCATTTTTATTGTCATCTGTTCGGCGAAAAAAAAGTACCCGGCAAGAACGGCGAGCAGAGCTTCGAGACCAAGTACAACAACATAACTCGATCCAAGCGGTTCCTGCTTCATCGCCCAGGCTTGCATCAGTGCGCCGGCGCCAAAAGATGCTACGAGCGCCAGGGCAGGCAATAATTTTGTCAGTCCCTGGGAATACTTCATGAGTATGCCGCCGGCGACGTAGAGCGCCGCGGCTAGAGAGTAAAAAAACAGTGTTTTCATCGAATGATCATTCACGCGGTGCGCCGATAAAACAAAAGGCCCGAGCGGTTAGCCGTCTCGGGCCTCCTACAATTCGCAGCCTACAATAAATCCAGTATTGTTTCTAAAAATTCAGCAAGGGAAGATCTTTCGCTTCAGACCCCGGCTTAAGCGACGAAATATAAGCGTAGATGTCGGCCAATTCTTGATCGCTGACGAATTCCTTTCGGTACGGTGGCATATCCTGACGCGGCAGGCGCGTTTGCTGCTCGAAAGCGCCCCAAGGCAGCGGATAGGGCGCGAGCTTCGGCCCGGTGCCTCGGTCAGCCCCTTGACCCACCGTGCCATGGCAAGTGTAACACATATATTTCATGTAGGACTGATAACCGCGCTCCGACGAACCGGATACTTTTTCCTGGGCATAAGCAGTACTCACAGCAACAATCATCAGCGCGCTGAAAAACAGTTTGCTCATCGTTGCCTCCTAACGTCCCTGGGATACCACATCGACCAGCGCCGGTTCTCCGCGCTTCACCACTGCGAGCGCGCGTGAAAACGCCGCGCCGATGGCGGTCGGATCGCTGATCGGTCCCTCCGCCCATACTCCCATGGACTGCGCCAGCTTGGCGAAATCGACATTCGGTTTTTCGATCGTCGTGCCGATCGCCGCAGTGTCCATGCGGCGGTTGTGCAGCGCCGCCATTTTTTGCAGGTGCATGACCTCCTGATGATAAGCGCGATTGTTGTGCACGATCATGAGGAACGGGATTTTATGATGCGCCGCTGTCCAAAGCGCGCCCGGCGCGTACATCAAATCGCCGTCGCCTTCGATCGACACGGTCAAAATACCTTTGTCCCGGTTGGCGAGCGCGGCGCCGACGGCGGCACCGCTACCGTAGCCTTGGCCGGCGCCGCCGGAACCGCCGATGAAATTATGATACTCAGTGGCCGGCCAAAGGTTTCTGTTCCACTGCACGCTGGAAACGGCAAGGCACCACTTATCCTTCTTGATGAGGTCGTAAAGTTGCGCCGACATGCGCGCCGTGCTGCACGGGCTTGCGTCCCAGCCGACGCTGGCCGCAGCCCGCGCCCGATCTTTCATCCGGCCATGGTCTTCGCGTAACTTGGCGGCGCGGTTCGCGAATGCTCCTCGCTGCGTGGCTTTCTTCACGGCCTCGATCAAAGCCGGAAGTGTTGCCTGCGCGTCGCCTGTGATCGGCAAATCAGCCGGCATGAAGCGCTGCATATCCTGGTAGTTCGACTTGGTCAGCGTGTCACCGAGTGAAATATGAATCACTTTGACGTCAGGTTTTGCGAGGCGACGGTATTCATGGTGGGGGTCGCTGACGGTATTGAATTGACCCCAGGGATCGGCCACTTCAAGCAAAAGAGCAACATCGGCTTGACCCACTAAGGCGCGGCGGTCGCCGCTGCGGCATAAATAATGGTTCATCGGGAAATTCATGCGCCCGCCGATATCGATCACCGGCGCGCTCAATGCCTCGGCTAGCTCCACGAGGTGCTTCATGCCCTCTTGTGAACGGCAAGCGCGGTCAGCCAAAATCACCGGATTTTGCGCCGCCACCAGCATCTTGGCCGCCTCGGAAACCGCCCCGCTGTCGCCCTGTGGAGGAATCGAAAGCGTGAGCTTGGGAATCGACAATTTCTTCTCGTCGCTTATCGGTCCTTCCGCGATCACGCCGTCGGCCGTGATCAGCACCGGTCCCATAGGCACGGTCGTGGCAATTTTGTAGGCGCGCATCATCGATTCGGCAAAATGCTGGAGCGATAACGGCTGATCGTCCCATTTGATAAAATCCCGCAGCAGCGCGGCCGGATCTTGCACGCAGTGATACCACTCGACACCGGGCCGGCGTTTCGCAGCATCGAGAAAGTTGCCGGCAAACATGACGACCGGGACACGGTCGCACCAGGCGTTGTAAACGGCCATCGCCGCGTGTTGCAGGCCAACGGTGCCGTGAGCCATGATGCCCATCGGCTTGCCCGCCGCCTTGGCATAGCCTTGGGCCATGCTGACCGATGTCTCTTCATGCATGCACGTGAGAAACTCGGGCTTCTTATTGCCGCCGTAATTGATGATGGACTCCTGCAGGCTGCGAAAGCTCGACCCGGGATTGGATGCAACGTACTCGATGCCGGTGGCCTTAATGACGTCGACCATGAAGTCGGAGCCCGGCCGGCTGATGATCTTATCCCTGCTCGGCGGTTTCTCGTTGCCTTCCGAGCTTGTCTCAGCGGCCTGCGCCGGCGAGTTTGCCGCCATCTGTGTCCCGATGACCGCCGCTGCCGATGCCGCAGCGCCCTTTAGAAATGCACGACGATCGAACGCATCTTTAGCCATGCAAACCTCCCGCAAGCCGAATTGGACGTCAGCGCCGCGCTGAAAATGGACAAGCGCCGCGACGATCCGGGCTCAAGCGTTGATAGACGCTAGCCGAAATCGCATTTGCTGTCAAATGGATATTTAAGGAGAGGGCGAGTTCCGGTGTCGATCTAAACCAGAAGAACCATCAGAGATCGCGCCATAAACGTTTGGAGCGCTTTTAGACGCCGGCCAGCTTGAGTTTGTTTTTGGCGTTCTTACCGACTTTATTGCGCGGGAATTTCTCGGCGATGTGTTCAAGCAAATCGATTCCCAGTCCCCGCTCCTGGCCGGCGCGCTCGACCAGACTGAATCCAAGCGCGAACAAATCTTCGGGCCCAAGACCTTTTTCTTTTTTGAGCGTTTCGAACACCGGATATGCCGAGCCGCGATAGAGATCGGTCAAGAGCTCGACGGCGGGATGCTGGCGATTGGTGGCCAATGTATGCGAGTGAAGTTTCAACTGCGCCAGAGCCAGATGGAACTTGCTCTCCGGCTTGACCTCGGGAAAGTCTTTCAGCGGCAGCAAGAATCCCACTGATTCTTTGAATTTCTTGGCTTTCACGAGCTTGGCGCCATGTTCGGCAAGTTTTTGATACGCAAACTCCGCGTCCGCGCGCTTGAGCACGTGCAGAAACGCCGTCTGAATTCGCTCTTCATCATCGATCGACGCTTGCAGCCTCTTCCACAACGCGTCGAGGGTATCCTGCCGCCACTTGCCTTCGAAGGACGGTAATAGCTCCGCGATGCTCCAGGCTTTGCTCGCGTCCTCGCACGCAACCAGCTCCTTGATCAGCGCCGCCCGCGCATCGGGAATTTTGCGCAGCGAGCTGGCGGCGACGTCACGTTTGCGATAGTCGGGATCGCCTAATTGCTCGACCAAGGTGCGCACGGTCGCCGGCGTGCCGACGTCGCCCATTTTTCGCAGCGCGAATTTTTGCACGTCGGAATGCGGGCTCTGCATCAATTTACCGAGCAGCGCGCGCGAGTCATCCGGCAGCTCGTGCGCGTCGAGTAAATCCAGAGTTAAACGGGTCGCTTCCGTCGGCTGAGGCTCTTCGAGGATAGGAAACAACTTCGCGTACTCGTCCTTGCGAATATCCTGTTCGCGCAGGCAGCGCAGCAGCGCGACCAACGCGTGCGCGCGCACCGCCGGATGCTGTTCGGCGCCGACGAACTTAAAAAGCCAGCGCCGCGCCTGCGGACGGCCGAGTTGTCCGAGCAGCCGCATGGCCGACACCACCGCCGGGCGCTGCTCCTTCGCGTCCAGCTTCGCCGCAAAGGATTCGACGTCGTCGTAGAGCGATTCCTGCTCTTTGGCGTCCATCTCGCGCAGCACCGGCGTCATCAGGTCGCAGACGATTCGATTCGTCTCATCGGTGCCGCTGCCGAGCATGTGAACCAAGCCCTTCAGCGCCGCCTTGCCGCGCACCTGACACAAAACCCGGGCAACGTTCAACTGCCGGACGCGAGAGCCGCTCGCCAAGCCTTGCAGCAGCGGTTGCACCGCCGCTTGGCCGGCGCCGCTCAACGTGCGCACCGCGCGGTCCTGCACGTCCTTATCCCGGTCGTCGAGCATTTTAACGAGTTGCGCGATATTGTTTTTCGGCTGGACTTCTTCGAAGTAACGAAGCGCATAGTCCTTAAGCACCGGATTCGTGCCGTCGAGCAGCGCCCCGACGGTCTTGACGATCGCGGCATTGTTAACTTTAAGCGCGCCCAAAACGAGCAACGCAGCACAGCGCTGTTCGACAGCGCCCTTTTCGATCAAGGCCAAAATATCCTGTAAAGTGTTATCCATAATTCTTACCCTACTTCCAACTTGATCCCGCCATAAAAGTCAAGGCGGCGCGAGGACGCAGTTTCGAGTTTCTTGTTTCGAGTTTCGAGTTTCGAGTTTCGAGTTTGTTGTTTCGAGTTTTGAGTTTAACGCGAAACCCGAAACTTCGTTCTGTCTTGACAGCCGGCAAAATTGGCAGTACGCGAAAGTCTGGCTTAATCACTGGAGGACGAATGTTTCACACCGACTTGACACCATTCGGCGTCGACATGGAACGCCTCGCGCAAGACCGTCTCAACCGGCTTCAGACCGCCATGAAGCGAGAGGGCCTTGGCGCGCTTTTGCTCACCGATTTTTTGAATCTGCGTTATGCGACCAACACCGTGATGATGCTCGGCCTGCGCGCTACCGGCATCCAACGCTTTGCGCTCATTCCAGCCGAGGGCGGGCCGCTGATTTGCCAGCGCGAGCTGTCGCGCAAAAATCACTATCGCAGCCTGCGCTTCGACGCCTACATGTTCGCCATGCGCCCGCCCGTGGCAACCGACGATTTTGTCGAACAAGCCGTCTTGGGACTGAAACAGTTGGGTGTCGCCGGCGAGCGCGTCGGCGTGGATTTTTTGAATCTCAACGCCATCGAAGGATTGAAATCCGCCGACATCAATCTCGTCGATGGCTGGCCGGCGATCAATAGCGCGCGCGTGGTGAAGACAATCGACGAAGTGCAGTTGATCCGCTGGACGACGAAAGCCAAAGAGCGCGGCTACGATCTCGTGCGCCAGGCGCTGCGCGACCCGGACGTGCCGGAAGACAAGCTCAGCCGGATCATGCTCGATTACTTAATGGATCAGGGCTTCGAGGCCGGCAGCGAGTTCATTTCGATTTACGATTCGTCGGTCGCCGACACGCGCCCGCACAACGAACCGATGGGCGCCGATCTCGTCGTCAAGGAAGGAGAGTTGGTCATCTGCGACGCCACGGTCGCGGGGCCGGGCGGTTACTACAGCGACTTCGCCCGCACTTTTAGCCACGGTACGCCGACCGCCGCTACCAAGCAGCGCTATCAGGAAGCGTATCACTCGCTGCAAGAAGCGCTGAAGCTGGTGAAGCCGGGACCCTGCACCGAAGCGTTTCGACATTTCGGCAAAGGCGCCAACGCGCGTCTGCCCGGCTTCGACGGCTATCACGGCGTCGGCTTGTGCGTTTACGAATCGCCCTGGCTGCGCGGCGGCGATCCGGAAAAATACATGATCTCACTGGAAGAAAACATGATCGTCGCCCTGGAGATCAATCACTACCCTGTGAAGCTCGAACATTTGCTGCGGGTCACCGCCGACGGCGCCGAGATTTTGTCACAATATCCCGTCGACCCGGAACTCGTGCCGGCATAGAAAATTGACCGCGGAGACGGCCGAGGTCACAGAGAACTTCTCCTTAGCGGCCTCCGCATCTGGT
>Ga0209382_10009172_pt1 | contig 12404 bp, 10 predicted proteins | sample SoiMetdeltSBSDD5_FD_187599 | JGI IMG/M metagenome (GOLD analysis project Ga0209382, IMG submission 187599) | Bulk soil microbial communities from a Populus tree surrounding site in Tennessee, USA - Soil MetaG P. deltoides SBSDD5 (SPAdes) (version 2) | ecosystem: Environmental > Terrestrial >... | reverse complement strand
GATGGCGGGGGTTTCTCTCACGTCCGTGGGGAAGAAGGCCCGCCCGCCGGAATCCTCGGCCAATCGGATCAGGAGTTCTTTCGCCTTCTTGGCTGGCGATCCGAACAGCCTGAACGACTCATCTTCGTCTACGAAGCCGACCAGGTATACCTGGACCTCATCCTCCTTCATCGTCTCCATGACCTCTTTTTCCTTCGCCGAGCTGTTCTTCTCTACTCCGTCAGTAATCACGACTAGCGCCTTGCGCCGCCGCTTGCCCTTCTCCTGCGCATGGTCGGCGGTGGCGATAATCGCGTCGAGCAGCGCCGTCCCGCCGTTGACGGATAAATGTCCGAGCGCGTCCTCCAACTCGCGCCGGTCGGAGGTGAACTCCTTAACAAGCTCGGCCTCGGTCTTGAATTGGGCAAGGAATGCCTCGTCGTGGGGCCGCATCTGCCTGATCAAGCCACGCGCCGCGTCCGACACCGTAACGATTTTGGGACGCATACTGCCGGAGGTGTCTATCACCAGGCCCATGCTCACAGGGGCCTCCTCGCTGCTGACCGACTCGATGCTCTGACTAACTTTGTCCTCGTAAACTACAAAGTCGTTTTTCGTCAGGCCGGGTATCGAGCGTCCGCTCTGATCTGTCACCTTCACGTCGAGTTGGACCATCTCGGTAGGTATCTTGATTGTTTCGCCGCCAATGTCCTGCGGCTGCCGTTCCGCTCGCGATTCCTGACGCTGCGGAGCCTTCTTCTGTTGGTAGCCCTTTTGCTGATTGAACGGCCTGGCAAATGGATGTTGTGGCGGGTTCTGCGCAGTCGCCAGGCCAATTGTGAGCGCAAGACACGCGGACACTGGAGCGAGAACGATAATTACACGGACCTGTTCCCGATGGCGCATGAAAAAAGCCCCTTTCCGGATTCAGTTTCAGATGAAAGCTTCAATTCATTGACAAGGGGAGACACTCGCATTATACACCCGGCTGGGGGGAATGTATGTTTTACTGGTAATCTGCCTGAGCATTATAATCGCGGCGCCGCAAACATAAATTTGGCGGTCTAATCGAAAGGGAATTGCCCCAGCAATGCCTGTTGCGTACGAACCGGCGAACATGGCTGCCGACGGTAAATTCCGCATAATCGAGGCGCCGATTGCCAACCGCAAGGAAAAACGCATATGGCGCCGGCGAGGTACTATGGGCCAGGGACATAGCCGACAGGCGAAGGAATCGCGGACTTTTTGCAAATTTATGAATCTCCGCAGAGGAAGCGCCGCATTTTGTCTCGGCCTGGCGACCATCGTCGCGTTCGCTGCTTACGCGCAACAACCCGACACGCAAGGGCGGCCCTCGGGATTGACTATCCGCTTGGACACCGACCTGGTGGTGATTGACGTGACAGCCACAGACAAGTCGGGCGCCTACGTCCGCGACCTGCGCCCCGAAGAGATTCAGGTTTTCGAAGACGGACAGGAGCGGAAAATAAATTTCTTCGCAATGAACGACGAGGCCTCGCTCTCGCGCCCACTCGCCGTGGTCTTTGCACTCGACATTTCGGGCAGCCTAAGGCCCGATGAGATGAGCACGTTGCGACAGGCCGCAATGAAATTCACCGAACTGATGAAGGGCGATTCCGTATTCGCCGCTCTGGCATTCAACACCACAATAAAAATCACGCAGGACTTCACGCCCAGTCAGGAAAAGATCGTGCGGGCCTTTGAAAAGATGAACAGGTTCGAGGGCTCGACGCGCATCTATGACGCGCTCGACCGCGCAGTCACTATGCACAATCGGAGCGCGCCACGAACGCGCAACGGGCGACCGGTTCGGCGCGTCGTCGTCGTCATCACAGACGGCTTCGATTCGGCGAGCATTATCGACCGGCGGGAAGTGATCCGAAGGGCCAACGACGCCGGAGTGACCATCTACTCGGTGACGCTGCCGTCCTTCTCTCTCTCGACCACCGATTCGAGCAGCCGCGTGATCACTCCGCTCGACGCCTCGCGCATTGTCCAGGCGACGGGCGGGCAGGACTTCCCGGCCAACGCCCGCGACTTCACGCCAATTTTCAAGGCCCTTGCGGAAGAGATTCGGGCGAGTTATGCCCTGGCCTATTACCCCGACATCCGCGACGGCAAACGCCACGAACTCCGCGTCAAGACCTCACGCCCTGACGTAAAGATCCGCGCAAGTCGAACGAGCTACACCGCGCCCACGCAATGACACGCGGTCATGACGTTGTTCACTTTCCGGACTTTCTTTCCTGGTCATTTATTCGATCAATCCGAGCGGCCAGTCCACATGTTTGAACAAGATCGGCTGCTACGCGCCGGATGAGCGGGCGGACTGCGCTTTCCGGCGAATCACCGTGCGAGTTCCAAAGAAGTCGGACCTGGGCGTCCGCGCGCTCCAGGGTTACTACACGCCCAAGGCTTAGCTGATCCCCCCTGATTTATTGATCAGGATGGGAGAGGCACGGCGTTCGCAAGGCGAGCATGAATGATACGTCCCGGCGCTAGAAATGAGAAAGCGATTGAATAAGAGATTAACGCCTTGATTGCACTGATGATTCCGGCCCTGCGGGTTCTCCCCTTTCCGTCAGAGCATTTTACAAACGGGCAAAAATTTTCGAGGAGGTATTATGAAAAGCAATCTGTTTGCTCGTTGCTTTGTCGCGATTCTATTAGTTGCAAGCTTTGTCTGGGCGTTGAATTCGTCAAGCTCCGCGCAATCCGGGCGCAAGGGAATAACGCCGCCGTCGTCGCAAAACGAAAGGCAGTTCCCGAAGGATTCCGAAAAGGAGAAGACTTCCAACAAGCCCCTGGCCGATAGCACGCCGGTAACCGTTGACGAAAATGGAACGATCAAGATGGACACTTCGCTCGTCACGATTCCGGTCAGCGTCATGGACCGGGACGGCAAATTCGTTCCGTTTCTGAAAAAGCGCGATTTCCGGATCTACGAAGACGGGGTGGAGCAGGATATTGAAAGCTTCAATTCGGTCGAGACGCCGTTCCACGTAGCGCTCGTGCTCGACACGTCTAATAGCACGCTGTTCAAGTTCGACGACATCCAGGACGCCGCCTTCGCTTTTATCAAACAGTTGAGGCGCGACGATCAGGTGATGGTCGTCTCGTTCGACAGCAAGGTTCGCTTTCATTGCGACTTCACCAGCGATTACGACGAACTGCGGAGGGCGATCGAGGAGACCCGCATCAGCGGCAGCACGAAGCTTTACGAAGCCGTAGACAAGGTGGTCGACCGCCTGGAGACGATTCAAGGCCGCAAAGCCATCGTGCTTTTCACCGACGGCGTCGACACCGCAAGCCGCCGAGCCAATTACCGGAACACCCTCGATAAGGTGGAGGAATCGGGCGCTATCGTTTATCCGATCAAATATGACACTGAAGGCGATCAGCAGGGCGGCGGCGTTTACAGCCCCAATACCAACTCATGGCCGTGGCCGAATCCCTCTCCCCCGTCAGGCCGTCGCCGCTGGCCTTTCAGTCCGTTAGCGGGTCAGCTCTCCACAAAGTGGCAATCTCCGCAATGGCGCTTCTCGCAATGGCCTGGCCGCGGGCCTTCATCCGGCGGCGGAACTAGCGACGAATACCGCCAGGCGGCGCGTTACCTTCAGGAACTGGCCGACCGCAGCGGCGGGCGTCTCTATGACGCCAATACGCTTTACAACGTTTCACAGGCCTTTTCGAACATAGCCGAAGAGCTGCGCCACCAGTATTCGCTCAGTTATTACCCTGCCAACTCGAAGAGGGACGGCGCGTACCGGCGCGTGAAAGTTCGCGTTGAGAAATCGGGGATGGTAGTTCGCGCCCGAGAAGGCTATCGCGCGGCGGCGGAGACGCAGGCGAATATAGACGCGGGCGGAACCGATCGTCCTGAACTGAAACGGAAACAATGAGAAATACATTGACAACCGATAAGACCAAGATTTGGTCCGGGGGCGAATTGTTATGTCAAACCGAGGCGCCTTTCGAATTATTTCACTGGTCCTGACCCTCGCGCTGTTCGGCGCCACTGCGATCTACAACGCTGACGCGCAGGACCCGCCGCGCTCCCCGGAGCCGAAACGGCCCCAACAACATCAAGACGCCGGAGAGAGGAAAGGCTCCCAGCGTCAAGGCGCGCAAAACGATGACCTGGGAACGCCGGGCGAGGATCGGATCAAGATCGACACCGACCTGGTCAACCTCGACGTGACGGTGATTGATCAGAACAACAACCCGGTCGCTAATCTGAAGAAAGAGGATTTCAGCGTTTACGAAGACAAGGTCAAACAGACGATAGAAAGCGTCAGCCGCGAAGAGGCGCCCGTCAGTTTCGGACTGGTGATTGACACATCGGGCAGTATGAGGTCGAAGATTCATTCTGTGTCCGACGCCGCGGTCTTGCTGATTAAACAGATGCGGCGAGACGACGAGGCCTTCGTCGCTTCGTTCAAGACCGAAGCTGAACTGACGCAGGATTTCACCGCCGACAGGCGCGAACTCGAATACGCCATCGGCCGCCTTTACACGAGCGGCGGCACGGCGCTACTGGACGCGATAATCGCCACCGCCGACTACGCGCAACAGAAGGGCAGGCGCCGCCGCAAGGCCCTGATTGTCATCTCAGACGGTTATGAGAAGAACAGCTTGTCCAAAGAGAGAGAGGTGTTAGAGGCGATCAAGGAGGACGAAGTTCAGGTCTACCTGGTCGGGTTTATTGATGGAGAGATGGAATGGAGCTTTTTCGGAAAATCCCCCGCGAAGAAGGCGAAAGACCTGCTCTCACGAATCGCTGATGATTCAGGCGGGCGCGCATATTTTCCAAAAGACATCAGCGAGATCCCGGCGATCGCCGCTCAAATATCTAAAGACCTGCGCGCGCAATACGTCGTCAGCTATTATCCGGCCAACGAGAAGCGCGACGGCGCGTTCCGCGCCATCCAGGTGAGCGTCAATCAGGTCGGCGGCCGCAAATTGATCGCGCGCGCGCGGCGTGGCTATTATGCGCGAAACGCTCAGGGGCAGTCGCCCGCCGCGTCGCAAAAGAAATCTCGCGGCAATTAAGCCTGTGATGAGCATTACTTGGAGATTGGCTTCATGCCGGCTACGGTGTATTTTATTCGCGCCGCGCAACCCTACAAATCCGAAGCGAATAAAAGAGAGTAGCTTATGTTATGGAAACCGATTCTCATCCTGACGCTGGGCTTCATCGCGTCCCATCCGCAAACGCCGCAACTGAAGATGCCCGGCGATCGGCAACCCGACGCGCTTCCGCGGGAACTGTCCGAGACCGAGACGCAGAAGATACTCAGAGAGAACGCCCCTAAGCCGCGCGTCGACGCGACGCTTAAAGTCTCCGACACGCGCCTCGCCTCCGCGCTCAAGTTCGCCGAAGAGAGCCAATATAAATCCGCCGCGCAGGATGTTGACGTTTATGCGGCGCTGATCGTTTACGCCGACGCATACACGCGCAAATTGCCCACCTCACAGACCAAGGATCGCAACGCATGTTTGAAGAAGATCGAACAGGCCATCTTCAAGCATACTCGCACTGTAGACGCCGTACTGCGCCAATTCCCGGTTGATTATCGCGAAGGAGTGGAACCCAAGATCGATCAGGTGAAAAAAATCCGCCTGCGCGCGATCAGCGACCTGCTCGGAGGCGGGCAGGTGATTAAGACATCTGACGAATACCCTTAAAGATAAGGAACTCCTGGGGGCGCTGCTTATCGGGCTGAACGACGCGCAGACGCTAAGGTAGAAGGCGGTTGAAAGGCGCCCATTAATGTCTGCGGGCGCCTATGACCGACAGAGAGTCGCTTATCAGGTAGTGGCCGCACATGCTAAGATGGGACTCATGGGCTGGCTACCAAAGGCGATTACGCGAAGGGTCAGTCTGACGAATAAGCCGCAAGTTTCGCCTGATGCGCCGTCATGCGGCATAATACATAACCTTGCCCCAGAAGCTCTCCGATTGATCAGAAAGCTGGATGGCTCAATTGTTCAACTCCATACTTGTAATATTCAACTCCGTTACGTTGTAAGTATGGCCGAGATTGCGCTCCCAGTTATCACTATAGCAATCGCCCCTTCATGATTGCGCTCGGCTCCCCCCATCTCTGATTTCGAGAAAAGGCGCCCGCTATCGAAAAGAACCGCCGGGCCCAGATTATTACCACATTTGAAAAGAGGTGACAGATGCATTTGCTGGAGACGCGCAGCCTGCTCAGTTGCTGCAAGATTTTCTTATTTCTGGCCGGCGCCGTTTTTGCGGCCCTAATTGGCCCGTCGCTCATCGGGAGCGCGGAATCCAAGACTGCTGTGATTGGCGAGGAAAAAGGGAAGGATAAGAAGAAAAAGGAAGGTAAGCGCGAATTTGATACCGCCTTGATTTCGGGCAAGATTTTTCAAGGAGGCGAATTTGAAGCTTCCGGGGTGGCGTACGTCCCTGGTACGGATGGGGTGCTCTTTATCGACGACAGCAGGGCGGGTGAAATTTTCTGGATGCGAATTGACCAGGAAGGCAATCAAGTTGGAGCGATTAAGCCGATCAGTCTTGGCGTCATCGTCGAGGATCCTGAAGGGATCACCTTTGACGGCTCCTGGTTCTATGTAGTCGGCTCGCATTCCGAAACCAAAGGGGGAGAGTCAAGCAGTCTCGTGCGCTTTAGCTTTGATTCGCAAACTCAGAGCGTGAAAGAAGTGGAGAGCGCCAGGGGGCTAGTTCAGTTCTTGGCCGGAGAGGCGTCTGAACTAAAGGAATATGTCGATAAGAAAGGCAAGAAGGGGGCGATTAACATCGAGGGTTTAGCATGGGATCCGGTTCAAAATCGGCTCTTACTAGGGATGCGCGACCCGGCGATCTCGGAACAGGCGCTCATCGTGCCGCTCAAACTGCGAGATCCGAGCACGCGGCTCTCTCTCGAAAATATTACGCTCGCCCAGCCCACTGCGATCCGGCTTGAGCTTGGCGGCGATACGATTCGTAGCATCGAATATGACGGCGTCTTAAACGTGTTTCAGATCATTTCCGGAAATCCGGAAAATAAGGAGAGTAAGAAGAAAAACCACGACTTTAAGCTTTGGGAGTGGGACGGGCAAACATCTCCACGAGAGAAGGTTGCGCTTAACCCCAAGCTAAAACCTGAAGGTGTTACGCGGGTTTCGATAAGCGGGCATGACTTTATTTTTATCGTTTGTGATGCGAGCCAGTATTTAAAGCTTGAGTGAACGCAACGCCCCCGCCCCATTATCTCCTCAGAAAAAACGTCCACAAAGAACACGAAGAATCACAAAGGAAGTAAAATCTTTGCGCCTCTTCGTGTTCCTTTGTGGACAATTTTCATTTGATATATTGAGGGGACTCCGTCTTGGCGGACACGAGTGTCGCTTATGAAGAATTGGGGTATACTCTTTTACGGTCTACCCGAAGGGGGAGTCGAAGCGCCAGTGAAGACGTGAAGCTGAATGCCGCTGAATGCGCTTCTTGTTGGTCGCTCTTACGCTCTGCCAGAGACGCCCGGCGCGCCAATAATGGCCAGGGCCGAGAACATGACACCCGCCCTTTATTCATTCAGCGATACAGCGCTTGTCACTAGATCGTTTGCTTTTTAGACCGCAGGGAACCGCAATGGCCGTCGGGCAAAATGTTTTACGAAAAGAAGGATTCGAAAAGTTGACGGGCGCCGCCCGCTATGTCGACGACATCGCGCTCGAAGGCATGCTTTTCGGCAAGACCGTTCGCAGCCGCATCCCACGAGGCCGGATCAAGACGATCAACTTCGATCCAGATTACGATTGGTCGCGCGTGGTGGTCGCCGATTTCCGCGACATTCCGGGGGAGAACTATGTGGCGTTGATTGAAAACGACCAGCCGCTTCTCGCCGAGACCGAAATTCGTCATTGCGAAGAACCGATCCTGCTGATCGCCGCCGATAGCAAACATGACGCAGAGATCGCCGCGAGACATATCAACGTCGAATACGAGGAAGCGCCTCCGCTGCTGACGATTGAAGAGGCGTTGAGCTGCGGCGAGATCATTTACGGCTCGGACAACGTCTTCAAAAGTTTTTTGATCGCGCGCGGCGACGTCGACGAAGGCTTCCGACAGGCCGATCACATAATCACCGGCGAGTATCGCGTGCCGCACCAGGAGCAGCTTTATATCGAAACGCAGGGAATGATTGCGATTCCAGGGAAAGGTTCATTGACTGTGATGGGGTCGATGCAGTGCCCGTACTACGTCCACAAAGCGATCAAGCAACTTTTCAATTTGAGCGATGAGCAGGCGATCGTGATTCAGACGGCCACCGGCGGCGGTTTCGGCGGCAAAGAGGAATACCCGTCAGTGATCGCGGCGCATGCGGCTTTGCTGGCGCATAAGGCGCAGCGTCCCGTCAAGATGATTTACGACCGCGCGGAAGACATCGCCGCAACGCCGAAGCGCCATCCCGGAATCATTCGCCACCGCACGGGAGTGAGGAGCGACGGACGCCTTATGGCGAGCGAGATCGACATAGTGTTCGACGGCGGGGCTTACGCCACTCTCTCGTCAGTGGTGCTTTCTCGCGGGGCTATTCACTCGCCGGGGCCATACGGATGCGACAACGTCCGCGTCACCGCCCGCGCCGTCGCTACGAACACTCCGCCCAACGGGGCGTTCCGCGGATTCGGCGCGCCCCAGGTCACGTTCGCTTACGAGATGCAGATGGAAAAGATCGCGGCGGAACTCGGCATGGATCCGCTCGAACTGCGCCGCGTAAACATGCTGCGAGAAGGCGATGTCACTGCGACGGGGCAAAGATTGAACTGGAGCGTGGGTTCGGAAGACGTATTGAACGCGACTGTCGAACGTTCCGGCTACGTCGAGAAGAGACGAACGGTCTCGCAATACAACAACGGACCGAAGCGTCGGGGCGTCGGCCTTTCGTTCTTCTTTCACGGCGCCGGCTTCACCGGCAGCGGCGAAGCGAAGATGAAGGCTCAGGCCGGCGTCGAGATCACGCCGGAAGGGCGCGCGCGCGTTCTCACAGGCTCGACGGAAATCGGGCAGGGAACTCGCACGATATTTTGTCAAATCGTGGCGGAGGAATTGGGTGTCGGTTATGACGACGTCGAGATCGAAGAGCCGGACACATCGCGCGTGCCCGACAGCGGCCCGACGGTGGCTTCTCGAACTTGCATGATCGTCGGTCGAGTAGTTCAGTTTGCGGCGCGCGAAGCGAAAGAGAAATTGCTTCGCTTCGTCGCTGAACGTTTTGGCGAGGCTGACGCGCAATTGATTGACGGCTGGTTCATGGCCGGCGGGAAGCGGCTTGCTAGTTTCGGCGAGACCGTCCGCGAGTACGTCAATATGTACGGCGAATTACGCGCCTTTGCGCATTACGCCAATCCGCCTGGCGTCGAGTGGGACGATGACACTTACACCGGCGACGCGTATCCTGTCTTCTCTTATGGCGCCGAGGTCGCCGAGGTCGAAGTCGATATGGATACTTACGAAGTGACGACTCTCAAGATCACAACCGCGCAGGACATCGGTCGCGCCATCCATCCGGTGCTGGCCGCCGGGCAGATCGAAGGCGGAACGCTGCAAGCGGTCGGCTACGGATTGCTCGAGGAACTGGTTTGGGAGCGCGGGCGCGTTGTGAACAACCGCCTGACAAATTACATCATCCCGACGTCGCTCGACGCGCCTGAGATGGAGACGATCATAGTCGAGAAGGAGTACCCGCACGGGCCTTTCGGCGCCAAGGGAGTAGGCGAATTGCCTATGGACGGAGCCGCTCCCGCAATCGCAGCGGCGATCTTCAACGCCACCGGCGCATTCATGAGCGACATTCCCATCACTCCCGAGCGGTTGATGGCGGCGATAGAAAATATGTCCGCGCCGCAAGCGATTGATAATCCAGATAAGCAATGAAGATAAAATTTGAGATCAATGGCGTCGTTCGTGAGATTGACGCGCCTCCGATGAAGCGACTTCTCGACGTGTTGCGTGAGGACCTGTGTTTGACAGGTACGAAAGAAGGTTGCGGCGAGGGCGAGTGTGGGGCTTGCTCCGTGATCGTTGACGGCGAGGCTGTAAATTCGTGCCTCGCCCCGATTTGCCAATTGCAGGGCGCGAATATTCTCACAGTCGAAGGGTTGTCACGCGACGGCCGGCTCGACCCATTGCAACAGGCGTTTCTTGAATGCGGCGCGGCGCAGTGCGGCATATGCACTCCGGGCATGCTAATCTCCGCCCGTTCTCTGCTCGACGTCAATCCGCGTCCGACGCGCGATGAAATCAGGGCGGCGATTGCCGGAAATTTGTGCCGCTGTACGGGCTATATCAGGATCATTGACGCAATCGAACGAACCGCTGAGACCTATGGTTTACGATCCCACAGTCCTTACGCCGACCAACCTTGAAGAAGTCTACGAACTTCTCGCCGAACGCGGCCGCCGGGCAAAGATAGTCGCCGGCGGCACGGACCTGATGGTTGCGCTGAACGCAAAATCGCTCGCCGCCAAAGAGTTCATAAACATCTGGCGTTTGAATGAGCTGCGCGGTATCGACGATGAAGGCGAAACGATTCGCATCGGGGCCCTGACCACTTACACGCAACTGATAAGATCTCCATTGATTCAACTGGGCATCCCGGCGTTAGTAGAAGCGTCACGGACCATAGGAGCGATTCAAATTCAGAACCGCGGCACCATCGGCGGCAACATCGTCAACGCCTCCCCGGCCGGCGACAGTCTCCCTGTATTATCGGCTTTCGATGCGGATGTCGAGATCGGAAGTGTTCGAGGCGTCAGGAGAGTCAGTTTCAATACTTTTTATACGGGCTATCGTCAAACGGTGATGGAGCCTGATGAGATACTACTTGCGGTAAGATTGCGGAAATTGAATCAGAACGAGCGGTCTTTCTTTTTCAAAGTTGGTACACGCCGCGCTCAGGCCATCTCTAAGATCGTGATGGCGGTCAAAGCCGGAATGACAGGCGCTGAGATCAATTCCATCAGCATCGCCCTGGGGAGCGTCGCTCCGGTAGTGGTACGCGCGTATCAGACCGAGTCATTGCTGACAAACGCGATTCTCAATTCGGCAATCATTGAGCAGGCAAGAAGTACGGTCTCCCGGGAGATCACCCCGATCACGGATGTGCGCTCCACGGAACATTATCGCCGGACTGTTACAGGAAATGCGCTTGCCAGAGTTCTCTGGCGATTGACGTAAATGAAATCTGAGAGGCCAGGCGCCGAAGGATTCCCGATGAATCCGCTTTATAGCCGATTTAGATCGATTACCGCATAGGTTTCCATCTTCGAGATGGAGAACTCATTGGAACAGTCGAGGCTATCGCAGCTATGGGTCCAACGAGATAATCTTGCCATACTCATCCTCACTGAAGAGCCGGTGGGTTTGAGTACGAACATAGCCAAGCCTGGCGATTGCAAGAACCATCCCGCACAATTTTTCGTCATTCGGAGCGTCCAGGATAAACATGGTGTCATACTGGCTCCCCAAGATGGCGTAAAAGGCGCGAACCTCCCCTCCCATTTTGCTGATGATCTCTTTCGCTGTGGTGACCCGCGCCGGACTGTCCTTGATTTCCTTAATACCCTTCTGGGTGAAACTGAACAAAATCATATAAGTCGCCATACTAGCCTCCCTTGCGGTCGTTGTACGCGCCGCTGCTGACGATTTAGCTCGTGACGGACGGGGCCGTCACGGGCCGCGCGTAGGCGCTTTTCCATCGGGGAGCCCCTCTTTGCGTAAGCATTTATATATCCTCTTGGTTACGGCCATATGTTACGAGAATCGTTCGGACCGCCTGCCGCGCGGCTCCAACCGCGATAAAAAGCGCAAGCGACAGCTTCCGGAATCCCGTTACCCGCGCTTCAGGGCCTCGGACGCGACCCATATTGAATCGGGCAACCTGTGTGCCACATCGATTCGCGCGTTCGAGGTTCATATTCGTTCGGATATTTTGGATATATTATTGAGGATGAGCGCCTGTTCAGCGAAAGCCTCGTTCACTGACATACTCTCAACTGAAAAGCTCAAGGAAATCTTCGACGGGCATGACAAGATTGTCTTCGAAGCAATGTCTACGGCGGCCCGTACGAAGCCCAATCAGCCGCCCCGCGTCAGATATTGAATAAACCGTTCATACAGACCGGCTAGCGCATCGCCAGATCCCCGGTTCAGCGTGTCGCATCTTCTCCGGAGAACTGCCTGGCTATAATCGCCAGCGTTCCGCCGCCGAGCGGGCCATGATGTTCGGCTCTGGTACTGATGTAGACGGCGGTATCACCGATGACGCTGGCTAAGACCGCGCCGAGCACACACCGCGAATATCGTGTATCGCTGATGTCATCATCAGTGAGCATAGTATGCCGTTTTCCGCGAATGGCGCCGCGCGCATCGG
>Ga0209382_10009169_pt1 | contig 12405 bp, 16 predicted proteins | sample SoiMetdeltSBSDD5_FD_187599 | JGI IMG/M metagenome (GOLD analysis project Ga0209382, IMG submission 187599) | Bulk soil microbial communities from a Populus tree surrounding site in Tennessee, USA - Soil MetaG P. deltoides SBSDD5 (SPAdes) (version 2) | ecosystem: Environmental > Terrestrial >... | reverse complement strand
AAACCACCACCACACCCCAACCACCCGACCACACAACCTACTGGACAAATTGGCGACGCAAGCACCAGGCACGCGCACGATGGTTCCACCAACGCGCCAGACTCACCCACGACACCAAGATCGCCCTGGTCAGCTAGCGAATGGCGGCTGCCGTACTAGTCCATTCGATGATGAGGCGCTTTGGGTGCTCACGGAGAATCCGGACTACCAGGCGTTTGCTGTCGCGTGGCCGTTCACTCCTTTAATAATTGGAGAGCTAGACGAGTTTATAGACCGGTGGGCAAATTGGTTTGCGGCCGCCTCCCATGGCCAGCTCCCGCATCCGACAACAACGCCTAGTCCGGATCCGCGTGGTAGTTGGCGAACCGCGCCCGCTGTTGCCGACAGACATAACATGAGCAAGCCCGCCTATCCGGGTTCACCGACTGGCAGGCGCCCATCGACCGACCGGCTGTTGTCCGAAGTCGCGGGAGGTGTGACCGGCCAAGAGGCTGAAGATAATATCGAGCCTGGACCACCCTCGCGACCAACGCCGATCGCATGGCGTCGCGTCCGTCCTACCAAGCTCATAATCATCCTGGTCATTTCGGCTGTTGCGCTCCTAGAGTGTTATTCAAAACCGCAAAATTAGCATGATCAGAGCCGGCGTGTCGCAACAGGGCGCAACGGTTCTCGCGAAATAATTTCGAGAGTCCACTCGAAGGAACCTCGAACTCCGGGAGAACCGTTGCGCTACTATCGTACTACAGGGCTGATGGCGTCGCAGATGCAGGAGTTGGTCCGGCGTATCAATGGTGCGTTGCCCACGCCATGGAACAAGGGGGTCGGGCGACCAAAATCGTGCGGCTTGTATCAGGCGACAGAGATTGCGTGCATGTATATACGCCAGAACGGCACCCAGGAGTTTCTGGGTGACTTGAGGTACATCTCACAACCCACGGTGTCAAGAATCGTGACCACCCTGGTGCCGTTGGTGAAGAAGGTGCTGGAGGAGTTCGTCCCGACCGCGAAGGAGGCCATCGAACTGGTCAACGGCCGGGTGTGCCTGGTGGATGGCACCATCACCCCGTGCTGGTCCCACGCCGACCACGACGAGCTGTGGAGCCGTAAACACGGCACGACGGGGTTCAACGCACAACTGGTCTGCCTTCTCAACGGAGAGGTCATCTACGTTTCCGATCCTCTCGACGGGTGCACCCACGACGCAACAGCATTCGCCGCTACACCGGTCGAGGAGATCGTGCGCCACTCCGGCGGCGGGATCGGCGACAAGGGTTACCAAGGCTGCGGCCTCGTCACCCCTCGCAAGAAACCACGAGGCGGCGAACTCAGCAAAGGGGACAAGCGGAATAACGCAGTCATTTCAGGGCTACGCGCACCCGTCGAAAGAGTCGTATCGCATTTCAAGTCCTGGCGCATGCTCCACACTGACTACCGTCGGCCCTATCACACCTACCGTGATTCATTCGATGCTGCCCGTTCATTGTTTTTCTTCTCAATCACTTGGGGTTTTGAATAAGACTCCTAATTGTTGCCGTCACCGTTAGGGCTGGCGGAGAAAAGTCGAATGTTGAAGGTATCAACGTCGAGGGCGCGGCTCGCAGCGGCGAGATAGACTGCTTTGTTGCGCTAGCGGAAGGCCCCAGCCCCGAGGAGGCCGTCGCGTCTAACAAGCATTTTCCGTGTACCGCAGTCCCTAAACGACGTGCGGAAAAACCGACTGGACCGGAGGAGTTCTGGACAGTTATCAGCGTGAAGGGCCTACCAAGCGATGCTGCGCGTACACGGGGCATTTCCATTTCGTGCACCGAGCAGGCGATTTATCCGCCGAGTTCCGGTGACATGTGGGCGCTGGTGCGAAACCACGCTATGAGTCCGCCGAGCGACCCGTTCTTTCCGGCGGCGATCGACTGTCAACTGTTTCAAAACGCCGAACTGATTCGCAACATCCACGTTGAGTTGGAGCCGGACGCGCAGCACTACTTCGAGAAATAGGACCTCACCCCTCCTGCTCCACCGCCGGCATCATAGTGCTGTTCGTTGCATTGTCGCTAGTGGTGGTGCGATGAGTCGGCTAGTAAGGTGTCGCTATAACTCCACCCTATAAATCACCTTCCCCGCGTTAACCGTGTGCCCCAGCGCGTCGTAGAACCGCCGCGCTATCTCGTTGTGGCTGTCGGTCGTCCACTCGACGCGCGTGCAGCCTTCGCGCTGGGCCACCGCCAGCACCCCGTCCATGAGCTGCTGCCCGACGCCGCCACGCCGCCGGTCCTGGCGTACGTACAGCTCTTTGAGGTATAGCGACGTTGAGATACCAACCGCCGGCCACAGGAACGAGTAGGCCGCCATGCCCACCAGCTGGCCGGCGTCTTTGGCCAGCAGTACCGCGGCCTTCGGCACCTCGCCAAACAGCACGGCCCCCAGCCGGCTGCTGCGCTCCTCGATCGTCCCCTCGGTCACATCGCCGTAGAACCCGTCCATTTCTGCTAGCAATGCAACCAGGTCGGGTAGGTCTTGCCTGGTGGCTGGCTCTATGACCGTCACGGCCCACGAGCTTAGTGTTCGGCTCCGTCCTGGATCGCGGCCCGCAGCTCGCGAGCGGCCGGTAGCGCGGGCGGCACCAGGCTAAGGACCTCCCGAGCGCGGTTGGCGATCATGCGGTCTCGCTGCTCCACTTCGAGGCCGCCAAGCGCTTGTCCGGCGCATTCCACCGCGGCCATCGGCTCACGGTCCAGCACCAGACACTCAGCTCGGTCAAGCAGCACGAGCGCGCGGTCGAGGTAGTCGTTGGCTGGGTACGAGACCAGCGCCTGCTCGAAGGTGCCGTAAGCAGCAGTCGTCTCACCCAGGTGCGTGTAGGCGTTGCCGGCGTGGAAGAAGTACTGGGCCTCGTTGTAGCCGAACGCCGACGGCAGCCGCTCGTCCTGGTCCAGGCCGTCTAGCGCCCGCTCGGCTCGTTCCAGGGCAGCGCTCGTCTCACCAGCTCGGCCCTGACCAGCCTGTGCTCGGGCCTCGAGCGCAGCCGCCAGTGCCACACCGGCGCACGGGACGTGACCGGCCAGCCGCTGGGCGTGGGCGGCGACGTAGGCCGCATCCGCCAGCTGGCCGCTGTAGTAGTGCGCGTACGCCTCCTGCGCCCGTACCCAGGCATGGAGCCGGCCATCGCCCGCTTCAGCGGCGATGAGCTTGGCCATCCGTGCCCAGTGCCGCGCCGCAGCCCGCTGGTCCAGCTTGATCAGCGTCAAGCTCATCAGGCCCGCCATCTGGGCCGTGACCCGCATCAGCCGCCGTGGTACCAGCAGCGCGCGCCGGCTGGCCAGTGCTCGGCGCAGCTCGCGGAAGTCGGCAGTCAGATCAACCAGCAGGGCCGCGGCCGGTCGGTAGCGGGTGGCCAGGCCGTACTGCCAAGCCGTCTGCTCCCAGTCGTCGAGGCTCGCCTCGGCCATCGCCGCCTGGTCGACCACCTCAACCAGCTCGTGACGCAGGGCTTCCGCTTGCTGGTAGGCGACATACTCGACCGACAGACCGGCCACTTGCGTCGTGTCCTGCCGTAAGCGTTGGCGCTCCACCTGAGCCGCCTGCTCACGAGCGGTCCGCCGGTCGTGCTTGAGCCGCTCCAAGTCGTCGTACTGGCGGGTCAGCACGCCACCGGCCGCGAGCGCCGCGTCGCACCGCTGCCAGAAGTCGCGTGCTGCCGGTCGCCGGCCGGTCTCGGCGTTTGCCAGCGTGCTGCGGCTGTACCCGATGAGCTGCCCGAGATGCTCCTGGCTCAGGCCCGCATCGTCGCGCAAGCCGGCCAGCCGCTCACCCAGGAGACGGGCCGCCTCCTGAATTGCGTCGGTGCCGCCCATATGAGGCACTCCTAACGTCCCACCGTGCGCCGATCGCCCATTGTCGCAGATTCCGTGTCGCATCTGGTCAACGGACCGTGCAACCGCGTTTGGTCATCGCCCATGGCACCCGGACGTCGGGAGAGCGCTCGTCAGGCGCATCCTTCGCGCAAGAGAGGGTCAAGACGCCTGCTGTCCCCAGCGCTTGGGTTTTGGGCCCTGGCGCCCGGGTGCCGCCCAAGCCGATACGAGCAAAGGCATGAGCGGACCAAGACGCATGGCAATTCAACTCGACCGAGTCCGATGCATCTGCGGCAGCAAGCGCGAGCGTTTAGGCCAATTACCGGCCGAGTCGACTAATCGTTATGCCCGATGAAGCGCGTCGCCTTCGTTCAGCTGACCTGGCCGCAAGTCGCGGCGGTTCTGAGAGTTGCAACCAGCGTGGACGACCAGGCTGGGGACTTGGAGAAGGTGCTCCCCGAAGCCGGGACGCGCGCTGCGTTTCGGGGAGCGATCCAGACCCTACAAGCCGTCAAGACCGCCGAGAGCCAACGAACGGCCCCGACACGCCCAGAGACGCCCCGCTCGTGACCGCACCTCACCAGCTAACTCACGACCGCTGTGTGGACCGCGGCTGCCCGTGTGCCCGCGCCGATCTCGCCGCGCTGGCCGCCGCCCTCGGCCTTGGCGACGCGCACTTCGTCACCGTGCCCGCTCCGCGAGGAGCCCAGCCGTGACCCGCGAAGAGATGCAGCTCATGCAGGACCTCCAGCGCATCTGCGACCAGGCCCAAGGCATCGCGCTGCACTTCGCCGACAACGGCCTGCCACTGGACACCGAAATCCGCTTCGCTACCCAGCTGCTTGAGCTGGGTGAGGGCATCCTGCGCCACGCCACGAGCCGAAACGTGCTCGTCGTCGACGCCGATGCCGCCGGCGACGCTGGCAGGTCAGCAAGCCCACAACGAGCCCTTCCGTCCAGCGCCGATGCTCGTGACGACCCGTGTCCACCATGGAATGGGTAGTCGCCGGCGCTCTGCTGCTCATAGCCGGCGTGCTCCTGGTGTGCCTGGCCTGGCCAACCAGGATTGACCGCGCTCGGCGAGGCGCCGCCCGCGTTAACAAGCAGGTGGCCGCCGCCTACCGCCGGGAGCGCCACGCCAGTCCTGATAGACCGGTCACCGTGGCGGAACTGCTCGAGCGGGCCGAGCGCGAGGCACGAACGCGGCGCCACCGCCGCGGATGAAGCGCCGACCGTAGTTCACTCGCGAAGGAGGCCGGTCCACACGGCGTGTCGCGCGCCAGTTGATCTCCATCGGCATTAGCGTCAGGCAGTTAGGCATGTCGCCGGCCCGCTGCCGCGAGCGACCAAGGGGCAGGGAGGAGCTGTTGCTGCCGAGCACGATCCAGCAGGTTCTGCTAGTGGCGCTGTTTGTGATGCCGGGTGTCATCTACCAGACCTTCCGCAGGCACCTTTCGTGGTCCGACTCCCGCGCGCTTGATTCGGCGACAGCACGCTTGCAGGTCAGCGACCAGATGATCCAGTTCCGCCTAACGCCACCCGAAGCCGTCCGCTGTATCCAGTGGTCCAGCCGCTCGCTAACCACCTGGAAACCGGCGAGCTGATGCCAAACAACCGCGAGTGGGCGCTTCTTATCTGGTTCTGTGTCGTCTTAGTGGCGATCCTGTCCAGTAAGAGCCTTCGCGGCAGCCTCGGCCAGGTCCTCCGCACCTTAGCGAACCCAAAGCTCTCGATACCGTTAGGTGTCATGCTTGGCTATGTTGCCTTAGAACTCTGGTTTGGTTACAAGTTCTCGCTCTGGCGGACTGATCTGACCACGGACGTAGTTTTGTGGGTAAGTATTTCGGCGTTGGCGCTCTTCTTCAAATTCGACGAAGCATCGAAAACTCCTCACTTCTTCCGGCGTCGTATCACGGCGACCGTTGGAATCACTGAGTTGCTCCAGTTCCTCACAAACCTGTTTGTGCTGAGTCTAGCTGCAGAGCTAATAGTCCTGCCGCTGCTAGCTGCGTTGGCCATGCTCTCCGCAGCCGCTGGCGGCTACGATCATCTTCGCAGCGCAAAGAAGCCGGTGGATGTGCTGCTTGGCTTGATAAGCCTCGCCTTACTGGCATATGCGCTCCAACATATGCTCGCCAACTGGGACAATATCGACTGGGATAGCGTATTGCGTAAATTCGCGCTGCCTATCTGGCTAACGATCGGTCTTCTTCCGTTCGTCTATCTCCTTAGCCTCTATGCCAACTATGGGTTGGCCTTCATGCGAATCGATTTTGCGACTAAAGACCGGCGGGCACGACGACGCGCCAAGCTGGCTCTAATCGCGAGTCTTCACTTTAGGAGTCGCGACATTCATGCTTTTGTCGGACCTTGGTATAAGCGGATTGTATCTGCCTCCAACTTCGCCGCTGCTCGACACGTAGTTTCCGACTTTCAGAACTCACGGCGGGACGCAGAACGAGTAGCCATCGAGGAGCAGGAAAGATTTCGGCGGTACGCCGGCTCAGATGAGACCGATGCCGAGGGCCGCCGCCTAGACCGCCGCGAGTTCAAGGAGACGATAAAAGCCCTCCGCTGGCTCGCGACCTGCCAAATGGGCTGGTACCGCAACACGGATAAGCGTGGTCACCGGTACCGCGCAGACCTGCTGGAGACCCTCAGTAACGACTTCATTAGCCAGGGATTGCCGCTGGACTCAGGCGTGACGATGAAGATCGCTAAAAATGGCCAAGCCTGGTACGCGTGGCGCCGCACTGTCACCGGTTGGTGCTTCGCGATCGGTTCGGCCGGGCCGCCTCCTGATCAGTGGGAGTACGACGGCCCAGAACCACCACGCAGCTTTCCTGGCAAGGATCGGCGCTGGGGCGAGAAGCCCTTCTCCGACGAAGTGAACCCCAACTGGCGTCCTTGAGGTCCTCTTACGCTTAGCTCAGATAGCCCTATGTCAATGGCCGCGGGCCATCGCCCATCTACGCAACCTCGCCCTCACCGGCTAACAAGCATCACAGAACCTGCGACACCCTCATTTACGAGACATCCCTTAGGCGGGCTCGCAGGTTCGTCAGGTGGAGCGCGCTGGCTGCGCTCGTCGCGCCGCTCGCGCCCCCGTAGGTGGCAGCGGCCTACTGACGCGAGCGCCATGCAAGCCTCGGGCGACCTGTCACTGTCGTCGAACTACCTGCAGCGGGCCGAGCGCGAGGCACATGTTGCCTGGCCAGGCCGAGAAATACCCTTAAGGTCGATACGAACATCGGGCAGCACTTGAAATACCCCTTCACGGCATAATCCGGGTCAGCGGCAGGTTCCACAACGCATCGACACGCAAGGTATCAGGACCATCCTACTGGGGCCAACGTTGAGTCAAATTTGTACGCCGGCGGTCTTATCGGAATCGCGAAATGTCCGCTGCGCCCGGCTGGTATGCAGGAGAATGCCTACTTCAGGTCAGCAGGCGCGCCGATCACGCCGAAACTTCATGCGTCCATGATTCCCACGGTGTTGGTCTGTGTTGTAGTCGCCAACCAAGGTCATGCCACCGTCCTCAATGCGTAGGTGTGCCTGGCCTCGGTGTGGAGCCATGGTTGGTGCGTTGAGGGCGTGCGGATGATTGTTAAAAGCGTAATGCAGGCCATGATACAGCCCCGGCTTACAATTCAACGTAGCCATAACAGATTGTGACCGTGAGTTCTCCGTGACTAGCTCAATCAGGATGTGGCTAGCTGTCTGATGGATCGTTAGAGTAGCCGAGATTCTCGTGCTGTTGTGACTGCTCTGCACCTCGCCAACCCACTCACCACTCAAATACGGCACGTCTGAGACGTGTAGTGGTCCCCGTCGCCAGTGCCAGACAACGCGGTCGTACCACTTCCACACGATTCCAAAAAAACCTAAGACTGCCGGCGTATCTAGCCACCACGGAGGCTGGAAATGCGCGAACTGGAAAAGGCGGTGCATCGCGAACGCAAACAGGACTGAAAGTATGGCGATTGCCAATATCGCGTAGCGCTCTCGCCCGGAGTCGGTTGCATACGGATGCATCCTCTTACTCGCCCCAGTCATTCCACTGCTGGAGCAGTGCGCCAATGAGCTGTTGGGCTCGTCGTGTATCCCACTGCTCCGGCTCGGAGCCAAAGAGGTGTGTGATTTCATTTTGGCAAAGCAGCCCGGACAGGGTAGAGTGGTTTTCGCCTAGCCATACTAACGCATTTAGATAGGTTAGGCTGAGGCTATCTGTAAACGAGGGGTTTGGTAGGTTATACAGAAGACACTCGACAAAGTAGCTGGGTGCGGAATCCCGAGACAAAGTGCCGTCCTCCACCAGCCGGCGCCGGGCGTTCTTAATGGTCCGCACGAGCTCCTTGTACTCATTATCTGTCGCAGCTTGCTTCCTGGTCCCATTGTTCCTATGCTCCTTAGGATAGTTGATGACTTCCCGTCCATCCAGTGTCCGGAAGATTATGCCCTCGACATAGTCCGGCTGGCCGTAGAGTGGGAGGCGACTCCAGAGGCGATACTCATTGCAAACCAGTACATCGGCCGGGAGGCGGCTGCTGCCGCCTGCGACCTTCAGACACTTATTGCCCTCAGTCACGCTGTAGTATCGCCTCAGTGCCGCGAGTACAGCCTGTCGGAAATCTTGGAGGGTGATCGACGAATCAGAGTATTGGACCTGGTATCGGCGTATTTCATCACCCGATAACCTACCTAAGTCGCTGCGAAACATTGACGTCAGCTCGATGACGATGTCGACGTCGCTATCAGATCGTATGTTGGTGTGATTGGCGTACGAGCCCTGAAGGTAGATGTCGTAGGTGTACCGCGCCGATAAGCCGGATGCGTCGAGAGTGCTCTTGATCGAGTTATAGGTGGCGGCCGATCGGCTCGCGTCGGGCAAGGTGGCCCAGGTCATCAGCTGTGATACGGGGATAGTCATCGTGCTCCAATCGTAAATCAAGATCGCAGCTAGTCATACTAGCCCGACGCGCTGCCGGCAGGATGGGCGAGCCGGGGCCGGGCCGGTAGAGTATTCGCGCGAGCGGATCGAGCGAATTCACCGAATGCAGAATTGATGGCGCGCCACGGCCGGCCCCTGGCGTCGGGCAGCCAAGAATTCAACCTCTCGGACTAGAAGGCTGGTTGTCGAGCCTCCCCGGACCTACGCGTCGCGATCAGTCCTTGTAGTATTAAGGCCATGCCGGAACTTTCGTGGACGTGGATGAAAACGGTCACGTGGGGCGAGGGGCGAACCGCTCCGCTGGACTGGGGTACGGAACTGTGGAAGCGGGACGTATCCCGCTATGAGAGCGCCAACGGCATACGAGCGGCACTGGCAGGCGCTGGTCTAGAGGCCCCAGATGACAACCAAATTCTCTACGAGGCCACCCGTAGCCTTATCAACGATGTCATAGATGCCGCCGGCGGTGTCGAACAAGCGCATGCTCGCTTCCATCAAGCGCTAGAGCGCGCAGATCAAACGCTTTCGCGTTGGGCCGATCAACTCGGAGACCTGCGGGAGGGCGCTGGCATGACCGATCCTTCCGTCGAGGCTGCCTGGTATGCACTCGAGGAGATGTTGATTTGGGCTCGCGTTATGGACGATCGCTTGAAGCGGCCACCAATCGATCGTCGGCGATATACGGTCGACCAAGGCCTCGTCCCGGCATTGGCTGATGGGCCCCGGCGCGATGCGATCATCCAACTGCGAGCGCAGCTACTGCAAAGCGGTGGCAGTGAGGCGCGTTACTTATCAGGACTGAGCCTTCACATGCAGTCAAGTCAGGCTGGCAGTAAAAGAGCCCGGATACGCTCGGGAAAGCCCGTCTTGCCATTTCCCGACCGTGTAAGTGGTCCAATCGGTCACCGGTGGCAGCTGCAATACGAACAGGGCCGCGATGCGGCGACGTTCGCCGACAATTTGATGACAGCCATCACACGCTTCATGGGTGGCATGATCGCGACTTTGGAGGAGCACCTTCCGGAACGGTTTAGGACTAATCACCCTTAGCGTCTCACGCGCCCTCGCCTGGACGGACGACATCAGCGATTTCGTCCGCGATCTCGTCGATAGTGAATTGCGCCGTACTGCGGGCAACCTTGTCCACGAGCGAGGGAGCCTGTGCCATGACGTCATCCTTGGTTATTTCGTGCCATATGGGGAGGAGGGTCTGTTCCCCGGAGACTGAAAGGCTGACGATGCCGTCCAACTCGTACTGAGGCCACCCCTTCGCGAAAAACGACCGCGAGAACACAACAATTCCAAATTTGCTGCGCGCCAGGCCAGCATCGATCTTGCGTCGTAGGCTATCGCCGATCTTCAGCTCAAAGTCGTCATACCAGACATCAAGCCCTCGTTGTTGAAGAGCTTCGACAAGTGGGCGGACGACAGCAGCCTTGTCTTCGCTGGCGTGCGAGATGAATACATCCCAGATTCGACCGTCATCAGTATCGACTGCCGGGGGGAGTTCATGACGGATGTTCGCGAGGGACCCAGCCGTCGGTACCACCGGCGCCTTCGGCAGCGCCGGTGGCAGGACGCTAACGCCCGATCGTACCGAACGCGCTCGGAGGCCTACGAGATCAATAGTGACGTACCAGTGGCCGTCGCTCGGCACCACGATTTGGTACGGCGAGCGGTTGACGAGCCCGCCACGGTAACGATGGGCACGGCCGTTCGTGTATGCGTTGACGTTCGAGCGGTCCATGAGTCGGACGTTGGCCCCGGTGCTGAGTGTTACGACGACCGTGGAACCGCGGCGTACGGTGCCAAGATCGTACTGGCGGAAGCTGGGGCCGCGTGCCACCCGTGGCTCCTCTCAGTTCGCCGCAGACCTACGAGTGCGTGTAGCCCAGCACGAGAACCGCTCGATCTGTCGACAACACGCCGGTCGACCTCCGACGATCTCGGGCCATCTCAAGGTATGAAGATAGGTTCGTCACATTCGTCCCACCGGCCTCACTAGCAACAAGCCGGAGCTGGGTCAACGCCTCAGCTCGTCTGCGGCAGCTCCGTCTCCTGGCTCGGTTGCTTGAGCAGTCGCTTCGCACTGCTCAAGCTGATGTCGTACTTCTGGGCCAGGGCCATCATCGTCAGTCCAGCCCGGCGATCCTCGACCAGGGCTCGCAAGACCACCTCGCCCAGCCGATCCGTCAGGCGCCAGCGGGGCCGAGCGGCTGTGATCGCAGGCGCAGCGTTGTAGCCCTCAGCCGCTCGCGCGTGGATCGCCTCGGCCGCCATGGTCAGGGCGGCGGCGGTGTCGCGCCTCGAAAGCTGCTCCCTCAGCTCCACCGCTTGGTTGTGCTGGCCCACCCTGCACTGCCGTCTACCAGCTGAAACGGCACGCTTGGAGTGGGCCTGTCGGGCATCAGGGTTTGTGGCATTGCGCGAACTCCGGGGCGTGTGGGCCGCCACGAGCCCCGGTGTTGACAGGCGGGCGGCAGCGCCGCCTGCCACTGCCCACCGCTGCCGCGTCGACGTTGTCGAGCGGCAGCGCGCCCACCGTCGTAGCACCAGCCTGATATCATCTGATATCGAGGAGGTTGTCCATGTCGGATGTCTTGATACGCGATATCCCTGAGGCTGTCCTGTCCGCGATCGATGCGACTGCGGCACGCCTGGGTTTGTCGCGCAACGAGTACCTTCGTCGCGAGCTGAGCCGGGTCGCGCAGCGCTCGGCGTCCATAGTCACCGCCGACGATCTGCGGCGGTTTGCCAGCACGTTCAGTGACCTCACCGAGCCGGAGGTCATGGCTCAGGCGTGGGGGTGACCGGCTCCAGTGCTGGTGCTGGCCCGTGGCTCGTCGACAAGTCGGCCCTGGCACGGCTCGGTGCGAGCCCTGATGTTGATATCTGGATAGGGCGGATCGAGCGTGGGCTCCTGCGGATCACCATGGTCACGCTTCTGGAGGTCGGCTACTCGGCCAGGTCGGGCAGCGATCTCCGATCTGGGCTGCGCAACCCTCCGTTGGCGAACATGCCGATCGAGTACACGACTCCGGCGATCGAGGACCGCGCACTGGAGGTGCTCACCCTGCTGGCGGATCGCGGACGTCACCGCGCGCCGTCGGTGCCGGATCTCCTGATCGCGGCGACCGGCGAGCTCGCCGGGTTGACCGTCCTGCACGTGGACAAGGACTTCGAGCTGATCGCTGAAATCACCGGCCAGCCGCTGGAACGACTCGACGTCACCGGGGACACAAACCACGGACTCGGGCCGGGGTTGTGACCCACCGGACTCGGCCAGCGGAGCATGCTGGCCAAGGTCCTCCCGTCGGCCGTTATCCGCCAAAATCGCCCCCATGGCCGCGTATTCCTCGGCGACCGACTCGGGCCTGGATACGACGCGCGGCGGCCGCCCACCGGCTCGATTGCGGTCTAATAGCACTGCACGGCGCCGGGTGACCCCTTCTTGAAACCCGGAGCCAGGACTCCTTGTTCTCAACCCGTCAGTGCATGATCTGATATCATGATCATGAACGATGGGAGACGAATGCAGTGTCACGAGGCAAACCGTTGGACTTCCCCGAGCGGGAACAGATCGCCCGGGGAATTGACCGT
>Ga0209382_10009168_pt1 | contig 12406 bp, 4 predicted proteins | sample SoiMetdeltSBSDD5_FD_187599 | JGI IMG/M metagenome (GOLD analysis project Ga0209382, IMG submission 187599) | Bulk soil microbial communities from a Populus tree surrounding site in Tennessee, USA - Soil MetaG P. deltoides SBSDD5 (SPAdes) (version 2) | ecosystem: Environmental > Terrestrial >... | reverse complement strand
CGACGAGCTCCGACGCCGGCGCGAGGAGCTCACGGCGAAGGCGGTCGGCTCGGGTGAGGGGCAGAAGGCCGCGCTCGAGTCGCTCGAGGACATCGAGGCTGTCGCCGCGGCCAGAGGCATAGAGCCGCGCGAGGAGCAGTACACCGGACGCGTGCCCGTGCCGAAACGCGTCAATCTCCGTGCCCGCATCGAGGAGGGGATCCGGCGGCTCGGCTCGTTCGACAAGGCCGTCGAGGAGATCCGATACGTCGACAAGACAAGCGGCACCGCGTCCGATCTCGAGTTCTTCGTGAAGGAGGCGAACGCCTTCAAGGGCGTGTTCAAGGAACGGGCGCGCCAGACCGCCATGGACATGCTGGCCGACAGCGTCAACGCGATCAAAGCGATCGTGGAGTCGTACGGCCTCCCGTGGGACATGACGACGGTCGCGGTCAGGGACGTGATGCGCGGCGGAGATGTCGCCAAGGAGGTCGCCGAGGTCGTGGAACTCGCGGCCAAGCAGGCAGCGATCAAAGGAGAAGATCCGCGCTACGCGGAGAAGCGTGGGAACCTGGCCTCCACGACGCGCGGCCTGAAGAAGCTACAGCAGTCGGTCGCCGAGAAGGCCGCCGTCTCCGACAAGTACTTCCAGGACTTCCGGCGCGCGAAGGACCAGGGGGCGTTCGAGCGGACGTACGGAGCGGCGGCGAGGGCCGCGGACAAGGAGCTCGCGGCAGCACGCGAGCACCTCGCGGCGTCGTGGGTCGAGGCCGAAGCAGCTCACCCGGTGCTCATGAGCTTGCGCCGGAGCGGCGAGCTAGAGAAGGTCGACTTGAACCGCCTTACGAACACGTCGACCGAGGATCGGATGGTGGCGGTTCTGAGGGAGCTCGTGCCGAAGCTGCGGGACGCGAACATCGCCGCGAACAAGATCCGCGACAAGCAGCTCAACCCGCTCGCACTGCCGGCGGTCGTGGCGCTCACGCGAGCGACGATGTTCGTCCCTAAGGGGTCGATTCGTGACGGGGCGATCAACGACGCCGTCTCGGACGCCAAGGACGAGGCCGACTCGACGCTCCTGAAGATCGCGACGTTCGCGCTCGTGGCGATCACGTTCATCCCCTCGGGGGGGGCATCGCTCACGATCCCGGTGGCCATTGCGGCGGTCGGGCTCGCATCGTACACCGCCACCCAGGAGTGGGAGAAGTACTCGACCCAGAAAGTGCTTACGAACACCCACCTCGACCTGGCGCGATCGCTGGCCACCGAGGAGCCGTCGCTCACGAGCTTCGCCATCAGCCTCGCGGCGATCGGCCTGGAGGCGTTGCCGCTCGCGGGCGCGTTTGCCAAAGCGCGAAGGCTGAAGCGGCTTGTCGCGGCGGGCGAGGAAACGGGCTCAGAGGCACGTGCGATCGTGAAGGAGTTGAACTCGCTCGGCAAGACGAGCGACGACATCCCGCTGGGACGGCGCGCGCTCGACGACATCCATGGAGCCCCCGGCGGCGCGAAGCCTCGCGAGGTGGTAGGCAAAATCGAAGCCCAGAAGCCGCCCGCCAAGGCACCCAGCACTGGCGAACACGGTTTCGAGGCAGGCGCGAAGGGCGACAAGACCACAGCCCATACCGGCCGCAGTACGACGACCAAGCCGGTGAAGGACTACGAGCAGGCGGAGGTGCGCGCGTCGACTGTGAGTTCGAAAAGCACGCCGTCCAAGTTGCAGGGCCGGAACCTACCCGCGCGGAGCAATGTAAGTGCGAATCCAAAGGCTAGCGACGAAAAGATTTTCAAGAAGCTTCAGTTGCGTGACACCGTCACTCATGGACTCGACGTCGAGGCCCCAGGGGAAAATGTCATGAGACAGGGTTCCTCGATGCAAGGGCAGCCCACTTTTGACGCCATTCACGTCAAAGGGATCAATCAAATCGTCGGTGTGAAATGGATGAGAACGAACGTCGATTACCTCGCTGAGCATTTGAGGAGCGCTAAGCTGTATGAGGAGTGGGGCATCGGCCCCAAGGTTTACGGCGTGATTGAAAGGCCTTCGGAAGTCGGAATGGTGACGGATATCGTCGGGGTGAAACCGCAGTTGATGGGTACGTTAAAGAACATACCCGTTGCGGATGTGCCGGAAGCGGTTCCGCAATTCATTACCGACCAGACGATCAAAGATGTAGAGGCGATGGTAACGAAAATGTGGGGCAAGGGATATACACCCGCAGGAGACTTTCAATTTCTCGTGACACGTAACGGGAGAGCTGTCGCGATCGATCCAGGCAAGCTTGAGCGAGTACCGAACCCGAAAGGCGCATCGCAATTTGGCCAACAAGGCCTTGACCGCACTGTTCAGGAGTTACGAGATCTGATGAAGAAGGCCAAAGGATCACGCAAGCCGAATCCCTGAAGACTCGGACCCGTTGCTGGGACTGGCGCAGCTAGTGAGCGCCTGAAGCGGCGCGCCGGGTCTCCCCTATTCAGTCAGGAGCACGCAGAGCAGCCGCCCTGATCTGGGCGAAAAGGTGGGTCGGTGCCAATGGCTGTGACAATTGTCTTTTATCTGCGTCGTCCGTGGCGCAGCTCGGATTGCGTTCCGGGATTGTACGCCCAAGCCCGTTCTTGACAGGCTCTCGGCCCCCCTCTAGATTTCCGCCACGCCTCGAACTTCGCCCTCGGAGGAGAAGAGTCGCAGTGGAAGTCTTCTTCGAGAACGTCATCCGCAACCCGGCGATTCCCGACGAGGATCGCTTCGAGCGCTACGAGGCGCGGGCGATGGGCAGCCGCGGCCTCCGTGCCGGCGCGGACCCGCTGACGCCTGTCGAACAGGGCGCCGTCCCGCCGTTGATCGCCCGGATCGTCGCGGAGGTGCCCAACGAGCGTTCCGAGGTCTTTGATGAGTTCAGGCCCGGCTCCGAGGCGCAGAAACATAAGATCCGGTTCCTCACCGCGAAGGATCTTCAGGAATTCATCCGTCGCAATCACAAGCCGAGGTCCGGTCACATGGGCGACGCCGGAAGCGAACAGGACTCGAAGTCCCTCGCCGACATGTGGGGCACGGGCGACATCGAACTCGGCGCCGAGGTGAAGGACATCAAGGCGCTGAATGCGTGGCTGCGCGGGAGTGGCGTCGAGGTCGGCGCCGGCTATCGGGTCGGCGACGAATCACCCTTCGACAACGGCACGGAAATCGTGCTCGAGATCCCGTAGCGGCGCGCGAATGCGGATCGAGATCGGGCGGCTGACGCTCAGCTTCACCGGCCTTCCGCGCCGGGGCTTGCCGGTATTTCCTGCCGGGGTTGCACGCAAGGAATCCGCCGCGGCCGCGCCGGGGACGCGGCAGCCGTACGCGCGAGCCGGTCTCGAAGCCGAGGCGCTGGCGAACGAGAAGCTCGTGCAGGCAGGCCGGATGGCGACGGTGGCGATCAGCGGGCGAGGCCCGATGCTGCAGCGACGCGACGCGGCCGGCAGCGACTCGCCAACGCTCGCGGAGCGGATCGCGTCGTATCTCACGACCCAAGCAAGTGGCGATCTGCGCGTGCGCCTGCCCGTGATGAGCACAGCGGAGATCACTGCGCTCGTCCGGAAGTCCGTTTCCGGTGCCGATCTGCTGCGAGACAGCGCGTTGCAGAAGATCATCGAGGACTGGCGAGCGGCGCGCACGCCGTCGCTCACGCCGGCAGGGCCGGCGCCTGGCGCGGCGTCGACGCCAGGAAGTCGGCCGAGCGTCGGCGGTTCGACGCCGAGTGGACAATCGCCGCTCGGCGGTCGGCTGGGCGATTTCGGACGCTTGCTCGGCCGCATTCCGACGAGCGTCGCGCTGGGCGATCCGCGGGTCATGGAGGTCAGCGCCGGACGCGGCGGCCTTCAGTTGTCGCACGAGCGGCCGGGACTGAAGCTGTCGGCCGGAATCGGGTGGGACCGGGTCCTCGGCGCCGAGGCCGCCGTGGGAGATCTGAAGTTCACGGCGTCAGCCGACATCCTCGGTAGCGAAGGGCAGAAGCTCACGTTCGGTCTGCAGTACGGTCCCGACGCGCCCGATCTCGCGGCGCTCCCGCGTACGTTCCAGCCGGCGGGAGAAGCCGCCGGGCACGCGCTCGTGAACCTTCCGCGCTTCGTGTCCTACCTCCGAGAGGGTGGCGTCGACGAGCTCAAGGCGATTCCCGACGCGGTCGAACAGGCACGGCGCATCGCCGGTGAGCGCGACCGGAAGATTCCCATCACGTTCGGTTTGACGGCCGAAGTCAATCGCGAAGGGAAGGGGCCACCGGGCGTGTCGGTGATGGGCAACCTCACGTTTGCGTGGGATGTCCTGAAGAAGGCGAAGGCCGGAGCCGATCCTGCTTCGGCGACGTCGGTGGCGATCCCACGCGGTGCCGGCCAGCCGCTCGACAGCAAGCTGCTCGAGAAGCTGGAAGGGCTCTTCGGGCGGCAGCTGCCGGATGTGCGGATTCACACGGGGCCGGCCGCCGAGGCGGCCGCGGCCGGCCTGAAGGCGGAAGCGTTCACGCGCGGCCACGACATCTACTTCGGTGAGGGAAAATTCGCGCCCGAATCGAAGCAGGGGCTCGGATTGCTCGGCCACGAGCTGACCCACGTGCTCCAGCAGGAGGAGGGTCGCGCGACAGGCGTGCGGCGTGCCGGCGCCGACACCGGCTCGTTAGAGCGGGAAGCCGAGACCATCGCGCGCGCCGTGCAGACCGCCTCGAGCACGGTTCGCGGCGGTGCGCTGATCATCGGCGCCTATCGGCGCACATATCGTCCCGCGGACGGGCAGCCGCTGGCGAACACCGAGCGCGCGGCGCTCGACACGATCGCGACGCAGGGACGCGAAGCCTGCGAACGCATTCTCCAGGCCGAGCATCCGAGCGTGCTCACCGGAAATCGCACGCTGCCTCCCTTGAGCATGAGCTTCGACGTCGACCTCGCCTCGGCCGATGCCGCAACCGCCGCGCAGGCGTGGGGTCGGAAGATGGCGCAGACCATCGTCGCGGCAGCGCAGGCCGGAGCGGCCGGCGTGCAGGCCACCCAGCAACAGGGAACACTCCTGCTCAAGCCAGATCCTCAGGCGCCCCCTGTACCCGCCGTGCCGGCTCCCGCCCCTGCAGCCGGCGTTACCCCTCCGTCACCACCCGCTCCGATGTCGGACGATGAGCAGCGGCGAGTGAACGCCATCATCACGGCGACGCCTGCTGAGAAGGAACTGGTGCGTAAGCTAAGCATCCGGCCCGAGGTCAAGAAGCTCCAGGCGGAAGTCGACAGGCTCGAGACCTACCAGAACGTGACACCCGACGATCCGACAGCGGGCCAGAACAACAAGCGGATCGCCGAGGCCAACAAGCGTGTGATCAAGGAACGTCTCGACTCTGTCGGTCTGAACGCGATCGAAGACCTCGAGCCGCTGACGGCGCAGCTCCGGGACATGTTCAAAAAGAAGGGCTTCGACCTGACGATTTTCATGCTCGAGCAGAACGAAAAGATCGCCAAGAAGGAGATAGAGCGGTACGTCCCCAGTGAGGGTGGAAACCCGGACTCGGACATGGCCAAGCTGAAGGCGGCCGCCGCAGACATCGCGAGTCAACAGCCGCCGCTCATCGCCCGCCTGAAAGAACTGAGCGAACAAGTGGAAAGCATGGGCGGGCCATCGGCGGGCCCCATCAACTCCAGCACACTCGATACACTCCTGACCGGCGAGGTCGCGCGGCGAGATCCCAAAATCCAGACGGAACTTCTGCCCCCCTACGAGAAGGCGAGACAGACCCACGGCGGCGACTTCTCGGTGCTCCTCGCCCGCGGGCTGGATTATGCGGCGCTGGCAGCGGCGGATCCCAAACAGACCGGGAACCTGGTCACGCAGAAGGCACAGGAAGTTCTCAGAAACATCCAGCAGATCAAGAACGATATGGAGCCTGACAAGGTTTGGGAGCTTCCGAGGATCATCGCTCAGACCAAGCAGGTCCTCGGCATCCGGGCCGGCGAGGGGGCAGACGCCGTCATCCAGGAATACCTCAAGGACAAGGCTTTTAATGCCGCCCTCTGGAACGCAATCAGCGCCGCTGCCGCCATCGCTCTGGGAATCGTCGCCATCACGGCAACCGGCGGGCTCGCCACGCTCGCCCTGGTCGGAGCCGGAGCCATCAGCGCATACTCTGCGGCCACGCACCTCGGGGAGTACAACTTCGGGAGCGCGGCGCTCGGCTCTGCCCTCGACCCCGCCGCCGCGATCTCCGAGGACGAGCCGAGCTTGTTCTGGCTCGCGGTCGATCTGATCGGCGCCGGCCTCGACGTCGGTGCTGCGTTCATGGCATTCAAGAACCTCGCGAAGACAGCACTGGCTGCCATGCGCACTGAGGAAGCGCTCAAAGAGCTCGAGACGGCTGCCCGAAGTCAGTACAAGCTCCTCGCCAGCAAGGGGCATGTCGCTGTTTCCGAGGAGGCCTTCGTAAAGAGGCTCGTCGAGTCCGCCCGAAAGGGCGCGACTGGTACGGGTGAGGCTGCGATCCGCCAGTTCAAGATCATCAAGGAGATCGTGGAAGGCACGAGCCCCCGTGTCATCCGACTCTTGAACGGCGAGGGTGCGGCCCTCGAAGAGTTGATCAAAGAGCACGGTAATTGGAAGGGGTTGATCGAGGCGTTGATGCACGGGGGGCCCGACGCCGAGAAGGTGGCCAACAACCTCGGGAAGTTCCGCAATCAGGTCGTCGCGGACCTCGAGAAGTTTGGAGCCAAGCCGGTAGGCGGGGCGAGCACCACGCCGATCAGCGACGTGGACCTCAACGTGGCCGGCGAGGACGCCGGTAAAACGCTTCTCAAGCTCGAAGACGACATGGCGAAGCGCTTCGGCCCAGGCTGGAGCGAGGCGCTACACATGAACTTCTATACAGAGGCGGGACGTCTCATCCAATATGAAGAGATCATGAAGCTGCTGAGCCCAGGCGCGCGGCAAGCACTCCTGTCGCGGATGAGCCAGCTCACCGAGCGATTCACTTTCGCCAAGATGTTGGAGCACGCCGGCGAGGACAAGGAAGCGATCCGGCGCGTGGAAGAACTCATCAAATCGTCGGGAAAGAGGTACAGCTTGGACGACCTGCGCAAGCTCTCTAAGGTTGACCACGCAGCGCGTCGGGCCGAGCTCCTCGCAAAGATCGACGACGAGGTCAAGGCGTTCAATCAGCTGAAGCCAGGGGACACGGCCGGTCGGGCGAGGCAGGCTCAGCGTATCGCCGAGATGCAGATGGAGGCGAACTTCTACTCAAAGGAAGCGTACATGGGCCCGGGCGCCGTCCGCATGACTGTGCAGGGGGTGGCCGTGAAGGGCCATGAGGCGTATCAAGCCGCACTGTCCAACCTGGAGATGATCGAGCACATCATCGGCCAGGCGAACGGTGACGTCGTGCGCGCCTGCCGCGAGTACGAGGTCTTCAAGTATGTTAACCGTTACACCCAGGCGGCCGGGACAGCTGGCGTCAAGAGCCCGGCCCTCACCTACTTCGAGAACCTGTCGGAGTACATATATCGCCGGGCCCGGGGCGCGCACGGCGAGCTCGCCCACGTGCCGGCGCCAGGCAAGGTGCTCGACGAAGCGTCGGAAGTCAAAGTGACCGACGACTTTCTACGTCAGCAGTACGGCATGTTTCAGAACGAGGCGCACTCATCGCTGCCGAAGATCCGGAAGGCCGCCGAGGCCAACGCGGCAGCGTGGACGCCGACGACAAAGACCGTAACTCCTGCCGCCGGCGCGCCGCCGAAGAAGCCAGGAGAATAGTGAAGGGCCGGTCGAGCTGATGGCGTTACACCTCGACGTCTTCGACATTGACGTAACGGTGCGGCGGCCACGGCGCGCGGTGGCCGTAACTGGCATCACCAAAACCGAGACCGGAGCACCTCGTGAGAGCTCGGGGCCGAACGGCACGACGACTGGCAACGGCCATCCCACGACGGGGGCTCCAACTCAGCCCCCGACGTCCGCCGCGGCGTTTGAATTCACGGCCGGCGCGCCACGGTTCATCGCGCCGCCGATGGCGACGCCTGCACCCAGGCCGTTGCCTGCTAGCGTGGCCGCGGCGGCGCCGTCGAAGGCCAGCCCGACGGACCACAAGCCGATGTTCAAGCTGGAGCCGCAGTTGGCGAAACCTGGTAACCGAGCGGAGGCGGCGGCCGTACATCGAGCCGGTGGGGGAGGTCGACCTCTCGACGAAGCTACTCGGAAGCAGATGGAGGGATTCTTCGGTGCCGATCTCAGCGATGTCCGCGTGCACGCCGACGCCCCCGCCGCCCAGGCGGCTGCGAGTGAGGGGGCCGAAGCGTTCACGATCGGCCGTGACATCTACTTCGGTGAGGGAACGTTCGATCCCGGGAGCGTGCAGGGCAAGGCGCTCCTCGGTCACGAGCTCACCCACGTACTGCAGCAGCGCGCGCGTGGACCGAGACGACAGGGTTTGACGCCTGGGAGCGTGGAGGCGCTAGAGAGCGAAGCGCAGACGGTCGCTCGACGCTTCGAGACGACCGCCGCGGAGGTCAAGGGGGGCACCGGCTTCCTCGTGAACCGCTACTTGTCTACCTATAGCGTCAATCGCCCAGCGACCGACGAGGAAACACAGCGGCTTGAGGCGCTCTCTCGTCGCGCGTTGAAGGTGTGCGAGGAGATCCTTCGCTCCCGCTATCCGGACCTTCTCGAAGGGGCGGCGCGCACGCTCGACACCCTAGAGGTCGACATCGACACATCGCTCGCCGGCCACACCGACGACGAGATCACCCAGGCCTGGGGCCACCGAATGGCCGCCGCGATCGCGACCAGACTGTCGAGCCAGTCGACACCGACGTTGGCGGCCGCCGCCGGCGCGGTGTTGAAGGCGCCGGACAAGGGTAAGGGGCAACAGCCTGCAACGACCAACATCACGGTGACGACGCAGACCTTCGATATCGAAGCGGATGATCTGACCGGCGCGGCGGCGGCGCTCCAGAGCCTCGACGAGTGGGGCAAGACGCGCTGGAACGTGACATACGACTACGACGCGACGGACGGGGTGGCGACCTCCGTGGCGGTCACCGCGAGGATCACTGTCGAGCTGCCGCGCTGGACGACGCTGAGCAAACAGCCTCGACGCGTGCAGGCCGAGTGGAATCGAATGCTGACGGCGCTGCGTCGGCACGAAAATGAGCATGTCCGGATCGCTCGCGAGCGGATCCAACAGCTCGCCGGCGAGATGTCGGGGAAGCCCGAGTCGGATTTGCCCGATATCCACGCACGCTGTCTTCAGGAGCTCGACACGCTCAGCGACGCCTTCGATCAGCGGACCGATCACGGGGCCAAGGAAGGGGTCACGCTAGACCTGAACGTGGTCGCGCGGCCGCGGTCGCTCGCGTCTTACGGCGGGACGGAGGCGGCGGAGATGGAGGCGCGGTCGGTAGAAGACGCCATGCTGGCGGAGACGACGCCGCGCCTCGACATCCATGCAATGAGCCCGGGCTCGGTGCAGCGCAAGCCAGACGGAGCCCCGCCCAACGCAAGTATGCCGCCACCGAACCAGAGCACGGCGCCGACGCGCGCAGACCTCCACAACAACGGGATCGGCTACCAGGGCGAGACGCTCTATCCCGACAGCGCGAAAGCCAAAGAGGTGCTACGCAAGCTGCTGCCGCAGAAAGGTGCAAGCATCACGTCGTCGTGGGGATCGTCGATGGTCCACGCGGATGCGGTCCAGAAAGCCGCCTGGTCGGTCGTGGCTGACGACGATTACATCCAGCGCTGCCAGGCGGCCATGCAGTCCGCCGTCACCGAGTTCGATGAAGAAAACCGGATCTTCATGGAGCGGTTCGAGACCAAGGCCGGCAACCTCACCGATGCGATGCTCACCAATGCCGAGGAGCAAATCCATAAGGAGCAGGAAAAGCTCGGCTTGAAGGAGGAGGTGTACGACCTCGAGACCGGCACCTCGACGACGTACACGGCCACGAACCGGCGCTACCTGGCCGAGGCGAAGACGGCGGCAGCGGACCTCGCGAAGCGGCGGTCACTTGCCGATTTTCGCGCCGCGCGCGCCGACGAGGCACGCAAGAAGGCTCAGGCGACGCTCGGCATGATGCCCGCCGGGTTCGACCCCAAGAAACCGTTGGGACAACAGCAGCCCGCGCCGGGGCCAGCGTCCAAGTTCCACGGTCAGGTCGTCACCTACATGTCCGAACTGGAAATGGCACACAACGCCTGGCAGGAGGCGGAGGCCGACTTCAAGACGAAGGCGAGCGAGGCGACAGCAAAGTACGCGCTCCTGGCCCCGCTCGTCACGGGGGGCAAGGATACGGCCGAGCGCCTGAAGACATTCGCCGAGCAGAGCATCGAGCAGGCCGAGCAAAGCCTCGGCCAGCAGCTGGCTGCGAAGCTGGCCAATATCAAGACCGTTCGCGACGAGCTGGGCGGTCGGTTCTCGATCTGGAAGCAGCCCGCCATCATTTCCATCACCCACGAACAGATGAAGTCTGGCCCCGGCGAGCAGCGGATGGTGGCCGACAAGGTCCGCGAGATCAAGGCCGATGAGAAGGCGACCCAGGAGATGTACGCGGCGATCGCGCTCGGACTGGGTCTGCTGGCTGCGATCCCGACGGGCGGATCGAGCGTCATCGCGGGCGTCGCTCTCGCCGCGGCGGCCACTGGCGCCGCGCTCAGCGCCTACACCGCGTACGAGGAGGCGCAGCAGTATCTGCTGCAGAGCGCGGCGGCGAACACCTCCCTCGACCGCGCCTACGAGATCTCAAAGGACGAGCCCTCGCTCCTCCCGCTCGCGATCGACATCGCCGCGGCAGTTCTGGATCTGGGCGCGGCCAAGGCAGCCTTCTCTGCCCTTAAAGAGACGATCGCCATCGCGAAGGCAGCGAAGTCCGTCGAGAAGCTTCCCGAGGTGATTGGGGCCATGCGCCGCGCCCACATCTCTCCCGGGAACCAGGCAGCTGTCATCGATCAGGTGTTGCCCGCTGGCGGCGACGTCAGCAAGGCCCTCAGCGAGATCAAGGCGGCGTTCACTCGCACGACCGCCGTGGCGGTCGAGCGCGAAACGGCCGAGCTGATGGAAAAAGTCGCCAAGAAAGCGATCGACAATGGCCGCGTGATCGTGTTCCCCAGCTCTCGCGCCGAGGCCGAGGTGACCATCAGGCAGGCCCTCGCGAAACGGGGATTCAAGGACGAGACCCTTGCAGAGGAGACTCGCTCCTGGATGGAGGAATTCTTCGCCGCGGGCAAGGAGAACGTCAGCGGTAAATACGACCCCATCGATAAGCTCATCTTCATCCGCGGCAACACGACCGTGGAGGGGGCAGCGTCGATTCTGGTCCATGAGTCGACCCATCTCGGACAGGACGCGAAAAAGATGATGAAGGCGATGGGAGATTTCCAGAGCGAGTTCGAGGCCTACAAAGCCCAGCAGCAGTTTTTGCAGATGATTCCGCCCGACAAGATGATTAAACAACCCGTCGACATCAGTTGGCTTCGTGAGGCAACGGACGATGAGATCGCCAAGCACATCAAGGATTTCTACAAATACGACATTGAGCCGATGAACGTCGACGCGGTGGTCGATGGCATCTTCAACACGCTCTTCCAGGCCGGTACCGTGAAGTGACGTGACCGCCGAGCCGCCGGAGTGCCGCGCCGTCCGCGCTCTGCTCGCGCCTTCCGATGAGCGCTTGCGCTTCGATGGCGGTTCCGTCGTCGAAGGCCCGGCGGGCGCCTGGCAGGTCATACCATGGCCGCTCGGGTTCGACGAGGCGCCGGACGTGTTCATTGTCGGCCCGCTCCGAGGCAATGACCCGGAGGCCCTCGTGCGCGTTGCGGACATCCCGGGGCGCGGTTTTACGGTACTGCGCGGACTTGAGCCGCTGAAGGCACTGCTAGCGGCCTACCCAAAGCTTGCGCCGAAGACGATCGCTGCTCTCGTGGCGGTGAGCCTCGGGCCGCAGGGCGGAGAACGCGTGCTGGTTGGCGCCGAGGTCGATGATGCCCTCGACGAACGTGCGGCCGAAGTGCCGACGGCCTTGCGGACGCTCGACTTCAGGGCGTTCACTGGTGGCGGCTGGACCCTGGCGTTCCTTACCAGCCGCCTCCACAAGCAGCCGCCGGATACGCACTGGCGCCACACGGTCGCCCGCTGGCACGCGGCCCTCACCGCCAACGGCATCCTCACCTGGCGCCGCGAGGTCGTCCTCGAGAACGTGCTGCTTGCGCGCTACGCCTGAGTGACCGTCGGGCTCGACGAGGACCAAGCCGGCGTCCATGCGGTCTTGACGAGAGGCCGGTTCCGCGATGACCATGCCGCCGTTCATTGGCAGTGGACGCTGATCCGGCGTTGCGCGGGTAGGGCCGCAGACCAGGGCGGGAGCCATGTCCAAGATCCACGTGGTCAAGCAGGGCGAGCACCTGTCAGGCATCGCGGCCCAGCACGGGTTC
>Ga0209382_10009166_pt1 | contig 12408 bp, 16 predicted proteins | sample SoiMetdeltSBSDD5_FD_187599 | JGI IMG/M metagenome (GOLD analysis project Ga0209382, IMG submission 187599) | Bulk soil microbial communities from a Populus tree surrounding site in Tennessee, USA - Soil MetaG P. deltoides SBSDD5 (SPAdes) (version 2) | ecosystem: Environmental > Terrestrial >... | reverse complement strand
TAGCCATTGTCAGTGAAGACGAGAGAACTGCTGCTTTGGGATTAACCAATGTTTCAAGAAATATTGCACAAACAGTATCTCCTTCGCTATTTGGGTACATCTTTCAATCGACTTTGTCATTTACCGTACCATTTGTATTAAGTGGTGTCATAAAGATTATCTATGATTTGGCACTTTATTTTAATTTCAGAAATATTAAACCAAAAGATGAATAATAAACAGACAAGATTAGCGTTACTAACACTTAATGACTCGGTTAAGTCTTTCATGAATCTGGATTACGATAGAATTCTACAAAAAGATTCACTAATAAGGCCTTACGATACTGAAAGTTATAGACATGTCTGAAGATAAACTTTCTCAATTATCAAAATTCAAGTATATTAACATTGAAACGTTTAGGAAAAATGGAATGGGAGTTCAAACTCCCATCTGGTTCATAATTTATCAAGGTTTGATATATTTTAGAACTGATGCCAAATCTGGCAAGGTTAAGCGAATTAGAAACAATCCACATGTGAGGATTGCCCCTTGTGATATTCGTGGAAATCTAAAGGGAAGCTGGTTTGATGGGAAAGTAAACTTTGCTAATTCGACAGAATCGTCAATGGTATACTCTATGATTGACAAGAAATACGGGTTTGTAACAACATTGATTAGAGTATTTAATAAGATTAGGCATACTACTCCCGTAGTAATAGCTTTAGTATTAGATTGAATTTGGAATCAAAATCCTCATAATTTGATATTATCAATTGAATAGCAGAATTATATATTATTCCCAAATATTGTTGTGAGATGTTTACTTGAAATTCTATCAAAAATGCATATTTGCAGGTGAGTAGGTTGGGAATTACTACCTGACTTAAATATAATATTATTGAATATTAAATATGGAAAAAATTGGAAAAGAGCGTGATATTATTGATAAATCCGATGAAGCCAAGTATAGATCAATAAGACTTGTAGAAAAAAGTGATGAAACTCCAGAAGGTGATGGTTTTATTGTTCATAGATCCTTTCCTTCACGATCTATTCGGAATCTAGATCCTTTCTTACTTTTAGATGAGATGGGCCCGTTAGATTTGTTACCTCAAGAGGAGAGAGGTTTTCCGGATCACCCTCATAGAGGCTTTGTGACTGTTACATACATGCTTGAAGGAAGATTCGAACACAGAGATTCTCAGGGAAGTTTTGGTAAGCTTGGACCTGGTGATGTTCAGTGGATGACTGCAGGATCTGGTTTAGTTCATTCAGAGATGCCAGAAAAAGAGTTTGCTAAAACTGGAGGTAGGTTGCATGGATTTCAACTGTGGATAAATCTTCGCAAATCTGACAAGTGGATCAAACCAGGTTACCAGGATGTTCCTTCCACAAAAATTCCTATAGTGAGGACGCCTGATGGTAAAGTATCGATTAAAGTTATTGCAGGAAATTACCATGATACTAAGGCTGTAATTAGAACGTTGACTCCTATTTTGTATTTGCACTTTACCCTGCAACCAGGTGGGGAAGTAACTCAACCCGTTCCCGAAAATTATAGTGCATTTGCGTATGTTATTAGTGGTAAAGGTCTTTTTGGAAAAAACAAAATAACAGTGGGAGAAAAGAACTTGATTGTTTTCAAAAATGACGCTGAATATATTTCTATTAGTGAATCTGAGAATGCAAGATCTCCTTTGGATATATTGCTTGTTGCAGGTATGCCTCTGAATGAACCAATAGTACAGTACGGACCATTTGTTATGAATACTAAGGAAGAGATTGATAAAACTTTAGAGGATTATCGGAATGGCAGAATAGGAAAGATTGAATTCTAAAACGTAGTAGTATTTCTATTTTGTTTTATTGTATTGTATTCTGTTTTACCTACCTGCTTTCATTATATTATATACTGTTTGTAACCCTCCCCGCCTCATAGAATCTCTTCTTATTATATAGTTCAGAATTGATAAAAAAGTGATCATGCCTCATCTAATTGTACATGAACGTATAAAAAAATCTGGAATAGAGAATTACAACAAGCTAATTTTGTGCTGCAGTACTCTAGTTGATAAATTTGTATCTAAACTCATTATAACAAAATGATATCTGGTTGGTTATTTGATGCGTATGCTTTAAATGGTAGCATGATTTTCTGGATAAAAAAAGCTGATTCTACAATGATAAGAGTGGTAGACAAGAGTTGGAATCATAAAATCTATGTTGCTTCTGAAAAGTCTTTATTAAAATCTATCATAGAGAACAGTGAAATACTTTCTATGATAAAAGAACATAATTTTCTTTCTAAATTTGAATTGATAGCAGATATGAAGAGATCTCAAGTTCTTGAACTGGAGTTAAAAGATTCTACTTACTCATTAAAATTAGCAGAAAAAATTGAGAGAATGGGAAGATTTGGACAATTTAGAATATACAACGTAGACATTCTGCCAGAACAATCCTATTTTTATGAACACAATATTTTTCCACTCATGAAGTGTAAAATTCATGTATCTAATTCAAAACTTAATTGGGTGGACAAAGAGGATAATGTGTGGTCTACAGAATATGAGTTACCATTATTTAATAACATACAGATAAAAGTATATCCAAAAGTAAAGGAAGGAAAGATACCTAGAGTTACAGATTCAATAGCATCGGTATCTATACAAGACTGTGACAGAATTAAAGATACTATTCATATTCAGGGTACTGAAATAGATATTTTATATCAACTTGTTAAAGAAATAAAAAAAATTAATCCTGATTTTATTCTCACAGAAGATGGTGATTCATTTACATTTCCTTATCTAACGTACAGATCGGAAATCAATCAAGTAGATTTAATCCTAGATAGAGAAGGTATACCTTTATACAGACCTAAGAGAGAGGGAATATCATATTTCTCTTATGGTAAGATATATTTCAAACCATTAGCTACAAAGTTATTTGGAAGGGTACACATTGACACAGACAATTCCTTTGTTCTAAATGAATCTGGTCTTCAAGGATTGTATGAACTTGCGAGGATTTGTAGGCTACCATTGCATATGGCGTCCAGGGCCTCTATTGGAAAGTGTATGAGCAGTCTACAATTCCATAATGCTATGATAAACGATATACTTATTCCATGGAAGCCCACACTAGCAGAACATCCAAAGTCGCTTGGAGATCTTTTAGTTGCGGATCGCGGCGGTTTGATATTTGAGCCAATTATGGGTGTGCATGAAAAAGTTGCTGAACTTGATTTTGTTTCTCTCTATCCTAATATAATGTTTAAAAAAAATATATCAGCTGAGACTGTAATTTGTAACTGTTGTTCTCATTCCAAGTTACGCGTTCCAGAATTACTAAATTATTATATATGTGAAAAAAGAAGAGGTATAGTTCCCATATCACTAGAAATATTACTAAAGAAGAGAGCAATCTATAAAGACAAGAGAAACTCAATCACAGATCCCAAATTAAAAAAGATTTATGATGCAAGGCAAACTGCTCTAAAATGGGTTTTAGTTACAAGTTTTGGTTATCTAGGTTTTAATAATGCCAAATTTGGTAGAATAGACGCACATATTGCAGTATGTGCTTTTGATAGACAGATTTTATTACAAACAATAAGGATAGCAGAATTACATGGATTTAAAATCGTCCACGCCATAGTTGATTCCATTTGGATACAGAAGAAAGATGTTATAAACAGTGATTATAAGGATTTAAAAACTGAAATAGAAAACAAAACTGGATTTCCAATTTCATTTGAAGGTATATACAAGTGGATTGTATTTGTTCCTTCAAAGAATAATGCTATACTGCCAGTTTCTAATCGCTACTTTGGTATCTTTGAAGATGGAACTGTAAAAATGAGGGGAATAGAAGCAAGAAGACATGACACTGCTGAATTCTTTTCAAACGTTCAGCAAGATATTTTGAACATAATGTCAGAAGCTAATTCGATCAAAGAAGTTAGAGATTTGATGCCAAAAGTTAGGGATATTTTTCAAATGCATCTGGAGCTTTTGAAATATGGAAAGGTTTCCATAAATGATTTGGTTCTAACAAAGAGGATATCGAAAAATGTAGACGAGTATGAAAATAGGAATACGGTTGAACTGGATGCATTACTGCAATTAAAGAATGCAGGTAAATCGCCTAAAGCAGGACAAATTTTGAAATATGTAATAACAGATTATTATCGAAAAAATTCAAGAAAAAGAAGTATTCCAGTTGAATTAGTAAATTCAAGGACAGTGTACGATACAAAAAGGTATTCAGAATTATTAGTAGAAACATGTAATTCTGTTACAGAACCCTTTGGACTAAAGTTGACAAATGAGTAATTAACATCAGGTATCGAATTCGCTATTTTTGACAACAATATTATCTAGAATCAACTGGTTTGATTTATAATAATCAATAATTTTTATCTATTTTCCTCTTTATCCGTCTGATAGACTTTCTCCAAGTGTTTCTCTAATTTAACACTGACATACGATGACAATTAAAAATATGTTACGTAAGATTGCACACTATTTTGCTATCAATAACTGTTTTTTTATTATTTGTTAATTATTACTTTGTCCTTCTCTTGGCCCACTTCAGTTTCATTTCGTTTAGAAGCTCGAAATTTTCATAAATAAATGGTCTTGTTTCCCTCATTCCTTCTATTATTGATTTTGCCTTCTGCCAGAAGGGACTAGGATTAAAAACATCAAAGTATAGATTAGTATCAATCAATCGCCTTTTTAATAAAGTACCCGAAAGCTCAAAGAAACCACAAACCCGAATAAAATGGCATCTTTCTTGAGATGTACCATGATACTTTTGTTTATATTCTTCATAGCTTTTTGCATTGAAATCTTCAAGGAACCAGAGAATAGATTCTCTATTTCGATCATATATATCGTAAAGTGAAAACAGTACATCTACATCTTTATTTACCAATAAATGTTAATATCAGCCAAAGGATTAAAATATTTTTGATACAGTTTGTATTGAAGTTGAATCACACAATACATTCATCCGAGAATCAGATATTACGGTAACGACGCAAATGAGAGTTTAATTCAGCTTAAACTCAGTAATTCTTTCATTTAATTGCGGTTAATTGTCACTGCCACGGGTTAGTTTAGTCACTTTTAGGTGGCGTTCAAATCTACTTCGGAATATATGGCAATTTCTTTTTCTGTTGCTTCGAGTTAAAACCTTTCAAAGAACGGTTTTTTCGCTAAATGGGTAGACAAAATTACGTAGGTTTAATTATATCATTAACGTACATAGTATTATGAGAGGTAGAATTGCAGCGGCGGCAGTGGGCGCCCATGTAGCCAAAAACAAAGCTCAAGCAGCAGGGGCTCAAAAGGAAGCAGCTGATCAGAAAGAAATAGACGATTTAAAAGCAGAGCAACAAAAACAGATAGATGAGTTAAAACAGCAACAATCAAAGCCTCAGCAATCATCCGGTCAAGAAGACATAACTCAAAAACTGCAAAAATTAGGGGATCTCAAACAACAGGGATTAATATCCGAAGAAGAATATCAGAAATCGAAAGCGGACTTATTGGCTAAGTTATAGTGAAGTAACTTTCAAACTAAACATCAATTAATGATACTTTATTGTGTATAAACATAGTAATTCTTTCATTTAATTTACTATGCATATACACGATAATATGATAGTTTTTTCTCAAACTTCTCTCAAGCAGTTAAAAAAACCTAGTTAAATCAAATGGAGCCGGTTTTTTAAATCCATTGCTCGATTTCTAATAGTTACTTCCGTAACTCCCGCAGCATCTGCGATGTCAACCTGTCTTATCGTCTTCCCCTCCATTTGGAGCGATACATATATTACTGCTCCCGCAAATCCCATTGGATCTTTTCCTGCAGAAAATTCTAATTTGAGAGCTTTTTTCAAAAGATCTCTTGCATGCCTTGTCGTCCTTTCACTCAATTGCATTTTATTTGCAATTTTTTCTATACACTGGAAACAATTTATTACTGGTATTTTTCTTCCTAAGTGAAATACAATATCCCTGTAAATTTTTGCGATGGCCTTTCTGCTTATGTTACTTTCTTCAGCAAGTTCATCAATTGTCCTCGACACTCCCAATTCTCTGCACGTTATATAGAGGCATGCAACAAGAGCAGCGGCTATAGTTCTGCCTCTTATTAATCCATCCTCTTGAACCTTTCTGTATGTATACGCGGTTTTCTCAACTACTGAGGGTGTGAGACCTAATTTATCCTTCAGTTTATCCAATAACATGAAGGCTGTCGTAAAATTACGTGAAGTGCTATCACGGTAAAGAGTACGTGAATCCCATATTCGTAGTCTGTTCATTCTAGCTTGCATTCCTGAATCAATAAATTGTCCGGTAGAATCCTTGTTTGTTTTGCCAATCATAGTCGATAAATTCATGTCGTGCACTGCGAGAGAAAATGGCATACCTATTCTACTCTTATCTGTCTCAGGGTCATTGAAATTTCTCCATTCCTTACCATTTTCTTCAATACCATCTATCGCGACTGTTCCACAGTTACTACACACAATCTCACCGGATACTAAATCAGTAACCATCTTATTCTCTTTTATATTACAAATTGAACACGTAATTAGCTTTGACATTATAACGATTTAATTACTTATATATACGCTGATCAAGTATTTAAGCTTTGTACCATTTGACTGATATGAAAAACTAGCAAAAATATCGATAAGAAGGTAGAGATTAAGTTCTGCTTTTAAAGAATTTCCAAATTTAGAATTTGATACTTTTATTGATATCCTAATTATTCAAAATGCAGGTACAATAGCTATATTTCACTATCCAATCATTATATCATAATCATTAACACGAATTGGATCTTGTAGCTCTTTTATAATATATTGTGTAATTAAGAGTAGATTGACCATGAAGGTCGGATCTAACTCAAAGTCAATACAATATCTCTTCGAAAAACATACTAAACGAACACTGTTTGAGAATAATCTTGAAAACGAAATAGAATGCCCTAGATGTCATGATATGATGACTTTATGTTCTGACTTTGACTTTCTCTATTATAAGTGTGAAGAGTGTCATCTTCCTCTCTATACCGCTCCTAATTTAGATTGATAATTTAGGTCACTTTCAATTGAATTTTTACGATAATCCACATCCGCATGTAGACACAGAATCTGATTACTGGGTTACTAATATTAGATTGCATACACATTTATTTTTCAATACCATAATTTTTTATAGTTTCAATGTCGGTAGTAAAAAAATCTGTAACTTATTTACTTATTGTAGCATTGATTGGAATACTAATTTATCAAAATCCTTTTTACTGTACTTCTGTCTATTCTCAGGAAACAGAGCTCAAATATAAAAAACAGCTTGGAATGAAAGGCATTGAAAAAGGACAGTTTACTTTTCCTCATAGTCTTGCAGTTGATAATCTTGGTAACATTTACGTAGGAGATACAGGAAACAAACGCATACAAAAATTCTCTCCAAATGGTACATTTCTTACCAGTTGGGGTTCTGAAGGAGCTGGTGATGGAGAATTTTTGGGTTTGCATGACGTTACAGTTGACCCTGAAGGAAAATTTGTTTACACAGTTGAGCTTAAAAACCATCGAGTTCAAAAATTCGATCCTAAAGGAACCTTCATCACAAAATGGGGATTTAATGGCACAGGGGATCGTGATTATATGAGAGCTCCACATCAAATTGCGGTAAATTCTCTTGGCAAAGTCTATTTGACTGATTCAAATGGAAACCAGATTCTAAAATTTTATGATAATGGTACTTTTATTGGAACTCTTGGATCAAAGGGTGTAGGTCCAGGTCAATTTAACACCCCTCATGGGATTGCAATCGATGCTGATGACAATATTTACGTGACTGACATGAAAAATTATAGAGTTCAGGTTTTTGATAGTAAAGATACTTTTGTTAGACAGTGGGGATCTTTAGGAACAGGACCGGGTCAATTCTCTGAAACTGTCCCTGGTATCGCAATTGATTCTAATAAACGCGTGTTCGTTGTAGATAAAATAAATTCGCGAGTTCAAATGTTTGATAATACAGGGAACTATCTGTCTGTCTGGGGATCGGATGGCAAGGGTCCTCAACAGCTACACAAGCCTGAGGATATTGCGGTAAATAACGAAGGAGAAGGTATTTACATTACTGACACAAGAAACTCTAGAGTTCAAATATTACAGGTCATAGAATGATAGGGAAAATTTTAGCGTTATTTCAGCTTAAGAATTCTTAGGATCAAAAAAATAGCAGGATTTTATCTACTTGAAGATTACTCTTGTACTATCTTTGATCTTTCCCAAAACATTCTCTTTTTCATTGTTATGAGGAATAATTCTTCCCACTATATTTACAGGAGAATAAGCGAGAATTTTTCCCTCTTCACTAATAGGAGTCGGTCCATAAAACAGGCACAATGCATTGCCTTCCGGCCAATATGCAACATCAAATAAATTTACTTGTCTTTTCCCATCTTCTTCCCTCTCTATAATCTGAGTCTTATCAGTATATAGTTCATCACCCCATCTATTGATTTTAACCTCAATAGGTAGGTTTTCAAGTATTGCCTGAACTGTCTTTGGAGAATGTGAATCATCCAACTCTATCGAAATTTCTCTGCCAATATCCAGAAAAACGACTTTAATCAGTCTTTTCATGATATCAACTTAACTATCTCACTGTATTAAATTCTCTTGCGATCTATAATCTTTGAACGATGCCAAGGTCTGGTTCTAACTTTCTGATTACAGTCTTTACAACGCAAAACCTGTTTTGGATATTTCAATTCGCAGGTAGAACAATAATTAAAAAAATTATAATCGATTCTGCTGGGAATTGGTCTTAATCGAACTTCCTTTCTTAAGGGGTTTACTAATCTTGGTGATAATGGTTCATGATCCAGACAAAACTCAACATTAGTATCATAGAGCCTGGATCTTAATTCAGATTTAGTTTCTACAACCTCAGACACTTGGTTACTCTTATTCAATACCATTTAAAAATACCCAATAAATTAAAAAAGAAAAAAAGATTTAGTTGACTTGTAGAGCTACTCAACTTTTATTTCTTTAGATTTTGGCTTTGGAGATTTTTTGAACTGTATCTTTAATTCTAAGATTCCGTTTATGTAACTGGCCTTTGTAGAATCAGTGTCTAATTCTTTTTCTACGGGAAGCTCTGTATGATATTTTTTATTACCTTTTTCTGCATGTAATGTCACCAGTCCTTCTTCCATTGATACCTTTACGTCCTCTTTAGTTATGCCGGGCATCTCTGCTGTAATTACCATTGTATTCTCCTTTTCGTTGAATCTGGTATCTACGAGTGGTTGGCGGGCAGTACTCTGTTCTATCAGTCCCTTCGAAGAAGGTCTTATATTACCAAACTCTCTTATGTGAGGTTTTCCCTCGGGTCCTATAGTGATTTGGTAGCCGTAGAAATACGGCGATTCCTGTGAAGTGGTGGTGCCAGTTTCTCTTACCGTTCTGAACATCCTGTTTAGCATATCCTCAGCTTCCGAAAATTCCTTGTCTAGCTGTTCAAAAAATCTATCTCTAAATCCCCATGGATCTTTCCACAATTTTGCATATCACCTTACAATATGTAATATATATTACAATATATATATTTTTCTCTTAATATGATAATTCTTATGACTATTGGTTGAGAAATGCCTGGCCTAGATTTACTCGTATCCGTCAGAAGCAAAGGAACAATTTCTTACTTCATTATTTCGTGTAATCTATATGCACAACTTTTTAATAGTCTCAAAAGATTTCACAGTCCGGAAGAAAATTGGTGCATATTGCCTATAGAAATATAGGAATAATTTTGGGTTTTTCAGCAATATTTCTCGTATTTACGTCAAGTTTAGCCATGAATATGAATAGTGAACACTTTGTTCTAGGGAAGCCACCTAAATTCGATAAAAAGGGTGCTTCTAAATTTGTGAAAAAACTTAAGGAACGCATAAAAAATCAGATCGAAGATCAGCGTAATAAAAAAGATGATGTTAAAAAAAAGAAGGATAATAAAAAAGATGATGTTACAAAAGAAACAAGCGTAAATTATGATTATAACTTTGCAGGCGAAGGCGATAACAATCGTAAAAACTTTAATTTTGCTGCCGTAGGTGATTTTGGATGTTCAAAAAATGCCGAAAAAACGGTCAGCAATATCAAAGGTAACAAACCTGAACTAGTCTTGCCTCTAGGAGACCTTTCATATGATAATAGTGCCAATTGTTGGCTTGATCTCATTTCTCCGTTCAGCAATAAATTGAGCGTAACGCTAGGATTTCATGATGTCAATGATGGAGTACCAAAATTGAATCAGTATGAAAAAGCCTTTGATTTCAATAAGCAGTATGGTTCTTTTGATTACAGGCACGTACATTTTCTTACCATCGCCTCTGAATCTCAATTTCAGGTAGGCTCTGCGCAGTACAACTTTGTAAGTGAAGATTTGAAAAAAGCATCTGAAAACAAAGACATAGATTGGATAATTGTAACGAGCTACGGGCCATTTTATAGTTCACCAACTACACATAAAGCTGAAAAAGATCTTAGGGATATCTACCACCCTATCTTTGAAAAATATGGCGTGGATCTAGTATTACAGGCACATAACCACAATTACCAGAGAACATACCCGATATCATATAACTCTGCTGGTGATAGTTCAAATCCTATTGTATCAAATCAAGTTACCACGGGATATAATGGTGACACGAAGGGAGCCATTTTTGCAGTAGTAGGAACAGGGGGGGAGAGCTTCTATCCGCTTGCTAGTCAGGCACCTTACGTGGCGACTCAATTTGACGGCAAGTTTGGATTTCTAAATATAGATATCAGTAACGGAAATCCTCACACTAAATTGACTGGAACTTTTTATGACAATAAGGGTGGAGAGGTAGCGGACCAATTTACAATTGACAAAGAAATAAAAGGCATTCAAGGACAAGAATAGTATTTCTTAAGCTCAAATACACTTGAATATTTTTAATTAAAGTTGTATCTATCTAACGACCATTCCTTATTGGAGGATTAGATTGGATTATGATTAAAGTGGCCCTATCGCGGTTGGTAACAGAACGCCTATAATGGTAGTTATTATCCATATCACTATTGCCACTATAAGGGCTTTTAGCCACCCGATGCGATAGATAGTTTTCAGAGCCAATAGCCATGCTATTCCACCCAAGACGGCAGGAAGAAAACCAGTCCCTAACAGAGCATAAGCTATTACATATACTATTGACCCTATAATTGCAGTAAATAGGGCTAATTTTACGCTTCTTCTGTGTCTCATAAAAAAGGTTACTACGTAAATTACAAGAGTAGAAACTAGTAATCCGATAAGAAAAAGGATGATTGAATTGGCGCTAAAATTCTCAACTGTCATTATGCATACCAATTATGCACAATAGGTTAAATAGATGATTCGGAATAGATTTCAACCGATTTATACTATGTAAGTAAAATATTTATTTATGAATAAGTGCAAATCAAGGCCAGTAAATATTTTATGTAAAAATATCAGTCAATCCCAGAGATCTGGCTCTCTCCTCCGGAATTGCCAACATCTCTGTGGATGTATCTGTAGCGGTAACGTGCCCATTTTTACTAACAATTTTTGCAGTACTAATTGCTGGTTCACCAATACCAGTTGCTATGTCTAATACCCTATGTCCCGGTCTAATTCCTGCGAGTTCAATTAATCTATCTCTAACCTTCAAAATTTTTCCACCACTTTTCCCATCCATTGGCCACACTATTATCCCAGCTTTTCCGTTGATTTGCCTTAAACTTATCGGGACCAATTTCGGAATTCATGGTAATCGATGTTCTCCCATCCATTCTTACTAAAATTATGATGAAGTTTCTCTTAGAAACTGATATGATTGCCTGTTAAAATATCTTACAACTAAGTGTGAAAGAAAAAAGTAAGTAAATTATCAGGCGTACCTTTTACATCTATTGTTACTGATTATTTCAGACCAGTAAATGGATCTGCTTCATTTGAAATAGTGGTCTTTTCTTCATCATGGTCAATATTCTCATTATCAACAGGGTCAGTATTATCCGATGGTCCAAGTAAGCGGCCGACATCAGATTTATCATTTATCGACTTATCTTCGTTAGATAAATCTGCTTTATCTTCATTATGTAGTGACTTTGGTTTGTCATCTGTTAGTACGTCATTTCTAAGTTCTTTAATTATAGCTGGTTTGTCCTCTTTTACTTTTGATAGAGGTTTGTCATTAGTATCTTGTTTGTCTGAAAGTGGTTTGTCTTTGGTATCAGTGGCTGTATCATCGTTAAGTTTGTAGGTTATAGCTGGTTTGTTGTTCTCATCTTTTACTTTGTCTGAAAGTGGTTTGTCTTTTGTATCAGTGGCT
>Ga0209382_10009165_pt1 | contig 12411 bp, 21 predicted proteins | sample SoiMetdeltSBSDD5_FD_187599 | JGI IMG/M metagenome (GOLD analysis project Ga0209382, IMG submission 187599) | Bulk soil microbial communities from a Populus tree surrounding site in Tennessee, USA - Soil MetaG P. deltoides SBSDD5 (SPAdes) (version 2) | ecosystem: Environmental > Terrestrial >... | reverse complement strand
ACCTTAAGGGTGAATACGGACGAGGAAACCGGTCAAACGATTCTTCGCGGTATGGGTGAGCTTCATCTGGAAATTATCATCGACCGTATGCGTCGGGAGTTTAAGGTAGAAGTAAATCAGGGTGCTCCGCAGGTGGCTTATAAAGAGGCATTTCGTAAGACAATTGAGCACAGGGAAACGCTTAAGAAACAGACTGGTGGACGCGGTAAATTCGCCGATATCGTGTTTGAGATCGGTCCCGCTGACCCAGAATGGCTTAAGGAAAATCCAACCGAGCACTTCCAGTTCGTAAATGATATTTTCGGCGGATCTATTCCACGTGAATTTATCCAGCCGATCCAAAAGGGATTCCTTTCTGCTATGGGCACCGGCGTATTGGCCAGCTACCCTGTTGATAACATGAAGGTTCGCGTATTCGACGGTAGCTTCCACGCGGTGGATTCCGACGGTATGTCGTTCGAGCTTTGTGCCAGGGCAGGTTTCCGCGAAGCTGGACGTAAGGCCCAGCCGACATTGCTTGAACCAATCATGAAGGTTGAAGTAATCACTCCTGAGCAATACATGGGAGATGTGACGGGCGACCTTAACCGCCGCCGTGGTATGCTGGAAGGAATGGATAGCCGTGCAGGAGCGCAGGTGATCAAGGCAAAAGTTCCTTTGAGCGAAATGTTCGGATACGTAACCCAGCTACGCTCATTGAGCTCGGGCCGCGCAACATCTACCATGGAGTTTTCTCATTACTCACCGGCACCTAACAACATAGCTGAAGAAGTGATCGCCAGGGTGAGGGGTAAAGTGAAAGCAGATTAGAGGGCAGAGGCTGAACGCAGAAGGCAAATTTTTTATAGATATTTTCAAAGCAAGTCTTTAAAAAGGGCTTGCTTTTTTTATTACAAATTTTATATTCCCTTTGCCCTCTGACCTTTGCCTTTTGCGCTCTGCCCTTTGCCCAAAAAACTTCAAACATTTCTTTGTTAGTTTTCCAAACTCCTGTACCTTCGCACTCCCATTGGAAAAAATGGGGAATGGTATATGTCTCAGAGAATCAGGATAAAATTACAGTCATACGATCACAACCTGGTAGATAAGTCTGCTGAGAAGATCGTGAAAACCGTTCGCAGCACAGGTGCCGTGGTAACAGGACCAATTCCTTTACCTACACGTAAGAAGATTTTTACTGTATTGCGTTCACCTCACGTTAATAAGAAGAGCCGTGAGCAGTTTCAACTGGCTACTCACAAGCGTTTGCTGGACATTTACACATCGTCATCCCGTACTGTGGATGCATTGAGTAAGCTGGATCTGCCAAGTGGTGTTGACGTTGAGATCAAAGCGTAAAAGTTCTTTAACCATCTGCGAGATAATTCACCTTCGCAAATGCTAGGGTGGACGACGTAAGCAGCGCTGGATTATTAATAATAAAATATGAACTAGCCGTTCCGGGTTAGTTTACTGTCGGTACTTCTATCATCCGCCGGAGCTCGTAGAGCGAAGTGAGGACGAAACAACGGAAAAGGTCGACGGCAAACGGGGATTGAAGTAGGTGGTATTCCCATCACTGTCTCTTCAACCTGAGAAGGCACAAATTGTTTTAAATGAAAGGTATTATCGGTAAGAAAATCGGGATGACCAGTGTCTTCACCCCCGATGGTAAGCAGACTCCCTGCACCATCATTGAAGCGGGTCCCTGCACAGTGACCCAGGTAAAAACCCAAACCACTGACGGGTACAACGCTACACAGATCGCATTCGGCGACAGAAAGGAAAAGCACTCCAACTCAGCACTCAACAAACATTTCGCAAAAGCTAACAGCGGTGCAAAGAAATTCGTAAAGGAATTTCGTGATTATTCTCCCGAAAAAAATTTAGGTGACTCAATCACTGTGGATATTTTCTCTGAAGGAGAAAATGTTGATGTTGTAGGTACATCAAAAGGTAAAGGATTCCAGGGTGTTGTTAAGCGCCATGGTTTCGGTGGTGTTGGTGAACAATCACACGGTCAGCACGACCGCCAGAGGGCTCCGGGATCAATCGGTAACTCTTCCGACGCATCACGGGTATTCAAAGGCATGCGCATGGCGGGCCGCATGGGTACCGACCGCGTAAAGATCAAAGGACTCAAGGTGATCAAGATTTTCCCTGACAAAAATTATATACTGGTAAATGGTTCGGTTCCCGGTCACAACGGTTCAATCGTACTCATACAGAAGTAATCATTTTAACCTGAAGCAAGATGCAAGTAGATATTTTAAATATTAAAGGTGAGAAAACGGGTCGCTCGGTAGATTTACCTGATGAGATTTTTGCAGTGGAGCCGAATAACCATGTTATCTATCTGGCGGTGAAACAATACCTCGCTGCCCAGAGACAGGGTACAGCGAAAGTGAAGACCCGTCTCGAAGTAAAAGGTTCAAGTAAAAAACTTCACCGTCAGAAAGGAACCGGTGGTTCACGTAAAGGAAACATCCGTAATCCTCTTTACAAAGGTGGTGGTACGATCTTCGGACCTAAGCCACGTGATTACGATTTCAAACTTAACTATAAAGTGAAAGGACTTGCAAAAGTTTCTGCATTGTCAACAAAAGTGAAAGAGAACAGTCTGCTCGTAGTTGAAGATGTGAAGCTCGAAGCACCGAAGACAAAAGAAGTAGCAGGTATGCTGAAAAGCCTTAAGGCCGACAACAAAAAAGTGCTGGTGCTTACAGGTGGTGAGCAGAACGACAACTTCCACCTTTCTTTCCGTAACCTGCCGAATGTTACAGGTTACCAGTTCAACGACATGAACACTTACGACATCATAAACTCAAATGTTGTTCTGCTGACCGAAAGTGCCGTGAAGTCGATAGTAGAAGATGTAAAAGAAGTTAGTTCTAATTAATCATTGATAAATTATTAAGAGATGAAGCTCTCTGAAGTTTTAGTTAAACCGATCGTCACAGAAAAAAGCAACAAGCTTACTGACAGCAGTAAAACTTATGCTTTCCGTGTTGATCGCAAGGCTAACAAGCTGGAAGTAAAAAAGGCAGTGCAAGAGTTTTATGGTGTAACGGTAACTGAAGTAAACACTGTAGTCGTTCCGGCTAAAGCCAAATCAAAATTCACCAAAGCCGGATTTATTTCAGGAAGAAAGCCTGCATATAAGAAAGCTTACGTGAAGGTTGCCGAAGGTGAAACAATTGATCTGTATTCGAATATTTAAGCGAAAAGCGAAAAGCGGAAGCTCAACAACTCCACTTTAACTTTTAACTTTTAACTTTTAAAGTTAACGACATGGCACTTAAGAAATATAAACCGATCACCGCAGGAACCCGCTGGAGAATCGGCAATGCATATGCGGAGATCACAACTGACACGCCTGAAAAATCACTTCTTGAAAAGAAGTCGATAACAGCAGGAAGGAACATTCAGGGAAGAAGGTCAATGCGCTACAGAGGCGGTGGAAACAAGAATATGTACCGTATCGTGGATTTCAAAAGGAATAAGAAAGAGATCCCGGCAACCGTTGCATCAATCGAATACGATCCGAACAGAACAGCATTCATCGCGTTGCTAAACTATGCGGATGGCGAGAAGAGATATATCATAGCTCCGCAGGGCCTACAGATCGGTGCGACTGTATTATCAGGAGATGCTGTTGCGCCGGAAATCGGAAATGCGCTTCAGATGAAGCACATGCCGCTTGGAACAAATATTCACAATATAGAAATGCAGCCTGGTCAGGGTGGAAAGCTGGTTCGTAGTGCAGGCGCGTCGGCACAACTTACCAACAAGGAAGATAAATATGCAGTATTGAAGATGCCATCAGGTGAGTTGAGAAAAGTGCTGATCAACTGCTATGCTACGGTAGGCGTGGTAAGCAATAGCGACCACAGTCTTGAGATGGCAGGTAAGGCGGGACGCAACAGGTGGAAAGGTATCCGCCCGAGAAACAGGGGTGTTGCGATGAATCCGGTTGATCACCCGATGGGTGGTGGTGAAGGTAAAGCTTCAGGTGGTCATCCACGTTCCAGAACAGGTAAGTATGCGAAAGGACTTAAAACACGCAAGCCTGGTAAGGGAAGCGATAAGCTTATCATCCAGACTAAGAAAGGAAAGAAGATCGCACAATAATAAAGTTGTCATTCTGAGCAAAACTAGGAAACGACAAAAAAGCAAAACCGAAAAATTAAAAACAGAATATGGCTCGTTCAATTAAAAAAGGTCCTTATGTAGCTTCAGCGCTTGAGTCGAAGGTATTAGCGGTGAATGAAGGCAAAGCAAAGAAGGGAGTAATCAAGACCTGGAGTCGCCGTTCGACCATTACACCGGATTTTGTGGGACATACTTTCGCTGTACACAACGGCAACAAGTTCATCCCGGTTTATGTTACAGAATTCATGGTGGGTCACAAGTTGGGTGAATTCGCACCAACCAGAAATTTCAAAGGCCACTCAAGCAAGAAAGTAGCTTAATAAATTAAAAACTAAAAAGTCAAAAGTTAAAAGTTAACATTTCTGTATTTCACTTTTCACTTTTCACTTTTCACTTAAAATAGTCATGGAAGCAATAGCGAAACTCAGAAATTATCCAACATCGCCACGCAGAATGCGGTTACTGGCTGATGTTATCCGTGGAATGGAAGTAGAGAAAGCACTGGCTTTGCTTGAACATCATCCGCAGCATTCGGCAACTCCGCTTTTCAAATTATTGAGAAGCGCGATCAGCAACTGGGAGCAGAAGAATGAAGGAACAAAAGCTGAGGATGCGGGACTGGTGGTAAAAACAATTTATGTTGATGGTGCAAGAACGCTGAAAAGAATGCTGCCTGCTCCGCAGGGTAGGGCTTACCGCCTTCGCAAGCGCAGCAATCATGTGACTTTGGCCGTAGATGTTAAACAATAATTGAATTAAAATATTTAAACCATAATATGGGTCAGAAAACAAATCCAATTGGTGCCAGGTTAGGAATCATCCGCGGTTGGGAATCCAACTGGTATGGTAACAGAAAAGATTTTTCTACCAAGCTGATCGAGGACAATAGAATCAGGACATACCTCAATGCCCGTATCAACAAGGGAGGTATTTCCAAGATTGTTATCGAGCGTACACTGAACAAGCTTATTGTTACCATTCACACGTCAAAGCCCGGTATCATCATTGGTAAAGGTGGCGGAGAAGTTGACCGTATCAAGGAAGAATTGAAGAAGCTCACAGGAAAGGATGATGTGCAGATCAACATCCTTGAGATCCGCCGTCCTGAACTTGATGCGATGATCGTTGGCGATACAATCGCGCGCCAGATCGAAAATCGTATCAACTACAAACGTGCAATTAAGATGGCAATAGCTTCATCACTCAGAATGGGTGCTGAAGGTATCAAGATAAAAGTAAGCGGCCGTTTGGGCGGAGCTGAAATAGCCCGCACAGAAGAGATCAAGCAGGGACGTACTCCTTTGCATACACTTCGTATGGACATAGACTACGCAAATGTATTTGCGCTTACTGTATACGGTAAGATTGGTATTAAGGTTTGGATCTGTAAAGGTGAGGTGCTTGGTAAGAGAGATCTGAATCCAAACATGGTAGGAGGTAAGGCCGAAGGTGGCGAAGGAAGAGGACCGAGAAGAGAAGAAGGAAGGCCGGACAGACGTGATGAAAGAAGAGGTGGAGACAGAAGAGATGACAGGCGCGGTGGTGGCGGTCATCGTGGTGGTGGACGTCGATAAGCTATTTTAAACCTAATAACATTTTAACAATTATATGTTACAGCCTAAAAGAACCAAACACAGGAAAGCGCAGAAAGGACGTATCCGCCAGGTAGCGAAAAGAGGGGCAACCATTTCTTTCGGTTCATTCGCATTAAAAGCGCTTGAACCTGTGTGGATGACCAACAGGCAGATAGAAGCAGCAAGGCAGGCGCTTACACGTAGTATGAAGAGGGAAGGAAATGTTTGGATCAGAATATTTCCCGACAAGCCGATCACCCGCAAGCCTCAGGAAGTGAGAATGGGTAAGGGAAAAGGTAACCCTGAATTCTGGGCAGCAGTAGTTGAACCGGGACGTATCCTTTTCGAGTGCGATGGCGTACCTGAAAGCGTAGCGAAGGAAGCTCTTGAGCTCGCAGCACAGAAGTTGCCGATAAAAACAAAGTTCATTGTCCGCAGGGATTACCAGGCATAGTGACCGTTAGCGGATAAACAATATAAAAATCTGAAAAGATGTCTAAGAGAATTGATTTTGTTAAGGGGTTAAAGGAAATGAATGAAACTGACCTGAAAGCCAGGATCCAGGAAGATGAACTGCGCCTTAAGAAGCTCGAGTTCGCTCATGCCATTTCTCCTTTAGAGAATCCGATGAGCATCCGCAGCCTTCGCAGGGATGTGGCTCGCTTGAAATCCGAATTGAAGAAAAAAGCTTTAGGTGCTTAACCTGTCAAAATAAGTAACAATGGTTGAAAGAAATTTGCGCAAAACCAGAACCGGGCTGGTTACCAGCAACAAGATGGATAAGACCATCACAGTTGCAGTAGAAAGAAAAGTAAAACACCCGATATATGGAAAGTTCGTAAAGAAGACGACCAGGTTCCATGCTCATGATGAAAAGAATGAATGCACAATTGGTGATACAGTGAGAATCATGGAAACCCGTCCGCTCAGCAAAACAAAGCGCTGGAGGCTGGTTGAGGTAGTGGAGAAAGCAAAATAGTGTAGACTGTAAATGTATGTTTTTAATTGCTGACAGTAATTACTGGCAGCTCAAAGCAAAATAAAATGATTCAGCAAGAAAGCAGATTAAATGTAGCTGATAACAGTGGTGCGAAGGAAGTGTTGTGCATTCGTGTGCTTGGAAACAGCGGACAGGATTATGCTAAAATAGGCGACAAGATCGTGGTATCGGTGAAAGACGCGATCCCTGCAGGCGGTATCAAAAAGGGTACTGTTACAAAAGCGGTTATTGTTCGTACAAAGAACAAGCTGCGCAGGAAAGATGGTTCGTATATCAGGTTCGACGACAACGCAGTGGTGTTATTGAACCAGGCAGATGAGCCCCGCGGCACGCGTATTTTCGGGCCCGTTGCAAGAGAACTTCGTGATAAGGGATACATGAAGATTATTTCACTGGCACCGGAAGTGTTATAACGTGAAGCGTCATGCGTGACGCGTGAACCGATAAAACGCCTCACGCCTCACGCCTCACGCTTTTCGAAAAAGAAATTTCGAATAAGAACAAACAATAAACAATGAGCAACAGATTCAAACCCAAATTCAACATCAGGAAAGGTGACACCGTTGTGATAATTGCCGGAGACGACAAAGATGTGAAGAAGCCACGCAAGGTGCTTGAAGTATTTCCTGATAAGGGTCGTGTACTAGTTGAAGGTGTAAATATTGTTACGCGACACACCAAGCCATCTGCTCGCGACACAAAGGGCGGGATCGTTAAGAAGGAAGCATCCGTAAATATTTCGAATGTTATGCTTTGGGATGCGAAAAGCGGCAGCGGTTCGAAAGTTAAGCGCACAAGAGAAAATGGAAAACTCATTCGCGTGGCTAAAAAGTCAGGCGAGGTTATAAAATAATTTAAGCAATGAGCACTACAAAATATACTCCGAGACTGTCGGACAAGTACAAGAAAGAGGTTGTACCTGCACTGATGAAACGTTTCAACTATGACAGCGTGATGCAGGTTCCGCGCCTTGAGAAAATTTCTCTTAACCGTGGTGTTAATGGTGCGGTGACAGACAAGAAACTGGTTGATGTTGCCGTTGATGAGTTAACGCAGATCACCGGTCAAAAAGCTGTTCCTACTTACTCTAAGAAGGACATTTCAAACTTCAAGCTCCGTAAGAACATGCCGATCGGTGCAAGGGTAACGCTCAGAGGGGTGAAGATGTATGAATTTCTCGACAGGCTGATCGCTACTGCGCTTCCACGTGTTCGTGACTTCAAGGGCATTAATGAAAAAGCATTCGATGGCCGTGGTAACTACACGCTTGGTGTAACAGAGCAGATCATCTTTCCTGAAATTGATATCGATAAAGTAAATAAGATCACAGGACTTGATATCACTTTCGTTACTTCAGCGGAAACAAATGAAGAAGCATTTGAACTGCTAAAGGAAATGGGAATGCCATTCAGGAAAAAAGATCAGACGGTTTAATTATAAAATCTAAAAACTTAAAAGTAAAAACTTAAAAGTAACCAATACAAACCATCACTTTTAACTTTTGACTTTTCACTTATAACTTAATTTATGGCAAAAGAATCAGTAAAGGCCAGGCAGAGAAAGAGAGAAAGAATGGTAGCTCAGTATGCTGCGAAGCGCGCACAGCTTAAAGCTGCGGGCGACTTTAAGGCGCTCGACGAGCTTCCAAAAAACTCTTCGAAGGTGCGTTTGAAAAACCGCTGCCAGCTGTCGGGACGCCCGAGAGGATATATCCGTTATTTCGGATTATCGAGAGTGATGTTCCGCGACATGGCACTCGCAGGAAAAATTCCTGGAATTAAGAAGGCGAGCTGGTAATACCGTGAAGCGTGAAGCGGCAAGCGTGAAGCGATATTAAATCACGCCTCACGCCTCACGAACCACGAAAAAAATTTTGAACACAGAATAATTGAAATAAAATGGTAACAGATCCTATAGCAGATTTCCTTACAAGGGTGCGTAACGCGCAGTTAGCAGGACATAGAATTGTAGAGATTCCTGCTTCAAATCTTAAGAAACGTATCACTGAGATCTTATACGACCAGGGATATATTCTTAAATACAAATTTGAGGACGACAGTAAGCAGGGCGTGATCAAGATCGCGCTGAAATACGATCCGCAGTCAAAGGAGCCTGCAATCCGTTCACTCGAAAGGATCAGCCGTCCAGGCTTGCGCCAGTATGCCAGCCCTGCTGAATTCAAAAGAGTAAAAAATGGTCTTGGCGTAGCTATCCTCAGCACTTCAAAGGGAGTGATGACCGACAAGCAGGCTAAAACCCAGAACGTAGGTGGCGAAGTGCTTTGCTACATCTATTGATAACAGAATATTTTAAATAAGCAGACTATGTCTCGTATAGGAAAACAACCGGTAGTGGTGCCATCAGGGGTAACTGTAACAGTGAACAAAGACAACCAGCTTACAGTGAAAGGTCCTAAAGGTGAATTGAAGCAGTCGGTGGACAGGGACATCACTATTGAAGTAAAAGATGGCCAGGTAATTTTCAACAGGCCTACAGACCAGATCCGCCATCGTGCCATGCATGGTCTTTACCGTGCGTTGGTTGAAAACATGGTGAAAGGAGTTACTCAGGGATTCAAAAAAAATCTCGAGCTGGTTGGTGTTGGTTTCAAAGCATCAAACCAGGGAAATCTTCTTGACCTGTCACTCGGTTTTTCACACAACATCATTTTTGAAATTCCCAAAGAACTTTCGGTGAAAACAGCACAGGAAAAAGGTGATAACCCGAAGATATTTCTGGAAGGAATCGACAAGCAACTAATAGGCCAGGTGGCTGCCAAGCTGCGTGGACTCCGCAAACCTGAGCCATACAAAGGGAAAGGTGTTAAGTATGTTGGTGAAGCGGTTCGTCGTAAGGCCGGTAAAGCTGCGGGTAAATAATTAATATAACAACTAATAATAAATAGCAATGGCTACTAAACTTGAAAGAAGGCAAAAAATTCGCTACAGCATCCGCAAGAAAGTAGTAGGTACTGCCGGAAAGCCAAGAATGTCGGTATTCAGGAGCAACACAGAAATATATGTGCAACTGATTGATGATGCAAACGGTGTTACACTGGCAGCTGCATCTTCAAGAGATAAGGATATTGCTGCTCAGAAAGTAACAAAATCTGAAAAGTCCAGGTTGGTTGGAGCAGCTATCGCAAGAAAAGCTGCTGAAGTTGGAGTGAAGACTGTTGTATTCGATCGCGGTGGCAACCTTTACCATGGACGTGTGCAGGGTGTTGCGGAAGGAGCAAGAGAAGGCGGCCTTGTTTTTTAAAATTATTAAACAGAAGAAATGTCAAAACTTAATTTAAACAGGGTTAAGCCCGGAGAACTCGAACTGAAAGAAAAAGTTGTTGCCATCAACCGTGTGGTAAAAACCACTAAGGGTGGACGTGCTTTCAGTTTCTCTGCTCTCGTGGTTGTAGGAAATGAAAAAGGCGTTGTTGGCCATGGTCTCGGAAAAGCAAAAGAAGTTCAGGAAGCTATTACCAAGGGTATTGAAGATGCAAAGAAAAACCTGATCAAGGTTCCTATCATGCACGGAACAATTCCTCACGACCAGCTTTCAAAGGAAGGCGCAGCTAAAGTGCTTATCAAACCGGCAGCACATGGTACCGGCGTGATCGCTGGAGGCAGCATGCGCGCAGTGCTTGAAAGTGCAGGCGTGACCGACGTTCTTGCAAAGTCTCTCGGTTCTGCTAATCCGCATAACGTGGTTAAGGCAACTGTAAAGGCTCTGGCAACACTTCGTGAACCGGTAAGCGTAGCGAAGCAAAGAAACTTAAATCTGAAAAAGGTATTCAACGGGTAATTCCGGTATACACTAATACACTCTTATCATGGCAAAGATCAGAATCACCCAGGTTAAAAGCGCAATCGACAGGCCCGAACGTCAGAAGTTGACGCTCAAAGCACTTGGACTGAACAAGCTGAATGCTACCAGGGAAGTGGAAGCAACACCACAGATACTGGGAATGGTTGGCAAAGTAAATCACCTCGTACAGGTGGAAGAAGTAAAATAATTATTGGTAATTCATAAGCGAGGGATGATTTCCCGTTGAGTTAAAATCAAAACAATGAACTTAAATAACATCAGGCCAGCTAAAGGCGCTACGCATAAACCCAAATCACGCCTCGGACGCGGAGAAGCTTCAGGTAAAGGTGGTACATCCACAAAAGGTAACAAGGGTGGACAAAGTCGCGCAGGTTACCAGCGAAAAAATGCTCATGAAGGTGGACAGATGCCGATCCAGCGCCGTTTGCCAAAACGAGGATTCAACAACATCAGCAGGATTGAGTACAAGGTTTTCAATCTCGGACAGGTTGAATCAATAAAAGAAAAATATAACATCGAGGATTTCAGCCTCGAAACACTGTATGCCAACGGATTGATCGGAAGAACCGACAAAGTAAAGATCCTGGGCAATGGAGAACTTAAGAGCAAGATTGCTTTTAAGGTGAATGCCATTAGCGAAAAAGCAAAGTCCGCTATAGAATCTGCCGGAGGTTCTGTGGAACTGCTAGTGAAGTAAATTCTGTAACTTAGACGGGCCAAAAATTTTTGCGACCAGTGAAAAAATTCATCAACACACTTAAGAATATTTGGAGCATTGAAGAGCTGAGAAGTAAGATCCTGGTGACAATCATGCTCATTGCCGTATACCGGTTGGGAACACACATCGTACTTCCTGGTCTTGATCCTGCGAAAATTGATCCATCTGCAGCAACAGGTGGAATTTTAGGCCTTATAGATGCCTTTGCGGGGGGTGCCTTCTCTCAGGCTTCTATCCTTGCACTTGGTATCATGCCATACATCTCCGCATCGATCTTCATGCAGTTGATGACGATACTTTATCCGCCTTTCCAAAAACTGCAGAAAGAAGGTGACAGCGGAAGAAAGAAGATCAACCAATATACACGATATCTCACTGTAGGTGTGGCTTTACTTCAGGCCAGCGCCTATGTACAATACCTGAACAGTCCCGGATACCGTCAGGCACTGCTTCCGGCATACTCAGCATATTTCTGGCTTTCTACGACCGTATTGCTCACCGCGGGTACACTGTTCGTGATGTGGCTTGGCGAAAAGATCACCGATAAGGGATTGGGTAACGGTGCCTCCGTGATCATTATGGTGGGTATTCTTGCACGTCTTCCGCAGGCTTTCTGGCAGGAATGGCAGGCGAAGATCCCCACAGGTGGTGGCGGGCTGCTGATATTCGTAATTGAAGTAGCCGTATTGATTGCAATCATTATGGGATTGATCGTATTGATACAGGGCGTAAGAAAGATTCCGGTGCAGTATGCGAAACAGATAGTCGGAAACAGGCAATTCGGTGGCGCAAGGCAGTTCCTTCCCATGAAAGTGAACAGCTCTGGGGTGATGCCAATTATCTTCGCTCAGGCCATCATGTTCCTACCAACATTATTATCAAATTTCGAGACTACCCAGGGCCTTGCCAGAATATTCGGTGACCACAGCAATTTCTGGTACATGTTGATCTACGCTGTAATGGTTATCGGCTTTACTTTCCTCTACACAGCTTTAATATTCAACCCGAAGCAAATTGCAGACGATCTGAAAAGAAACAATGGATTTATTCCGGGCGTTAAGCCAGGTCAACCTACGGCAGATTACATCGGTGCAGTGATGGATAAAATCACATTACCGGGTGCAGTACTTCTTGCCCTTGTCGGCATCCTTCCGGGTTTTGCGCAA
>Ga0209382_10009164_pt1 | contig 12411 bp, 9 predicted proteins | sample SoiMetdeltSBSDD5_FD_187599 | JGI IMG/M metagenome (GOLD analysis project Ga0209382, IMG submission 187599) | Bulk soil microbial communities from a Populus tree surrounding site in Tennessee, USA - Soil MetaG P. deltoides SBSDD5 (SPAdes) (version 2) | ecosystem: Environmental > Terrestrial >... | reverse complement strand
ATCTCGGCGTGCCGTGGCGCGACGCCACCTATCGCGACACGTTCAAGTTCGGCGGGCCCGACACGGTGGTCAAGGGCATCGCCACCACGGTCTTCTGCTCGTTCGATCTCGTCCGGCGCGCCAGCGCCGCCGGCCTCAACATGATCATTCCGCACGAAGACACCTACTGGAACGATCGCGACGACGTGTCGATGGTCAGTGGCGATCCGCTCTACCAGACCAAGGTCGACTTCATGCAGAAGCACGACATGGTCGTATTCCGCATTCATGACCATATGCATGCGCAGCGTCCCGACTTCACCTACGTCGGGCTCGCGCGCGAGCTGGGGCTCACGACATTCGAAACCGCGCCGAACTCGCACCGCTTCGTCGTGCCCGAGACGACCCTGGGAGCGCTGGCCGCGCAGCTGCAGAAGCAGAGCGGCGCGCGAGCGCTGCGCGTGGCCGGCGATCCGAGCGTCAAGATCAGCAGGATTCAGCTCGGCGTCGGCTACGCGACGCCGGCCATCAACAACGCCGAGGTCGACGTCGTGATCAGCGGCGAGCAGCAGGAAGCCGACGGCGGACTGGACAGCCCGGCGTACGTGCTCGACGCCGTCACGGCGGGCATCGCCAAGGGCTGGATCATGCTCGGGCATGCGATCTCCGAAGAGCCCGGCATGCACGAGATGGCCGAGTGGATCAAAGGATTCGTGCCCGAGATTCCCGCGCGCCTGGTCAGAGCGGGCGAGCCGTTCTGGGCACCGAGGTAAGACGCGGTTGGCTTCCGGCTGAAGCCGGAAGCTACGCTGAAGCCGGACGTTACGCTGCCGCGAACGCGGGGTGGTAGCGGATCGTGCCGGCGTTGCCGCGGAGGACGCCCGACGCCAGCTCCAGCGCCATGAACACGTCGTCAGGCACGTCGTATTCGGAGACGAGTCCGAATCGCGACGCCGGCGAGAAGCCGAATCGCGGGTAATACGCAGCGTGCCCCAGCACGACAACGGCAACGCATCCGGCGGTGCGGCAGTGGTCGATTCCCGCTCGCACGAGATCCGCACCTATCCCCTGCCGCTGGCGTTCGGGCACCACGGCCATCGGCGCCAGCCCCATGATCGGCAGCGCGGGCTGCGATGACAGCGTCACCGGCGAGAACAGAATGTGACCGACGACAACGTTATCGCTGACGGCGACCAGCGACACGATCGGGTCCGCTTGCTCGCGAAGCGCGTCCACCAGCGTGGCTTCCAGGCCGGTCTCGAACGCCCTCCGGTTGAGGTCACGGATCGCCCGAACGTCGTCCGGGCTTTCCGGCCTGATGATGTGCATGGATGATCCCCATACGTTATACGCCACTCGCGGCAACGATGGCTCATAACCTCCGATGATGGCCGATCCCGTCGGCGAGATTCTCGAGCGGCATGGAATCACAGGCCCGTGGTCGACGCTCGAATCAACGGGCGTTGCCAACCGAATCTACGCAACACGCGACGTGGTCTTGCGTGTCGCCACCGATCATCCCGAGGCGGTGAGCGACGCGCGCACCGAATCAGTGGCGGCGCCGGTGGTCAGCGCCGCCGGAATCCCAGCGCCGCGACTGCTCGCCTTCGACGACTCACGCACGCTGATCGATCGGCCCTACTCGCTCTGGGAGCGCGTCCACGGCGAGACGCTCGGGGTGTTCGCGCCGGATCCACAATCGGCCGGGCCCGTCTGGCGCGAGGCCGGACGGCAACTCGCACGCCTGCACACACGCGTGCAAACGTGTCTCGACCCGTACGGTTGGCTCGATCGTCCGGAGCGCTCCATCGATCTGACCGAGAGGCTCGACGCGGCACAATCCAGCGCGGTCATCGGCCGCCGTGAGGCGGCGGAGCTGCGAACATGGATCGTCGATCTGGGAGCCACGGTTCGGGAAGCGACGCCGTCCTGCTTTCTTCACAACGACGTGCACGCGATGAACCTGATGTGCACCCACGACCGCGAGTTGCTGGCAATCATCGACTGGGGTGATGCCGGGTGGGGCGATCCGGTGCTGGAGGTGTCGGAAGTGCCGCTCGCCGCCGTGGGGTTCGTGCTCGAGGGCTATCGCGCGGAAGCGCCGGCGCTCCTCGGCGACCGGCCGGAGGCGCGCATCATCTGGGACAAGATCGCGTCGCTGCTCGACGGGTTCCGGAAACCGGGCTGGCACGCCGCCGAGTTCGACGCGCTGCGACGCTATGTTCTCGACACCGGGAAGCAGTGGCGATCGTGACTGCGTCCGCGTGAACGCGGTCGTCGGTCCAATTATCGATTATTGTTGTTGGCCCATAAGTGCCTGTGATAGCCTCCCGCGCACATTCGACCGTCGTACGCCGATGGAGGTGTTGATGAGCACGTTCCCGTTGCGCCGACTGCGGCAGCTGGCTTCAGTCCTCGCCCTCGCCGCGCTGTGGATCCCCCCGACTGTCTCTTCCGCGCAAGTCGCCACGGGCAGCATCGTCGGAACGGTCGTCGATGCGAGCGGCCAGATCGTTCCCGGCGCGCAAGTCTCGGTACGCGACGTCAGCAGGAATACGACTTCGACGCTGACCAGCGATGCAGCGGGCGTGTACACTGCGCCGTTTCTCGTGCCGGGCACGTACGAAATCTCCGTCGAGCTCCAGGGCTTCAAGACGTGGACCAGGCGTGGCATCGTGCTCCAGGTCAACGACCGGCTTCGCATCGACGCGAAGCTCGAAGTTGGCACCCTGTCGGAGGCGACCACCGTCGTCGCCGAGTCACCGCTGGTGCGAACGGATTCGTCGGAGGTCGGCACGGTGATCGAAGAGAAGGCGGTCAAGGAGCTGCCGCTCAACGGCCGCAACTTCGCCGCGCTGGTCTACCTGGCGCCAGGGATCACGCCCGGCCAGGCGGGAGAGAACCTGTCGGGCGCGAGCACATTCAACCCGCGCGGCGCGTCGAACTTCAACGCGCTCGGCAGCCAGGCCAACTCGAATGCGTGGCTGATCGACGGCATCGACAACAACGAATTCACGTTCAACACCGTCATCGTCCAGCCCTCGATCGAGCAGGTGCGCGAGTTCAAGGTGCTGTCCGGCGTGTTCTCCGCCGAGTTCGGCCGCGGCGCCGGCGTCGTCTCGGTCTCGACCAAGGCGGGTACCAACCAGCTGCACGGCACCGGGTTCGAGTTCCTGCGCAACGACGCCTTCGACGCGCGCAACTTCTTCGTGCGCAAGGTGGTCGATCCGGCGACCGGCGTGCTCGTCAAGGATCCGGTGCCGCCGCTCAATCGGCATCAGTTCGGCGGCGCGCTCGGCGGGGCGGTGGTGATCCCGGGCGTCTACGACGGCCACAGCCGCACGTTCTTCTTCGCCGACTACGCGGCGATCCGCGAGCGGCGCGGCGTGACCACGGTCAACACCGTGCCGACGGCCGCGACGCGAGTCGGCGACTTCAGCAACTACCGCGATCGCAACGGCAACCTGATCCCGATTTACGATCCGCTGACCACTCGCCTCGACGCCCAGGGGCGCATCGTCCGCGATCAGTTTCCCAACAACGTCATCCCGTCCGACCGCATCCACGCGGTCGGCCGGAACATCGCCAGCATCTATCCGCTGCCGAACAACGGGACCAGCAATTTCGACAATTACATCTCGACGCCCGACCGCGAGATCACCGACAACGCCATTTCCGGCCGCGTCGATCACCGCCTGACGGACAACGATTCGTTCTTCGTCCGCTTCAACTACGGCAAGTTCAGGCTCGATGCGCCGCAGGGTCAGGCGAACTGCTGCCTGCCGACGCCGCCCGACGCGGCGTCGCGCTTCGATCTCGGCCCGTTCGTCGCCGGGATTCAGAACACGAAGCTCACGACGCACGGCGCGGCGTTCAACTACTCGAAAGTGTTGAACCCGACGCTCGTGAACGAGCTGCGCGTCGGCTACGCGAAGACCGAACCGTACACCACCCAATCCGACTACGGCCACCGCTCCGCCGAGTCGCTCGGTATTCTCGGCATCAACGTCAACGACATCACCACCGGGCTGCCGAACATCGCCGTCACCAACTTCACCGGTCTGTCCGGCGGACCCGCGTTCCTGCCGGTCAATCCCAGCCAGTTCCATTACCAGATCGAGGACGTGCTGGTGTGGCTGAAGGGGCGCCATCAGCTGAAGTTCGGTTATCGGCTGGTCGATCGCCGGCCGTCGCCGTTGACGCACGACAACACGCGCAGCGGGATCAACTTCGGCGTCAGCTTCGTGAACAACCCGGTCAACAACAGCGGCGGTACCGGGCTCGCCGAGGTGCTGCTCGGCTACTTCAACAGCGCGTCGCGCGGGTTCCTGCTCAACAAACCTGAGTTCCACGTCGTCGAGCAGTCCGCGTTCGTGCAGGACGACTTCAAGGTCGGGAACAAGCTGACGATCAACGCCGGCTTGCGCTACGAGATCTTTCATCCGCCGACCGAGAAGAACAACCGGCTCGCGAACTTCGACTTCTCGACCTTCCGGATGATCTACGCTGGAGAAGACGGGGTCAGCCGCACGTCGAACAAGAAAACGCAGTACCTCAACTTCGCGCCGCGCCTGGGCATCACGTACAAGCTGACGGACGACACGATCCTGCGCACCGGGTTCGGCGTCACCTACTACCCGAGTCCGTACGCCGCCGGGAACATCAATCACATCAACGTGCCGTTCGCGATCTCGCAGAACGTCAACCACGAGACCAATCCGCTGGATTTCTCGCGCGTGCGGACGATCGCCAACCCCTTCCCGCCGATCGTCCCGGTCCAGCCGCGGACGACCGCGGAGCTGATTGCGGCGAACCCGCGCGTGTCGGGTCACAGCTTCGAGAACGAGACCGCGTACTCCGAACAGTGGCATTTCGGGATCGACCGGCAGCTGTTCGCCGCGCTGCTGCTCGAGCTCGAGTACGCCGGCAGCGCCGCCAAACATCTCGTCCTCTGCTACAACCCCAACGAGGTCCAGCCCGGCACCGGGTCGGAGGCGTCGCGCCGCCTCCTCCAGGCGATTGCCGGCGTCAATAACATGCTGCAGTGCGACCCGCGCAATCGCTCGACCTATCACGCGGGTACCCTGAAGCTGCAGAAGCGGTTCACCAACGGCGTGCAGTTCCTGGTCAGCTACACCTATGGCAAGTCGCTCGACTACGGCGGCTCCGCGGCGAGCGGCGGCGGCGAGGTCGGCAACGGCCAGACGATCACCAACATGGACGCCTGGCACGGGCCGTCAGGGTTCGACGTGCGGCATCGCGGCGTCATCAGCTACGTCTATGAGCTGCCGTTCGGCGCCGGCCGGCGATGGATGAACGAGAGCAGCGGGTTGCTGCAAGGGATCGTCGGGGGCTGGCAACTGTCGGGGATTACGTCGTTGTATACCGGCCGACCGTTCACGGTGGTGCTGCAGGCCGGCGTCAACAACGGTGCGCCGAGCTGGCCCAATCGGATCGGGTCGGGGAAACTGGACGACCCGACCGTCGATCTCTGGTTCAACCCGGCCGATTTCGTCGCGCCGCCGGCGAACACGTACGGCGACTCCGGCCGCGGCATCCTCTACGGACCGGGGCACGTCAACTTCGATGCGTCGCTGTCCAAGCGATTCGTGGTGGTTGGCGGAACGAACGTCGAGTTCCGGTGGGACGCGTTCAACGTCTTCAACCATCCCGGCTTCGGGTTCCCGAATCGAAACATCGGCAATCCGAGCGTCGGCCGGATCACGACGACGATCGTCGACAACCGCAGCTTGCAGTTCGCGTTGAAGGTGAGCTTTTAGATCGGGGTCCGGGGTCCGGGATCCGGGGTCCGGGGTTCGGGAACGTAGTACCAAACGGCAGCCTGCTTGGAGCAGCAGCGAGGTAGCTCGAAATTTGCTCCAAGCATTCGGACGGGCCCAGTACTTCCCCGAGCCCCGAGACCCGACCCCGTCAGCTAGTCAGCGGCAGCTCAGAAGCGCACGGACGCAAGCAGCGCGCGGCCGTGCTTGCCGATCACTGGCGCGACCGTGACTCGACGCCGGCGGTTGGTGGTTGCGGGGGGCCCCGGCCGAGCGTGCCGCAGTGCGTCCACAGCGGCGCCGATCCCCGCTCCGGCGGCCGCGCCGAGAACGCCAAAGGTCAACGGCACGTTGAAGCCGGCGCACTCCGAGCAGTCAATCGCCGTGGCACCACCGAGGGCGCCGGCGATCGCGCCGAGCCCGGCGCCGATCACGACGCCGTTCCAGAGCGTGTCCCGCCGCTGCGACACCATGACGCTACCATTAAAGGACTCGGCGGCAGCGCGGATCGGTCTTGCCTCCTGGACCGAGAGTGGCTGGATAGTCTCGGGCTCGCCCCGCGCCCGCTGGGCTCGCGCCGGTGTGGCCCCTATGAGCGCGAATGGAATGGCGAGCGCGAGGAGCCGGCAGCAAAGCGGTGGAGTCATCAATCGGGTATGCGTCAGCCGCCGCCGGGCCGGCTCACCCGCGTCGTCCAACCGCTCCGCTGGGTCGACGATCAGGCCATTCGCGATCGACATTACTATCTAGCGGACGAACTCTCTACGAAAGGACCGACTTCATGCACGTCGGGTGGCGGAGCAAGTGCGTGGCGGCCGCGATTCTCGTCTCTGCCATCGCGTCCATGGGGGCGTACCCGCCCGAAATGCCAATACAAGCACCGCGGCTGCGGATTCTGGTACTGCACGGGCCCAACCTCAATCTCCTCGGCCGGCGCGAGCCGCAGATTTACGGCACGACCACGCTCGATCAAATCAACGAGCGGCTGGCCGCGGCCGCAAAGGAGATCAACGTCGAGGTGATCACCATGCAGTCCAACTCGGAAGGCGTGCTCGTTGACGCCTTTCACAAGCACATCGACGATGTCGATGGAGCGCTGATCAACGGGGCGGGGCTCACGTTCAGCAGTATTTCACTGCACGACGCGATCAAAGCGATGCCGTTCCCGGTCATCGAGGTGCACATCTCGAATCTGGGAACGCGCGACGAGCTCCACCAGCGGTCGGTGCTGACGCCGGCCGTTCGCGGGGCCGTCATGGGGCTCGGGTGGCGCTCGTACACCGCCGCGCTCCGCGCGCTGACGGAAATCGTGCGCGAAGAGAAGGCCGCGAAGGCGTCGGGCAAGCAATGACGAGAATCGTCCTGGCGGCGCTCGTCGCCGTGGTGCTGGCCGGGGCGGGTGCAACGCCGGCGTCGATGCAGCAAGGCCGGGGACGCGGTGCGCAGCCGCGGGTGCGGAAGGCATTGCTCGCCTGGGCCGACACCCGAAACGGTCAGGCGCAACACGCCTTCACGTCGCACGCGCTGGCGATCGTCGAGCGGCTGGGCTACGAGTCGGGATTGTGGGACACGTTCATCCGTACCGACTCGCACATCATCTTCAATCAGGCGCAGAAGACTGACGGCACGCCGGCGAGCGGCGGCCCAAGCTTGAGTACCGTCGACGGAATCTTCTTCCTCGGCCATCGTGACGTGCCAATCACCGATCAGCAGAAGGCGGAGCTGCTGGCGTTCGTCCGCGGCGGCAAGGGCTTCGTCGCCGCGCACACCGGGCTGACCGCGTTCGAGACGTGGCCCGAGTTCGGCGAGATGCTCGGCGCCACCTACGGTGGACATCTCTACACGGGGCCCGGGCGAATCGTCAGCGAGCAACCCGAACATCCGATCGTCAAACATTGGGGCAACGCCTTCGACTACTCCGACGAGTTCTATCGAGCGAGTGGGCTGTCTCGCGAGCGCGTCGACGTCCTGCTTCGTTTCGATCCGTCGAGCGCCCCCACCTCGAAGCTTCCAACCGACGGCGACTTCCCGCTGGTCTGGACCAAATCCTACGGTCAGGGTCGCGTGGTCTACAGTTCGCTGTCGCACAGCACCGAGGCATGGGACATCAGGAGCGTCCAGATCATGATGTTCGAGGCGATCAAGTGGTCGCTGGGGCTGAGCGACACGCCGGTGCAGCCGCATCCTAGGCGATGAGCAAGGCAGGTGCGCACATCAGGTGCGCACGCGGCCGCCTCCCCCGATCGAGTAATCGCGTCGCCCCCCTTGCCCGTGATGCGCGGCGTTCATGGGCATGGTGTACTGAGCCTCCAACATCGGCACACAGGTGCCCTTACAGTGAGGAGCCATGACGACGCTAGCTAACCTGCTCGAAGAGACAATCGATAGCACAAAGGGCGTGAAGATCTTCGTTCGATCGTGGCTGCCGGCGTCGGCGCCGCGGGCGGTGCTGGTGATCTGTCACGGGGTCAACTCCCACGGCGGCCAGTATCTCTGGGCCGGTGAGCAGTTCTCGTCGAGGGGCCTCGCGACATACGCGCTCGATCTGCGCGGACGCGGGAAATCCGAGGGCGAACGATTCTACGTGGAGCACGTCGACGACTACGCCGCCGACGTGGCCAACACCGTGGCGCTGGCGAAATCGCGGCATCCGGGTCTTCCGGTGTTCCTGCTCGGCCACAGCGCCGGTGGCGTCACGTCATGCATCTACGTGCTGGGCAATCAGGCCGAGTTGACGGGATTCATCTGCGAGAGTTTCGCGTTTCAGGTGCCGGCGCCCGGATTCGCGCTCACCGCCATCAAAGCCCTCAGTCACGTCGCGCCGCGCCTGCCGGTCCTGAAGCTGAAGAACGAAGATTTCTCGCGCGATCCGAAGGCGGTGGAGGCGTTGAACAACGACCCGTTGATTGCGCACGAGATTCAGCCGGCGATCACGGTGGCGGCCCTGGTCCGCGCCGACGAGCGGCTGCACGACGAGTTCCCCCAGATCACGCTGCCGGTCCTGATTCTGCACGGCACGCAGGACAACGCGACGGTCTGCAAGGGCAGTCAGTTCTTCTTCGACACCGTCGGCTCGAGGGACAAGACGCTCGAGCTCTACGACGGGCACTACCACGATCTGCTCAACGATCTCGGCAAGGAGTCGGTGTTGACCGACATCGCGGCGTGGATCGACGCGCGCGTCGGGTGAGCACGGCAGGTGCGCACGTTGGGTGCGCCGGCTGTCCGCGTGATTCGCCTACGTGACTTGCGGCAAACCGTCGACGGCCGTCCGCACGATCGCGTTGCGCTGAATCTGAGAGATGTTCGCGAGGCTGCTCTGCAGCTCTTGCACGGCGCGGTCGACGTCTTTGCGTGCCTTCCGCGAGAAACCCTCGCGCGGGAATTCGAACATCAGGAAATGTCCGCTCCACCCCGGGCCCGAGAACAATGGATCGACCCACTGATACGCGCTGTCGCGGCCGACGCAGCCCCAGGTGTCGCGCGTCAGGAGCGGGCGGACGACCGACGGCCGGCTGTGCGCGATGGCGGCATCGAGCTCGGACATCAGTTGCTCGCACAGGAAATCGCGAACCTGCGGATCGACGGTGCGGAGCGCGTCGCTGTTGAACAGCCGTTTACGCAGTCCGGCGCGGGCGCGCGCGGCAACCAGCGTGCGCGGGACGATGACCAGACGGCGGAGCGCGATCGTCCGCCGTGGCAGGCCTGGAGCGTGGCTGGCTTCGACCATGATGGTGGCGAAGTGCCCGGCCTCGTCCTGGATCGCCTGGCGGACCGGTTCGCTGCGCGACGCCATCTCCAGCTCGCGCCACAACCGGCGCCGCGCGCGTGTGCGGCGAAACAGGTAGAGCCGATCCTTCCCGACGCGTTGGTCGACGGCCGCCACGCCCTCGGGAGTCTTGGTCCAGGCCACAAAGGTGCTTCGCGTCAATCGACCGCGATACTGGAGGCGATTCGAGGTCACGCGAAACCACGGCCGCTGGCCCATGACGCGCGCGCCGTGCCAGGATCATGCCTGCCGTCCCCTCACCGAAAACCCGAGCAAATTGGCCTGGCGCAGCGTCCCGCCGACAAAATTCGCGTCCCGGCTCTGAAATCTGTCGTTCAGCTTCGCCGCTGTTAACCACGCGTTCTGGACGGCGTGGTAGCTGGAGTGGGAGGCGCTACGAGCCATGCCCCTTGCCGCCGCCGTTTGTGCCTGCGCGTTTGTGTTCGTGTTGGGGATCTCCGCCTATTGGGATCGCACGATCGTCGTCCTCCATGTGCTGGAGGCAGTGCCGTACGCGGTGGCAGCGGCGCTGTGCGCCGCCAGGCGAACGTTCGGATACGCGCTCGGCGCCGCGAGCGGCGCGTTCTGGCTGTGGGTGGCCGGCACGCAGACGTCATTCGTGCGGAACGGATTCGAGCGGGTCGCGATGCTGGCACGGACGGGCTCGGTCGACCGGTGGGATGTATTCATCGCCGCGCCGGCGGCGCTCGCGACCGGCGGCCTGGTCGTGTGCTCGTTGTGGTCGTACGCCCGCGGACGAAAGGCGCCGGTCCGCGACCTGGCGCTGTTCGTCTCGACCGCCATACTGGTCATCGCCTATTTCGCCGCGATCTTCGCCGCGGCCGGACCGCAGTTCCTGCCGCTGGTCGGGCGGGCGTTCGGTTTCTAGCCGCCTACCGTTTGATCGTCCGGCGCTCGGCGAGCCAGACGTTCGACTGCAGATCGGAGCTGGCGAAGAACAGCTGGTTGTTGGCGACCGAGAGTCCGATCGACGCGACGTCGACTTCGCCCAGACTGTAGCGAAACTGGTGCATGTGCAACACTGCGAAGGCAGCGCCCACCGGGCGCCGTGAGCTGGTGTCGACGCGTTGCCCCCAGACGCAGCGGGTACCGTCACGTTCAGAGAGAAAGTACAGCGTGCTGCCGGTGGACGCCCAAACCGGTTGTCGATCGAGGGTGGGCCCTTCTACCACAGTCGACCACTGGTCCTCGGGGACCAGCGCTTCGCCGAACGGCGCCACGTGCAATCGCCGGTCGCGCCCCGGCCGCACCTCGGTGAATGCCACCACGCTCCCATCAGGAGAAACGCGCGGCATCGTCAGTGGAAATTCGGCATGACGCAGCAACGTCGTCGTGCGTCCGGTGGCGACGTCAAGGATCTGGATCTCGCGCTGGTTGGGGCCGGCGTTGTCGATCAAGAGCTTCGTGCGGTCGGCAAGCCACTCCACCGGCCTGCCGCATCCGGCACACACCTGCTTGGGAAGCCCACCCGCCGATGGCACGACGTAGATCGAGCTGCCAAGGCGCAGATCGGAACTGAACGCGACCATCGAGCCATCTGGAGAGATCGCAAGGTAGGTCCACTCCTTCGCTCCCGCCAGCCGGAGATCCGTGCCCGACTCGAGGTCGCGGATCCGCACCTCGGGCGCTTTTCGAGAGCTTCCGAGATACGCGAGGCGCTTGCCGTCGCGCGAGGGTGAAGGCACGAGGCTGGGATCGACTCCGCTGGTGATGCGAACCGGGGATCCCGTGACCTCCCCAGTCTTCGGATCGAGCGCCGCGCGCCAGATGTTGTTCGACAGGTTGTTGCCGACGGCGAACGAAATCCGGCGGCCGTCCTGCGACGCGGTCGCCGAGAAATTGAGACCGGCGCCGACGATGACGGGGATCGGATCGCCGGTGACTTTCTCGTAGGCAGCGTCGAACGGCAGGCGATAAATGTTGCCGCTCTCGTTGTTTCCATGTGAGAACAGCACGCCGCCCGCGGTCACTCCGAGATCGCGCGCCGGACCGAAGTCCGCGATACGCAAGCGATCGAACGCGCCCGTCGACGCGATCGGCGCGCCGTCGGCGGGCAGATAGTAAAGATCGAACGGCGTCCCGGTCGAGTCCTGCGGATTCCTGAAACCGATGAACAGGAGACCTTTGCCATCCGGCCGCCAGATCGGCGCCGAATTCATTCCCTTGCCCGGCTTGAGCTCGGTCGCATCGCCGCCGGCGGCCGGCACGATCTTGATCACCGGCGGCGCGCCGGTGCCGGGGGGCGGGAACGTCGCATACGAGATCTTCGAGCCGTCCGGGGAAAAGCGCGGCCAGTCGCCATCGCCGATGCGCTTCGGCAATCCGCCGAGCGTTGGCACTACGTAAATGCCGCCCGGTTCGGTGCCGCAGGGCACGATGATCCTGCTGCCGTCGGGCGAGAACTGAGGTCCGTGGCAAGCGCCGAGCCCTCGTGTCAGCTGCACCGGATCGCCGCCATCGATCTGCTGCACCCAGAGATCGAGCGTTTCGCTGCCGGCGCGATCCGACACGTAGGTCACGAGCCGGCCGTCGGGCGAGATCGCGGGCCATAGGCTCAGCCCGGCGTCGCCGGTAAGTCGAACGATCTGCCACAACTCGGGATCGACAGGCGCTGCGCGTCCGGCCCACCACACCACCGCTCCCGTCAACGCGGCTGCCGCCGCCGCGATAGCACCGGTCGCGAGCCAGCGGCGCCGCGGCGGGGCCGAGGGCGCTTCGGGCTTGACCAGCCGACCGGATTCCAAGTCCTGCTTCAGCTCCTCGAGCGCTATGCGCACGTCCGCGAGGCTCTGCCATCGCTTCTCCGGAAGCTTCCGCAAACATCTCGAGACGATGCGAACCAATTCCGACGGTACGCCACGA
>Ga0209382_10009163_pt1 | contig 12411 bp, 7 predicted proteins | sample SoiMetdeltSBSDD5_FD_187599 | JGI IMG/M metagenome (GOLD analysis project Ga0209382, IMG submission 187599) | Bulk soil microbial communities from a Populus tree surrounding site in Tennessee, USA - Soil MetaG P. deltoides SBSDD5 (SPAdes) (version 2) | ecosystem: Environmental > Terrestrial >... | reverse complement strand
TGGTCAAACGTTTCACGGTAGGCGGAGAAGCAAAAGGCATCCGTGGCCCACTGACCTGGAACGGCGAAATCGTCGGCGATACCGATTACGAACTGTACATGCACGCCGCAGATGCAGGCCTCGAAGTACGTGTTCCAGTTTCAGCCGGCATTCGTAAAGTAACGGTCGCGTTTGTTGACACGCCATGGGAACCCGAAGGACTGCAACAGCCGCGACAAGTCGATTTCGGCCGCGGCTCGGACGAACAGTATGAAGGTTATGCGGCTGTCGATACGGTCGCGATCCGAGGACCGTTCCAGCCGGGCGGTCCCGGTGATACCGCCAGCCGGCGAATCATTTTCAGCTGCAAACCAAACGGCAGCGCCGCAGAAGAACCATGTGCGCGCAAAATTCTGACGACGCTCGCACGCCGCGCGTACCGACGGCCGGCAACTGAAGACGAAATCCAAACGCTGCTCGGCTTCTACCGGACCGGAAGCAAAGAGTCCGGTTTTGAATCGGGCATTCAGTCCGCGCTGGAACGCATGCTGGTCAGCTTCAACTTCTTGTTCCGGATTGAGAATCCTGCTGCAACCGCGTCGGGAACCGCGCGGTTGAATGATTTCGATCTCGCGTCGCGGCTCTCATTCTTTCTGTGGAGCAGCATTCCCGACGATGAACTATTGACGCTGGCAGGGCGCGGACGCTTGAAAGACCCCGTAGTTTTGGATCAGCAGGTCAAACGGATGTTGCGCGATTCGCGTTCCAATGCGCTCGTGGATAGTTTCGCGAACCAATGGTTGACGACTCGAAAACTGCAGACCTGGCTACCGGATCAGATCCTGTTCCCGGACTGGGATGAAAACCTGCGCGACGCATTTGTCCGCGAAACTGAACTGTTCATGGAAGACCAGCTGCATGAGGACCACAGCATTATCGATTTGATCAACGCGAACTATTCGTTCATCAATGAACGGTTGGCGAGGCACTACGGAATGTCCAACGTTTATGGCGAGCGGTTTCGGCGCGTGACGTTCGATGATGGTGCCCGCGGCGGCATCCTCGGCCAGGGTGGCGTCCTGATGGTAACGTCGTATCCGGATCGGACTGCTCCCGTTGTTCGTGGCTTCTGGGTGCTCGAGAATTTGCTCGGCATGCCGCCTCCACCGCCACCTCCGAACGTGCCCGATCTGGCTGTGGTCAATGCCGACGGACGAAAACGAACGTTGCGTGAACAGATGGAATTGCACCGCGCGAATCCTGCTTGCGCGACATGTCACGTGCGAATGGACCCATTAGGCTTTGCCCTCGAGAATTTCGATGCAATCGGCCGTTGGCGCAAGGAAAGTGATGGGGTGCCCGTAGACGCATCGGCCGTCTTTGCCGACGGCACACCGATCGATGGCGTGCAAGGTTTGAAAAAGTTCGTGATCGGCCACCGTGACGACTACGTCACGACATTTACTTCGCGGCTGCTCACCTACGCGCTCGGGCGCAGTGTCGATTACAGCGACAATCCGGCGATTCGCAAGATTACACGCGAGGCCGCGGCAAACGATTACCGGTGGTCGTCGATCATCTTGGGAATTGTCAAAAGCACTCCGTTTCAGTACATAAGCGGAGAAATACCAGGACGGCAAGGCACGACGAATAAAGACAAAGATTAGGAGAGCAGCGTCATGATCATCACAAAGAAGGCCATCTCGCGGCGAACAGTCCTCAAAGGATTGGGCGCGACCCTCGCGCTACCGTTTCTCGATGCGATGATGCCTGCCTCAACCGCGATTGCCCGATCGGCCGCGAAAGCGCCGACGAGATTTGGCGCGATCTATGTGCCGAACGGAGTGATCCCGGGTAAGTGGTTTCCGACAGCGGAAGGAACCGATTTTGAGTATTCGCCATCGCTGCAGCCGTTGTTGCCTTTCCGCGATCGGATTCTCGTTTTGAGCGGACTGGACAGCGTGCCGCCGCCTCCGCCGGGTGAACGCCAGTACAACAACCACGCGGATGCCAGCACACGGTTCCTGACGGACACCACACCGAGCCACATACTCCGTGCCGGGGTTTCCGTGGATCAAGTGCTCGCAAAGAAGTGGGGCGCCGAAACGTCGCTGCCGTCATTGGAGCTTGCACTGGAGTCGGTCGACTCCGGCACAAGCTGCGACTTCGGTCGAAGCTGCGTTTACACCGGCACGATTTCGTGGGCGGGACCCACGGCGCCGCTGCCGATGGAGCAGTCGCCGAGCGCCGCATTCGAACGTTTGTTCGGCGAAAACACCGATCCAGCCGCACGCCGCGCGCGGATGGCACAGAAAGGCAGCATTCTCGATTCTCTGCTTCAGGAAGTTGGAAAACTGCAGAAGAAGGTTGGTCCGGCGGATCGCACGAAAATTACGGGATACCTCGAGAGCGTGCGCGACGTCGAGCAGCGAATCCAAAAAGCTGTCGAACACAACGCCGAAGTACCGCTCGTCAACCGACCCGCCGGCATTCCGGAAACTTTCGAAGAGCAGGCGAAATTGATGTTCGACATTCAATTGCTTGCATATCAAGGTGACGTCACGCGTGTCATCACTTACATGATCGGCCGCGAGTTCAGCGGCCGGACATATCCGGAAATCGGCGTCCCGGATGCGCACCATCCGATTTCGCATCACCAGCGAGATCCAGTTAGGATGGAAAAACTATCGAAGATCAATCACTACCACGTGTCGCTGTTTTCCTGGTTCGTGGACAAAATGAAAAACACGCCTGACGGAGACGGCTCGCTGCTGGATCATTCCGCCATCATCTACGGTGCGGGAATGAGTGAGGGCAACGGACACGTGCCCTTGAATCTACCCATCTTGCTCGTTGGCGGTGGCTCGGGCGAGTTTAAGGGCGGACGCCACGTCAAGGCAGCGCCGGGAACGCCGCTGGCGAATTTCCACGTGAGCCTGATGAACAAGCTCGGTGTGCCGGTGGAAAGCCACGGCAACAGCACTGGTCTGTTCAATATTGACTGAGGAGTTGTTTGATGGCCTGGATCCTGCTGATGCTGTCGATCGCCGGATGGATCTCCGACGTTCCGCTCATCGACGCGGTTAAACAGAAGGATAAAACAACCGTACGTGCGCTCCTGCAAAAGCGCGCGGATGTGAACGCCACCGAAGGTGATGGCGCGACCGCGCTGCATTGGGCCGCTTATCGCGACGACCTCGAGATCATCGAAATCCTGGTTAATGCCGGCGCGAAGGTCAACGCGGCCAACGATCTCAAAGTCACGCCGCTTTTGCTGGCGAGCGCAAATGGCAACACCGCCATCGTCGAGCGACTTCTTACAGCTGGGGCGGAACCGGACATTGCGTCAGAAGCCGGAGTCACTCCTCTCATGGAAGCAGCGCGCACGGGCAGCGCCAGTATTGTACGGGTTCTCCTCGCTCACGAAGCCAAGGTCAACGTTTCCGAAACCGAGCGCCGGCAGACTCCGCTAATGTGGGCGGCGGCGCAACGTCACCCGGAGGTCGTGAAACTGTTGCTTGAACACGGCGCCGATGTGCGTGCCCGAACTCTCGTGCGCAATACCACCGTCGTCGATGCGGGAACGCCGCGCATCAAAGCCGCTAAGGATGGTGCCAGGACAATCGATCTTGGCGGCAGTACGGCTCTCTCGTTTGCCGCCCAGTCTGGAGACGTGGAGTCCGCACAGTTGCTTTTGAAAGCCGGCGCCAATGTTAATGACACTACGGCGGACGGCAACTCGGCAGTCGTGCTGGCCGCCTTGACGGACAACGGCGCAGTTGCCCGCCTGTTGCTCGAAGCCGGAGCGGATCCGAATCTTGCGGGCGCTGGATACACAGCGCTGCACGCGGCCGCGTTGAGAGGCGATCTGGCGACGGTAAAAACGCTTCTGGCGAAAGGCGCGAATCCTAACCTGCCACTGACCAAAGGAACTCCTGTCCGTCGATTTGGCTCTCAGTACACTTTGCCAAGTTCGATTCTCGGAGCGACACCTTTGTTCGTTGCGGCTGCATATCTCGAAGTAGAAATCGTACGCGAGCTTCTGGCTGCTAAAGCGGATCACACAATCGGCATTGCAAACGGAACCACACCGTTCCTTGCTGCTGCGGGAATTGCGGTCGAAAAGGAAGCCCGGCCATCCGACCTCGTGAAGTTCAACGTTGTGGATTCGGACAACCCGCCGATTCCGCGGCCGGAACCATCAGTGCTAGAGGCAACGAAACTGTTCATCGAAGCCGGCGCCGACGTCAATCAGGTAAACGCCGCGGGTGACACCGCGCTGCACGGTGCAGCTTCGGCAGGTTTGACGAGCGTGATCCAGCTACTCGCCGAACGCGGCGCGCAACTGGAGCCTAAAAACAGGCAAGGTCAGACGCCTCTTTCGCTAACCATTCCGCGCAGCGGACGTGGAGGGCAGCTCCAGGGCGGCTCAAAGGCCGCGGAAGAATTGCTGCGGAAACTCGGCGCTACTCAGTAAGGGGCCGTTGCGCTCGGATTGCAAAATAACCTGTGTCTCGTCATCGCCGCGCTGCTGACCTCACTCGGCTTAAGCAACCCTGCTTTGGCTCAATCGCTGCCAAACGTCATCAGCATTGAAAACGTCACGCTCGTTTCCATGCAAGATGATCGACTGACACCGGGCCAGACGATCATCATTACCGGCGATCGCATCAGTTCTGTCGTTTCTGCAAGCAGCGCCAGCACACCTTCGGGAGCGATTGTGATCGATGGTTCGAATCGTTTTCTGCTTCCGGGGTTGGTCGATTCTCATGTCCATTTGACCACCGACATGCCGTGGGCACCCGCTCGGCCGGACTTTGGAGACGCCCCTCTGTATCTGGCACACGGTGTGACGACCGTATTCAACCTCGGAGGCACTCCAACGCAGCTGGAGTGGAAACGACGAATTGAGGCCGGAGAACTGATGGGCCCAGCGATCTACACTGCGGGTGAGTTCGTCAATGAACCGCGTGTGAAGACGTCTGACGAAGTGAAACGTGAGATCATCGCCCAGGCGCGCGCAGGATTCGACCTGATCAAATTCCACGAAATCGTGGATCCCGTTCAGGGCTTCACAACGATCGGGTTGGCTCGCGACGCCTACCTGCAACTGTTTGAGACAGCCCGTGACGTGGGCATTCCCGTTGTCGGACACGTTCCAGTCAACCTAGGACTCGAGACCTTACTCGATTCCAGCGGCGGAGCGGTGGCTCATGTGGGCGAGTTCAATCGGCTCTATTTCCTGGCCGACGGTCGCGGCTTGATTCTGGGTGCCGGCAGCTTCCTGCTGCTTGCATTGACAGTGGCCGGCTGGAGCATCAGCGGCCTTGTTGCAAAAGGGCGGGGATCGCGTGTCGAGAGATCACGGACGCAAATGCGGGCTCAGACTTTGACGAGCGTGGCGTTGGTGGCTTTCACCGCTGTATTCATCGTGGTCTCGTTTGTGACGCCGGGCGGTCTTTTTTTCGAAAGCATCGGCTGGCGGGTTGTGGCGACAGCATTGATCGGCACGTTCGCGTTGACGGCTTTCGGTTTGCTCGGGATGGCGGTGCAGCTGCGAAGGGACGGGTCGGTATCGTCCGGTGCGCGTCTTGTGGTGACGATAGCAGCCCTTGCGGTGATGCTCTCGGCAACGATTGCATCGCTGAATTGGCTGCCGACAATCTGGAGAAGCACACCGCACGGAATAGCGCGGCTTGCCGATCGACTGCGTGATGCGGGGATATCCGTGCAATCGACGTTAGTTGTCTACGAAGTGCTGTCTGACGCTGGTTCAGCGCGCCGTGTTCTGAGCGATCCTGCCTTCGCATACATGAGTTCACCGCTGCGCGACAGATGGCAAACGTTCGCTCGACAAGCAGCTGCTGAGTCCACCGTTATGCGTCTCCTTGCTCCACGGCTTGCGCAGTTCAATCAGTCTGTTCTTCATATCTTCAACCATCGTGGTGTGCGGATACTGGCCGGTACCGACGCGATGGGTGTTCCTTTTACGATCCCCGGAACGTCTCTTCATCGCGAACTGGAACTCATGACGGTCGCCGGCTTCACGCCTAGCGAAGCGCTGAGCTCCGCAACAAAGAACGCCGCGGATTTCATCGGCAAAGAAAAAGAATTCGGAACCATCGCTGTAGGTAAACGGGCGGATCTACTGTTGCTGGACCGCAATCCATTCGAATCTGTGAAGAATCTGGAGAATCCCGCGGGCGTTATCGTGAGAGGAAAGTGGCTCTCACGAGAAGCGCTTCAAACGCTTCTGGCGCCCCTGGCAACGCGTTAGGTTCGCTACCTTAAGGTTATCGCAACTTCATTTCTTGGGGTGATAGAGCTGCGGGATTTCGCCGCGGCCGGGAGAGGTGGAGACGACCTCGCCGTCAGGCAATACGTCCATACCGTGATTTCCGGTCGAATCCACGTAACCTAACAGGCTGCCGGTTTTGCGATCCAATTTAATCAGCCATCCCGGAGAGCCGTTCGGACCACGGGGAATACTGGAAAGCCAGATCGCGCCCTTATCGAGCTTGAGTCCGAAAGTCTTCCCGTACTTCGACCATTCGCCGAGATACTTTCCTTGCTGATCGAACTGCTGAATTCGGCCGTTCTCGCGATCGGCTACATAGATCACGCCGTTCTCGTCGATTTGAATCGAGTGCGGCAGTCGGAATTCGCCAGGGCCGGATCCTGCTTTTCCCCATTCGCGAATCTTTTTTCCGTCCGCGGTGTATTCGAGAATGCGGGCGTTTCGATAGCCATCCGAAATGAAGAGATGTCCGTTTGGAGCGAATGCGATATCCGTAGTGCTGCAGAACGCGCCGCAAGGTGTCGGTTGTCCACCGACCTCAATCTCCATCAACTTCTTCCCCTCGGGTGAGAACTTGTAAACCATCGAACTTGCTGCGTCGGTGGTCCAGACGTTGCCTTGCGGATCAATCCGGATCGCATGCGGCGTCGTGTACATGCCTTTTCCCCACGAGCGGATTACCTTTCCGGTACGATCAACAACAATTACGGGATCCGCCTGGTCTCCACGCTGCAGCAAATAGATCAAACCCTTCTTGTCCGAAGCCACCCACGAGACCAATCCCTCGATAGGAGCGGCCACCTTAATGCCGGCCGGTTCGAGCGGCAGCTTCTTTGCGGCTTTCAGAATCGTCTGTAGTTCGGCGTTCTGAGCCTCCAGTTTTGCACGCTCTTCAGGTGACATCTGGTTCGGGTTTTGAAACAAGAACGGAAGCCACAGCAAATGGACGAGAAGTTGGGTAATCATGCGGAGCAATCTATCACAAGGATTACTCTGACCGGAGCGTCTTTAGCGGATCTACGCGCGTCGCTCGACGCGCCGGAAGGTAACACGCAGCCGCGCCGATGCTAATAAGGATGAGCGCGGTCAGGACGAATGTCAGAGGGTCCGTCGGGCTCACTTCGAACAACTGCGATTGAAGCACTCGAGTCAGAGCGAGCGCACCGGCCACGCCTAGCAGCACACCAAACGTCACGAGCTTGAGACCTTCGCGCAGAACAAGACTCGCAACCCGCTCGGGCTCCGCTCCCAAAGCCATGCGGATACCAATCTCCTTGGTGCGCACGCTCACCGAGTGCGCGGTTACGCCATAGACGCCGACGGCCGCGAGTAGCAAGGCGAGCGCCGCAAATGTAGAAAGCAGGGCCATGCTGAACCGCGGTCGTTGATTGACCACACCGAATCTTTCTTCCATCGTCAGGACATTGTCGATCGGTAAATTCGGATCTACCGCCGCAACAGCGCGCCGCATGTCGGCCACGATCGTGTTTGGCGGCACAGTCGTTTTAACCATGATGTAAGAAAACCACCATGAGAACTGCATGTAGGGCGTGTAGAGGTGAACGCCGGTTTCCGCGTCGAGCGGCCCGTACTTCACGTCGCCGACAACGCCGACAATTTCCAACGAATCGTCCGGCTTTGCATCGAAAGGCATGTTGCTACCCAGCCGAATCCGCTTGCCGACCGGCTCCTCGTTCGGCCAGAACCGTCGCGCCGCGCCTTCACTGATGATCGCTACGCCGGGCGCACCGATTCTGTCGGCGCCCGTGAACACCCTGCCGCGGATCAGTGGAATGCGAAGTGTTTTGAAATGATCCGGCGCGATGTAATGGCGTCCGACGGCAGGAGCGTTTGTCTCCGTACTTTGCAACAACGCCGTTCGCGCGCAGTTCGCCATCAATGGCGTGCAGAGGCTGACAGTCGCCGATTCCACTCCGGGGATAGCCGACACGCGATCGAGAATCCGTTCCAGAAGCTGTGGACCGGCCTTTCCGTCATACTTTTGCTGTGGCGGCTGAATGTAGAAAGTCAGCACGTTCGTCGCGTCGAATCCCGCGTTCACCGACTGCAACCGTGAGAAACTCTCGATCATCAATCCCGCGCCGACGAGCAGTGTGAGAGCAAGCGCAAACTCAGTGACGACGAACACGCCAAGCCTTCTCGTCCTCCGCAGCGGCTGGCGGTTCGCTGAACTGACGAATGCGGGAGCGAGTCCGAAGAGAATTCCCGTCACCAGTGCCAGTCCAACTGCGAAGGCGAGCACGACGCCATCCACGCGAATTGTCGCGAACTCGGACAATTGGGCGTAATCGTTGCCCGGTGAAGGTATCCGTTCCGGCATCAAGCCGGCGATCGTATCCGTCGCGACAATTGCGAGAACAACACCGGCGATGCCGCCCAGCAGTGCGAGAAGCACGCTTTCGGTCAGCAACTGACGCACGATGCGCCACCGACTGGATCCGAGGGCGTGGCGAATGGACATCTCGCGCTCCCGCGACGCTGCGCGGCTGAGCAGCAGGCTGGCCGCGTTTACACACGCGATCAACAGAACCAGCCCAACCGCACCCAGCAGAATGAGCTGCGCTCGACGCCGGGCGGGATCGACACGCACCTGATCGAGCGGCATTGCCGTCGCACTCCAACTCGCCCTGTCGCCGGCTGGAAACGCCGCGGCAATCTCCTTCCCGATCACTTCGAGTTCGGCCTGCGCCTGGGCGACGGAAACACCAGGCTGCAAGCGACCCACAACATTATGGAAGTTCTGAAGAGATGTCAGATGCTCCGGATACGCGATGATGGGGGCCATCATGTTAGGTATCCAGACCTCGGCGTTGCCCGTCAGTCCGGTGAAGTTCTCCGGAAGGACTCCGACGATGGTGAACGGCAGCTGGTTGACGCCAATGGTTTTTCCGAGCACGTCGCTTCGTCCGCCAAACAGCTGCTGCCACATTCCGTAGCCGATAACCGCCACAGGTTTTTCGCCCGGCCGCTCGTCTTCGTCTGAAAGAAAAGTGCGGCCGAGAGCCGCCTGGAGCCGAAGAATTCGAAAGTAACCGGCGGAGACAATCTCGCCGCGAACGCGAAGCGGCTGTTCCACGCCGGTGATATTGAGATTGGAAGAGCCGAACGTCGCCAATTCTTCGAATGATTTGGCGTTTTGTTTAAGGACTAAGAATCTAGGATAGGCCCATCGAAAACGCGCATTAGCGCCACTATTCTCACTTCGTGTGAGGTAAAGCATCACAAGTTGGTTCGGCTGTGAAAAAGGCAGCGGCCGCAGCAGCGTCGCTTCGATCACGCTAAACATGGACGTGGTAGCACCGATCGCCAGGCCGAGCGTCACGACGGCGACAAGCGTAAAGGTTGGAGCCTTTCTCAAAACGCGAATCGCAAACCGGATGTCTTGTAGCAAGGTTTCCATAGGCATTCGACGCGCGAAACCGAGACTATCTTCCCTCAAGATTTTTGCGAAACCGATACACGCGGGCATAAAGCCCGCGGCTACGAGCCGACTGTAACGTGAACCTCGTAGGCGCGGGCTTTATGCCCGCGTGCACGATTTTGGAACAACGTTGTTTTCGCCCGCGCATTCTCAGGAAACCATGTTCTATAATGCCGGCCGTCCCAATCCAACGTGAGAGTGGAAATAGTTATGCTGGTTTTGGTAGGAGGACGAGAAATGCGTCACCTCGATGCGTTAACGATGTTCGAGGCTGTGAACAGCGGCGGTTCATTTACCGCCGAACAAATAAATCATCTACGGCAGTGCACCGATTGCCGCCGCCTGCTTTGGGCGTATTCGCTCCAGGAAGTCCGCAGACTCCAGCAAAAGCCGGAACCGGTGGAACCTTCCAAAGCCGCGGCCTAGCCGCTCTACTCGTAACGAAATCTCATCGAAACGATGCGGATTTTCTTTATGATTCTTGTCTTTCTTTAATATAAACATGAGTTCCTGGTGAATCGTGGAGGTTTCAATGTCAGTTATAAAGTGGACACTCGTTTTTGTGATGGTCGCAACAACGGCGATCAGCGGAGGAGCGCAACAACGCGACGCCGCGAACCTTAGTGTGGATTTTCCGGTTCCCGCTTGGCCCCCGAATGGAGTGGTCCCTCCGGAGCTCAAGAACAATTACGTGTTCGTCGACCTGTCGAAGAACCAGTACATCGTCGCCTTCCCTGAGAATCTCGGCTCACCTAATTTCGAAAAAGACGGGCCCGCCGAAAGACGTATCAACCGGTACCCGCTTCAGCGCGATGTCGATCCGACTGCTGCCGTCGCGGTCACGTCAGCGGGCGGAAAGTACAAGTATGTCTACACGGTTTTCAACGGTCCAAATGCAAAAGGATCCCTTGATCAGTGGGCATTGGTACTGGCCCCCGGCACCGAGACCAGCAGCCTGAAACAGCCTGCCAACTGGTTCGGCGCGATTCAAAAAGGCAGAAAGTTCACGGTGGCGAATTCGGAGCTGGTCAAAACCGGCAATGCCGCGGTTTTCTCGTTCTCCAAGTCGGAAGGGCAAATTCAGCCCGGCGCCTTCAAAACCGGTTTCGAACTCGAAAGCGACTTAAGACCGGGTTTCACGGTAGCCTACTTCCGTCAAACCGAGTCTGTGGACGCGACGCTTCAGGCTTCCGGCAACATTCCTTCGATCGTGGTTCGAAATGCCACACCACCTCCTCCAGCCAACGGCGCACCTCCGCCGGGCGGCGGGTTCGGTGGCGGTCAGGTCCCAGCCGCAGCAACGAGCGCCTGGCAACCGGTGAAAGACTCGATCGACAAGCTCACGCAATTTGAATACAACAGCAAAACGCTGCTGACGCTGGCGCCGAAATTTGACAAAAATGCGACGGACAAGGCAGTAGCGACCGATTTCGTGCAGGGCATTACGATCCTGTCAAAAACAGGGGTATTGGCGGCCGATTCAGCCTTCGTGAAGAGCGCGCTGAGTGATCTGGATGCCTACATCAAGGCTGGGGCGTCAGGCCCGTTGAAGCTGACGGCGCAGCCCAAGAGCCAGCCGGAAACGGACGTGTTCAACGCGCTGAAACTCAGCTTGCACGTCAACTAAGTCCTTACTGATTCAGGCCTGGGGACCGCTTTTTGGCGGTCTCCGCGGAGCGCGAGCCCGCTAGGGCGAAGCCAAAAGTAAAGACCCGCAATTCCCCGGTAGCCATGCAAAAAAATCAAGCATTTTCGCCTACACGGTCAACATGGCAGAGTCAAGCATCCTTTTCTTCACTTTCGTATTTTTTTCGTATACGATTTTTCTGTTCCCGGACTTCAATTTCCTTGTCAGAGGCTCCAGTTAAAAATATCATGCCCATGGTCCAGTTAAACTGTTACAAGTGTACGTGTTGAGGAGATTTCATGAGACCCACGTCGACTGCGTTCTTCATATTCGTCGTCGCGTTGGCAGGCGCCACTGCAATGACGAGCTACACGTTGGGCTTCGAGCCGCTGCAAGCGCCGCAGGGCGCTGCAAAAGCACCCGCCCAACCCGCCGTCGCTCCTGCTAAAGCCAATGCCGCTCCCGCGCGCGCCACGACGGCGTCCGCGACTTCTGGCGCGGCAACTCCGGATGCTCAACTGACGAAAGTCGTTCAAACGAATTGCGCGACATGTCACAGCGATAAATTGAAAGAACAGTACGGAAACCTTTCGTTGCAGGGCTTCGACGTTGCTGCCGCAACAAAGGATCCGTCGACATCGGAGAAAATGATTCGCAAGTTGCGAGCTGGAATGATGCCGCCGGCGAACGCTCCAAAGCCTCCAGCGGAGACTCTGACTGCACTGTCAGAGAGACTCGAATCCAAAATGGATACCGCTGCGAAGCTGAATCCAAATCCAGGAAACCGCACGTTCCAACGGCTGAATCGCGCTGAATACCAAGCTGCCGTTAAGGATCTGCTCGGTATCGACATCGATCCCGGAACGTGGTTGCCATTGGATACGATGAGCGGAAACTTCGACAACATTGCGGACGCGCAGTTCCTGAATCCAACGGTGCTCGAGGCATATTTGAACGCTGCCGAGGACATCAGCCGTATGGCTATCGGTGACCGGAACGCGCCAGACATTGCGGTGAAGTACGCAAATTCGCCGTATATGTCTCAGAACCCCGACGATCACGTGC
>Ga0209382_10009161_pt1 | contig 12414 bp, 8 predicted proteins | sample SoiMetdeltSBSDD5_FD_187599 | JGI IMG/M metagenome (GOLD analysis project Ga0209382, IMG submission 187599) | Bulk soil microbial communities from a Populus tree surrounding site in Tennessee, USA - Soil MetaG P. deltoides SBSDD5 (SPAdes) (version 2) | ecosystem: Environmental > Terrestrial >... | reverse complement strand
GCCCGATGGTCTCCGTCCCGAAGTCGTGCTGCGGGAACAGCCGGTCGATGATCGGCCGGCTGTGGTGGTAGAAGACGCACTGGCCCACCACGCTCCAGGCGCCCCAGCGCACCTGCTCCTCGCTGGCGCCGGGGCCGACGATGCCACGCACCACGCCGCGCAGCATGTCGAACTGCGGGCGCACGGCCGTCTCGACCAGCCGGTCGAGCGCCTCGGTGGGCTCGACCATCTCGCGCGACAGGATGCGCGCGTGCCAGGACCGGAAGCCCGGGTCGAAGACGCGGCCGAGGAACTGGCGCACGAAGAGCCGCAGCTGCGCCTCGGGGTCCGACGGGAGGTCGGCCGCCCGCACCGGGTATTTGTCGAGCACCTGCTCGCAGGCGCCGCGCACGATCTCGCCGTACAGCCCGGCCTTGTCGCGGAAGTGGTAGTTGATGGCGGCCACGTTGGCGCGCGCCCGGCGGCAGATCTCGCGCACCGTGGCGGCGCGATAGCCCTGCTCGGCGAAGGTCTCAGCCGCGGCGGCGAGCAGCCGCTCGCGAGTCCCGACGGTGGCGATGTCGATGCTGGACATGGTTGGAACACCCGTTTGATGCGCGCATTCTAAACCCATGTTTCAGTCCGTCAAGTGCTGGATTCTCCGGTCCGGCGGCGGCTCCGGATAATCCCCCCCGTGCAGGTCCAGGGCCTCGTCATCGCTGTCGGAAGCCGCAGTTGCGAGGTCTTCGTCGAAGGCCGGGGCACGCTGCGCTGCACGCTGCGCGGCAGCCTCTTCAAGGGCGGCGAGGCCGGCGGCGCCGGGCGCAAGGCCGACGGGCGCCTCGCCGGCGGCCGGCGCGAGACCGGGCGCGCGCGCGACGCCCGCCACGGCGGCGAGCGCGCCGGCAAGCGACAGATCGCGGCCGAGCGCCCCGTGGCCGTGGGCGACCGCGTGCTCCTCTCGCTCACCGGCTCCACGTCGGGCGCGGCCGAGGACGGCGTGGTCGAGGACGTCCTGCCGCGCCGGAGCCTGCTCACGCGCGCCGCGCCCGACGACCGCACCGGCCGCGTGCACGTGCTGGCCGCCAACATCGATCGCCTCGTCGTCGTGGCCGCGCTCGCCAACCCGCCCCTGCGTCCCGGTCTCGTGGACCGCTTCCTCGTGGCCGCCGCCCGCGCCGACCTGCCGCCCCTGGTCGTGCTCAACAAGGTGGACCTCGAAGGCGCGCTGGACGACGAGGGCCGTCCGCTCACGCGCGACCTGCTCGCGCCCTACCGCGCCGCCGCCCTCGAGGTGCTGGAGACGAGCTGCGTCACCGGCGAGGGCATCGACGCGCTGCGCGCACGCCTCGCGGAGGGCGTGAGCCTGGTCATCGGCCACTCGGGCGTGGGCAAGAGCAGCCTCGTCAACGCCGCCATCCCCGGCCTGTCCCTGGCCACCGGCGACGTGACCGAGTACCACGGCCGCGGCCGGCACACGACCACGAGCGCGCGCCTCGTGCCGCTGCCCGGCACGGGCGGCTGGCTGGTGGACAGCCCCGGCCTGCGCGAGTTCGCGCTGGACGACGTCGAGCCGGCCGACCTCGCGCGGCTGTTCCCCGGCTTCGGCGCGCTGCCGGATGCGTGCCGCTTCTCGGACTGCCTGCACCGGAAAGAGCCGGGCTGCGCGGTGCTCGCGGCCGTGGAGCGCGGCGAGCTCCTGCGCGAGCGACACGAGACGTATCTGCGCGTGCTGGGCGAGGTGGAGGCGGCGCCGAAGTGGTGAGGGGCGGCGCGCCGCCCTACTCGTACCGCAGCGCCGCGATCGGGTCGAGGCGCGCGGCCTTGAGCGCCGGCCAGATGCCGAAGAGCAGGCCGACGCCCACCGAGCCGCCGAAGCCCGCGAGCCGCCCCCAGAGAGGCGTCGTGGCCGGCAGCGACGGCAAAAGGCCGTGGATGGCGGCGACCAGCAGTTCGGAGAACAGGATGCCGCCGAGGCCGCCGACGCCCGTGAGCAGCATGGCCTCGGTGAGGAACTGCCAGGTGATGTCGCGGCGCCGCGCGCCGATGGCCTTGCGCACGCCGATCTCGGCGGTGCGCTCCTTGACCGAGACGAGCATGATGTTCATCACGCCCACGCCTCCCACCATGAAGGCCACCGTCGAGAGCGCGAACATGACCGCCACGGTGGCGAAGATGATCTGGTCGAACTCCTCGATGATCGAGTCGGCGGTGCCGATCTCGAAGTCGTTGTCCTGGTTCCACTTGACGCCGCGCCGGCGGCGCAGGAGCTCGCCGAGCTCCTCGATGGCCTCGCGCGTCCTGCCCGTCTGCGCCCGCACCACGATGAAGTGGTCGTCCGCGTAGGGGTACCACTTGCGGAAGGTGTAGTAGGGCACGTAGATGACGCCGTCCTCGCCGTTCTCCGAGCCGAAGGGCCCCTCCTTGCGCTTCTCGAACGAGCCGATCACGCGCAGCTTGCGGCCGGCGACGTCGATCTCCTTGCCGATCGGGCTCATGCGCGGGAACAGCGCCTCCACGACGTTGGCACCGAGGATGCACACCTCGGCGCGGTGCTCGTTCTCGGTCGCGGAGAAGAAGCGGCCCTCGGCCAGGATGCCGTTGCCGGTGTCCAGGGACTCGGGGAAGCCGCCGCGCAGGTCAGGCGCGGACATCTCCTCGCCGCGGTAGCGGGCCACGGAGAGCACCGCGGTCGTGTCCACCTCCGGCGACACCTGCGCGACCGAGGGGCACAGCTCGCGGATGGCCCAGGCGTCCTCCAGCGTGAGCTTCTTGCGCAGCCGCTGCTCGGCCGTGAGGTCGCCGTGCTGCACGAAGGGGAAGCGGTAGATGAAGATGGTGCTGGTGCCGAACGTCTCGACCTGGTCGACCACGCTCTGCCGGAAGCCGTTCAGCACCGACGCGACGACCACGATGATCACCACGCCGATGAACACGCCGAACATGGTGAGGAAGGAGCGGAACTTCCTGTCCCACAGCGTCTGGCAGGCGAGCAGGGCGTTCTCGCGCACGGCGGCGAGGCGCATGCGCAGCGTGACGCGCCGGATGGCCATCAGCCCTCCGACCTCAGCGCCTCGATCGGGTCGAGGCGCGCGGCCTTGGCCGCCGGGTTCAGGCCGAAGAACACGCCGATGGTGCCGCAGATCAGGAAGGCCACGACCGGCGCCCACAGCGGGAAGTCGGCCGGCAGCGGGCTCCAGCTGCGGATGGCCCAGGCCAGCAGCCAGGCCGCGCTGATGCCGATCGCGCCGCCGGCGCAGGTGAGCACGACCGACTCGATCAGGAACTGCAGCCGGATGTCGCGCGAGCGCGCGCCCACGGCCTTGCGCAGCCCGATCTCGCGCCGGCGCTCGATCACCGACACGAGCATGATGTTCATGACCACGATGCCGCCCACGACCAGCGAGACGCCGACGACGAAGACCGCCACGCGGAAGATGATCTTCGTCAGGTTCTCCCAGAGCTCGTTGAGCCCCTCCGACGAGAGGATGCCGAAGTCGTCGTCCTCGTCGTACTTCAGGTGGTGCCGCCCGCGCAGGATCAGGCGCGCCTCGTCCATGGCGTCCTGCATGCGCGCCGGGTCCGCGACCTTGACGCTGATGTTGATCGAGTTGCGGGCGCCGTAGATGCGCCGGTGCAGCGTGATCGGGATCTTGACGAAGTTGTCGCGCGAGAAGCCGAAGACCGAGCCGCGCTTCTTCGCCACCCCCGTGATGGTGAACGTGCGGTTGCCGACGCGCAGCTCCCTCCCCAGGGGGTCGATGCGCGGGTACAGGCTGTCGGCGATGTCGGCGCCGATGAAGGCCACCGGCACGGCCCGCTCGACCTCGGACTCGGTGAAGATGCGCCCGCCGTCCACGTCGTAGGGCTCGATCTCCAGCACGTTGGCCGAGATGCCGCCGATGTCCACGCGCCGCACCGTCTCGCCGCGCACCGTGAGGTCGTCCCGGGCGTGCACCTCGGTGGCCACCGCGTCGGCCAGCAGCGCCCGCTCGCGCAGCAGCTCGGCGTCGGCCATCACCAGCTTCTTGTTGCGCCGCAGGGCGCGGATCATCGCCTCGCGGTTGGAGATCACGCCGAAGCGGTCCACCACGAAGACGCCCGGCCCCAGGTTGGAGATCCGGTCCGCGACGTAGACGTTGAGCCCGTTGATCACCGAGACCACCGCGATGATGGCGGCGATGCCGATGATGATGCCGAGCAGCGTGAGGAAGGAGCGCAGCGGGTTCGCCACCAGCGACCCGAGCGCGATGCGCAGGCCCTCGAGCGGGCTCACGGGCGGGCGACCGCGGGCAGGTCCTGCTTCACCACGTCGCTCTCGATGCGGCCGTCGCGCAGGGCGACGACGCGCTGCGCGTTCCTCGCGATGTCGCGGTCGTGCGTGATGAGCAGGATGGTGTTGCCCGCCTGGTGCAGGCGCTCGAAGAGCTGCAGGATCTCGGCGCTCACGGCCGAGTCGAGGTTGCCGGTGGGCTCGTCGGCCAGCAGCAGCGACGGGCGCGTGACGAGCGCGCGCGCGATGGCCACGCGCTGCCGCTGGCCGCCCGAGAGCTCGTTGGGCCGGTGCTGCAGGCGGTCCAGCAGGTCCACGGCGGCCAGCGCCTCGCGCGCCCGATCGCGTCGCTCGTCCCTGGGCATGCGGCTGTAGATCAGCGGCAGCTCGACGTTGTGCAGCGCCGTCGCGCGCGGCAGCAGGTTGAAGGTCTGGAAGATGAAGCCGATCTCGAGGTTGCGGATCTGCGCCAGCTCGTCGTCGTCCAGCTCGCTGACCACGCGGCCGTTCAGCACGTAGCGCCCGCGCGTGGGCGTGTCGAGGCAGCCGATCAGGTTCATGAGCGTGGACTTGCCCGAGCCCGACGGCCCCACGATGGCCACGTACTCGTTGCGCCGGATGGCGAGCGAGACGCCCTGCAGCGCGTGGACCTCGAGACCCGCCGCCATGGAGTAGGTGCGCCAGAGGTCCTCGATCAGGATCACCGGCGCGCCATCGGCCGCGGGAGACATGCCGTCAGTCCGACGTGCGGTCGCCGCTCGCGCGGAAGCTGCGGGAGTTGTCGACCGCGAGGCGGTCGCCCACCTCAAGCGTGCGCAGCACCTTGTACGGGCCGCTCACGACCTCTTCTCCGCCTTCCAGCCCGGACAGGACCTCGTAGTCCGTCTGGCCGACGACGCCGATCTTCACCGGCCGGAACAGCGCGCGGTCGCCGGGACCACGCAGGAACACGCCGCTCACGGCCTCGGTCTTCTTGCGCACCGTCGCGTCCGCCGGGGCTCCCGCGGCGTCGGCCGCCTTCCGCCGGTCGATGTCCTCTGGCGTCGGCACCACGGGCTGGCCGGCCTCGTCGAGGACCAGGTCGCGCGCCGTCAGCGACTGGATCGGGATGACCAGCAGGTCCGCGCGCACCTCGGTCGTGATCTCCGCGCTGCAGGACAGGCCGGGGCGCAGCTCGGGCGGCGGGTCGAGCACACGCACCTTGACCAGGAAGTCCTTCACGTCGGCGGTCTGGCTCGAGCTGGCGGTGAGGATGGGGCTGTTCGCGATCTCGCTCACCACGCCATGCAGCTTGCTGTCGGGCAGCGCGTCGATCTCGATCTCGGCCTCGTCGCCCAGCGTGACCTGCACCACGTCCGTCTCGTCCACCTTGATCTCGGCCTCGATGACCGACATGTCCGCGATGGTCATGAGCGTGGCCAGCGGGTTGCTCTGGATGCCCGGCACCGCGCGCTCGCCGGCCTCGACGTTGAGCCGCGTGATGATGCCGGTCAGCGGCGAGTAGATGGTGGTCTTCTTGAGCATGTCCTCGGCGCGCTCGAGGTTGGCGTGCGCAGCCTCGACGCGGTTGAGGGCGGCGTCGCGCAGGGCCTTCCACTGCTCGATCGCGATGCCGTTGGCCCGCAGCAGGGCCTCGAACTGGGTCACCCGGGCCGCGGCGGCGTCGCGGGCGGCCACCGACACGTCCAGCGTGTTCTTGGCGATCTCCAGGTCGTCCGCGGACAGGAGCTCGTCCGTGAACAGCTTCTGCCGCCGCGCATAGGCCTCCTCGGCGCGCTTGCAGTTCGCGTCCGCCTGCACCTTGTCGAGCTGGGCCGACTTGAGCTGCGCCTCGTCGCCGGCGAGGTTGGCCTCGGCCATGGCGATCTGGACCTCCTGGCCCTTGGCCTCGGCCTGCGCCTGCTGGCTGGCCGCCCGCACCGCCGCCGTCTCCGCGGCCGTGGCCACGGGGTCGATGTGCAGCAGGACCTGCCCCTTCTGCACCGTGTCGCCCTCGTGCACCGGCAGCTCGATGATCACGCCCGCGATCTCGGCCTGGATGTCGACCGAGTCCACGGGCTGGATCTCGCCCGACGCGCTCACGACCGCCCGCAGCTCGGGCACGCGCTCGACGGGCGTGGTGTAGACGAGGGTGGGCTCGTCCTGCCGCGACGCGACCAGGCCGACCACGGTGAGCGCGACGGCCAGCACCACGATCGAGCCGATGACGCGCTTTTTCCCTCGAGACATGCGGAGGTGCACGATACCGGCTCCGTCACGGAAAGGCTTGGTCCGCGGTCGCGCCACGTGTGGCAAATCCTTGGCACCACCGCCGGCGCGGCCGCAGCCGGGTGCGCGCAGAGCGCATAGACTGCAGCGCCACCCCGGGAGGCGTCCCCATGTGCCGTCGGCTCGTCAGCGCGCTCGTCCTGCTGCAGCTCCTGCCCGCCGCCGTCGCGGGCGACTGGACCAACGCCGGAGGCAACGCCGGCCGCAACGGACAGAGCGCCGAGATCGGCCCGGCCGCGCTGCTGGCCCCGGCCTGGACCGGCTCGCGCACCTCGATCATCGCGTGGCAGCCCGTGACCGCCGGCTCCCGCGTGTTCATGGTGCGGCAGTCGGCCTTCGTCCCGAGCGGCGTGCCCAACGAGTCGCCCGTCGTCTGCCACGACCTCGACACCGGCGCGGAGCTGTGGGCCTTCAACACGCCCTACGACCCCGGGGACTGGACCACCTGGGTCGCGGGCTGCAGCCATGGCCTCGTCTATTGCAGCCGCTCGGGCAACGGCGGCTCGGTCGCGGCGAAGCTGTACGCCCTGGACCAGCAGACGGGCGCGATCGCCTGGGTCTCGGTCGACACGCAGAAGGCCGGCGCCTACGACGGCGTGGTCTTCGCGCCCGACGGCGACCCCATCGTCGCGTGGCACCAGAAGATCATGCGCATCGACGCGGACAGCGGCGCGACGGTGTGGTCGGCCAACCGCGTGTGCTCGGTGAGCGGCAGCTGCGGCGTCGCGCTGCACGACGGCGCGACCTACGCCGCCGACGCCGCCGTGGGCGGCCACGTGGTCAAGCGCTTCGACCTGGAGACCGGCGCCTTCCTCTACGAGAGCCCGGTCATGACCGGCTTCACGCTGCAGAACACGCCGTTCGTCGCGCCGGACGGCACGATCTACCTGTCGCGCACGCAGGACAACCTGCTGACCGACTTCTTCTACGCCTTCACCGACACGGGCGCCGCGCTGGTGCAGACGTGGTCCGTGACAGCCGGCTGGTCCACGTCCAGCGAGTTCGCCGTCGGGCTCGACGGCAGCCCCTACATGCTCGGACCCGGCAAGGTGCTGCAGCGGCTCGACCCCGCCACGGGCGCGGTCACGGCCACCTCCGTCGCGCTGTCCACGCTGGCGGGCAACATCACGCCGCGCCTCGCCGTGGACGCGGCGGGCAAGGTGTACGCCGGCAACGGCGGCTTCTCCGACGGGCGCGTGTACTGCTTCACCGCCGACCTCGACCTCCTGTGGTCCGTGGCCGTGTCCTCGGTGAACATCGGCGCGCCCTGCCTCGGCCAGGATGGCACGCTCGTGGTGGCCGGCGTCGGCACCGACGTGCGCGCCTACCGCAGCGGCCTGCCGTGGGCCGACCTGCAGCTGGGTCTCGCCGGCGCGGCGGGCGTGCCCGAGCTGGCGGGCGAGGGCACGCTCGCGCCGGGCTCGCCGGTGGCGCTCACGCTGGCCGAGGCCGCACCTTCGGCCGCGACCGTGCTCGTCGTCGGCGCATCGCCGTTCTTCGCCCCGTTCAAGGGCGGGACGATGGTGCCGAACCCCGACCTGCTGCTCGCCCCGCTCGCGACCGACGCCGCCGGCGCGCTGTCGCTCGCCACGACGTGGCCGCCGGGCCTGCCGACCGGGACGGCCCTGCTCCTCCAGGACTGGATCATCGACGCCGCCGCACCGCACGGCTGGGCGGCCAGCAACGGCCTGCAGGCAACAGTGCCCTGACGATCGACCCGCCGTGCGCGCGGCGAGCGCGCCGGGTCACCTGCCCGCCGGGCCTCCCGGCGCCAGCGCCGGCAGCTTCCAGATCAGCACGGTGCCGTCGGCGCTCGCCGAAGCCAGCAGGCCCGGGCCCACGGCGAGCAGCGCGCGCACCACGTCCGCGTGTCCATCGAGCTGCCCCGCCGGCGCGAGCCGTGCCGTGTCCCACAGGCGCACCGCGTTGCTGCCCTCGGCAGCCGAAGCGAGCGTCCGTCCGTCCTGCGCGAAGGCCACGGCCTGCACGCGCCCCGCGTGTCCCGGGAGCGTGCCGCGCAGCGCACCGGTGCCCGTCTCGTAGAGGCGCACGCTCCGATCGGCGTCCGCCGTGGCGACGAGCGCAGCGTCAGGCGACCAGGCGATCGACGCGATCGGGCTGGTGCCCTTGATGTCGTGCAGCATCTCGCCGGTGGCCGTGTCGAAGAGCCGCAGGCGGCTCGTGGCCGTGGCGATGAGCCGGCCGTCGGGCGAGAAGGCCACTGCGGAGGTCGCGGAACCGCCCGCGTCCAGCTCGCGCAGGGCGGTGACCGGCGCTCCCGCGGGGTCGGCCCCCAGCACGGCGGCCACGTCGCGCACGCGCACCTTGCCCTCGGACTCGGCGCTGGCGAGCAGGCGCGCGTCGGGCGAGAAGGCCAGCGCGCGCGCCGGGTGCTGCGTGTCGCTGCTCCACCCGCCGGCCTCTTCGGCCGCGGCGCTGCGCCAGACCCGGACCGAACCGTCGAAGGCGCTGCACCCGGCGAGCTGGCCGTCGGGCGAGCACGCCACGGCCAGCACGGGCGTCCGCGACGCCTGCCGCGGCCGCGCCGCGCTCGTGCGGCTGTTCCAGGCGAGCACCTGCCCATCGTCGCCGCCGGTCAGCAGCAGCGCGCCGTCGGCGCTGGCGGCGAGGCCCGTCACCCCCGTCTCGTGGCCCGGCAGGGGAACGAGGCGCGCGCCCGAGGCGGCGTCCCAGATCCGCACGCGATGGTCGCGGCAGCCGCTGGCGAGGCGCCGGCCGTCGGGCGAGAAGGCCACCTGCCAGACGTTCGCGTAGTGGCCGTTGACGTCGCGCACGACGGCGGCCGTCCCGCCGTCGCGCAGCGTGAACGCCTCGAGGCCCACGACGCCGAATTCCGGGCGCGCGTGGGCCGGGGCGGAATCGGCGAGCAGCCGTCCGTCGGGCGACCAGCACACGCTGGTGGCCGGGACGTCGAAACCGTCGCCCTGGGCGAGGCGCTCGAGCGTGCGCCCGTCGAACACGCTGACCTTCCCGGCGTCGTCGCCCACCGCGATCCGCCGGCCGTCGGGCGAGAAGGCGACGTCCAGCGGCAGCGTGCCCGGCAGCTCGACGCGGGCCACGCCCTCGCCCGACGCGGTGTCGCGCACGGACAGGACGCCGAGCCCCTCGCGCTCGGAAACGGCGCGCCGCGCGGCCAGCGCCACGAGGCGGCCGTCGGGGCTGAAGGAGGCCGACGTGAACTCGGTGACGGTCTCATTGAGCTCCTGGCGCAGCGAGCCGTCGTCGGCCGCCAGCAGGTCCACCTTGCTGAAGGGCGGCCCCCAGGCCGCGAGCCACTGGCCATCGGGCGACAACTCGGCCCGCGAGCCGTGGCGCTCGAGGTCGAGGACCACCGCGCCCGATGCCGCGTCCACCACCGTGGCGCCCGAGCCCTCGCGGTCGATGGCGATGCGCGTGCCGTCGGCCGACAGGCTCAGGCCGCGCACGGGCGGACGTTCCACCGTCAGGGCACGCACCAGGGCGCCGGACGGGGCCTCCCACAGCTTCAGGCCGCCGAGCAGGTCGACCGACCAGACCTGCGAGCCGTCGGCCGTGAAGGCGACGCCCATGACGTCGCGCGCGTGGCGCAGGCGCAGCGTGCCCAGGCGCGCGACCGCGCCGGCGGGCAGCGGGTCGCCCACGGCATCGACGGCCTGTGCCGGAAGCGGCGCGGCCACGGCGGACAGGACGGCCAGCGTGAGCGCGATGCGGACGAGCGGGCAGGTCATGGCGGGGCTCGCGGGGCGTGCGGCGGGATCGGAAACGATCGCGCTCCCGGCGACGGGGTTCGTCGCCGGGAGCGCTCGGATCGCAGCGCGAAGCCGGTCGTGATCAGGTGCCGAGCAGCACGTCCAGGCCGTTGCTCAGCTCCCACACGGCGCCGTTCTTCACGAGAGCCTGCATGAAGACGTGCACCGAGGGCCCTGCGCCGCCGAAGACCGGTGCCGAGAACCCGCCCGAGCCGTCCGTGGCGAGGACCACGAGCAGCAGCGTCGGGAACGGCACCAGCGTGCCGCCCTTGAACGGGACCGGCGTCGAGCTCAGCGACAGCGGCAGGTACATGGTCTGGTTCGCCACGGCACCCGAAAGCTGCAGCGTCGACGTGCTGCCGGCCTGCGTGAGGTCGTCACCGCACATGGACAGGACCATGCTGCCGGGACCGCCGAAGCCCAGATCCGTCTGGCACACCTCGGTGGCCGGGTTGAGCTCGTTCTGGTAGTAGGTCGCGCCCGTGCACGTGCCGATGAGCAGGTCGAGGTCGCCGTCCTCGTCGAAGTCGTGGGCCCGCACGTCGTACGTGCCCTTCAGGTCGGCCGCGGTGATCCCGACCACGCCCTTCCATCCGCTGCCCGTGCCGCCGTTGGCGAGCTCGGACTCCTCCTTGATCACGATGTTCATGTCGCCCGCGACCGAGCCGGTGTTGTGGTAGATGTGCATCCGGCGGCTGCAGCCCGGGATGTCGCCATCGACGTCGGTGATGAGCACGTCGTCCCAGCCGTTGTTGTCGAGGTCCCAGAAGTACACGCTGTGGCCGAAGCCGTCATCGCCCCCGGTCACGAAGCTGTAATTCTTCAGCGGGCCGAAGGTCAGCTTGTTCAGCCCGTCGATGCCCGAGCCGAGGCGGAAGCGGTCATTGCTGTCGTCGGCGATCGCGATGTCGGCCAGGCCGTCGTTGTTCAGGTTGCCGGCCTCCGTGCCGTAGGGCGAGGAGCTTCCGACGTCCTGGACACCGGACGGCATGAAGTTTCCGACGGTGGTCGGGCTGTTGTACATGAGGCGGACGTTCTGCGGGCTGCCCAGCGTGGTGTCCTTGATGATGTCGAGGACGCCGTCGTTGTTGAAGTCGGCGAAGTCGGCGTCGGCGCCGAACGCCGACAGGAGCTGCGTCGAGGTGAAGTGCGTCGTGCTCGTGTCGGTGAAGAAGCCGTTGCCGTCGTTCTCGAGGAAGCGGTCGTTGAGGTCCCACGAGCTGGGCTCGCTGATGCCCGTCTCCGTGCCGTCGTAGTCCACGTAGTAGACGTCGAGGGCGCCGTCGCCCGTGAAGTCGGCCACGGCCATGCCGCAGAAGCGCGGGGCCACCGCGAGGTTGCCCACCGTGAAGAGCTGGGGAATGCGCGCGTCCTCGTTGCGCAGGCCGAGCCAGTCGCCGTTCAGGTCCTCGCCGAGGTTGATGTAGACGCGCGGATGGCTGATGTTCTTCGGATCGCCGTCGCTCAGCGTCGTCGACGTGATCACGTCGAGCCACGTGTCGCCGTCGAGGTCGACGATCTGGCTCTCGCGCGTGTTCGTGGCGGTGAGGAAGCCCAGGTCGCCGGCCACGTCCGAGGCCGACGCGAACTGCGCCGTCCTGTCGGTCAGCACGCCGTTCTCGTTCATCAGCAGGAAGGCGGCGCGCTTGCCGGTCTGCGATGCGGACTGCTTGCGCATCGCCACGACATCGTCCCAGCCGTCCTTGTCCAGGTCACCGGTGCGGAACAGCACCTGGGTGTTGGTGTCGGACAGCGAGAGCGCGCTCACCGCGAGCTTCGAGGGTTGCTTCGTGAACGTCACCCACTGGACGTTGGTCTGCGCGCCGGCGGCGGCGGACAGCAGGCAGGCCGCTCCGGCGACGAAGGCGATGGACATCTTTCCCAGCATGATGGTCAGGCTCCTTGGACCGTCGCCGGCAAGCCGCGGCAGTCGTTGATCAGGGGGAGGGCAAGTCTCGTACCCGCACAGGGGAGCCCCGAGGGCGCTTCCCGAGTACACCGGTCCGAAGCATGCCAGAACCGCCGAACGGTGCATAGACCCCCGGTTCAGCTCTCCGGACGTGTCGTCGCTGGTCACGTCGGCGGCCGGAGGGCACCGGCGGCCGGCTCCGGTCCGATCTCTTGGATTCATGGCGAGTAGCGCGC
>Ga0209382_10009160_pt1 | contig 12415 bp, 10 predicted proteins | sample SoiMetdeltSBSDD5_FD_187599 | JGI IMG/M metagenome (GOLD analysis project Ga0209382, IMG submission 187599) | Bulk soil microbial communities from a Populus tree surrounding site in Tennessee, USA - Soil MetaG P. deltoides SBSDD5 (SPAdes) (version 2) | ecosystem: Environmental > Terrestrial >... | reverse complement strand
TCCTTCCGAACGGCGACGTCCTCGTCGCGGAGACCAACTCGCCGCCGAAGCCGGAGAAGAAAGGCCTTCGCGCGTGGTTCATGAAGCGCTTCTTCAAGAAAGCCGGCGCGTCGGTGCCGAGCGCGATTCGCATCACGCTGCTGCGCGACGCGGACGGCGACGGCGTCGCCGAGACGAAGACCGTGTTTCTGCAGAACCTCTTCTCGCCGTTCGGCATGGCCCTCGTCGGCGACACGCTGTACGTCGCAAACGCGAATGCGCTGATGCGCTTCCCCTATCGCGAAGGCGAGACGTCCATCAGCGCGCAGGCGACGAAAGTCGCGGACCTGCCGGCGGGCCTCAATCATCACTGGACGAAGAGTCTCGTCCCGAATGGGGACGGCTCGCGACTGTACGTCGGCGTCGGCTCGAACAGCAACGTCGGGGAGAACGGGATGCAGATGGAGGAGAGTCGCGCGGCGATCCTCGAGATCGATCCCGCGACCGGGAGCACGCGCGTGTTCGCGTCGGGACTGCGCAATCCCGTCGGAATCGCCTGGCAGCCGCAGAGCGGCGCGCTCTGGACCGCGGTGAACGAGCGCGACGAGCTCGGAAGCGACCTCGTTCCCGACTACATCACCTCGGTGAAGGACGGCGCGTTCTACGGCTGGCCGTACAGCTACTACGGTCAACACGTTGACGATCGAGTGAAGCCGCCACGTCCCGATCTCGTGGCGAAAGCGATCGCTCCCGACTACGCGCTCGGCCCGCACACCGGATCGCTCGGCCTCACCTTCGACGAGCGCGGCGCCTACGTCGGCCAGCACGGCTCGTGGAACCGCCGTCCGCTCAGCGGCTATAGAGTGATCTTCATCCCCTTCACGAACGGCATGCCGAACGGCGCCGCGCAGGAGATTCTGACGGGATTCGTCGACGCGGACGGCAACGCGCGCGGACGACCCGTGGGCGTGACGTTCGACAAGCGCGGCGCGCTGCTCGTCGCGGACGATGTGGGGAACGTAGTGTGGCACGCGACGCGGTAGCCTCTGTGCTCTGTGCCTCCGTGGTGAATCGGTCTCGTGCGAAGCAGGCAGGGAGACCATTCACCACCGAGACACAGAGGCCACAGAGGCTTCGCCGTATTTCCCGCGGGTAGGGATCTCCTTCGGCTCCGACTCACCTACACTAAGCGGGTCAACATCGAGGTGAATCTGTGGCGCACGAGAAGCGTGAACCATCTCTGAGCGGCGAGCATATCCTCGCGGGACCGCATGAATGCGATGACCGCTGCGACGATCTCGATTTCACATCCTTCGATCCATTCCCGACGGTGCTCGAGGGGGAATACCCGGACATCCAGGAGCGCCGTCACGTCGCCGGCGGTGAGCCACGCGCGACCGGTCGTCCGCAGAACCTTGCCGGCATCTCCCTCTCCGGCGGCGGCATCCGCAGCGCGACCTTCAACCTCGGACTGCTGCAGTCGCTGCAGAAACGCGGGCTGCTCCAGCAGTTCGACTACCTCTCGACCGTCTCCGGCGGCGGCTACTTCGGCGGGTGGTGGAGCGCGTGGCTCGCGCGCAAGTCGCGCCCGCCCGGCAAGGACGGTTTCTTCCCCGACGACGAGCGGCTCGAGCCGCACCGGCACATGACCCGCCATGCGAGCGCAGTCGTAGCCGCGTCCGCGAACCAAGAGTACGAGGATGCGTCGGACAGCGCGATGAGCGCGGGCAGCGATCCGATTCATCACCTCCGCCTCTTCTCGAACTTCCTCACCCCGCAGAAAGGATTGTTGAGCGGCGACACCTGGCGCGCGATCGCGACGATCGGCCGCAATCTGATCCTGACCTGGCTGATCCTCCTGCCGATCCTGCTCGGCGCGATCATGGCCGGACAGGCGTATTTCGCGCTGCTCACCGGCGACGACTTCGAGCACCGCGTCGTGAAGGACGAAGACGTCGACACGTCGGCGACGTCGGCGGTCGACAACGCCGAGGCGTACCAGGCGCGCGAGGCGAACGTCGAAACAGGTTCGCGCACGCCGGCCGAGCGCCTCACCAAGCGTCTCTTCGTCGCACTCCTCCCGTCGTTGTTCCTCTTCGTCGGCGTCGTGCTGTGCGTTCTCCTGTGGATGGTGTTCACGCGCAATTGCTGGAAGTTGCGCGACATCGTGATCGTGGCGATCACGCTCCTCGGGTTCACCGCGCTGACGCTGATCGCGCTGGTGGTGACGCAGATCCTGCCGACCTACTCGATCATCTGGCAGTTCCTGGGCGTCGCCACCGTGATCTTCATCGCCCTGCTGTTCGTCCGGGGCAGAAGCCGCGCCAAAGTGATGCACGCGAAGTTGATCGACACGGCCTTCTGGCGGAACCAGGTGGCACGCTTTCAGACCCGGCTGCTGCAGTCGTGCGTGATGCTGGCGGCGGTGCTCCTCTTCGCCGGCTTCGGCCACGAGGTGATCGATTTCCTGCTGTACGACACGAAGTTCCACGACTGGGTCGGCGCGGGCGTGGTCAAGGCCGGCGGCTGGGGAGCGATCGTCCTGACGCTTCTCGGCGCGGTGTACACCGCGACGAAAGGCGCCCCGACCGGCGGCGAGGAAGCGAAGAAAAAAAAACCGGGACTCGTCGACCGGATCATCTTCGCGCTCATTCCGCCCCTGCTGATGCTCGTGCTCGCAGTGGTCCTCTCGTGGATCGGCCACCGCTGGTACTCGGCGGTTTACGAGGACCACAACGGCGAGATCTGGTGGATCACGGTAGCGACGTTGATCTCGGCGTTCCTCTTCCTCTCCATGGCTCTTTACGAATTCCGCCCGCGATCGCCGAGCAAGGTGGTGGTGCTGATCGTGCTGTGGACCATCGCGGTGGCCGTCGTCCTCTTCGCGGAGGCGGAGAGGCTCGGAGAGAACCTTTTCGCGATCTGCATCGGCTCGACGATCTTCATCCTCGGCGCGCTGATCCTGCGGGGCAAGGGAACGACGCGGAAGTGGAGCGCGATCATCGGCTCCGCCGTCGCCGGCGCCGCGGTGGGAATCGCCATCGACATCGCCGACAAGCACGAAGAGCTGGTGGCCCTGCCGATCCCCGAGCTGCCGTACGTCATCGTGATCGGCATCATCTTTTGCGTCACCCTGCTGTTCTTCGAGCTGATTTACGCGGACGCGAGCAACAGCCGTTCGTTCGCGCTCCTCGGGATCGGTTTCGGCATGCTCGTCCTGGTCGGACTCGCGGCGTGCAGTGACGAGTCGTTCGCGTGGCGGATGCTGGCGATGTTCGGCTGCATCTCCGCGGTCATGGGCTGGGTGTTGTCGCTGGGATGGCTGCTCGATCCGAACATGCTCACCATCCACAACTTCTACAAGGGGCGGCTCGTACGCGCGTACATGGGCGCGTCGAATGACGCGCGCGCGAACATGCCGAGCGCGGACATCACCGAGGCCGTGCCTGGCGACGACGTGGCGCTGGTGAATCTGGCGAATACGAGTCACGGCGCGCCGTACCATCTCATCAACACGACGCTGAATCTCGTCGGCGCGCGCGACCTCGCGACCGTGCAGCGCTTCTCCGACTCCTTCGTGATGTCGAAGCGCTTCTGCGGCTCGTTGCGCACCGGCTACCGGCCGACGCACGAGTACGCGTGCGGCACGATGTCGCTCGGCACGGCCGTGTCGGTCTCCGGTGCGGCCGCGAGCCCGAACATGGGCGCGCAGACGCCGTCCGCGGCGCTGGCGATGCTGCTCACGCTGTTCAACGTGCGCCTCGGCTTCTGGGCGCCGACGCCGAACCGGACGTACTGGCGCGCGGGCTCGGCGCGACTCTGGCCGTTCTACACGATCCAGGAACTGCTCTCGCAGACCACCGATCTCCTGCCGTTCTGCTACCTCACCGACGGCGGACACTTCGACAACAGCGGCGTGTACTCCCTCATCCAGCGCGGCTGCCGGTACATCCTGATGGCCGACTGCGGCGCCGATCCCGACCCCTCGTTCAGCGATCTCGGCGACCTGGTTCGCAAGGTCCGCATCGACTTCGGCACGGAGATCGACATCTGCATCGACGATCTGCTGAACCCGGCGGAAGCACACTTCGTCGCCGGCACGATCCGATACTCGGACGTCCACGCGGACATGCTCGGTCTGACGAAGGACGAGCGCGATGGCATCCTGATCGTGGTCAAGCCGAACCGCACGCACGGCGCATCGGTCGACGTGCTGCAGTACGGCTTCGCCAACGACGACTTCCCGCAGCAGACGACGGCCGACCAGTGGTACGACGAGGAGCAGTTCGAGAGCTACCGCAAGCTGGGAGAGATCTCGGGGAACGCGATGTTCGCGCAGAACCCGCCGGCGAAGATCGACGAGTTCTTCGCGGCGCACGGCCGCGATGCCGGCAAACACGGCGTTACCATTCCCCCCGCATGAAGCGGCTGCAGGACCTGACCCCCGTCGATCTCGAACGGGCAGCGGTCTGGCGTTACGACGGCGAGTCCGACGACGTCGCGCACGTGCGCGCCACCGCGCGGACGGAGCTCACCGATCGCGACACCGATCACGGCAAGGACCTCTTCATCGCGCGCACGCAATTCACCCTCGCCAACGGCTCCCATCACGTCGGATTCTGCACTCCCGATCCCAACGGCGACCTGACCGATCTGCAGCCGGTCATCGTCACCGCCGAAGGACCCGTGTATTTCTGCTTCGATGCACCGCCATCGCAGGAAACCCTCGACGCGCAGTGGCTTCGCCTCGGCGTGGGTCACGAGCAGATCTTCCCCGTGCATTTCCGCTGCACGGTTTTATTCGACGGCGCGTACGTCACGGGAACGATCGAAGCCGACGATTTGACCGGCGCAGCCTGAACGCGCGGCGTGCGTCGCGCGAATTCACCACGTACAGGCGTAGAGCTGTCCGCAGTTGTAAGCGGCGAGCAAGGTCTCTCCTTTCCAGGTCGCGTCGATGCCCCAGGCCTGGACCCAATGACCCTTCGTCCACGGCGGGATCGCAATCGCATATCGATGAGCGCTTCCCCCGCCGCACTCGTAATTCACCTGCGGCTCGCTATCGTAGGACGCCCATCCTTCGCCAACGGTCATTCCGTCGACGCGAATCTGAACTTTGATTGCGAAGGTGGGACGGTCGCGATCGCAAGCCCAGCCATACACGGCCGCGCCGAGCGAGCCGTAATCGATGATCCCGTCGAGCCAGCCGTAAGGTTCATTCTCGTCGAGATAAGCGGTCAGGCGCGGCCGGGAATCGCCGATCGGTTGCCACGGAACATTCTCGTTGTACCGCCGCGGATCGATCGTGCTCCAGGTCCATCCGAGATTCTTGTAAATCACCTTGCGTCCTGGGCCGAGGTTGCCTTCGCTTGCGTCGCCCGAAAACAGGCTGTCGTCGAACTCATTGAACTGGTAGGCAGACTGTTGTGAATAGTTGTGCTGTCCGTCTTTGATCCAGTGATCGACCACGACCGTCCGCGGAGTCTGGCTGTAAAGATAGTGTTCCCAGAACGACGAGTAAGGGCTTCCGCGGCCGGCACGCGTATTCAGATTGAAGATTCTGGGACGCGCTTTTCCGTCGGCACAACCGGCGACATCGTTGTTGCGGACGACTGCGCCGTTGACGACGCTGGCGTCCGCGCAGGTTCCTGTTCCGGAGGGCGCGAATTCACTTCCCTTGAACCAGTTGCCGCCGGAATCGCTCTTGCGTTGGGCCTCCTCGACCAGCGCCGCGGCGATCAATTGCTGATCGTCGCGGAGGTTTCTCCCGTAGGAAGCCTCCTCCAATCCGATCAACGCGGCATTGAGAATCGTCAGCTGGCCTGCGCCGTAGACGATGTTTTCGCTGCGATTGAAGGAGTAGACGTCGGCTTTCGTATGGCCGTTCGCTTCGGGCGTCAGTTTATCGGTCAGTTTCGCCATCCACTCTTCTTGGGTGAGATAGTGTCCGTCGTCAGGATCATAACGATCGACGTTACACGGCCCGCGTCCGTACGGAGCCATCTGCTCGTTGGGATCGCTGATGCAAATGCTGTCGGCGGTCGACAGCGCGGCGTCGATGTGCGAATTCGCGTAGGACACGTGCGACGACGCGTACCACCAACCCAGCCGCTTCGACACGTAGGCCGCCATCCATGCATATGCGGCGGCAGCGGCGGCATGCTCCTCCATGCAGGTATCGCCGTGATTGCTCCATCCCGGGATATCCCAGCCGCAGCCCGGACTTTGGTTGTACGCATAGGAACCGCGGATCGACTGAAGCCTGTCGTCGAGGGTTTGATTCAGGTCGCCATTGCCGCCGATCATCAACCCGGACGCATAGATCAGCGCAACCTGATTGCCTTCGAGCCATCCCATGAAGGGACCAACCCAGCGCCCGAACGCGTCGTAGTGCCAACCGGTCGTTCCGATCTTTCTGATCAGAGCCTCACGCGCGAGCGCGGAGCATTCGGGCGTCTTCGCGTCCTCGAAGATGAGGCCGTAGTCGTTGAAATCCAGGATGAGGCTGTTACGGAACGTGTCGTTGAAATGGTTGAACTGCCGGCTGTACGCGTCCGTGACACAGGCTCCCGCGGAACGCGTGAACAAAACAAACGAAATGGCGAGCGCAACAGGGAAAAGAAGGTGCTTGCGCATACGGTTCCTCCTCCTCTATTGACGGAGAAACGAAACGCAGATTACCGGCCGCCGCGGTCCGTTTCGGGAGAACCTCACGCGGCTGTGTTAAGGTTCCCGCCGACCATGAAAGTCGCATTCCTCAAACCCCCGGTGGGGGGCATCCTCGGCCTGGAGATGCTCACGTTCGTCGAGCCGCTCGGGCCGATCTGCGTGGCGGCGTGTCTCGAAGAGGACGGCCACGAGTGCAAGGTCATCGACCTCCGCATCGATGGCGAGGAAAAAGGACTCGCGGACTGCCGCGCCTTCGATCCCGACATCGTTGGCCTGCAGTGCAACTTCACCACGGAGCGCAACCGCACCATCCGCCTCGCGCAGCGCATCAAGCGCGAGATGCCGAAGGCGTTCGTCGTCGTCGGCGGGCACGATGCATCGCGCGATCCGGACTGGTTCCGCCACGAGGCGATCGACGTCATCGCGACCGGCGATGGCGAGGAAGTGATGCCGCCGCTCGTCAACGCGCTGCGCGACGCCACCGACCTCAAGAAAGTCGCCGGGCTGCACGTCATCGACGACGATCAGTGGTTCTTCACCGGACACGCACCCGCGCGCCCGCACCTCGACATGTACCCGATGCCGGCGCGGCATCTCATCGCCCACTACGCGGACCACTACTACATCAACTTCCGCAAGCCGCTCGCGCTCATGGAGACCGCGCGCGGCTGTCCGTTCAAGTGCAACTTCTGCTCGGTCTGGAAGTTTCACGAGTCGACGTTCCGCGAGAAGTCTCCGGAGCGCGTGGTGAAGGAGCTCGAGCAGATCACCGCGCCGAACATCTTCATCACCGACGACATCTTCTGGATGAACGTGAAGCGCGGCGAGGCGATGGCCAAGCAGATCAAGGCCTCGGGGATCCGCAAGTACTTCACCGTGCAGACGCGCACGGACATCATCTGCAAGTTCCCGCACCTCGTGGAGATGTGGAAGGACTGCGGCGACCTGGCGATCTTCCTCGGCCTGGAGTCGGTGACGGACGAGGGATTGAAGGCAGTGAACAAGAAGAACACCGCCGACAACAACGTCCAGGCCATCAACATCCTCAAAGACCTCGGCGTCGGCTTCACGCCGAACTTCATCGTCGATCCGTCGTGGGACCGCGATGATTTCAAGCGGCTCCGCGACTGGATCGAGACGATGGGAGCATACAACAGCGGCTTCTCGATTCTCACCCCGCTCCCCGGCACGGACCTGTGGGACTCGGCGAAGAAGAACGTGACCACGCACGAGTGGGAGATGTTCGACATCGTGCACACGGTCCTGCCGACGAAGCTCCCGCTCGACGAGTTCTACACCGAGTACTCGGCGCTCTGGCAACACGCGCTCGACGTCCGCTACAAACATCGCGGCAAGTTGCGGACGTACATCCAGTTGGGCGCCGCCATCGCGACCGGCAAGGTCTCGTTCAGCGAGATCAACCGCGGCCTCGGCATGGCGAAGACGTTCACGAAGCCAGGGACGTTCCTCAAAGCGCACCAGTAGAGTCGGCGCGCAGAGGGCCGGGCGCAGTCGTAGATGGCGTTGTCTGGGCAATTGAGCGCATCGCCACCTGGCGGCCGGCAGTTATTCTTGTCAGAAAGGCGTTTGCTAGACTGACGAACGAGGTGACCCCATGCCCACATCTACGATCAAGAGCGACGGCCAGACCATCGTCCCCAAGGAAGTGCGCGACGCATTACATCTCGAAGAAGGCGCCACACTGACGTGGAAAGTGCGCGGTGCAAAACTCGAGGTGACGTGGGAATTGGGCAGCGGAAACGTCGAGGCGACGACCGATCGGCCGGCATTCTGGCGATGGGAAGGATTCATCAAGGTAGGACCCGGCGACGTCGTGGACGATGTGGCGAAGGCACGCGAGCTCGAAGGACGAAGCTGAGTTGCCTCACGTCGTCGTCGATACCAACGTCTTCGTCTCCCTTCTCACCGATCGGAACGATCTGCAACGTTCTCTCGCGAAGGAACTTCTCCTGCGCGCGGAAACGGGCGAGATCACGATCGTTCTTCCCCAGTTCATCCTTTTCGAGATTGCTCACGTCCTGCGAAATCTCTACGGTGTCGAGCCAGCGACTGCCGCTTTGCTGATCCGTGACACAATCGCATTGCCGGGCGTCATCATCGTGACGGAATACCCGTGGCAGGAAATTCTCGATCAGTGGTCTGACCGCCTTCCGTCCATCGCCGATGCAGGCATCGTCGCTCTAGGAATCACTCATCATTACGATGCCGTCGCTACGTTCGACCAGAAGCTCACACGCCAAATGACGTCTCTCGGCGTGCCAGCGTACTGGCTAGGTTCCTAGCCCTCCGCCCTGTCACGCCGGAGGTCGCGGGTTCGAAGCCCCGTCGGCCCGCCGAATTTTACTAGAAAGGTGTCCCTCGCGAGGTGACTCCCGGCTGCGCTCAGCGCGGAGCGGCTGCTCAAAGCTGCGGGGATGGGCGCACTGACAGGATCGCTGCTGAGCTCCTGAGCACCATCTGCACCGAAGACCGAAACATCCGAGTCCGGACCACTGACGTGTCCACGTTGCTCGCGCCCTCGCGAAGACCCACAAGGTGATCGCGGTCGAGCTGCAGGGCCACGGCCGCACAGTCGACACCGTCCGTCTGCTCGCGATGGAGACTATGGGCAACGACATCGCCGCGCTGGCACGCCGGTGCCCTACCAGTTCAGGATCGCGCGTCCCGTCTCGCCGGCGAGGCTCCCTGTCGCCAGCACGATGTCGAGATGGTGCTGCGTCACTCGGCCCGGCGGCTCGTGCAGACTGGCACCGAGTCCGAGGTGGACGCCGAAGTGGCGTTCGTGCCAGAGACATCCGACCTGTTCGTTGTGCGCCGCGCGCGCCACCGCCTTCGACTGGCCGATTCCCAGCTCGGACACCCGGCGCAGGCCGGGAAGCGTCGTGAACGCGGTCTCGAGCTCATTGCACAGCGACCGGTGTTTTCCCGCGATGCTCACCACCTCACCACGGCGGAACTTCAGCTCGAGCTGCGCCGGACCGACGCGGCCGTACTTCATCCCGAACAGAATCGTTCCCACGATCCAGCCATTCACCTCGACCGTGCCATCCACGGATTCCGGCACGCACTCGATTTCTCCGCTCGGCAGAATGTAGTCATCCGGCTCGAGCCCCGAGTGCACTTCCCATCCGTCCGTGCGGCATCGAAGCGTCGCGCGACTCTTTCCCGCGGTCAACGCGAGGCGCTTCTCGCCGGCGAGACGGCGACGCAGCCTCTGGCCTCGCCTCTTGACGCGTCGCGGCGCTTCCGAAAAGAGCTCGCGGAAATTCTGATCCGTCACGTCGAAGCAGAGCCGCACGCGCTCGGGTGGCCACTCCGCGAAGGGCATCATCGCGTGCTGGTAGTTCCGTCCCCAGCGCAGACGTTCCCCGTCGAAGCACAGGAATTCCAGCAATCCCGCCTCAGGGTCGTCGAGATAGCGCTCGGCGACTGATCGGACGCGTCGCAGAGTGTCGCTGCCGAGAAGAATCGATTCGGCGAGCGGCAGCACATCGTCGAGCGACCGCGCGAGAGCGAGCTGATACCCGCGGTCGCAGACGAGCACCCAGCGCGCGATCCCGGGCGGCAGGCAATCAGCGAGATTCTTGATTGCCGTTGCCCACGACGTCATACCCAATACTGTCCGCCGGCGCCATTCAAGATCGTCTGCCGGACCCGCGCCCCATCGCCGACAACGGCCGCCAGTTCCTGCATCCGCAGATTGAGGGCTGGCCGCAGCCGGAGCGTCGAGATGTCCAGCTTCCCCTTCGACTGCCGTTTGATGTGCTCTCGCTGTTCGGGGGTGAGCTCGATGTCGATCACACCGGCTTCCGGCTTCGGCTTCTTGGTAGACGTCGTCCGCTTTGTGGCCATGACACGCTCCTCCCTGATTGACGGATGGAATGGAGTCCTCTCGTCAATATGGCCATCGGGATGCCAGAAAGCAACCGTTGCTGGATTTACGGCGAGCCGGGTGGGTGGAAGGGCGTTAGAATTGCATCCCCACTCCCTGATCATCGTCATGGGTGACAAAACCAGCGATCTCGAGGATGGCGAGCTCGAACCGAAGCGCGTCGAAGGTGGAAACCTGCCGGCCACCATCCCCGATCTCGATCGCCCTTTGGACCAGGAAGGCCAGCCGCTCGTCGTACCGAGCGGGCCGGCACGAGAAACCCGCAAAAAGAAGATGGAGGTTCCCGGTGATGAGTAACAGAAAACCCATGTTCATCGCAGGCGTCGTCTTGTCGGGACTGTTGTTGTTGTGCGGATGTCCCAAGCCGGAACGATCGACCGGAACTACCGGAACCGGAGGAGTGGACACGACGACTGCTCCGACGGACCAGGGAAGAGCGGAGCTCAAATCCGTGGAGGTCCAGCCGAAGCGCGTCGAGGGCGGAAAATACCCGGCCGTCAAACCCGATCTCAACGAGCGGTTCAACGTCGAAGAAAAGCCGTACATCGTGCCGAAGGGTCCGGATCGCGGCAAAGTGGAGCCGCAAAACAAGGAGTACACACCGCGTCAGTTGAAACCGGAGGATCCGCAGGGAAGCGGCGATTCGCAGGCTCCCTTGTTTTTCCGCGAATATACGGAAATCCCCGAAGCCACGCCTTCCGCGCACAACACCAATCCCGAGCCGAGCGTGGCGGAAAACGGCCAGACGGTGATGACGACCGGGAACTTCTGGATGTCATTGTCGGAAGACGCCGGCGTCACGTTCACCACGGTCAATCCGACGACCATTTTTCCCGAAGACTACGGCGGCTTCTGCTGCGATCAGGTGCTGACCTATGTGCCGAAATTCGACCTGTTCGTCTGGCTTCTCCAATACCGGTCCGCCGCCGGGAGGAACGCCATCCGCATCGCCGTGCAGACCACGCCGGTCGTGCGCAGCAGCAACGGCACCGCGTGGACGTATTGGGATTTCACCAATGACATCTTCGCCGCCAGTGGGGCTCTCGATTACAACGACATGAGCTTCGGCAACGGCTTTCTGTACTGGACGAGCAGCGTCGGCGGCGGCGCCAATCGCTATGTGATTCGCGTTCCACTCAGCGAACTGGCCGCGATGGGAACGGTCCATTTCCAATTCACCGGAAGCACGGCCGCGTTCTGGTCCCACGTCTCGCAGAACGGCACGAACGGCGTTTATTGGGCCGGCCATGTCAACAACAGCACGATGAAGGTTTACAGCATGATGGACGCCGACGGTTTTTACAGTTGGCGCAACGTGGCCATCAATTCGTGGCCCAACAGCCCGATGTCGTCGATCGCCGCAAACGGAACGGACTGGTTACAGGACGCGTCGTGGAAGACTTATGTCCGCGCCGCCGCGGTGTCGGGCAACACCGTCTATTTCGCATGGAACGCGTCCAGTGGCGGCGGCTTCCCGCAGCCTCATGTCCAGATCGCGCAGATCAATACCAGCACCTGGACGCTGGCGAGCCAGATGCAGATCTGGAATCCCGCTTTCGCTTTCGCTTATCCCTATTTCGAGACCAACGCCGAGCGCCAGTTGGGAATGATCGTGGCATTCGGCGGAGGCTCGTTCAACGCGAGCAGCGGCGTCGGCGTGTGGGGCGATTTCGTCGTCTATTACCCGCGGCTCAGTGACCTGAGCCGGAACAATTACGGTCACTACCATACGGTCCGCCGCTGCGCGTCGAACGGCATGGAATGGGCCGCCTCCGGTTATACCCATCAGGCCGACGGTTCGGTCCTCCCCTATTACGTACGGTTCAGCCATTGAGCGACGTGCCGCTGCGCGGG
>Ga0209382_10009159_pt1 | contig 12416 bp, 3 predicted proteins | sample SoiMetdeltSBSDD5_FD_187599 | JGI IMG/M metagenome (GOLD analysis project Ga0209382, IMG submission 187599) | Bulk soil microbial communities from a Populus tree surrounding site in Tennessee, USA - Soil MetaG P. deltoides SBSDD5 (SPAdes) (version 2) | ecosystem: Environmental > Terrestrial >... | reverse complement strand
GAGCGGGTGGACGTGGACCGGCAGGGGCGGCTGCACCTGCAGGCACGCACGCCGGCCGGCGTGCGCTGGTTCACGCAGGACGAGCAGGGTTGCCGCGAGGTGCTGCCCGAGCGGGACGGCGCGCTGCCGCTGGCGGGCGAGCTGCCGGCGCTCGGCCGCACCGGACACGTCGAGGTGCTGGCCTGGCGGCCGGGACGGCGCATCGTGCTGCGCCTCGATCGTGGCGGCAGCCGGCTGGTGCTCAAGGGCTATCGCGCCCGCCGCTCGTCGGAGGTCGCCGCGCGACACGCGGTCGCGCGCGCGGCACTCGACGACGGCTGGCTCACGGTGCCCGAGCTGCTGGACCACGACGAGGCGCGCGCCTGCCTGACCTTCAAGTTCTCCGCGGGCCAGGCGCTGCCTCTGGGAACCATGTCCCAGGAGCGCTTCTTCCGCCTCGGCGCGGCGCTGCATGCCGCGCAGCAGCACCCGCCGCCCGCGAACCTGCCGGCTCACGGCCCGCAGGAGGAGCTGGCCGTGATCGACCAGCTCGGCGAGCGGGTGGACCGCGCCACGGGTGGCCGCCCGGCGCACTGGGGCGAGCTGCGCGCCCGGCTGGAGGAGATCGAGGCGCCCGCGCCGCCCGCCCTGGTGCTGGCGCACCGCGACCTGCACGACGGCCAGTTCGTGGCCGCGCAGGATCGCCTCGTTCTGCTCGACTTCGACCTGCTCGCGCGCGCCGATTCGCTGCTGGACGCGGCCAATCTGCTGGCGCACCTCAAGCTGCGCGCGCTGCAGGGCGTCGAAGGCGCCGGCGACGAGGCCATGCTGACCTGCGGCCGCGCGCTGCTGGAAGGACTCGACGGGCCGAACCAGCCGGACGTCGCGCGGCGCCTGCGCTTCTACCAGGCCACGACCTTCCTGCGGCTCCTGCTCGTGTACCGGTTGCGGCCACGCTGGTCGGGCGTGCTGCCCGGACTGCTCGTCATGGCGGAGCGCTGTCTCGATGACCTGCGCCGCTGACGTGCGGCGCCGCAAGGCGCCGTGGGCCGTCATCCTGCTGCTCGCCGCCGCGCTGAGGGAGCCCGCACGCGCGCAGCAGGCTCCCGGGGAGCCCCCGGCGACCGAACCGTCCGCGGCTGCGACGGGCGAGGACGTGCGCGGCCTCACCGTGGGCCACTGGGTGCGCATCAAGGGCCGGGTGCGCGAGCCCGGGCTGTTCGCGGCGGAGGAGATCGAGGTGCGCGAGCCGGGCGACCAGGAGTCCCTGATCGGAACGGTGGACGAGCTGGCCAGCGACGGCACCAGCTTCATGCTGCTGGGCCAGCGTGTGGGCACCTCGGCGCGCACGACGTGGGACGGCGTCGACTATGGCTCGCTGGCCGGCACGCGCGTCGAGGTCGAGGGCCACTGGCGCGGCGCGGGCAAATTCTCGGCGCGCGACATCACGCTGCGCAAGCCGGGCCGCGACCGGATCGAGGGGCGCATCGACGCCATCGCGCCCGCGCCCGACGGGGTGGAACTGCGCGTGCTGCACCTGCGCGTGGCCGTCCCGCGGGAGACGCCCGTGGCCAGCGAGCGTCCGCTGGCCGAGCTGCCGCTGGCGCCCGGGCGGCCGCAGCAGGACGTGCGCCAGGTGCGCGACGACGACGACCAGATCACGGGCGAGACGGCGCTCACCGACACGCTGTCCTTCGGCGGCCAGCTCGAGGCCAAGTGGGAGCGCCGGGACAACTACGACCTGGACGATGAGGTGCGCGCCGACCGCCTCGAGACCAGCCAGTCGCTGCGCGGCGAGCTGACCTGGGAGCCGAACGAGGAGTTCTTCGCCCTCTTCGGCTTCCGCGAGTCACGCGACGTCAGCCGTCGCGAGGACGAGCCCACCGAGCGGGACAGCCGGGGCGTGGTCACCGAGCTGTACGGCTACTGGCGCGACCCGCTCGGCGCGGGCTTCGACGTCCAGGCGGGGCGGCAGGACTTCGACGAGCCGCGCGAGTGGCTCTACGACGAGAACCTCGACGCCCTGCGCCTGCTGTGGCAGGGACAGGGCGTGCGGCTGGAGCTGTCGGAGAGCACGGTGCTCACGGACGGCTCGCCCAAGGAACGCGAGTACGACAACCAGATCGCCTACCTGTCCAACGGCGACTGGAACCGGCACCTGGCCGCCTACGTGATACGGCGCACGGACCACGAGGGGCCGGAGGAGGACGAGCCGCTGCACCTGGGCCTGCGCGCGCTGGGTGAGTGGCTCCCGGACCAGGACGTATGGCTCGAGGCCAGCTGGCTGCGCGGCCACGGGGACGACGGCCTCGACCGCCGCGGCTTCGGGCTCGACGCGGGCACGACCTGGTCGCCGTCGGCGATCGAGCCCTTCTACCTGATCGGAGGCTGGGCGCGCGGATCAGGCGACAGCGACCCGGACGACGATGTCGACGAGACCTTCCGCCAGACGGGGATGCAGGACAACAACGGCAAGTTCGGCGGCGTCACCTCATTCCGCTACTACGGCGAGATCCTCGATCCCGAGCTGGCCAACCTGCAGGTCTCCACGCTGGGCCTCGGCGTGCGGCCCGACCAGGACGTGTCGATCGACCTGGTGTGGCACGCCTTCGAGCAGCCGGAGCCGGCCGCCACGCTGGTGGACAGCAGCCTCAAGGAGCAGCCCGACGGCGCGCACGACGGACTGGGGCACGAGCTGGATCTGGTGGTCGGATGGCGCCGCGGCAGGCAATGGGACGTGGAACTTGTGCTCGGCACCTTCGACCCGGGCCCCGCCTTCCCCGACGGGGACCGGGCCTTCCTCACCTCGATGCAGGTGCGGTTCCGGTTCTGAGGGTTCCGGCCCCCTCGCCGGAGGGGGCCTCCACGTGTTGTGAGCTACGTTCCAGCCGGCTTGGGCAAGCGCCGCGAGTTCGCTGCGGCGGGGCGCTGGCTCCGGGGCCGAGTACCCCATCGCCTCGCGCCCCGCCGCAGCTCCCGCGTCTCACGATCACGAGCCCCCTGGAGTCAGTCATCAGGCGGCGGCGGCGGCGCTGCGCGCCACCGACAGCAGCCGCGCACGTCGTGATCCACGCGCGCGGCGGACGACGCGCTGCGACCTGTGATCCGACGACTGCGACGTCAGCATGCCGTCATCACCTGCCGCTGCGGCGCGCTCCGGTGGGCGCCGCGAAGCGGCGCCTCTTCCGACCAACTCCAGCAGGCACGTCACCCCCCAGTCGCGGGAGCTGCGACCGGTTGCGATGCGATGGGGTACTCGGCGCCGGAGCGAGCGACCGGTCGCAGCGAACTCGCGGGCGGCGCGCCAGAGGGCTGGAACGTGGCTCCGAACGAGTGGAGGCCCCGCCGCTCGCCCGGCAGGGCCGGAGCGCTCAGTAGCTCTCGGTCATCTGGCGCTGGCGCCAGCGGTCGATCTGGCCCGCGAGCCAGCCGCCGTGGTTGGCCACGGCCTTGGCCGAGGACTTGGCGTACGTGGCGCAGCGCTGGGCGGCGCGGTTGAGCAGCGCGTCGTTCAGCGCCGTGATGTCGGGCGTCGTGTTGTACTTCAGGTTGCGCAGCACGATGTCCACGTAGTCCGCCTGCGTCCAGCGGTCGTGCTGGTCGGGCGTGTCGGAGGCCCACACGGTCTGGAAGGCGCGATCGGCCACCTCCTGCGGCGTCAATGCGCCCGCGCCGGCCAGGTGGGACGATGTGTCCAGCCGCTCGAGGACTCCCGTGTTCGTGAGCGCGGCGAGCGCGATGTAGCGGGTGTTGTTCACGACCCGCGGCAGGGGATCGAAGCTCCACCAGTCGAACCACGAGCCGAAGCTGCCGTACTTGCGGCCCGCCAGCAGCAGGCGCTGGTCATCCGGGATGCCGCCCTTCCACTGCAGGCCCTTGGTGCACAAGAGGTCGAGCGACGCGCGCTGCAGGGCCGGATCCACCAGCTGGATCGGCGGGCGGCCGCCCTCCTGGCCGACGAGGTCGCGGTTGGTGCCGACGCCCCACAGGAAGCGGTCGAGCCCGAACAGGTTGCGCGCGTAAAGGCTGGCGAACATCGAGTAGAACTTCGTGTACTCGTTGTACGCCTCGCCCTTCTTCGCGCCCTTGTCGGCCAGCTTGACGAAGCCTTCCTCGGCGAGGCGGATCTGGTCGTTCGCGAAGGCCACGGGGTCGGTGCCGAGGTCCCACTGCTGGGCGTAGGGGTCGCCCATGAACAGGTCCTCGTCCGTGCCGTAGTCGCGGCCCGGCTCGGCGCTGTGCGAGGCGATGGCCTTCAGGCCGGCTTCCTCGTTGTTGCCGAACTCGGTGTAGCCGTACTCGATCGACCAGACGTCGTAGGGGCCGGCGGCCGAGGCGAAGAACTCGCCCTGCGGCTGGCCCGGCGCGGCCAGGTTGATGGCGTTGTAGTCCATCACCGAGCCCACCAGGCCGTGCTGCGACGTGGCGCCGACGTCGGCCATCTCCGAGAGCGTGCGCCAGGTGGACGCCTTGAAGTTGTGCCGCAGGCCGAGCGTGTGCCCGACCTCGTGCGCCACGACCTCGGTCAGCATGGCCTGCAGGAACTTCTCGGTGTCGAAGTTCTCGTCCAGCAGCGCGCCCGCGGCGGCGGCCGTGGCGGCCTGCGCGGCCAGCTCGTCGCCCGCGTAGTGGCACGTGCGCCCGCCGTCGAAGTCCTCCGGCACCTGGCAGGCCAGCCGCTTGTCCACGTCCGCGCGCAGCTCGTCCTTGGTGCGGGCGGCCAGGTCCTGCACGTAGGTCTCGAAGCGCTGGCGGTAGATGGCCACGAAGTTGGCCTGCATGGTGATGTCGGCGTCGAAGATCTCGCCCGTGCGCGGGTCCGACCGCGACGGGCCGATGGCGAAGCCGACGTTCTCGTCGCTGCTCCAGCGGACGACCGAGTAGCGGATGTCGGCCGGATCCCAGTCGGCGTCCTCGGGCATCTGCTTGGCCACGATGGCATTGCTGAAGCCCGCCTTGCGGAAGGCCGGCTCCCACAGCTCGATGCCGCGCTTCACGGCGTCACGCCATTCCTTGGGCGTGCTGTTCTCGATCCAGTAGGTGATGGGCTGCACCGGGTCGGAGACCTCGGCCGTCGGGTCCTTCTTCTGCAGGCGCCAGCGCGAGATGTAGCGGACCACCGGGTCGTCGCTCTTCAGGTCGAACAGGTCCTTGCGCTCGGTGAAGAAGAAGCCCACGCGCTGGTCGAAGAGGCGCGGCTTGTAGCCGTCGTCGGGCAGCGCGCACAGCGAGTGATGCACCTTGAGCGTGTAGCCGCGGCTGTCCGCCAGCGTGAGGTTGCCGCCGGCGCCGCGCTGGCCGAGCAGCACGACGTCGTGGTCGATCTCGATGTTTCGCGGGAAGGATTGCAGCTTCCGGAAGACCGACAGGTCCTTGTTCACGCCGTACTTGCCCAGCGCGGCGGAGACCTGGAAGGGGTCGGAGTTGAGCCAGTCACCCAGGTTCACCAGCAGCTTGCCGTCGTCCTTCAGCTCGACCGCCACGTCGAAGACCTGGATGATCGAGTCGCTGGTGCTCTCGTTCAGCAGGCGCTGCTCGGCGGCGTCGCCCGGCTCGAGGTAGCGGTTGTTCTGCGCCAGCAGGATGACCTTCTTGTCGCCGCGCCGCTGGAGCTGCAGCACGAAGTCGTTGTCGCTGAGCATCGCGCCGCGGTAGATCGCGCCGCTGCCCGCGCCGCTGCCGAGCGCGCCGGCGTACAGGAAGGGCCGGCCGTAGTCCTCCTTGGTCAGTTCAAGGAAGAGGGTGTCGTCGTCGTGCCAGGTGGTGAAGAAGCCCTCGCTCCGCGTGAGCTTCTCGGTCAGCTCCTCGTACTTCTTCTTCGCCTCCTCCTTCTCCTTCTTCTCCTTCTCCTCCTTTTCCTTGGCCTTCTTCTGCTCGTCCGTCTGCTCGCCGTCCTGCTTGGCGGCGGAAGGCGCGGCGTCGGCCGTCGGCGCGGCGCCGCCCGGCGGCGTGGCGTCCGCCTTGGCGGTGGGCTCGGTCTTGTCGGTGGTGGCGGGCTTGGCGGCTTCATCCGTGGCCGCGCCGGCCGGTGCTGCTTCGGAGGGGCTCGTGCACCCCGTGACCAGGGCGAGAAGGACTGCCAGGACGGGGAGCGGGACAAGGGACCTGAGCATGCGGATGACCTCCGGATTCACGGACGAGTGAGGCGGGGAACCGTATCAGATCAGGTCCGCGCGGCGCGCCGGGCCGACGTGGCTCCCGGATGTCGAAATCTCCGGCCCGCCCGCTGCCACCTGCTGCGATCTGCGCGGACACTCTGCCGGGGCACCAGCCAGCCATCCGTCGCTGCGAGGAGCGTGAGTCTCGGCCCTCCACCGCTCGCTGGGAGATGCCATTCCGCCGATGTTCTTCAGCTGAACATCAAGGGGAGCGCTGAGAGAACCCGAATAAAGCGGTCAAGCAGCCAGTTAACTCATTGCAGAAGCATATGTTGTGGCTGGTCCAATAAATAGACATCTCCTTGTCTTCATGGAGTCTTCAGAGTAATCTCACAGGACTCCCGAATCCCCAGAGGACGCACTCGTGAGTCCCGCTGCGCCGCGCCTGCCGGCGACAGACATTCCCTCCGGATTCGAGCTGGAGAGGTGCCTGTCGCAGTCGGAGCGCAGCACGGTCGCCTTGGTGAACAAGGACGGCGTCAGGCTGGTTCTGCGCGTCGGCAGTGAGCGTGGGGGAGCCGTGCCGGCCGAAGTGGCCCTCTTCGCGCGGCTGCGGGACCCCGGCCTCGTGCCGCCGGTGGCGTGGGGCACCACGCCCGGCGGCCACCCGTACCTCGTGCGGCCGCACGTCGAAGGCGTCCCTTTCGCGGAGGCGGCGGCCGGCGCCACGGCGGGGCAGCGGCTGCAGTGGACGCGCGATCTGCTGCGCACGCTGGCCACGCTGCACGAGGCGGGGCTCACGCATCGCGACATCAAGTCCGACAACGTGCTCGTCGGGCCGAAGGGCGTGTTCCTGGTCGATCTCGACCTGGTCACGGCCAGCCCGGGCGAGCAGCCCGGCGCGGGCTCCGCCTTCCACATCGCCCCCGAGGTGCTGCTCGGGCGCCCGGCGACGCCCGCGGCCGATCTCTTCTCGCTCGGCGTGATGCTGGCGCTCGCGGTGTGTGGTTCGCCGGCGGCCAGCTTCCACCGGCAGTTTCCGCAGCGCTCGTTCTGGGCCGCGTCCGGCCTGGACGCCGAGCGGATCGACCCGGACCTCCGATCGCTGGTGCGCCAGCTCGTGCGCCGTCATCCGGCAGACCGCCCCGGCTCCGCGCAGGCGTGCGCACGGCTCCTTCCCGGCGCCAGCGACGCGCCACCGGATCCGGCGTTGCCGCCTCTGGCCGGGCGCGAAGCCGCCCTGCAGCGGGTGCTCGACGCGATCGTGCGCGGGACGCCGCACGGTTCCGGCGTGCTGCTGGTCTCGGTGGAGGACGAGGAGGAGGAATCTCCGCTGCTCGATCACCTCCACGTGCGGCTGGCGCTCGATGGCCGGCGCGCGCTGCGTGCGGACGCCGAGCTGCTCGAAGGCCGGCCCGACCAGGTCGTGCAGCGCCTCGTTGGCGCCGAGTCCGATGTCGTGCTGGCGCGCGCCGCGGACGCGCCATCCGGACACGACCTGTCCGACCTCGTGCTGGCCGTGCTCGTGCCTACGGTGCAGGGCGTGCCGAAGCTCGTCCTGACGCTGCCACCGGCCCGCGCGCGCGAGCTGGCCGCGGAGCTGCACCGCCGATCGATCGAGGAAGAGCTGGCCGAGGTCGTCTGGCTGAGCTGGCCGCGCGTGGCCACCGCCGCGCTCGAGCGCCACCTGCTCGCCCTGTCGGCGGGCGCGTCGCCCGAGCAGGCCGCGCGCCTCGCCCGCTCGCTGCACCGGCGCACCGCCGGCCGGCTGGCTGACATCAACCGGCTGCTCGCGCGCGCGGCGGAGGACGGCGTGCTGCGTCCCGAGCGCGGCGCCTTCACGCTGCTGCGCGACGAGTGGCCCGAGGACCCCGAGGTGCCCGTGGCCGACCGCCTCCGCGACGTGGCCGCGCTGCCCGACGACGCACGCGGCGTGCTGGCCGCGCTCGCCTGCCTGGATGCCCCGTCGCCCGAGGACGTGCTGGCCCGGGTGGCGGGCCTGCCCGGCGCGGCCTGCAGCGCGGCGCTCGCCTCCCTGCTGGCGCGCGGCCTCGTCCATGCGGGGAGCGGCCGCGCACGCCGCTGGGACGTCTCGGACCGGCGCTGGAGCAGCATCGCCTGGCGCGCGCTGGGCGAGGCGGACCAGCGCGCCTGGCATGCACGAGCGGCCGCGGCCCTCGAGCGGCGCGGCGGACCCCGGTCGCTGGTGGTGCGCCAGCGCCTGCTCTCGGACGTCGGCCCGGAGGCGCTGTCGGTGGCGCTGGATGCCGTGCAGGACGAGCTGCTCGCGGGGCGGCTGGGATCGGCGCGCGAGCTGCTGCAGGCCGTCGCGGCCCGCCCCGGCGCGGAGGTGCCCGCGCTGCGCCCGCGGCTCGCGCAGCTCCAGGCGCGTCTCGACCTGGCGCAGGGCCATGCGGCCGACGCCCTTCTGCTGCTGCACCGCGCGCACGGCGAGGCGCTGGCCGAGGCCCCTGCCGAGACGCTGCTGCTGGCCGCCTCGGCCGCCGAGCTGGCCGGCCGGCGCGAGGAGGCGCGCCGGCTGTTCCGTCGCGTGCTGGACATGCAGACTGCCCGCGACGCGCGGCTGCGGGCGCTGACCGGCTACGGCTACGGCCTGTTCCTCGACGGCGCCTGGGAGGCGGCCCTCGAGGCCACCGCTGGCGAGCCGCGGCCCGACGATCCGGACGAGCCCGCCGCCGGGCTGCTGAACCTGCGCGGCGTCGCGCTCACGCGCCTGCAGCGCCACGAGGAGGCCGAGGCCACGCTGGCCGAGGCGCTGGCGCGCGCCCGGGCCGCGGGCGACGCGCTCGCCCGCGCGCGCGCCGAGCTGAACATCGCGCACCTGGACCGGCGCCGCGGGCGGCCGGCCGCTGCGGTCGAAGGCCTGCAGCATGCGGCGGCCGCCTTCACCGAGGCCGGCCACGTGCCCGGCCGCGCCCTGGCGCTCAACAACCTGGGGGTCCTGCAGCGTGATCTCGGCGACCTGCGGCGGGCGCGGGCGCTGCTGGAGGAATCGCTGGCCCTGCGGCGCCGCGTGGGTGATGCGCACGGCGCGGCCAGCAGCCTGGGCAGCCTGGCCTTGGTGGAGCTGGAGGCGGGGCAGGTGGGGGCCGCGCTGGCCAGCCTGCGCCGCACGCGCGATCTGCTGCAGCGCGGCGACTACGAGTCGGAGCTGGCGCTGGTCGACTCCGCCTCCGCCATCGCCCTGGCGCTGGCCGGCCGGCACCTGCCGGCGGCCGAGCTCCTGGAGGGGCCCTCGGCCGACGTGGCACGCCGCGAGCACCCCGTGCTGGCGCTGCGTGCGACCGCCACGGTGCAGTTCGTCGCGGACCAGAAGGACCTCGCGCTGGCGGCGGCGCACAAGGCCGTCGAACGTGCGGCGCAGCTGGGCGAGCTGGCCGAGGAGTTCCGGGCGCAGGCGCTGCTGGCGTCGCTGCAGCCGCGCGACACGGCCGTGGCGGCGGCGCTGCGCGACGTGGCCGAGCGCCTGGACAGCCCCGTGCGGCGCGCCGAAGCCGCGCTGCGCACGATGGCTCCCGAGGACGCGCCGGGCGCGCCGCTGGAGGAGTGGCTGGCGCTCTTCGAGTCGGCCGGCCGCACCGACCTGGTGGTCGTGACGGCGCGCGCGCTGGCCATGCGGCACGAGGCGGGCGGCGACGCGGTCACGCGCCGGCGTGCCGCGGCCCGCGCGGCCGAGGCCGGCGACGCGCTGACCGACGGTCTCCTGCCCGGCGAGCGCGACGCGGCGCTGAACCGCGTGCTGCGCCTCTCGGGCGGTGAGCTGCCGGCGTCCGCCGGCCGTCGCGGCCTGTCGGTGGAGTGGTTCCTGGCCTGCAACCGCCGCATGGCGCAGGAGGAGGACCTGCAGGGCCTGCTGCTGGCCATCATGGACATGGCGCTGGAGCTCACCGGCGCGCGCCGCGGCTTCCTGGTGCTGCTCGAGGGCGATGCGACGCAGGTCCAGGTGGCCCGCGGCATGGATGCGGGCGACCTGCCGGACGAGGACTCGCGCTTCTCGCGCAGCGTGGTGCTCGAGGCCGTCACCACACGGCTGCCGGTGCTGACCACGGACGCGGCCCACGACGACCGCTTCGCCGGCAAGGAGAGCATCAGCTCGCTGCAGCTGCGGTCGGTGCTGTGCCTGCCCCTGCAGCTGCCGGCGCCCCAGCGCGGAGCGCTGTACCTCGACGACGACCGGCGCGAGGCGGCCTTCGACGAGACGGACCAGTCGCGGCTGCTGAGCCTGGCCGACCAGGCCTCGGTGGCCATCACGAACCTGCGCCGGCGGGCCGAGATCGGCGCGCTCAACCGCCGGCTGGCCGAGCGCGTGGAGCGCCAGCAGGAGGAGCTGGACCGCGCGCGGGCGCTCCTGCGCCGGCGCGGCAGCGTGGCGCCCTTCGCGGGGCTGGTGGGCGAGAGCGACGTGATGCAGCGCGTGTTCGCGCTCATCGAGCGGCTTGCGCCCACGGACCTGCCGGTGCTCGTGACCGGGCCTTCGGGCTCGGGCAAGGATCTCGTGGCGCGCGCGCTGCACGAGAAGGGCCGCCGCGCCGACGGACCGCTCGTGATCGAGAACGTGTCGGCGCTGCCGGCCAGCCTGCTGGAGTCCGAGCTCTTCGGCCACGTGCGCGGCGCCTTCACGGGCGCCGACCGCGACCGGCCCGGGCTGTTCCAGGAGGCGCACGGCGGCACCTTCTTCCTCGACGAGATCGGCGAGATGCCCACGGAGCTGCAGGCCAAGCTCCTGCGTGTGCTCGAGACGGGCGAGCTGCGGCCGGTGGGCGGGCGGCGCCCGGTGAAGGTGGACGTGCGCATCGTGGCCGCCACCAACCGCGACCTGCTCGCGCGCGTGCGCGCGGGCCAGTTCCGCGAGGACCTCTACTACCGGCTCAACGCCGCCGAGATCCGCCTGCCGCCCCTGTCGCAGCGCCTGACCGACGTGCCGCTGCTGGTGCAGCACTTCCTCGAGCGCCTCAACGAGCGGTACGCCACGCACAAGACCATCGCGCCGGAAGTCGTCGCCGCCCTCGTGCGCCGCGGCTGGCCGGGCCAGGTGCGCGAGCTGTCCAACGAGGTCGCGCGGCTGTACTTCCTGTCCGACGACGGCTTGGCGGACGAGAGCCTGGTGCGCGAGCCGGCGCCCGGCGCACAGGCCGATGAGGGCGCGGAGCCGCCGGGCGAGGGCGCGGCGCCGCTCAAGCTGGACGACGTCGAGCGCGCGGCCATCGTGCGCGCGCTGGCGGCTGCGGCAGGCCGCAAGGACCGCGCCGCCCGGCTGCTGGGCATCAGCCGCGCGGGCCTGTACGCCAAGCTCAAGCGCTTCAGGCTCGGCGGCGAAGCGGACGGCTGAGGGGGCGCTCAGGGCCCGAGCGGGAAACCGGTCGCGATCGGCGACCCGAGCAGCTGGATTCCGCCCTCGGGCTCGAGGGCCACGAACTTGTACGGCCCCTGCGCCGCACCGAAGCCGACGACGAGGCGGCCAAGAGCTTCGAAGGCCAGCCGCGACGGCAGGCCGAAGGGCGTCGTGATCGGCAGCGCCGGGGCGCCCGTGCTCGAATGCAGCAGCACGGGCAGCTCGAACCCCGGCTGGAGGGAGACCGCGAGTCCGATCCAGCCGTCCTGCGGCTGGGAGCAGAAGCGGTCGGCGACCAGCGGCTTGGGCAGCAGCCCTACCGGAACGAGCGCGCCGTCGGGCTGCGCGTGCAGCGACGGCAGCAGGTCCAGTCGCTGCGCATCCTCGGAGGAATCCTCGGCGCCCTCGATTTTCGACACCACCAGCACCCCGTAGCCGGTGCCGACCAGCACCGGATCGGAGTCGAGGCCTCCGAGCAGGTCCAGGACGGGCTCTCCGTACGGGCTCGCGAGCAGGCTGACGGACGTGAGGGTCTGGTCCTCGGCCGGCGATTCCCCGACGAGCAGGTAGCGGTGCCCGAGCGGATCGAGGACCGCCTCGGAGAAGCTGAGCTGGCCGGGCTGCTCGTAAGGTGGCGAGAGCTGGCCGCTGGTGAGGCTCTGGTTGATGATGGTGGGAGGACCGCCGACGGGCAGCTGGGCGAGGTACAGGTCGGCCGCGCCAATCATCTCCTGCAGGTCCACGCCGCTGATGGTGACGTCGCCGGCGAAGAAGGACAGGCTGCCGTCGGCCGTGAAGCCCAGCACGCCGACATTGTCGATGTAGGCGGGGAACTGCGGCTCCACCGAGATCTGCAGGGGCTCGGCCAGCAGGTCGACCTCGGCCAGGAACAGCTCCTGCGTCTCGATCGTGCCCCGGTACACCAGGCGCGAGCCATCGGCGCTCAGCGCGAGGAAGGGGCCGAGCGGGTCATCGAGCGACGGCGA